>OCKY01000030.1_pt1 | contig 59233 bp, 59 predicted proteins | sample 1481271 | NCBI WGS metagenome assembly OCKY01 (sample SAMN03418280, study PRJEB22391) | human gut metagenome | biome: human-gut; feature: organic feature; material: feces | host: Homo sapiens | place: Italy | collected 2013-04 | reverse complement strand
ACCCGTTAGAAACGTGCGCCGCTAGGCGCACAACTCCTAAAAAAAAACAGCTCGCGGGAAACCGCGAGCTGTTTTTTTTGTATTCCGCTCTAACTTTAGCACTTTAAACAAAAAAAGTGCTTGCGTATATCCAATAAAAGAGTTATCATAATACAAAACGAAACACTTAGGAGGACTTTATAATGGAAAAGCGTATTTCAGGTCACACAGGCTTATTAGCACTCATCGGCTCACCGGTTGGTCACTCAGGTTCACCGGCTATGTACAACTATAGTTTTGAAAAACTTGGTCTGGACTATGCATACGTTGCATTTGATATAAAAGAGGACAAAGTAAAGGATGCTATTGCAGCTATGAAGACATTCAACATGCGTGGATGCAATGTTACAATGCCTGATAAGGTAGAGGCTGCAAAATACATGGATGAACTTTCACCGGCAGCACAGATTATCGGAGCTGTAAACACTATCGTAAACGACAACGGAAAGCTTACAGGACACATCACTGACGGAGAGGGATATGTCCACAACTTAAAGGATCATGGAATTGACATCAAAGGAAAGAAAATCACAGTTGCCGGAGGTGGTGGAGCTGCTACAGCTATTCAGGTTCAGTGTGCACTTGACGGTGCTCGCGAAATCACTATTTTCAACAAAAATGATGCATTTTTTGATCGTACGTTACAGACAGCAGAGAAAATAAAAAAGGCTGTCCCTGCCTGCGTAGTTAATGTATACGATATTGATGATACAGCAAAAATGACTGAGGAAATCCAGTCAAGCGACATCTTTGCAAATGCTACAATCGTAGGAATGAAGCCACTCGATGATCAGAGCGTTGTAAAAGACCTTTCAGCATTCAGACCGGGGCTTGTTGTTGCAGATGCAGTTTACAACCCTGAGGAGACAAAACTTCTTCGTGAGGCAAAAGAAGCCGGATGTACATGTGTTGGTGGAAAGGGAATGCTCTTATGGCAGGGAGTCGCTGCTTTCAAGCTTTACACAGGTCAGGATATGCCTGTCGAAGACGTCAAGAAGCTTTTCTTTAGCTAAACAACATAAGATTCATAGGTAATTGATAAATGATTTTATCAGTTCTTGTGGATAACTCTCCTCTATATAAGGAGAGAAAAAGGGTCAGTATTCAGAATTGTTTCTGAATTGACATAAATCATCAGATTTTGGGCATACTTTAATAAGCCCAAATAAGTATTATGACAATTGAATATTTTTTCAGGCAATTAAATGTTTTAGGCTTCGAATGTATTGTGGACAATTTATCGCATAAGCAACGATGACAGTCAGCTGGCTAGCGATGCCTGCAAGAAAGACATCTGATTTTGTGGTGGTATGATTTCTTGTTTTTCTTCCGGCAATACACATATTTATTTTAAAATGGTTAATAGCACGTTCTACGATAGTTCGTATTTTATAAGTGTCATTCCATTCTTTTGTGTCACGCTGGATACCGGGGAACATACGTAAATCCATGTTTTCATAAGTATAAGTGGTTCGCCCTTTTTAGCAGAGCTGCACGGTTTATCGCAGTCACAAACCCAGCCATGATGATAATGAATTTTATGACAGATCCATTTGACACGGTCTGCACGCCCTTTCTCTTTGGTACTGCCACAGTATTTCATTGCAAGTGATGCATCGTTAGGACAGGTTGGATAACCGTATACTTTCAAAGCCACTCACAAAGTTATAAATGATGAAAATTAAGTAATTGAGTAGGAGATTAATTATTAGTTGATTAGCCGTTCTCCCACCCCATATATCCCCTTTCCAACCCAAAATAATCATTACATCTAAGCAACTGTTACCAAGCATAATATACGAGATGATTAGTTACTGTATTTTTAATGACCTTCTGACTGAACTTGAGTTTAATATTAACACCTGCCCCCTCTTAATAAAAAATCTTCTAAAGATAAACAAGATACTTCCTTAATATACGCTTTAAAACCCATTGTATATTCGCACTCTTGCTCTTCTTTTTTTTGTACAAGCAATTCCACGCAATTTGCATGCATTTTTTTGTATTGACTATCCAGAATTTTCACATCACTTACACCAGTCTTTTCAATAAATGACTGTAAGTCATTTTTATCCCAGAAATCTGCTTCCAGCATAATAATTTCTTCCGCAGAAATCCTATCACTTTTATAATACTCCTCATCCCACTCCACAGGACAATGTGAGTTTATAATCTTTGCAATTTTTTTAATATCCACCTCAGGAATATCAGAATTCCTGCGTAAAAAATCCATAGCCATCTCGGCAGATTTTTTCCCATGACTTTTCACATCGCAGGTATAATGTCCCACATCATGTAACAAACCGCAAATATACATTATCTGCTCAGATATTTTAGCACAATCTGCTAGCTTTACAGCTTTAGCAGCCACATTTAGAGAATGGATATATTTATACTCATAGTTTAATTTATAAGATGGTATCTCCCCAAAAGAAACCGTTTTTTTCTTATACTTACGATAGTCGGTTATTGATGATGTTATGTTTGCAATATTCTTTTTAAACTCATTCAAAATAAAGTTTTTTGTACAAGCAACTAAATTATCAAAATCAGATATTCTATAACCATAATCAAATAGTTTATTCATCCCCAACGTATACTCCTATTGAATCTTCTAATTGCTTACAGCGTGTAATTAACGAATCATATTCTTTGTCCATTAGATATATACTGCCAATACTATCCTCATTATTTTCTGTTTCTCCGACAAAATTCCCTTTATTTACATACAAAAAAAATTTTTCCTCTGGATATCTTTTTATCTCATTAAAGACCTGAGTATTTTCAATCTTTTTGATAACTCCACTCCTTCCTTTATAAGAAAATGTATCGAATATTGTAAATAATGAGTCAGCATTATAATCTATAAGTTTTGGAATACTTACCTCATCCCTGACTTTGCACAATAAATTGGCCAGATTAGTATAAGGGTTGTATCCTGACAAATGATATACTGATTCTAATAAATTTCCCCCAGCACATCTTGAATTAATTTCTATAATACTTATCATATCGTTTTCTTTCTTTAACTCAATATGTACAATTCCATTATTAAAACCAATTGCTCTAATAACCTTTGATAAATACTTATTAATTTTATCGTAATCCTCCAAAGGAAGTCTGGCAGGAGTTACATCTTTTAGTTCTACACAATACTTCTCGTTTAATACTTCTTTTTCAGACACAGCCATTATATATGGGGTTGAATCTACAATAAAATATTCAGCACAGTATTCTATCCCTTCAATGTATTCTTCTACAAGTATTTCCTTATTTTTTGAATATAATAAACTTTCTTTATATGCCGCTTCAATATCTTTGCTATCGCGAACAATAACTACCCCTTTACTTGCACTTCGATCAGAGGGTTTAATCACTACAGGTGTTTTCCATGTTTCCATTGCATCATATATTTCAGATACCGATTTTGCCGTACAAAAATTAACACTGTTTAATCCCTCTTTGGTTAGCAATTCGCGAACTCTTATTTTATTTGAAAGAATTCTTGCCGTTTCTTCGCTAAAATAATTAAGATTAAAGTAATCACTCAGCATTCCATATGCTATTGTGGATGAATCTAAAAAAGAAATAATTCCTAAACAGTCATTTTCTATATATGCCTGCTTTGCTATTGAGAACATTTCATTTTCATCCCACTTATTGTCAATGGTGTACATTCTCTTTGCAAAAGGTAATAGAGATGAATTTGGCTCATCTACTACAATCAAATCAAATCCTGCTTCAATCATTGATTTTAATGCAAATTCTTTATGAAATCCTGATCTTAAGAACAAAATATTTTTTCTTTTCATAATTTGTATCCCCTATGTAAAATCCTCTTGAATTCTAGAGCTTACCACTCCATCTGAACCTACATATTTCCCCGAATAGTATTCTCGTTCTCCAAGAGTATCCCAAAATGCAAGTTTTCCTATTCTCATATATGGATATACTACCATTTCCTGAGCAACCATTATCTCTAATGTCCAATTAATAATTGCTCCCATATGTCCCAATGGTGCGCTAAACTGAATCCACATTCCACATGATGAAGTTGAAAAATTCGCTAATAAAGACTTTGCATAAATATTGCTTCCCATTTTTTCATATGTAGAGGCAAGATAAAACTTTCCTGGTTTTAAGATATAACCCTCTTCCGGAATTTTTATTTTTTTGTAAACTATCTCTTTTTTAGCATCTAAAATTCTTTGTCTGTCACTATCATATTCTATTATCTCATTGCCAATATGAAAGGCATATGAATTTGGATCAAGATTTTCTGCTGAAAATGGCTCTATTACAACATTTCCGTTTTTTACTTCTTTGTATATTTCGTTTCCTGTTAAAATCATTTTTTGTCCCAAACTATTCAAGTGTATTTAATATTTCGTATAATTTGTTTTTTGCAACATTTTTATCTTCCGCTGATGTGTTTATAACGAAATCTGCTGCGATTTTCTCTATTGCGTCAGTTGTTTTTGAATGTACAACCGTTTTTAAATCGTTTCGTTTTTTCAAGCGTTCTATCCTTAATTCTTCATCACATTCTATTTTTATAAAAATAAAACCATTTTTTTTCATTGAAGGATAATCTATTTTTGTATCCCTTAAATCATCATTAATAATGATTTCCGAATTACACTCTGACAATCTTTTATTAAAATTATCAATAAGACTATTCGGTTTTATTTCACGCAGATTTGTAGCAATTATCTCCAACAATTTTTGATTTTGTTCGTAAAAATCAATTTCAATTTCTGCAATATCATAAAATTCTTTCTGCAGCAAGTATAAAGGATATGCAAGTTTTAATACCTCCACTGTATTTCCTTTTTCCTCATAATAGGCAATTGCATTTTTACATGTTGTACTTTTTCCCACTCCAGATTTTCCATAAAATACTATTCTTTTCATGTCTATCCTTTCAATTATGCTTCTATTGTTGCATGCAGTCTTTGTATATTTCACTAATCAACGAGTAATCTATTTTAGTAACCGATGAAGGCCAATTATTTAAATTACTATTATATGTAAAACAAATAGCACACATACTGCTTTCATTAGTGTTGATTGTATGACATCCGGATTTAACTGTCTCTGTCAAAATTTCGTCAGAAAATCCAGCACATATTTTTATTCCCTTTTCTGGAACCAAAAAATAGTCTCCCATAACCTTATTACGCGGTTTTATTATCTCTTTGATTATTTTATGCCCGGAAATTTCCAAATTAAGTAGCTTATTTAAAATTGAGTCTATATTTTGTTCATCACTCAAATATAAAGCACCAGTATCTGCTGGATGATAATATATTTTCGATTTGTTTTCTATAATTCTATTTCCATCCGCACAAAGCAAATTATTTCTTTTACAATACTCATTTATATAAAACTCATATTTGACTCCATAAACACCATGGTCTGATGTAACTATAATATTGTCTGAATCAGACATTTTATCAAGTATTGTTCCAAGGTGCTTATCCGCCAAGTTATATGCTTTTTTCAACAGCTTCCAGTAAAAGTTCTTTTTATCTCCTTCACTTCTTTCCCACCAGCCATAAAACTCATGGTTTGCCTCATCAACACAGGGCTGATAAGAAATAATTGAATCATAATTACCACTTTCAAATAAAAATTCGTTCGCTCTGGTAAAAAAAACTGCCACCTGTTCTAGTAATAAAAAATATATATCTTCTGCTCTGCCTGTTCCGCCAGCATAAAAAGGTTTTCCAAAATCTCCTCTTCTATACAATCTTCCATATGCACCTCCCATAAAAACTCCAACTTCATTTCTAAAGGAATCATTCATGTTAATCTTGGAAAGTTCATACTCCCATGCATCTGTGACAAGAGCAAAAACAGAATCGTTTTCATCTGTATAAGAAAACAGCTTAAACCCCGAATTCTCAGAAACCCAAAAATCATTGTCACTATTTGTATTGACTTTAATATTTTTATTAACATTACATGTTTTAGATTCGACGTTGATATATCGTATGTCACTCTTTTGCAGTAAAGAAAAAACAAAATCATGTTTACCAATTTTTATAGAAATATTTTCTTTAAGCAAATCATCTTCCTTTAATAAAATATATGAACTTAGCTTTTTTGAGAAACCATTTATTCCGTAAATATCATTCGTACTCTCTAAAGAATATGGTATCTGTGATAATGCTATTTTTTTCTTTCCAATATACTTTTGATGCCAGGCAACTTTATTGCCGATTTCTCTGTTTGCAAAGGTAGGATAATAACTAGTTTTATCCTCGTTTGAATTATAATTAGGAGTATGATATCCACCTATATCAAGTGTTTCAGAATCTTCTCCCGTAAATTGCATTGCCAGTGCACAGGGTGTCTGACTGTTAAATTTATTAAGTACAACGGGATAATACTTTCCCTTTTTCATAATTCTTCTTAAATTTGGAACGGCTCCTTCATCCATCATTTCCATAATGACATCGTACGAAGCACAATCCCAAATTGTCCAAAACGTTCTGGTCATTTATTCTCACTCACTAACTAATAATTTCGACATTTCCATTTACAAGCATTACTTCCCTACTTCTTTTAGCAATATCCTTAAATTCTTCCTTGCATACAACTGATGGTATCTTTGCTTCACGGATAAGTATTGAAAGGTGGCACAAAAGTGAACCTGACTCAAAAACAAAACCTGCCACATCATCAAATAATAGTGATAATATTGCATATGGTTTCTCCACAAAAACAATGGGTTTCTCTGCAAATTTTTTGATTTCTTTTATCATCTGATTCAGTTGTGGATTCTTAATCAATTTATCGTTTATGTCATGCACACTTACACCAGGACTCAAACTCATTTTCTTAAGAGCCTCTGTGTCTTTTAAATAGACAATTGGTCCTGAAACATTTCCTGGCATAATTATCTTATTGATGGTTGAAGATACTTCCATCCCACTGGTTTTATATTCCTCAGAATAATCAATGAAGAATGCTTTTCCATCGCAAATTACCCATTCAATCATTAATGATGTATTGTTTAGAAATTTTGTAAATCTTCTAATATCGTTCCACCAGTCTTCTTCCATAGCATCATCTTCGCGAACTTCAATACAATCACAGTTTGCAAGGCCTCTATTCATAGTAAATAGACCGTCTTTTGAATATTCAATATAAACATTTCCGTTCCCCATCAAATGAGAAATACACCCAATATCACCAGAAATGAATTCTCTGATAATCATAGTATGCAGAATGTCCTCATCATACCCACCAAATATGGTATTCAAATAATCCCAAAGTGTAGACTTTTCTATAATATTTTGTCTAATTGTTTCATCTACATCAATATCAAATTTCTCAAAATAATCACCCTGACATAATTCTTCAATTGCATTCCTGTTTTCCAATAATCCTTTGAGGTTAAAGTGAAGTACATATCCTTTTCCAGTGTTTATCTGATATTTTCGAGCCAACAAATATTTAGAACTTCTTTTAGAGGTATATCCTTCATAAACTTTTTGACATTCCATCAGCTTATTAGCATATTCAAGATTAGTATCAAAATATAACCTATCTACTTCAAAAATACTTTCTTTATTCTTGTTATTTGCAAATACATCTGTGATTGCTCTGGCCTGTACAAAATATAATGTCTTCCCATCAAAGCACCATTCAGTATCTACTTCACAAGCGAGGATATCTTTACATTTCTCCACTACATCAATTACTTCATTTAATAATTTACGATTTCTTTGATCCCTAGACTCTTTCCAAAAAACATTAGCTTCCTTTTCACCCGAAACCAATAATTCACCATGTCCTTCAACCCATTCGACCATTGGCAACCCCAGTGAAACTGAACTTGTACTAAATGCCACACCAGATATTTTACTATCAACCATTTCTTGAATTATTAAATTCAACTCAATCTTATCGCTATAATTTCCAGTCCTGATACGTGCAATAATAGACTTATAACTGTAATATGCCATTATTACATACTCCATTTTTTCTACTATTTCATCAAATGATACTCCCAATGAAGTTTCATATATTCCTGCAAAACTGTTTTTATTTCCATCTTCGTGAGATGCTGAAGATCTGACCGCAAATCTTTTCTTGCCACAATCCTCAAATTTATTCATAACAGCAAAAAGAATTTTCCCTTTTCCTTCATCACTGAATTTAAATCCCGCAATCATATTTTCAATTTTCGGATAGGTCTCCAACAAGTAACAGCCCGAAGTAGATTCAATATCTTTAAAATAATTATGAAAAGTTTCTTTATCATCTTTAAGATACTTTTCTATTTCTGTTTCAACAAAATCTGATGTAACACAAATCGCATAAGGAACCCGAATTCCATGTTTACTTAAAATAGCCAAATTAGAAAATTTGTTTCCTAAATTCTGTGTCTTTTCATCATCTATTCCTACTATGTATGTTTTTTTATTCATAATTCTTTTCCTCTACGTTTCCATATCATTATTTAAAAATAATATTATTGCACTCTGAACTCCTTCCAGAGCGGCCTTAAAATCATATCCAACAAAAAGGTCACTATCTAAAACTGTCTCTGATATTTCATATCCTCTATGAAAGGGTGGACAAGGATTAATCATTACACCTTTTTTCATGTACTTCACTTTCTCATCATTGATAATAAAATCTTGATATATTATTCTTTGTTCTTTTCCTAATGAATCCGTTAATATAATGTCTGCATCTTTGAATGCCTCATAGCACTCATAATTTACAGTAGCACCTTCTATCTCATCTCCATGTTTACATACCTGAACAAAAGAATATCCCAATATGACTGATGCCTCATAATAAGAATTTCCAATATTACCCGCGGGTCCAACAAATACAAACTTACTGTTCTTTATATCAATATTTCTTTTTCTTAAAGCATATAAATCTGCTAAAATCTCACATGGGTGAGAGGATTTTGACATCGCATTTATATAAAATGATTTTATGTTTTGTGCCAACTCCTCTTGCAATAAATCATTTCCATGGCGAACTACCATTCCATCCACCCAATTGTTCATATATCCTGCAACATCCTTCATTGGTTCCTCTTTATCAAGGGCGTTAGACGGAAACATTATAAAGTCACCACCCAGTTTTTTTACTGCTGTTTCAAAAGTTGTAAGCGTTCTGACACTTGTATCTGGAAAAAACATTGCAATTTTTTTTCCTTTTAACGACTCTTTATAACTTTCAATATTATCTGCAATGTCAAATATTTTATTTACATCAGACTCTGTTAAATCTCTAATTTTTAATAAACATTTCATCAAATAATCCCTCCCCTATATTGCTCAAATTACCAGTTACATCATAACCAATTACATTTTTCAGGTGTTTTGAAATATTAAAAATATTCTCTTTCCTATCATAATCTGGAACAACAATACTTTGCCAATTCCGAGTCTCATAATCCTCTTTAAATTCCAAATTTCTGCAAAATATGTCCTTAACATCTGTTATTTTTTTAATTACTGTTTCACAAGAATCAAAAATGATATTTGGGAAAAAAAAACCACCCAGTTCTATCTGTCCTTTATAAGGACACATATTTTTCTGTTTGTAAAAAACTTCAAAATCGAATAAAATCTTATCTGTATTTTTCAAACCATCAATTATTTCTGGGGCTATTTGAACCAAACTTTCATATCTTTTAATCGTTCCAACCCCTAAATTGGGATAGTCAGGCCATCCATGGATTAGTAGTTTATCCTTTTCAAAAGAAAAAACCACTTTATCTCCAGACATAAATCTATAGTTATGTTTGTTGACTAATTCAAGAAGAGTTGTGGTTTTTCCAGCACCACCATTTCCACAAATAATATATGCCATACCGTTTTTTTCAACAGCAGATGCATGTAAGTACACTTTCCCTCTGTTCACCTGATCTTTTGATACTATATCTCTTATCAATTCGATAACTGCAACCTCAGATTCTTCACTCATGAAAACATAGGCATAATTTCCATAAATTGCAACAGCATTATCAATTTCATCGTATAAAAACAATTTATAGTTATCGTAAATGACCTCATTCGCTGCCAGCTTAAACTTAGATGTTTTACTATTTCTGATAACAAAATGTGTCCTATCCAACTCCTTACATCCCGGAAAGTATTTCTCTAACTCTCCATAATCCAAAAAAACTATGTTTGCAATTGCATCCTCCAGTTCATTGTCAGAGGCATTTTCTATGATAAAATGTGTATCAAAAAATGTTTTGATTCTTAATAAGCTGTTTGTTTTCAAGCAATCATATACAACAATATTTGATTCCAAATATCTCCAAAAACTTTTTCTAATTGCCTTATCGCTAATAATATTATTATTTAAAATCACTTCTCTTCTCCTCACAGGCATCTAATAAAAATGATAATTTAGAATAAAATGTCTCTTCATACTCAACCCCATGGCATGTTAAGTATTCATTTACAATTTTTTTTAACTTCAACTGTTCCTCTGGATATTCATCATTCGCACATAATGAGCGGGTTCTTAAATACTCAATTTCACACTGTTTTAAAATCTGTGGTTTACCTTCAATTGTAATGTAATCAAAGAATACTCCAAACACATTTCCAGTATTAATGTTTTCCATATCAATGTCATATCTTATACGTCTAAATGGTGGAAGTTCAACACACGTAACATTAAACTTATTCTCGATAAACTCTTTAAAAGAGCCATCAATTATCTCATCTTTATAATGTAATTCTGTTCTCGCAAGAGAATCTTCTTTATAGATTTTTCTTTTCAATAAGTATTTTCCGTTTGTCTGTGGAATAACTGATATATATCCTTCTCCCTCACCGTATACATAAAACATGTAATTCATATAATCCCATTTCTGCAGAACATCACCATATTCGCATACATACTCTGGAATTTTTCCACCTAACAAATCTGTATAAAAGCTATTTGCAATTACCCATGGATCAGTATCATTTAAGATATTATATTTGTACTCAATTTCTATTCCCGACTGCATTTTTCTGTAATAGCACTGATAGTTATCTAAAAATATATGGTTTTGTGCATGAAACTCTACTGCTTTTATATATATCTGTGCACAATCATTTATATCAGCAACTTCCCCAGTTTTAATATAAACAATATCCTGCTCTGTATATCTTAACTGACTTCTTACTGTTGTTTTATTTCCATCTATACTAACAAAAAATAGTGGAGCATAATCTTTTTTATCCCCTCCAAAAATACTTTCAAGTTTTGAAAAGGTAAGTAAATCCCAGTAAGATACCTTTTCCTTAATTTTTTCTTTTACGTCAGTATCAATAATTTTTAAATCTGCAACTAAATCATGCCTTTTTTTATCTAATACAACGGTATTGCAATCAGCTGGGAATAAAACTTCTGGCATTTCAAAAATTGCCCCCACCTGTTTTTTTCCGCCTGGAATATTGTCAATATCGTGAATGCTTCCAATTAATACATAATCTTTTCTCATAGTTGGTTTCCTTATCTTATAATTAAAAATCTTTAAATATCTGTGTTACCTGTGGTCCTTTAGAATTTTGATATTTTCCGGAATACAATGAAATTTCACCCTTTGGTTTCCAGAACATTACCTGACCAATATTCATTCCTGGATAAAGTTTCACCCGGTTAATCGAATACAATTGCATTGTAATCTGTCCTTTAAATCCAATATCTAATAATGTTGCTGATAAATTGATAAAAACACCTAATCGAGCTACCGATGATCTTGCATTGTAAGTTGGAGCATAGAAGTCGCTTCCTATCTCCTCTATTGTATTTGCAAGATATAGTTTATAAGGCTCAATTATAAATCCTTCATCACCCATAACAATGGTTTCCATCTCCTGTGGTTTTTTAGGATCCAGCAACTTATTTTTATACGTCTTTAAAACCCTGTCTAATCTAAAGTTATAGCTATTTGGATTTACATTTTCCTCCAGAAATGGATTTAGCATAATTCTACCATTTTGACATTCTTCCCTTATGGCGCTTCCTGTTAAAATCATTTTAAGACCTCTCTTTTGCGTTATTTCTCCTTATAATAAATATATAAAGTGCACCTATTATACATAAAAAACCTAAACTCAACCAACTGATTTTCAGACTGAGTCTCAATATAAAAAAACTATTAATCATTGGAGCTAGTGATGATATTATATTTTGCATAGAATCATAAATACTTACTGTTCTGGCAAAATAATCTTTTTCTACTTTCTCTGCAATATAAACCAATTCATTTATTCCGAACAAAACTTCTCCTAGGCTCCATAGAATTGTTGACAAAACAATTTCAACAACATTCAGTTCTATGTAATACATACAAAATCCTACAAGAAACAATCCAAAGGATATTTGAATACATTTTAATGGTTCTATTTTCTTAGAAAACTTTTTCATAATAGGAGTTGCTACAATTACAGTAATGCAATTTGTCAAAAGGACTATACTATAGACACTCTCGGAGTTCGTGACAAAAATATTGTCAAGCTCCAAAGGAATTGCATATGAATACTGGGAATATATGTACATAAAAAGACTCGTCACAAAAATGTATCCCTGTAGACGTTTCTGAGTCATATATCCCCAAACGCCTTTTCTATTTTGTTTTTTATCAATTTTTTTTTCATATTTTTCCGGTAATTTAAATTTGATAAGAAAAATTATTAGACCACTTAAAATCCTTGTAATACCATCAATAGTGAATACCAAATAAGCAGATATATTAAATAAATAACCACTGCAAATTGCCGCTATTGCCATACCAATATTAGTTGTCATATAGGTTTGGGCAAATATTTCTTTTTTATTATTTTTATTTGTTAAAGCATCCATTATTTTTACACTAGAGGGCGATGCAACACCTGAAAAAAACTTTGACAAACAAAGCAGGATAATAACAATATACTTCCTATCAATCAAGAAATCACACGCTATCATTAAAGAACCACATACCATCGGAAATAAGGCTGCAATTCTCTTGTAATTAAACCAATCGCCGACGATTCCACCTAACAAATATCCAGGGATTTTCATCATGTTTATAATCATAATATACACCCCGATATAGGCTTCTTGTATTAATAAGGTCTTTAGTAATAAATATGTTAACAAGGGAAATGTTAAATTCCCCGCCGTATTAACAAATTTCGACATGTTATATAAAACAACGTTTTTTTGTAATTTAGTTTTTCTCTTCATAAAAAACATCCATCTTAATTATTTGTAATTCCATTTCACATGACAAAACCCCCATTAACCAATAATTATGGCAGACAATATCATTATTCTGTGTTATTTTAAACTCAATCGTTTTTTCTTCAAACTGCTCGAGTTTAATTTTAAGTTTTTCAGGCAAATAATTAACTCCCTCTGCCTCTCCATTTACCATTGCAATTGAAACAACTCCACTTAAACGACTATCCGAATTATTTTTCACCTTTAAATAAACAGTATTTTCACCATCTTTTTTAAATTGTTTTGTATCACATTGAAACTTAGCACTAAACCTAACATTTATCGGTCTGTCTTCAATGTTTCCACATTTATTGCAAAATGTATGTACTCTCAAAGCTCGGTTAATAGTATCCTCAATATATGAATCCAATAACGTTCCTCCGCAATATGGGCACATTCTGTCATTGAGTGCTCTGTCCCTATTATGAAATCCTAATGACATACATAATTCATCAAATGACCACCCCTTTTTGTGGATTTTTTTCCATAATGAAGTATTAAGCTGTTCATCAATTTGATTAACTCGCTTTACCAATTTTTCATATTTTTTATATACCAGATTTCCTATATCGCTAATATTTGGCATAAGTCTGTTTTTATTTAAATAAAAATTCTTAATACATTTTACACTTTCCTCATAAAATCGTTTATCCTTAGGCTCCATTACTCCAAGCTCATAAATATAAGCAATTTCATTTATGCCGCTTTCATTCACATACTCAATATCCTTTATGGATAAAAAATAATCTCCCTCATCTAATATTCCTTTTGTAAACACAGCAATTGTAGTTTCTGCCTCATTGTCCTCTTCATAAATATGGGCAAACAATGTTTGACCTATACTATTTCTAACAACAACTTCTTTTTTCAAAGAAATAAAATCATGAAATATTCTTTTATTAACCTTAATTAAAATTAACGGAGTCTTGTTTTTTATATTAAATTGTTTTTTTTCAATTGAATCTTTATAATCAACGTAAACTATCTGCTCTTTATGTTTTGACTTTACTTGATGTCTTGGATCCCCAATAAGAATAAAGCTATTTTTGTTTCCAATCTTATATGAGGAATATAAATTGTTAATAAGCTTTACCACTTCACCCATTCTTTTTCCAGCGGTAACTAATGCACAATAATAATGGATTATTGCCTCACATTCATTGCAAAGAAAAGGGCTACTCATATAAGAAACCGCCATTTCCTGCATAAAAGTATATAAAACACTATATTCAAAACCGAAAACTGGATTTACCATATTTCCAGAATTACATGCACCAACAAACAGATTAGAAGCATTTACATCTGATATCTTTAAAATGTCAACATTTTCTTTAAAACATTTCCCACCATTATTGCAAGCAGGCGTACATTTAGCATCGCTACATTTATCGCCACCACATAGCACACCTTTTGTTATCCATAATAATTCGTCTCTTCCATGACCGGTAAATGCCAATACTTCAGTTTTATTCGCAATACTTTTAACTAATTGTTCCTTATTTGCCTTCGCATATGGCAGATAAAAATAATTATCATCGTTATAAAGCTCTTCTCTTTTCTTATCCGTTCTATCCACTTCAATAACTTTGCTAAGAGGCTCCCTATAGCTCAAAATATTTTTATTAATAAAATACAATAAGTCATTGGAATTGTTTCCCCAGATAATTCCATATCTAAGTATTTCATTATTTAAAAACATAATATTCTCAATTGTTTCAAGATTACTATGATCTGTTATTATACAAATTTCTTTATCCTTATTATCTGAATCCAAGACAAATTCTTTAAATTCATCAATAAACATTTTTTTTTGTGTTCTACTGGTAACTATTGCATAATACTCTGCAATCGTGACAAAATCCACATCATCACTAATAACTATAATTATTCCCTTATCCTGATAATTTGCTTTTTCTATTTCACTTTTAACAAAAAAATTGCAACTGTTTTTTTCTATAAACCGCTTAATTCTTGATGTTTCAGTTGCATATATGCAATTTACATTCAAAATATTATCTATTTTTTTTAATTCTTTTACTTCATTTATTTTATGAACCCTAATATCTAACATTTTAACATATTACCCCTTTATCACTTTACTCTGTTGATGCCGTATGCAAAACAAAATAACATATATCATTTTCATTGTCAACCAAGAAATCTTCTTTCTTGCGAAAAAATCTATTTATATTCTTCATCGCATCAGTCCCGTCTTTGAGATTTAGCACCAGTATTTTTTTGATTCCAAACCTTGCATAAAGTCTTTCCAGCCAGCATAAATGCTGGCTTTTTTATTTTTCTAAAAACTTGACAAAAAAATTATTTTCCCCTGCATTCATGGTGCTATGGTGTTATAATATAAGAGGTGATTTATGGCTTATTTCTTAAAAAAACAAATAACAAAAAAGGTACATATCTTCAGATTTATGAAAGTTTCTACGATCCAAAACGTCGTCAGACTGCTCATAAATCATACAAACCTATCGGTTACGTTCATGAATTAATTGAAAAAGGTATTGACGATCCGATTGAATATTATAAGGACGAAGTTTCTGAATTAAATTAAGAAATTTCATGCTGAAAAAAATGAAAAAAAAGTACAAAAAATAGCAGACAAAACTCCGGAAAAATTTGAGGCATCATCAGAATGTGTGAGCAGGTAGCTGCCTCTGGCAACATACTTATCCTTCATTCTGCTTGACTACTTTTCATCTGGTATATAAATCAGGGGCAAGGGTTTCCACGGAGTGGTGCATGCACCCTTGCGGCTGATTTATATACCGGATATCCTAGCCCAAGCAGAAGAAGGAAGACCATTCATCCTTTTCCCATGGCAGTTGAACCTTTATGTCGGAACACCTTAGCATTATCATTGCCATCATGTTATCTATGTTTCGAAATCCATAAGCCATTCGTATTGATAGCTTTATCTTGTTGTTTATTGCCTCAATCCTTGCATTGGTTAATCCGTACTCTGTTGTATTCAGTATTGATTGCTTATGCCGGTTTATCTTTTTTGTAGTTCAACAAATGCAGGTATTCTACAATGCCTTGCCCATTTAAACCAAGCATCAAGGGCCTCCTTCGCATCTTCTACGGTGTCGTTATAGAAAACCAGGCGTAAGGCTTCCTTGAGTTTGTATGCACGATACAATCGTGGATCTGTTTTTGCTATCCACTCAACCTTAGCTTGTTGGTTAGGAGTGAGATTTGAAGGGGCTTTACCCAATGCCATTTTAGAATTTTTGAGTTCTGTGGCCGTGGTATCTTTTGATGGAGTGCCCTTCTTGGGACGACTTCTTTTGGGCTGCCTTTGCTTCTCGCCAAGCATCTACTCGAACCGAATCAAGAGAATCCATTGCCCATTCAACAACATGGAATGGATCCACACAACGGTTAGCATTCGGGCAGTATGCTTTTATACATTCATCAATCCATTTAGCACCATCACCAGATACCAGCTGAATGTTGTTTCTCTGTTCTGGTGTAAACAGCTTAAAGAACTGCTCAAAAATAGTTTTCCCATGCCCCTTGGCAACCCAGATGACATTGCCCGTATCATGATTAACGACTGTTGTGATGTATTTATGTCCCTTGCGATAGCTTGTTTCATCAACACCAATACGAACAAGGTTATCAAATCTTGCATTTGGATTAATATCAAGGTCTTTCTCAACACGTTCGATGATAGGACCTACTGTATTCCATGAAATTCTCATGAATGCAGCAACTGCTACACGAGAACAATTAACAGCCATCCAAGCAGTCTGTTCCTCGAATTTACGTGTAAAGCGAGAACCATGTCTAGCCCAAGGGAAGCGGCATGTAACGACACCATGCTCCTTACAATTGACTCTGCAAGAGGGTCCAACCAGAATAACTTTATGTCCTGCCCAATCGCAGGCTCTCCAGGTTCTGGCACCTTCATTACCATTGTCATAGAACTTTGATTTCTTTCCACAAATGCCACATCGACACTGCTCGCCTTTGGTGGCATGCACCTCAATCATGATAGAGGTATCTGCGAGCATAGTAACTTTATCAATACAAGTATGCTTGACATTTAGGATAGTTTTGATACAATTTTTATTGAGCATATGGTGACTCTTTCCTTTACAATTTTTTCTGGACAAAAAAATTATAATAGAGTCCATATGCTTTTTCAAATTTTATGCGGATTTGAGCCGATTTTCTATACCACACATCCTAATGAAGAGCCAAAAATTTCTGGGTTATTTTCCTGCAAAAAATATCAATGACAGTCTTTCTGTAAAAAAATATATTGACCTTATGCAGACTTCTACAGACTTCAGATTCAATATTTATGAAATGATATCAGCACTGGTTTACTCACGGCTTGTGTGACCGTGTTCAAAATCCAAAACCTTTGATGAAGTAATTCCGAAGCTTTATGAAAAATATGATTTTTCTTTAAATCAGCTCTATCGTGGTCTCGAATATATTGGATCCAAATACGAAAAAATAATTGAAATTTATAACCATCAGATTCATCAGAAGTATGGCTTCGATACATCCCATACTTATTTCGACTGCACTAATTTTTACTTTGAAATTGACAAAGAAGATGACTTGAGAAAGAAAGGACCTTCCAAGGAGAACCGTAAGAATCCGATTGTTGGATTAGGACTTCTTTTGGATGCAGACCAAATTCCGATAGGCATGAAACTTTTTCCCGGAAATGAAAGTGAAAAGCCGGTGATACGCAAGGCCATTGATGATCTCAAGCACAGAAATTCCGTAACCGGCAGAACTATCCGGATTGCTGACAAAGGGCTCTACTGCGCTGAAAACATACCCCATGCACTCAGGGAAGGGGACGGCTACATATTTTCAAAATCCGTAAAGCAGCTTCCTGAAACAGAAAAGACCTGGGTGCTGCTTGAAAATGACTACAAAGACATACCGGATAAAAATGGCAAAGTAAAATACCGCATAAAAGAGTGTGTGGACGATTTTCCTTATACCATAACAGATCCGTCAACCGGAAGAAAAACTACAGTTAAACTCAGGGAAAAACGTGTTGTAAGCTTTAATCCAAAACTTGCGCAGAAACAGATTTTTGAAATAAACAGGGAAGTCGAAAAAGCCAAATTGTTAAAAGCCTCACAGGCAAAAAATCAGAGTATGGAGACTACGCCAAATATGTTACTTTTTCCTCTACTGACAAAAACGGAAATGAGAAAGACGGAAAGGTAAAAGTAACAATAAACCAGAAACTCATTGACAAATCAATTGAATTAGCCGGATACGACATGCTGGTAACATCAGAGATATCACTGAGCCAGGAAACGATTTATGAAGCATATCACAATTTATGGAGAATTGAAGAATCTTTCAGAATCATGAAAAGCCAGCTTGATGCAAGACCGGTTTATCTTGAGAAAAAAGAAACTATTACCAGTCATTTTCTTATCTGTTATATCGCTGTTTTGCTGACAAGAATTTTTCAATTTAAAATACTAAAAAACTCCTACTCGTCTGAGTCATTGTTTGAGTTCATGCATGGGTTTAAAAATGCAGAAATCTCATCAAAAAAATATATAAATCTAACTCGCGATACTTCGTTTATAAATGGCCTGGCAGAATTGACAAATCTGCATCTGACAAACTATTTTTTATCTGAAAGCGATATTAAAAAAATGCTAAGTCATCGGTTTTAAACCGGTGGCTTAGCACCATTTTTTCACTTCAACTCTCAAAGTCAGGTTGTATTATGATAACTCTTTTATAAGACATGCGCAAGCACTTTTTTCATTTAAAGCGTTAAAGTTTATTTCTAATTGTAATTTTTATAAAATTTTGATATGATTGAATTATCAAAATGTATTTATAAAAGGGGGATTTATGCCAGAATTATAAGGAGAATTACAATGTTTGAAGTCAATGGTATAGCTTACGCAAGTGAAAAATCAAATAAGATTTCTATAACAGATGCAAAAGTTACAGATCATTTAATGATGATTGTCACATTTTCAGGCGGTGAAAAAAGAGTGTTTGATGCATCCGTTTTAACAGGTAGTGCATTTAAACCACTTAAAGATGATGCTATATTTTCAAATTTTAAAATTATGCATGGCGTCATTACATGGATGAATGGTGAAATAGATTGTGCTCCAGAATATATCTATGAGCATAGCTTCGAATATGAGGATAATATTTCTCCTATCGCCATGTAAGCTTCGATATTTCGCATGTCATATGAGGAAAAGAGAGTATCGCTACTCTCTTTTCCTCATCTTTATATATTCACGAAAAACAGGTCTGATCGGATCAGAAATATCCTCCGGAATATCATCCACATCGAAAAACTTAAGCTCCTCGACTTCCTCCTCCTGGCGCTTTATGGTGCCGTGATATTTGCGGCAGATATATATAATCTCCACATTATATACTTCATCACCATTCGGATAGATGTAGTGTGTTTCCTCGCCTGAATTGATATAAAACAGCTCCATCTCGTCTGCAACAAGCCCCATCTCCTCAAAGAGTTCTCTTTTTGCAGCCTCCTCGACAGTCTCTCCAAGCTCTATAGAACCGCCTGCGTAGCCCCACTGGTGATTATCTGTGCGCTTTCCGAGAAGCACCTGTCCGTTTTCATTTTCAATGATGATGCTCGCTGCCGCCTGCAGTAAAGTGGCATGTCCGACCACCTTTCTAAGATCCATTATATAATTGCTCATGCTGTATCCTTTCTTATTTTGCCAGTTCTTCTATTACGCACTCATGCACTTTAGTCTTTTTATCATAATTAATACCGACAAGTAAAATATTTCCGGTATACTGTAAAACAGACTGCGGATACTGTCTGTCTTTTATTTGGTTTATCGCAGTTTTTACGTCTTTATTCCATTTAAGTTCAACTACTAAAGCCGGATAATCCATGACATATTCCTGTTTAGGAATGAAAACAAAATCTGCAAAGCCTCTACCTGTAGGAAGTTCACGTATTGGTTTAAAATAATACTTCATTGCTGAAATATATCCTATGGCAAGCACGCTACTCAATGAGTTTTCATTATTGTACTGTATAGTAGAAGCATACTCATTGTGAATTTTATCAATATATTCCGCAACCACTTCCTCTTCCATATCAAGCGTTGCCTCAAGCAGCCGTTCCGACTGGGTTTCAAACTCTATCAGCTCGTTCCACTTATCATCCTCAACCGCATTCATAAACTCCATACGGATTTCCTCATTCGGAATATATGCCATCTGCCGTTTCTGATCATATGCCAGATATCCAAGGTGTATAAGCAGCGTCATGACATCATTTTTATTTCTGAATGTAACCATGTCGTTCTGAAATGTAGTAGTTTTAACCTCTGTTTCTGCACCTGAAATCATTTCAACTATAGCACTCTTAAGGCCATCAAAATCCTTATTTATGAGTGGCTGGATAGAGTCATATGTGCCAGTCTGGCTCCAATAGCTTTGAAAATTCCCCCATTTAATTACATTACTCACAGCTTTTGGATTATATATATGATATTCACCCAGCAGATAACCATCATACCATTTCTTCACAAGTTCAAAATCACGTCCGGACTTTTCGCATAATTTCTTCACTTCATCCTCTGTAAAACCAATATAATGCGCAAATCCCCCAGGAGATATCATAGTGAATTCTTCAAAATTATTAAGTGCCGACTGTGTCTTAAGCTTCTTAATCGGCAAGATTCCGGTCAGATATGCAAGCGCAATATATCTTGTAGCCGATGAACCTTTAAAAAGTCCTCTGAGAAAATTAATATACTCCTCCTGTACCGACTGATTATTTGCCTCATCGCGAACCAGAACATCCCACTCATCTATTATCACTATGAATCTTTTTCCTGTCTGTGCATTTATTTGTGAAAGCATATCTGAAAGCGTAACTCTCCCTTCAACCTTCACATCCGGAAATGCAAGTTTAAGCTCAGCGACTGTATTCTCTATAATATATGATACAACATTTTCCGGGCCTTTTGCCGGTTCTATACACCACTGTATATCCAGATGCAGCACATCATATTTATTAAGATATTTCTCAAAGCTACCCTTCTTACTTATATCATATCCCATAAACAGTTCTCTCGAATCACAGCCCATGCTATAATATGCAGCCATCATATCTGCTGTAATAGATTTACCGAATCTGCGCGGTCTGCTGTTACATATAAATTTTGATGTGGTATTTATCACACTGTTTGTGTAATCCAGCAAACCTGTTTTATCAACATATATCTCAGAGTTAATGACATCCTGGAATGAACTGTTATCCGGATTTAAAAATCTTCCCATAGTCTCTCCTTTTAAAAATCTCATCAAGCAAAAAATCCGCTGTACTATAATACCTATAGTATAGCGGATTTCAAATATGTTTTCCATATATAAAGCACATAAAATTCATCAGCTCACAGCCCTATATTCCTCAAGCGCTTCCTTAGCCCTTGGCGTAAGCCTGCGTGGAACCGAAATCTCAACAGTCACATACTGGTCTCCCTTTACTGAAGGATTCTTCATGCTCGAAATACCCTTGCCCTTGAGACGTATCTTGCTGCCGCCCTGTGTACCTGCCTTGATGCTGCACTCCACATCTCCATAAAGAGTATGCACCCTCACCTTACCACCGAGAGCCGCTGTCGTAAACGGAACACGGATTGTACTGTATACATTCTGACCCTTTCGCTCAAACTCACTGCTCGGTGTCACATTTACGTTGAGAAGCACATCTCCGGCTGCACCACCGTTTCTGCCCGGATTTCCCTGTCCTTTAAGTCTGACTGTCTTGCCAGACTCGATTCCTGCCGGAATATGGATGGACAGATTGGAAACCTTGCCTGTGGACGGATCCTGTAATGAAATAGATTTCTCGCATCCGAAAGCAGCCTCGTCAAATGAAATCGTAAGGTCAGCCATAACATCAGAACCCTTGCGGCTCGATGAACGTCCCCGCGCTGAACCACCTGTGAAGTTGCTCCAATCTGCACTGTTTCCACCGAAGCCCCCTGCACCACCTGTGCTGTACGAGCCACGACTTCCGGAGCTGCCACCATGTGAAAACATATCTCCGAACATTGAGAAAATATCATCCATATCCCCGGAACCGTTCTCAAAATGAAATTCCTGATGTGTAAATGGTCCGCCATTTGAGCTGTATGAGCCACTGAAAGAACCATTGCCGCCGAAGCCGCCAAAGCCACCGAAGCCACCCTGGGCAGCCTGTCTTGCAGCCTCCTCGGAAAAGCCCTCCTGCAGTCCTGCAAAACCAAACTCATCATAGAGCTTACGTTTTTTCTCATCACTTAATACATTGTATGCCTCCGTGACATCCTTGAACATCTCCTCAGCGTGCGGATTACCTGCATTGGTATCAGGATGATACTTCTTTGCCAGCTTACGATAAGCCTTCTTTATTGCCTCTTTATCCGCACTCTTGTTCACTCCGAGAGTCTCATAATAATCTCTCTTTGCTGCCATTATACTCACCTGCCTTTCTATTTACCTGTAACAATTTATCATCATAATTAAACAATATACATTACACCATATAGTATAAGCGGACTGCACAGGCAGCCCGCTTATCATTTGCAATATCTGATTATCCCTCGATGGAGATACATTTCTTTTCCTCAACCTGTGGTTTAGGCTGTTTCTTTGGAATATCCAGGCGAAGGATTCCATGCTTGAAAGATGCCTTTATGTCATCCTGCTCAATCTCGTCACCCACATAGAAGGTTCTCTGACAGCTTCCTGAGTAGCGCTCTCTGCAGATATACTTCTTGCCCTCTTCCTCTTTCTGATCTTTCTCTAAGCCTTTCTCTGCTGTAATGGTCAGATAACCATTCTCTAAAGAAGCCTTAATCTCATCCTTTTTAAATCCCGGAAGATCCATCTCAAGCTCATAGCCTTTATCGCTTTCCTTGATATCGGTGAGCATCATTCTCTTTCCGTTGTGTCCGTATAATTTCTTCTGTGCCTTCTGTACGTCCCTGTCATCAAACCAAGGATCATTGAACCATGGATCACTGAAAAATGTATCAAATAAGTTGTTGTTTGTAGTTGTTAATAACATAGGTCATACCTCCTTATATACCTGTAACTTTCCTTTTGGAAATTTGCTTTCTTTTGTTTACAAGTATGTTATAGCACCATTATTAGCACTCGTCAATAGTGAGTGCTAATAAAAATTATAAATTTTTTATTAACTGAAATTTCTTATGTTTCCCAGCTCCATTTCATATACTTCATCACAAAGCAGCTCGATATCTGCTGGATTGTGGCTTGCCAGAAGTATGAGCTTTCCCTGCTTTTTAAGCTCCATCAAAAGCTCACGTATATCAGCCACACCGTGTTTATCGAGTCCGTTCATCGGCTCATCCAGTATCAGTATGTCCGGCTGCTCCATGATTGCCTGTGCAATCCCAAGGCGCTGCCTCATTCCAAGACTGTACTTGCGCACCGGCAGTCTGCTGTCCGGATCAAGTCCTGTTATCTTAAGAGCCTTACGTATCTGATCATCCGTAACCTTTCTGCGTATTCCGGCAAGCAGCCGTAGATTTTGCAGCCCGCTGTAATATGGTATAAATCCCGGTGTTTCAATGATTATTCCTGCATTTGGCAAATAATCCACATCTTTTCCCACACGCCTACCGTCTGTTTTTATCTCTCCCTCTGTCGGATGCACAAATCCGCAGATGCATTTCATCAGCATTGTTTTGCCGCTTCCGTTGCTGCCAACAAGTCCATAGATTTTCCCCGGTTCAAGTGTCAGCGAAATATTATTTAAAATTGATTTGCCATCCAGTCTTAGTGATACATTTCTTATTTCTATCATGCGCGGTCCCCCTATTCCTTTACCTGATAATGTCCTGCCCTTGCAAAGCAAAGCACAAGAAGCAGCGCACTTATGGCTCCCAGATAAAGATATGATCCCCACATCGGAAAATTCATCCTGTCAAGATATTCATCATAGTGCAGCCACGGTATCGTATGCGCCATCGGAAGTATCCACATCTGCTTCATTCTGACCTCGCAGGTGACTGCTCCGAGTATGATTGCAAAGCCATTTACGAGTATCCCCACATATCTGTGATTGCTGACAGCCGAAAAAAGCAGCACATATGATATGAGCAGAAAATATAAAAGCAGCAGACAGAATGTGTGTATAAGTGCCTGTTCAAGTGTCATCTGCTGATACAGATTTCCAGGAAGAAGCTGCACCACATAATCTCCCGTCCTATCCGGATAAACTGATGTAAAATGTGTGACCGCATCAGAAAATGAAAGACTCCATCTGCCTGTCCCTATCATAAGAACGCACGATGACACCAAAAGGAATAAAAGCACAAAACAGGATGCCGCTGCCGCAAAAACTGCCTGTCCAAATATCCATGTCCTCTTTGTACAGCGCATCTGATAAAACCTGTCAATTCCCGTCCTCTGTGGAAAATCAGCCATCAGCACAAGAAAAAGTATAGGTATTATAAGAAGGATAACTCCCGAATTTCCCAAAGCCACAAAAGCCTCAGGTATAGAAAGCATTTCTCCCATAAGCATTTTACACTGTCGAAGCGGCCCGATCACCTGCACATTCACAAATACGAGCATGACAAACAGTATGATTATCCTGCTGCTGCGCAGCCACTGCCGGAATTCAGCTTGCGCAATGTGCACTGCTGCCCGAAACGAAAATCTATCCATCGCAATGCCTCCTTTTCACCTGTGCATAATACAGCAGAACAAGTATCACATAACAAACTATAGTAAGTCCTACCGTCCATCCCCAGCCGCTCTCACCCGACACATTCATCAGGTTTGATAAGTTAAGCCTCGCCACTGCCGGGTTTTCAAGTGTAAGTCTCTGCAGAATCTGCGTGTATATGTAATTAAGTAGAAACGGAAGGCACAGAAGCATATACCGATCCCTAAAAAATATTGCTGCTCCTATTCCAAACATACTTGCCGCCATACCATATAAGAAAGAACCTATAAGCCGTTTTACCACATATATGAGCACCATACTGCCTGTTCCGTACCAGTCTGCATACATCATCTGCTCATTCACGGAAAATGATATATATGCCGGAAATGCAATAAGCATCATAAGTCCGAAAACAATGTTCGCTGTCATGAAAAGAATTCCACCTGTAAGCACTCCTGCTGTCACCTTTGTGGCACAATACTTTGCATTTTGCGACCTTATGAGCAAAAAACCTGTCATGCCGTTGTGCCGTTCCGCGGAAAGCACTGCGATATATCCAAATGACATTAAAAGCGGCAGTATAAGCGGAAGCCAGCCGTTCATCCCTTTTATCCACATAAAAAGTGCGCTGTATTCTATCGGCTGCTCACTTTTATGTGCAATGCCGGTTATTGCAAGCCTAAATACCGACACGGCACTGCCTGACGGATCATAATCCGCATTTGCGCTAAAAGCAAGTACAACACATCCTATGACCGCAAGAAGCAGATACGGAAAATACAGATATTTTTTCATTTCCGCCCTTATCATACTAAGCCGCCTCCCCATAGGTATAGTAATAGACCTCTCCTGTAAATGCATCAAGATACATCCTGATATTTTCGTCCTTAGTCCTGTTTATTCCGTCAAACTGCCATGCCGGAAGATATATTTTGCACTCAGAACCATCTCCCAAATTAAGCGGTACATATGTAAGACATACACTTTGTACATCAACATTTAAAAACTTTGCCATCTTCCCGCTTAAAATATCTGCGGCATCCTTTATTCCCAATATCTCATCCGACGAATACAAATTTTCCAGCGGTTCCGAATCGTTAACTCCCGCATAAGCACTGACTCCATCAGAATCCACTACATATGCATGTTTGATATCCTCTTCAAAATTATACTCATTTCCATATATCTGATAATTTCCATAATCATGATATGCTATTGGAACACCATGGTACTGCCTTTGAACCATATAATCATATCCGTACACCTGTCCGAGCTTGAACACGCGAACCTCCGGAACTGACAATGTAATGCCATCTGTGGGTACAAACGGAGTACCGTTTTCAAAATATTCCCCTGTAAGCTCTGCCCCCTGTTCAATGGTCAATTCACCATTTATAAGCTGATAGCTTTCTTTTCCAAGCTCGTCTATTGTCCCCGATTTTACAACATCATCTGTGTATGTTCCAAGAGCGTCACTGCTCGCATGCGCATCCGTATTCAGATATGCTCCTATCTTTCCATCACTCATTGAATATATGCCATTATCCGCTATCTGTATATGACACTCATTCGTATTTACAAGTGCTCCTGCTCATGATGCAAGATCCATATGATCCTTAAGAGCCGGATAACTGTATGGTGTTTCCTTTGTATCATCCATTCCAAGGTCACTGTTTATGATCCTTACCTCCGAATCCATATCAGTTGTATCGAGCTTACCGATTGATTCAAGCCAGTCCTTTATTGTATCCCAGCTCTCCTGTGTAGTAATGCCGTGTACTCCCCCCTCCATGACATACAACTCATTCGTTTCCGGCATATCTTTAAAAGTACAGTTTGTAAACGATAAATTCCTGTAATCCGTGTTTTTTACCATATCGGTATCTGTGCTGTACTGCTCACAGCCTAGCTTATAATTCTCCCTGTTATCGGCAAGCTTTTTCTCATACGCAGCTATATCAATCCCCTGCTGCGTGTCTGATTTATCCGCTGTATTCTTCTGCTGTGTATCTGCCATTTTGCTGTCTGCACATGCAGACATGGTAAAAAATGCTGCAATGCAAATGGCTGGTATTAGTATTGTTTTATGATGTTTGTTCATATATAATTCCCCCCATTTTGTAACACAATTAGCCGGTATGGAAAACATACCGGCTAACATATTTTTATCTTTTTTATACGACTTTATAAATCATACCTTTTGCATTGCATCTTTTCCCCATAGACTTCTCCTTTACTATACTATGTTTTAAGTTACTTAATAACAATAATTATTGTTATTAGAAATCGATTACAATTTCAATTATATTCATTTCCCCATTTTTTTCAATACAATTTACATGAGATGACATTTTTTATTCACTTTTGGTACATTTTATATAGATCAATTAAAAATTAAAAATCAGTTACAACACAACCTTATCTTCTGCGGATAATACTGCAGCACCATATACAGCTTCATCTTATCTACCCTACTCCAGTCTTTCTTTGAAACCAGATCCTCATTCATTGCATACGGTATCACAAAGGACGTCTCCTCACCGGCATTAAGCTTTATCTCCAAAGCTTCCAAAGTAGGATTTAATTTAAAAAACAGTTCCATGTCATACTGATTACCATTGGTTCCCATTTCAAATGCAAGGCTTGTAAGATCAAGTGATGTTGTATCGTCCTTTACCTTGGTAACTGACAACGTTATAAATCCCACACGCACACTGTCTAAAGGATACTCTGAACCATCATCCATCTGATCATATACATAATCAGAACATTTTTCTTTTAGGAGACTGCCATCGCCCCACTCCCATCCGGTCTGCTTTATCTCATAATTTCCAAGCTTAATAGTGTCATTTTCTGTATATGTGATGACCTTTGGGGATGGATAGCAATGATTCAGATAAACAATCCTTGCCAAAACAGCAATCATCACAATTCCTATGAGCATTCCCGAAAAAAGTCTTACTTGTTTTGATTTCCTTTGCTTCATAATAAATTCTCCTCGTTACTTCAATTTAAACCTTCCGCTGTCCACCAGATAGATTACATCTGATAGATTTTCAAGCTCATCCTTATCGTGAGAGCTAAGCAGTATAAGACTTCCTTTATCACGCATATCCCTTATGATTTCTGACAGTTTTTCCTGTCCCTCCTTGTCCAGGGCGTTAAAAGGTTCATCCAGCAAAAGAAGCTTTGGTTCCTCCATAATGGCACAGGCAATACCCAGTCTCTGCTTCATTCCAAGAGAATATTTTCTATACTTTCTCTTATCCTGTGGGTTCAGTCCAACCGTTTCAAGTGCCCTGCTTATATCCACTTCACCTTTATTTATTGATGCAAGCATTTTTAGATTGTCATAGCCTGTATAACTATCTATAAAGGCAGGATTCTCAATTAGCATACCTATCTTTTCCGGAAAAGCCATATTTTTTCCAAGCACCTTTCCATCAATCCTGATGCTACCGCTTGTAGGATACATAAGTCCGCTTACCGCTCTCATCAGCATTGTCTTGCCGGAGCCGTTTACGCCCTGAAATCCATATATATTACCACTTTCCAGTGTCATGCATACATCATCGAGTACCAGAGCATCCTTTATCTTTTTAGAAACATGTTCTATCTCTATCTTCATAAAAATACCTCACAAAATATTCTTTCTGTTAAAATACACACTTCCGGACACAATAGAAACCACCATCACAATAATGCAGCTTATTATTCCGGCAGCCGCATCCATTCCGCCCGCACAGAGCCTGTTGTTTCTGATGATCATAAGATAATTGCCCATAAGAAACGGACTCACCCAGTAAACAGACACCACAAGATAAACTATTGAAACAATATATCCAGCGATTGCACCGGCAAAAACACTGATAGTAAGCTGCACCACCGCAATTGTACAAGCGCATAACATTGGCAGTATCAGCCATACAAGCACTTCATTTCCGGTCGCAAACTGCTGCATATCTATTCCCATTTCCATAAGCATATCATCAGGCTTTGTGCTCCACTTCCCGATTGCACATGTCACAGCCGCAAGAACCAGTATCATTGCAGCATAATACACGATCACATTTATGACCGTCCATATGTACTTACTCCATAACCACTTAAACCTGCTGCCTGACAATATCAGTGTCTTTTTGCCTGCACCATACAGATCTGACAATGGATAAAATCCTACCATAAAAAATAAAAACGCATAAAACAATAACCACGACACCGGAATGGTAAATACGCTGTCATCTGTCTTTATGTATGGCGGCATACCCTGAAGTGTATTTGTAAAGTATGCCAAAAATCCAAGCTCCGGTGAATTTACACTAAAATCACTGACGGTGATAAATGAAAAAAATACAAATATGAATACTCCGACTATCCATTTTATCTTGTTTTCCCTAAATCCTTTTCTGATATCATATAAGATCAGATTTGCAAAAATTCTCCTATTCATAAGCAACAAGCTCTTTCTTTACCGCGTGTATGTAAAATATAATATTTACCACTATAAGGATAATAAACGCACAGATCACAACCCGGATATCATTTCTAAACGGCGCACTTGGTCTAAGAAACATTACCGGTGATAAACTTACCCTGTTTACAAAGTGAACCATGCAGAACACAAATATGTATATGATAAACGGTGTCAGCAATATCCAGAACCGGTTTCTTACAAAATTAACCGCCCACAACACCGCACAGTTTAAAAGTCCCCAGAAGCAGCCATCAATCAGCACAAAAATCAGATTGTATACAAGTGGATGTGTATAAAATACCCCTGACATGATATCCATTGCCGCTACCGGGAATGTGCCTGTTCCTACCTGTGGTATTATCATCGGAAATACCATTGCAGTAAGCAGGAAGTCAAACACCAGTGGTATCATTCCAATAAGCGCACCGCTTACAAATGCAGCTCCGTATTTTGCTCTTATATAATCACTCTTCTTTCCTCTTGATATAATCTGGGCAGCATACCCTGACTTAACATCAAAATAAAAGCTTCTGCCATACGGTATTGCACACAAAGCAGGCATTATCAGATAAAGCAGCAACGGCTGCACACTTGCATTATCCGCACCTATCCATTTCTCATATGCAGACAATGGATACGTGTCGTAGTAAACATACATCCTCCATATCCACACATTTTCCATAAAATGCCATACACATATTGCAAACGCAACACACAATGTGGCAGCAAATAATCTGTTTCTAAAAGCACGTTTTATTTCAAGTTTAAATATTCTATTCATAACTACAGCTCCAGTTTAAAATATTTTTGCACCTTATCATTGGTTTTTGAATCTATACCCTCTATACAATAATAAATATACTTAGAATCTTCAGGTATTCCCTCATCCTGAATAATATATCCAAGCTCTGATGTAATACACTCGCCTTTGCCTAAAACATAATGATATACGTCACTTTCATCTCCTCCAAGCCAATAGTTGTCTATATATACACAATCTGAGTTTTCCTGTATTCTCTCCATATCATCCTTGATGGCATACAGAACACCCACATTTCTATTACCTTCAATCTGCTTATCATCTCCATCCTTATAAACGATTGTCAATGTTATAAAAATATAACTATTACCATTACTCAGATTATAATTATCATCAATAGCTTCACCATATAAATCTTTCAAATAATCCAAAACAGTATCCTTATTTCTGTTTCCAAACTCTGTGGTATGCTCATACTTTTCAATTTTATAAGTAATTCCATTTATCTCAATTGTATCATCAACTGACACGATATCGTCTTTGTTAACATACTCCGCATCCAGCACATATGTAGCAGGAGCCTGGTCTACTACACCGGTGTCACCTTCTTTCTTTGAAGCCTCATCCTTTACAATACCGGATTTTCCCTCTAGCCTGGCATTTGAATGTGAGCAGGCTGAAAGCCCCGCTGCCATCATGATCACCGCCATTATTGCTGTAATTTTTTTCCTCTTCATACTCTTTCTTCTCCTTTGCTTGCTGATGTTTAATTGTTATGATGATTATAAACCTGTGATGTGTCATAGTTGTAAAATAAAAAAATCCATTGCAATTTTAATTATTGCAATGGATTTTTGTCACGACTTTACTATCAACCTATTTATCAGAATATCTTTTTATTAAGTCTATTTACTTATCCGATACCACCTTACAGCGCTTCTTATGAAATGCAATTCCGTATTTTATGATATTGCATCTGCCCTCTTCACGAAGTACAGCATCATATCTGCGTGTATTTATCTGATTCATTGCATCTTCACAAGATTTATCCAATCCTTGAAAAGACGTTGCATATTTGACCTCTATGATAATTCCCGAATCAGGATCCTCCGGTTTTATGATAATGTCACTGAATCCATCCCCTGATTCCCTGTTCGATTTGATCAGCCAGTTCGGATTGCTTCCTCTCAAAAGGCCAAGCAAAAGACCATGGTAGAAATTTTCTTTCTGTCTATCGCGAGCCTTAGTGTCCAGAATACTTATCATACGATCCATGATTATATTGAGCTGTCTCTGAATCTTTTCAGTGTCAGCCTCAAGAATAGCCTTTGACAGCACTCTGATCTCATCATTGTCCTTTGCTACAACTTCCTTGAACCATTCCTGTATCTGCAGAATAAAAACTTCTCTGACCTCTTTGTTTGGGATAACAAGTTTAAGTGCATAATTCTCACTATCCGGCAATTTCACTTCACCTACTTTTGTCAGGTATCCTGTAGTAAAAAGTACACTCCATATATTATCTATATTTTTGTCTATTTCATTGTACGTAAGTTCAAGATGAACCACTTTTTCAATAGACTCTCCGGCAATTAAGCGCTCAACCTCATCCTTGGTTGTCGAATCAGCTATATTTATAAGGCGTCTTACAAGGCTGTTTCCGCTACTGTTTATCCAGTAAGTCTGTGGTCTGGCAGTTGGATTGGCAACAAGATTGTCCACATAATTTATAACATCCCAAGGACAGTATACATCCACATTACCAAAATGATAACCATCATACCACTCCTTTGCCTCTTCAAAATGTGATGCCAGTCCATAGTCTGCAAGAAGATTTTTCACCTCATCATCCGAAAATCCAAACTGCTCGTCAAATCTGGCATCAAGAATCGATAAAACTTTAAAATTATTTATTCCGGTAAAAATGCTTTCTTTCGAGATACGAAGACACCCTGTAAGAATTGCAAATTGTAAATAATCATTTGTTTTTAAAACTTTTCCCAAAATACCTCTGATAAGCTCGACCATTTCATCGTAGTAACCGTGCTGGAATGCTTTATCCAGCGGTACATCATATTCGTCTATTATAAAAATAGTATTCTTGCCATAGTGTTTAGTCAAAAGCTGAGATAACACTTTTAATGATGAAATAACCACACCATCACTCATATGATATTTTCCATCTTTAATCTGTATAATTCCCTGATACTGCTCTTTTTCATTTTTACTGAGCTTATCACTATTCATTAGGAACGAAAATCCATTTGCTATTTCACCTATTATCTGGACAAGTGCATCATATGCCCTGTCAAACGTTAACCCGTTAACATCTTTAAATGATATAAACACAACCGGATATTTCCCCATGTATTCATTGCATAAAGCTGTATTTTGTGAAATATACAAGCCATCAAATATAGATTTATCCGTACCTATTTCAAAAAAACTCTTAAACATACTCATATTAAGAGTCTTACCGAAACGACGCGGACGGGTAAAAAGATTTACTTCTCCCCAATTTTGCAGGAGCTGCTCTATAAGCCTCGTTTTATCTATATAATAAAAGCCCGATTTTCGTATTTTTTCAAAATTATCTATTCCAACCGGTAATTTTAATGTTCTATCCATCAAAGCCTCCATAAAAAAATCCGCTATAACTGTTAATCATAGTATAGCGGATTATTTTATAAAATACAATAATTGTGTTATTGGGATAATTTACTTCTTTGGCTAACAATTGTCTCTGCATCTAATTCATAGACGCAATCACATAATAAATCTATATCTAATGGATTATGACTTGCAAGAAGAATAAGTTTTCCTTCTAGTATTTTATTCATTCTCTCACTATCTTTCCAGCCTCCATCTCATATACCTCATCGCATAAAATATCTATATCCTCAGAAGAATGAGATGCCATAATAATGGTTTTACCTTCATCTTTCATCTGCAATAATAAACTGCGCATTTCAGTAACACCTTTTTTGTCCAACCCATTAAAAGGTTCATCTAAAACTAAAATATCAGGATTTTCCATTATTGCCTGCGCAATCCCAAGTCGTTGTCTCATTCCAAGTGAATACTTTCCGACAGCTTTTTTGTCCTCTGGATTTAACCCTACTCGTCTTATAGCATTCTTTATATCATCATTTGTGATTTTTTTATTTAAATCAGCAAGAAATTTCAAATTCCAATATGCCGAATAGTCTTTTAGGAATCCAGGTGTTTCAATTATCAATCCTACATTTTTAGGCATGTCCACATCTTTGCCAATTACTTTATCTAAAACTGTTATTTCTCCCGAATCTAATAATATGAATCCACATATGCTTTTAAATAAGACTGTTTTTCCACTGCCATTTCTACCTATTATTCCATATATTCTTCCTTTATATATTTCAAGTGAAACATCATTCAGTACAACCTGCTCACCAAATTTTTTATAAGCATTTTTTATAGATATTACCAATTCATTCATCAAATCATCTCCAATACATTCAATGTACACTTTTTACCTTTTTTCAAAATATATGTAATTAATATAATAATTACAAGTATTTCAACCGTAACAATATATATAATTGATATCGGATTACTTTTCCTCATAAATATGAATATATTTGTCCAATGAATTACAGACATATACTGAAACTTATAAAGCCAGAACACGTCTATAAGATTCGAAAATACAATCATCGCTGCCGCTATAGAAGCCCCAAATATTCTATTATTTCCCAAATTTGCAGCAAAAATTATTAGCCCAACAATAAAACCGGCTGATACATTTAATAAAAATGTTATTAAACATGCTATTATTGGTGAAAAATATATAACCGCTTCTTCATGCAATACAACACCTGCAAGTGCAGGATTATGAGATAGATTAATCCAAATATCTCCCCATTTTGCCGAGGGCGCAACCCATGGAATAAATACAATAATGCTTACAAAAAACATCCATGCAAAATATATGACATTTGCTAACAAAATATATAATATTTGACCACAAAACCATTTTTTTCTGCCTAATCTGGAAAGTGTAAATAATTGGTGTTCATCAATAAATGGTGCATTACATAACAAAAGGATTATCCCAAAATAAAATAACATTCGTGTTATTGAATCATCCATTTGAAATGTAAAAAAAAATGGTGTAACTGAGAGTCCTTTTAACGCTGCATAGTTTTTTATACTATCACTTCTTATGTACGTAAAAACTGCTACAGCCAAAAACGCAATATATACCCTGTAATTATTGCGCCATTTTCTAATATTACACCACATACTTCTAAACATTTTGTATTCTCCTTTTCATCTTCCAATAACACAATTTATACATAATAAAAACAATGCAACCAGAATAGCATATCGCGTAAAGCCAATGATATAACATATTATCAAATATATGTGTAAATGCGAAATACACACAGGATGGTAATAAATATATATTACTACACCATTTATTCAACAGAGTCATAACCATATACAAAATCAAAATCGGAGCTGCCGTCCCGACAAATATATTAGGAATAAAAATTGTAACTGTAACCGCAAGACAGGATAAAGTTCCACATAACAATGAAAAGATTAATCCTGTCCAAACATTTTCTGTAAAATATGCCCAATCTCCAATAATACCATTTCGTGGCATATAACCAAGTATAATAAGTGAAAATATAATTAACACTCCAAAAACTATAATTGATAGCAAAGCACTAATACTTCCCCAAATAAATGCCGAAATCAACTCTGCTTTTATATAGTCTTTTTTTTTCGTCTTTGCAATTATGAATTTTATATATCCGCTTTGCAAATCCTGGCACAGGTTTAGTCCTCCGCCAAATACACTTAAAATATAATACAAAATAATAAAGCCTGATGAGATGCTAACAGCTACTATATCATTAAATGATGCGCTCTCTTTCTGTTGTATGATTGCTCCCAGCCCATTTATATATAAAGCTGCAATCATTCCAATAATGCATAAATATGATTTTTTGCTGTGAAAACTTCTAGACATGCACATTTTCAAATCTATTATCATTGTATTCTATATTCCTCCCCTGTATATGCGTCATATACATCATAAAGAGCCATTTTTTGCGTATAACTGTTTTCTCCTGTCACCAATTGGTTTTGATAGTAGTAAACCACCCAAACAGGCTTAATATCATAAGTTTCATTTTTATCTGCAAACAACATATATTCTAATGATATTTCGCTTACCTCAATATCCCCGGATGTTACGTATTTTTTTAGTTTATCAACCTCTTTTGAAAGTATAGACGATGGATGTAATATCTCACCAGTCTCAGTTGTCTCGACCCAATCATACAATGGTGGAATATCTAAAAACGAAATTCCCTTTTCATCCATAGCTATTACCAAATGATTTTCTTGATTTGCATAACCCGTTAACGCTTCATTTTCAGGGCATCTGCTATATGGAATACCATACACGTCCGGAAACATAAAAAATACATATGTATCATTTTGTTTATCTGTATCATCCTCTGGAAATATTAATGTATTTTTGTCATCAAGAACGTATAATTCATTTTTTTCACAAACATTAATTTCAAGTTCTTTCGCTGTTTTAACCGCTAATTCTTCCGCCTCTTCGGCAGACATAAACATTAGTTGTTTGTCAGTTCTAAACTTATCTTTATCATTAAACGGTGAGTAATATGTGCCAAATTTAGACGCACTAACAGCAAGCTTTCCGTCATGCGTCTCGGCTAAAGCTGAATCATTTCTGATTGCTATGCTATCCTGAGTATAATTGTTATCCCATAAATAAATCTCATTACCATTCTCCGATCTGTGGCTTTGTACACATACATCCTTATTTAGATTAATCGCTTTTGCTAATTTTTCCATCAGATCATAGCATTTATCCTTATTTTCCGAAAAATTAATAGCCTTAACTTTTCCACTTTTAACGTAATAACTTGTTGCATCCCAGATATTAATTTCTGAATCAATGTTCAGCTTATCATTTACAACGCATTTTATATTTTGTGGAAGTTTTCCTATCTGTTCTTCGTCCAAAGAATTTAGCACATTTTCATAATCATTTAAGTCTGTGGTATTAGCTTGTGTACCATCATCTATTACGTTTTCAGTTGGTGCACAACTAACAAGTGAAAAACATAGTATAAGTATTATATAGCAGATTTTCTTCATTAAATCACCCCATTGAATGTTAATACATTTTACGGATTCCAGTAACCTGAGACTGTAACGGTCACGCCACCATTAGAAGATGGATTATATCCATATAGCTTAATCCTATCATCCTTATATACAGTAGATGTATATATAACCTGTGTACCCCCAATTCCTCTCACTGAATTATAATTAGAAACAAAGCCTTTTCCCTGCTTATAGGCTTTAAATTTTATTGTTGCCGAAGGATAAGATAAAGATGTTACATTTACCCCAGCATATGCACTATCTCCATTTTTTCGTACATAACTAGTGTTTTTTACATTTTCCGTCATAAGCGAAAAATTGTAAGATTGAGCCATAACAACTGTAACAGAAAACATAGTACCTATTGCTAGTGTTGAAAAAAAAGTTTTTAATTTTCTCATTGATTTTCTCCTTTTGATATTAATTACTCAAAATTCCCATATCTAAATAGATTTTTTGTAATTAGAAATTTAAGTGTTTCAAGTTTACAAGTTACATAACAATAATTATTGTTGCTTGAAGTCAATGACAATTTCTATTATCATCATTTTCGTTATTTTTTCAATACTATTTACACGAAGCAACATTTTTATGTCCTTTTTGGTCGATTTCACTGCCCCAAATAACCTCTTTACAATTTTAATTATTGCAACAGATTTTTGTCGTTATTTTACCCCCCACTGACAAACGAATGAAAATACTACTGTTCCTATAAAACAAACCAACCATATACTTCTTAGTACTTTGTTTTCTTTATAATTCTCCGAACATGGAACCAGCCATTGATCTTGCCGATATTTCAAAATATGTTCCTCCAAAGGTTTGTATTCTTTTACTATTATGCTCCACATCAACGCAGTAATATTGACTACCACTGAACTATAATAAACAATCGGTGAGTTTGTCTTATCATAAAAGAAGTAATATGCCATTTTCCACATAAATATAAACCATACACAAGATGCAATAATTGTAAATGTACTATCCATTTTCCACTTCAAACCAAACAGTACCAAAGGTAAAAAAGCTAAGATTACAGCTATCGGTAATCCTGCCGCCTTTCCATGTCTGACACCTGATTCCAAATGCCATATTCCCGATAAAAGAACTACAAACGGAATAAGTATCGTTAAATAAATATTCCAAATTAATATTATATTTCTAATTCTGTTGTAATATTTTATTTCCATAATAACACGTCTAATCTTTCTGCAACTCTTCCTGATAATGAATAATGCAATGCCGCTATTTTAGCCTTATCATACAAGTTCATATACATATTATAATAGCATACTGATATAGATAAACCAAATCCTAAAATAGATGTTGTTCCAGCTAATGCACCTAACAGTCCCGTAACACATGTATCTATATATTGCCTTCCGACATCTTCATACTTTAGATGCATTAGACAATTCATTTATTGACGCCTCAATTCCTTTATAAAAATTTGAATTTTTTCTTGGTAACTGCATTATTTCAGATATTTCTTGTGATTGAAATTCCATGCTTTCCCATGCCTTCCCTACCGATGAAATATCATTTAAAATACTTTCCATATCATCTGGATTCAATTTCGTATTATCTGCATATATTGTATTTGTTTGACCCATTACAAATAACCCCATTATTAAGCTAAATATAGCAATATAAGATAAAAATTTTTTTCTCATATTATTCTCCCTCCATAAATTTTATAATAGTTCTAATTCTAATTATCATAATCAAAACTAATATTTCAATACAATATACGTCAAACGACATTTTGCATATATTTTTGGTCTAAAAATTATAAAATGTATATGCTCTCTATATTAAATAATTTATTATACATCTGCTATATAAATTATCAGAAATATTTATTTCACAATTATACAAAATTTCTCATAAATAAAAAATCCGCTTCAACTATTTATGCAGCGGATTTTTATAAGATTACATAGACAGTATATAATCATTCTCATTATATTTATTTAAAAAATCTTTTCAATAGTTTATACACCAAATGACATATTAACCTTGATTTTAGTATCTTTATTCCATATTTTTTCATTATTTATATACTTTCATATTAATATGCGATATATTTTTGAAGTCAAATAAAACGAAGGAGTATTACCATTATGAACACATTAGAAACCCGTATAAAAAACTATATTGAATACTGCACAGCTCAAAAACGTCTGGATACAAAAACCTTAAAAGCCTATAAAATAGACCTGCGACAATTCTCAGAGCAAATATCAATAACTGAAATAGAATACATTACAACCTCTGTTTTGGAGTCTTATATTACCAATCTGCATCAACAATATTCACCCAAAAGTGTAAAACGTAAAATTGCATCCATTAAAGCCTTTTTTCACTATTTGGAATACAAGGATATAATTATTCTAAATCCATTTAACAAACTTCAAATTAAATTCCGTGAACCGGTCATTCTTCCTAAAACAATACCTCTTAAAACATTAGAAGTGCTATTTAATGCTGCATACGCAAAATATCATAAAACCACAAGCCCATGCCAAAAGCGAAAAACACTACGTGATATTGCCGTACTTGAATTACTTTTTGCAACAGGGATCAGAATTTCAGAGCTTTGTTCTATTTTATTACAGAACATGGATTTGCAGAACAATATAATTTTAATCCATGGAAAAGGATCTAAAGAACGTCTCATACACATCTGTGACCCTAATGTACTAAACATCCTTAACCAATATTATACTGAATACTATTCTCAGATAAGTGCCTGCGGATATTTCTTTGTAAACAATACTGGAAATCGTCTGTCTGATCAGTCTGTAAGAGATATGATCAATAAATATTGTCGAATTGCTGACATCGACTACCATATTACACCACATATGTTCCGTCATACTTTTGCCACGCAGCTTCTGGAAGAAGACGTTGACATACGCTATATTCAAACCATGCTTGGACACAGTTCTATAAATGTAACCGAAATATATACACATGTAACTATGTCAAAACAAAAAGATATATTAGCATCTAAGCATCCTCGGAGAAACATGAATATTTCAAACTGATTATAGGAACATCAAATTCCCCCAATTTTTATTTGAGATTTCTTGTTAGTCATTTCTGTTACAAATTATTGAATCAATAATTACAGGATAATAAGAAGTTATCTACTAGTTGTATGGATTTAAAAATTGTTATATTTTTTATTTACAAATGAAGGGTAGCGAATGAAACGAAACAGAAAATCTAAAAATATATTTGTACTACTTCCTATAATTTTAGGAGGACTAATTTTTATTTTATCTATATTAAATTCACAAAATAATAATATAATTGGTATCGTAGTAGGGACACTATTAATAATTATTCCATATATATATACTGTATCACCTATTGTCAAAGAAAGATATAAGGAAAGTAATAATATGCTAAATCGTTTATCTCAAAATACTTTTACAGATAGAAAACATGATTTACAATATTTAATTGAAATATTGAATACTCATAAAATAGTACAGCTATCCGGTAAAGACAGTCAATGTGGTAAAAGTTGGTTAGCATTAAAATTAGTTGATTATATAAACTACCCTAAGGATGAAGAATTTAAAGAATATAATTATCTGAAAAATCAGTTAAGTAGTGCATATTATATTGATATGAATGAAGTTACTGATGCTGAATTGAATTTATTCTTTAAAGATAATATCGTTACTAATAAAACTTTAATTGTGGTTGACCATGTAAAAAAAATTGAACATATTTTTTCAAAACAGGAAATGTATGATTTTGTTCTTTTATTTATTTCTGAGAGTAATATCAATACAAAAGCAAGCATTTACAATATTTCAGAATTTAAACGTGAGAATATACCTGATCTTCAAAAAAAAATAAACAAAAATTATGATAATATTGAAAGCTTGTGTAAACCTGAAATAGAAACATTGTACGATTTGACATCTGGCAATATAGGAAAAATTCATTTTTTACTAGAACGTCAGGAATATGTACAATGGATTAAACAAATTACATATAATTTGCAGACTCAATATGATAAGCAATTGAATGGCATACAATTATTTTTATTTAAGGGTCAGTATATTCTGGCCAAAAAATCATTATCGGATTTTGAAATACAATATAAACTTGTACTTCAAAATAATAATGATATTTATTTTAAATATATTTTAATGAAATCTGATTGTGAGCATTTATTAAATAATTATCAGGATGCGCTTATTATTTTAATGCCGCTGAAGCAATTAACTTTTAGAAAATATAACATTAATAATAAAGTAGAAACTTTAGAGGCTCATTATTATAAACATTTATGGAAATGTGATATATCTTTAACTATTTTGCAAAAAATTCAGCCTTTTAATATACGTGGATTAACAGACTCATTGGGGATTTTAGTTGCCAAATATTTTGTAGATGATATGGTGGTGCCTAATACAGATTCTGACACATTAGATGTTTTTTATAAAACATTTGAAAAATGTAAAAAAAATTCACCAATAAACGATCCTCAAAATGCCTATAAAATAATGAGAAATGAATCTATATATTTATATTATAAAAATAAATATAGAAAAAAGGAAATTCTAGAACCAATAAATTCTGTTATTAAAATATACAAGGATGAAAATAACAGGTTACTAGCTAATGCCTATTTTATTAGAGCAGAAATAAATAGATTATTTCAAAATTATAAAGAAGCACTCCTAGACTATAATAGATGTCTTGCCCAGACAGATGATAACAATATAAAAATACAAGTTAATATTATCAAATACTATATGGATAATATAAAAAATATAGATATTTTCAAATCGGATAATCATTTATCGAAAGAACAAATATACAATTTGTGTAAAAATAAGAATGCATATGGGACATTACTTATTCAACGGCTAAATTCTATTGAATTAGAAGATCCTTATAAAAAACAAATATTAAGTTGCTTTGATCACAGGATAATGACTATTCTATAATTATTTCATTATATGTAAAATGCGGTATTTTTTTATCTATAAGTTTTTTTCTAATGGTTTTAATTTCATTTAAACTACCTTTATGTTTTATTAAAAAAAGAAGCTTTGCAAGTTCGTCTATATCTTGTTCTTCCCAATTATATCTAGCTATTTGTTGAGTGCCAAGTCTTATTCCATCTTCACTGAATAATTTTTTGTGCTTTTGATTTAGCGAAATATTATAATCTAAGGCCTGATTATAGAAAAAATCAGTTTCTTTTTTTGTCATTAATAAAAAGATTTGATGTGTCATTGTATACACTTCATCACTGATTTTAGCAATATTAAAACCATATTTTTCCAATTTTTTAGCCAGCATATTGGCAAGAGCTATGGTTGTGTGTTGATATTCTACACCATATTCGATTTGCTCAATTAAAGAAAGCAATAAGCATGCCATATGATTAGGTTGAATATCTCTAAGATAATTTGGAGTTATATTAGACTTTAATTGTTCAATATATAAATCGTTGTTTGTCATAATTAATCCGCAAGCTACAGCAGGTAAAGTTTTATGAGTACCACCCAATAAAATAACATTTGGATAATCTAAAGGATTTGGTATACATTTACCACATATTAATCCTAATGTTTGAGTTGCATCATATATTATTCCCATATTTGATGGCAAATCAATTTTATTTAAATCTGGAACCGTTATTAAATCAGATTGGCATAAAATTATAAAGGAATAATTACCTGTTGCACACATTTTATTTAAACTAGTATAATCAATTTGATATTTATCAAAATTATATGGTATTGAATCATATTGTATATTTAATGTGTCTAATATAACAGGCATAGAGGCATGTCCTCCCTGCTCTGGGGTAGACAGTAGAACTTTCTGCCCTGATCTCAAAAGTGACATGACACATACCGTAAAGCAATTGATACCACTCAAACTTTCAGCATTTGCATATTTAGAATGAAATAATCGATTACACGCTAAAGTTATAAGATCCTTTAACTCTTCAATTTTGTTGTTTTTAAAGAAATAGTATTTTCCCTCAAATTCTGAATTTAATGGCTGTTTTACAAATTCTGAAATATATGTCTCAGCAGCACATAATGGAATACAATTTTTATCGTTTTTTTTCATTTCATTATATAAATCTATATATTTTTCTAATAGTATATTCATATTATTCTCCTAGTATTATTTAATTTACTGAAATATTATATAAATATAACCAGAGGATAACTTCTTATTATCAGTGTTATCTACCAGTTTTTTACAATATTTTTTTCTATAAAAAATATTATATTTTAATTTTTTCTATAACTTTCAGTCTCTACCATATTGCGAAAAATTGTTACTAACTGTAATAACTCCGCAAGTATTACACCAAACACAATAAACCTTGTGTAGTACCTATATCCCATGCACCATAAAATTTCTGTTATAACAAAAATTACCAAAACTATGACTATGGTTATTTTTTTACAGAACATTTTATCGTCATCATCAAGTCTTTTATTAATCGAGTCAATCGGACTGAATATTATTAATAATATACTCGCAACTATATAAAGAGCATTCAATGTAACACCATTATATATATTCTTTCCAATCAATAGCGCTTCTGCAATTACTATACTAGATATTATGAGGCATTTCCCAAAACTATCTGCATGATACCCACCTGAAAATTTTCTTATTATCATAAATGGAATTATCATAACAATCGATTCCATAATCATGCCCGAAATAATGCCTACCACAGAAGCAAATGCAATCGGATAAATAAGCGAAAATAAACAGTGAACTGCATATGCATACAGTTCACGTTCATCTGAAGAAATAGCCTTTTGTCCAATTAACCAATTTGCTATTTTCTCACTCATATTATTTAGTTTTCCTTTTAAATTTTGATAATTCTTTCGGGCTTTTAGGCTCATATATTACACAACATGATGCCGAATTTGCTTCTACTCTAAGTATCGTATCAAGTGTACCTTTGACATGTGAAATAATGTTTTTTCTTCTGTCTGTTACTTTCTTCATTAGTATTCTCCTCGCTTTTTAATTTTCATCAACTTCTATTTACAATAATGTTCTTATATAATATATCTTAGCTTATCACAAATCTATAGATTTGTATGAAACGACATTTTTTTGCCATTTTTGGTCAATTTATGTCTTTTCGTACCGTCTTCTTGCCTTAATTCCCATACTCTTCTATAATGATATCAGCAACTATGTTTTTAGAGGAGAGTTCTAATGAGAATACTTATTTGTGACGATGATCCATCTATCACGCAATCACTATCCCAGATAATCAAAACATATTTCAACAAAAAGAAAGTAAATAATCTCGATATTGTAACCTTTAATGATGGGGACAGCCTTCTTTCTGATAAATCCCAAAAAGATATCATCTTTTTGGATATAGAAATGCCCGGTTTTGACGGCATCTATGTGGGAAATGAACTAAAAAAGCAGAATGACTCCGTTATTATTTTTATAGTGACATCTTACCTCGAATATCTGGATGCCGCCATGAGATTCCATGTATTCAGATACTTATCTAAGCCAATAGATAAACAACGGTTATTCCAAAATTTAGATGATGCACTTGAGCTATACTATTCTATCAATCAAAAAATCGCAGTTGAAACAAAATATGGTGTTACGTCTGTTTTGACTTGCGATATCGTATATGTGGAGGCAAAGGGGAGAAAGGTTATAGTACATACTGCCACGGCTGATTTGGACTCCACTCAGACACTTCAATTTTGGATAGAGCATCTGCCGCAGGCTACCTTTTTTCAGTCACACCGTAGCTATATCGTAAATATGGCTATGGTAACAAGCTTTGATCACGAGCTTATATATCTTTGTGATGGTCAGTTTATAGCATATTTAACCAGAAGAAAATTCACCGAATTTAAGAAAGCATATTTGATGTTTATGGAAAGTAAGAGGTAATACTTATGAGTGCTGCTGTTTGTTATTTTTTAGTTTATTTTTCTGAGGCATTAATACTGTTGCAATATTCATCTAATGTTTTTGAATACAAAATTTCCTCGATAAAACGATATATATTACTTACAATACTATTTATCCCCATATATTTTATTTCATTCGCACATATTGCTTTATTAAACACTGCCTTATTTTTTGTTGCTACTTTTGTTTTTTTGAAAATTTCAACCATGGAAAATAGTGCAACTCTCTTTTTCCATTCTGCAATTATGATTGTAATTATGACTTTGTGTGAGCTTGCTTCTATGGGGATTTTTTCAAAGTTTTCATATCATTTTTTTTCTAAAATGAATGATACCGTTTTGCTTTATTCAGTTAGTTTTTTAAGCAAATTACTTTACTTTGTAATCATATATTTTATATCACATAAGCTATCCAGCACCAGATCCAATATACGATTTTCCATCTATGAAATCACTACAATGGCTATAATACCTGTTATTTCCGTATTTGTAATCTACACATTGATATATTTTCTTATGAATTATGAAATAAAATCTCCACTCAACTATCTGCTCATCCTTAGCAGCTTTTTCATGCTGCTTATAAACATACTCATCTTTGGTCTGTTTGAACATATTAAGCAAAAAAATTCCGAAATAGCAGAGCTCACACTTCAGAACCAGCGTGATGCCGACTCTGTAGAATACTACAAAGCCCTCGTGTCACAGGATGAGAAACAAAAAGTTCTCATTCATGACATCAAAAAGCATCTCAATGCCATAGCCTCACTGAACGAACAGCACGATTCTGAAAAAATCGCAGCATACCTTACCCACGTACTCGGTTCTTCTGAGTTAAAGCACTCCGTGCGGGTATGCGATAATGACCTTTTAAATGCACTGCTCTGCCGTTACCAGAAGATATGTCTCACCCAAAATATTGCGCTACACATTGACATAAGAAGTAAGTGTATTGATTTCGTGACATATGATGATCTCAGTGTACTTTTCGGTAATCTCATGGATAATGCTGTAGAGTCAGCCGAAAAAACAGTTAATCCTTTTATAGAACTCAATGTTTTTCAGAAAGAGAAAAATAACATGACCATTATCACGCTCATTGATTCCTGCCGCGTAAATCCTATCGACAAGAATGGCAACCTTTTACCAACTAAAAAACCGAATCCACAGTTTCATGGATTCGGTATGCGTAGTATAGAAAATATTGTTAAGAAGTATAACGGTGAAATGACTTTTTACTTTGATGATCCTACCAAGACATTCCATACTATTATTATGCTTCGGCACTGAAAGCTGCTGCTTTTAACGATTTTTTATCATCTGGAGCAAATATTCACATACATCAAAGCTCTTTGCTTCTTGTTCTGATTCCCGCTTCTTTAATGAATCATATATTTGCTCCAATAAATAATCAGCATTCACTTTTTTGTTTACAAAGCTATTTTCATCAGCAGAAGCCATTCCATAACCGGCATCTGCTTTCATTATTTTATAGGCAGAGTAATTATTTATCGAATCAGGCGCAGTTCTTCCTTTATACCCCTCATATGACATAAGCGCAAACATTTCCAGATCCGAAGCATTCGACGTATCAACATCATTTACATGCACATGATATACTTTTCTGTTATCACCATGTCCATATGCCACTTGAACAACAGGATCATCCTCCTTTGATGTTTTCACATATGAAGCTAAAACTACCTGACTTTCTGTATCAGACAGTCCAAAACTTGTCATTCCGATATTTTTCAGCTTATCATTTGGAATTTCCTTATCCGGTGACACCTGTTCAACTGCATTTTTATTATTTACCAATTTATTGTAAAGAGAACTGTTATTTTCCGACAACATATTCATGTATATTTCAGTAAGCTCACTCTGCCTCTCCCCACATTTATTTAAGGAATTTTGCTCACTATTTCCTATTTCGAACTCTATATCCATTTTATCGCCTGTTGACTTCTTATTATAATTTGAAGTATATGCCATTGAAATATTTGTTCCCACACCGTTTAACATATATGCCTCCTATCTGTTTTACCAATAATATTACACTTTTAATTATTAGATTCATTGCAATTAAATTCTTGCCAAAAGTTCCGCAGGTGTAAGTGCCATAACCTTACTTTGCGTAAAGTCTTTAATGTTGCGCGTAATAATATAGTCTGCATGAACATATTCAGCAGTTGCACTTTGTATGGCATCTTCAAAATCTTTCCACTTCATATTTACAGCCATCTCAAGCACAACTGAACTAAAATCAGCGATCTCAAAAATAAGTTTTAACTTGCGGAATACATCTTCTATCTGCTCTGGAGTCATTTGTTTTCTCATGATATACATCATATTTGCATAAGTTAATGTAGATATATATCCCTTTGCCTGTTCAGTTTCACAAAGTTTCCAAATTATAGATGATTCCTTCACAAAATCTGAGCGACTTAGTAAAACATCAAGTATAATGTTAGTATCAATCAACAAAACCATATTTTTCCCTCATACTTTCGGTTTTTATCTCATCTAAATTACCATTATCCTGAAGAATTCCTGTTAGAGAATCCGTCAAATATGATACTGCGGCATCCTTAGGAATAAATCTTCCCACTTCATGACCATTCTTTGTAACAATGATTTCATGTCCTGACATAACAAGATTCAAATATCTCCCAAAATTGTTCTGCATTTCTGTTGCAGTTGCTGTTGCTGTATTCATATGCCTTCCTCCTATCCATTTTCTTTTTTAGCTAATTATATTATAACGTTAATTAGCTATTTTTTCAAGATATATCCCCGTTGTAACATTATTCTTGATATTCTTTGCTGTGTTTGTAACATAATTCCGTACATTTTTCCAACGATGAATTTTTATTTTCAAAAACAAACTCAAAAAGCCGAATCCACACTCCCATGGATTCGGCTTTTGTATATACACTTCTATTTTCTATTTTGTATGAAACTGTCAATCATCGCAATCACACCATCTACACCAAGCTTTGCCACATTCAGGCACAGGTCATAGTTTTCTGCCTGCCCCCACTCCTGTCCGGTATAGTATTTGTGATAGGTCTTTCTGTTGTCATTTGTCTCACGCACAACAGTCTTTGCCTTTCTCACTGAGACTCCATGTGTATCAGCCACAGTATCAACGCAGAAAGCATCATTCGCTGTCAGGAAAACTGAGACAACATCATCTCTTCCCTGAAAGGCAAAGTTTGCACATCGTCCCTGAATCACATATCCCTCACAGCCAGCCTCAAGCGGCAGCCTGTCAATAAATGTAAGAGCCCTCGCCGGAGTATCATGCAGCACATTATCCTCCTCCGTCTCCATCACAATAGAGTAAAGCAGGGAATTAACCGGTCTCTCACTGTAAAACTCCTCATACTCATCGTAGCAGCCTGCCTCTTTGGCACCGGTCGCAATAGCCTCTCTGTCCATGAAATGTAAATGATATTTCTCAGCGACTGCTCTACCGATACTATCTGCATCGCAACCGCACTTTCTAGCAATAGTAATTATCATATAAATATAGCTCCTTTCTGTAGAAAAAGCCAACGCGCAGGAAGCGCTCAGACAAATCAATAAAAGTTTGCAAACACCGATGCAAACACCACCGTAAGTATTCCTGCCACCGCGATAGCAAGAGAGCTCATGGCGCCCTCTATCTCGCCAATCTCGATAGCCTTCGCTGTTCCGATGGCATGTGATGAAGCGCCAAGCGCCAGTCCCTTCGATATAGGCTCAGTGATTCTGAATATTTTGCAAACAAACTCTCCGAGTATATTTCCAAGCACACCTGTCACGACGATAACTGCGACAGTAATGGTCACATATCCGCCGAGCTCCTCTGATACGCCCATACCGATAGCTGTCGTGATGGACTTTGGCAGCAGTGTGACATAGTCCTCGTGTGAAAGCCCCATAAGCACTGACAACACAAGCACTGTCACAAGACTTGTTATGACGCCTGCCGTGAGTCCGAGCGCGACTGCTGCTATATTTTTCTTGAGCAGGGTCCACTGCTCATAGAGCGGTATCGCAAGGCATACCGTGGCCGGTGTCAGAAACCAGCTAAGGTACGATGCCCCCTTATTGTATGTGTCATAATCCACATCTGCCACAACAAGCACTATGATGGTCAGTACTATTGAAATGAGAAGCGGATTGAGTATTGCAAGCTTAAACTTTTTCTTTAAAAGCATACCTAGCAGATATGCAACCAGACTTACTGTGACACCGGCAAAAAGCGATGTCTGAAACAAATTATCCATTATGATTATCCTCTATCTTATTTATTGTCTCCTGCATCAGCCCTCTTGCGCTTCTGCATACGGATTACGAGCTGTGAAACATGTCCTGTAGCAATCATTACAGTTAGAAGTGCCACAACCGTGATTACAAGCACCGGTACGAGCACCGGCTCAAGATTGCCCCAGGATGACATAAGCCCCACTCCCGCAGGGATAAACATGACAGGCATTATCTCTATCATGAATTTGCCTGCACTCCTTACAGAGTTAAGCGGTATCAGGCCTGTCAGCAGACCTATGAAAAGTATAACCATGCCATATATGCTCGCCGGAACAGGCAATGGCAGTAAATATTTGAGTATCTCACCTAAAAACGAAATCGCAAGTATGATGAGAAATTGCTTTAATAATTTCATTTTATATTGTATCTCCGTTATATATATTTCGTGACTATTTGTAACTGTTTATCTGTGTTCCCTGACCATCATTGTACATACAATGGCAAGCAGCACGCTTGAAGCCCATATAGCGCGTATTCCTATGTGCAGTGAGCACACTCCGCCTATACCTGCTCCTATTGCAAATATCAGAATAATTCCATAGTAGTGCGCGGTCTTTTTCAGTGCCCCGATATTTCTGTCACGCAGATATATTGACAGACTCTCTGTGCCGCTTCTTAAGTTGCCGATGCACATGGTGCTGGCATAGCCGTAGCCGTTTACCTTTCTGAAGGACTGCACCTGCATAGAACAGCTGAATGATACAAGCATGGTCGCTATCATATCGTACCTGTGTGGTATGAAGCCGACCACAAACAGTATGATTATCTCTATCATCACCACTATCTGACGCCAGTGGATGCGCTTTGCCTTCTTATATCTATGCCCGATTCTCTCTGCCACAAGCACACCGAGTGCAAATGAAAGGATTGGGAAAAGATACGATAGTCCCTTCATCCATTCACCTATCATCAGATGCTGGCTCATCAGCACCACGTTTCCTGTCTGCGCATTCGAGAACACCTTGTTTCTCACGTTGTAGGTGTAGGCATCCTGAAAGCCTCCGGAAAGTGCCAGAATCGCACTCAGCAAAAAGGTCTCTGATGTCTGAATCCTTATTTTTTCTTTTTCAGTCATTTTTTCGCCTCTTTTTCTCATATTCGCTGTTAGCTGCCACACCCTCGTGTGACCCACAGCAATTGCATATTTACAGCAATCCACACGGTTTATTATTATAGAAAAAAAGGGCGGATATTTCAATACCCGCCCCAAATATACAGTGTATTAAATTTTGCACAATACCTAAAATATATATTGGATATACATGATAGCTATACCAAATACTTTTCTTCAAACTCAGATACCGGTACCGGTTTTGAGAAATAATATCCCTGAAACTCATGACATCCCATCATTGTAAGCATATCAAGCTGCTTTTTCGTCTCCACACCCTCTGTGATGACGTCCATGCCTATCTTGCCTGCAAGCGTGATGATACTCTCTAATATATCCTGTCCCTTGACCTCGTTCTCAGATTTGCGAAGGAAGCCCATATCGATTTTCAGTACATCAGCACTGATGTCCTTTAGCATGTTGAGTGATGAGTAACCGCTTCCGAAATCATCAATCTCCACCCTGAAGCCTACGCCCTGAAGCTTGTGGATAATATTCATATTCTTCTCAAAATCGGTCATCAGCGTTGTCTCTGTAATCTCCAGATGCAGATTGGACGCTGCTATGCCATATTTATTAATCAGCCCTGTAAAGGTCTCATATATATCTATAATGTAAAAGTCCTTTGTAGATATATTTACAGATATATGATAGCTTCCATAGCCTTTTTCCTTCCACTCTGCAAGCTTTTGCGCTGCCTTCTCCCATATATATAGGTCAAGCTTGTAAATGAGACCTGCGTTCTCTAAAATATCAATAAAAGCATACGGTGTCAGGATGCCTCTTGATGGATGAACCCAGCGTACCAGCGCTTCTGCGCCCTTTGCAGCACCATCACGTTTCACCTGTGGCTGTAAGTACATGACAAACTCATCATTTTGCAATGCCGGCTCAAATTCACCGAGCAGACGTCTCTGCTCTATTGATATCTCAAGCAGATGTTCATCATAGTATGCCACACAGCAGTCATAATTATTCTTTATGGTGTCTGCCGCTATATTAGCCTTGTCTACCATAATGCTGACAGCCTCATCCCTGTCTCTTATCTCATACACACCCATGTACATATGCAGATGGAAGGAATTGCCAGTAAACTCACACTGCAGTTCTTTGACTGAATCTGCCACTCTTTTTTCATCAAACTCTTCTCTTGGCAGACACAGCGCAAAGCGGTCATTCATAAGCCTTGCACAAATGGTCCTCTCAGATGGATTCGATGCCATGAGCTTCGCCTGCTTTATGAGCACCTGATTGCCCTTCTCCATTCCAAATATCTCATTGATGAATTTGAAATCCTTTATATTGCTGCAAATCAGGTAGAAGGTTGTGTCATGATACTTGTTCACCATATCGTGCACATCCTCATAGAACTGGTCACGGTTCAAAAGTCCTGTCAGACTGTCATGCGATGCCTTGTACTTTTCCTGCTCCCACGACTCATACATCTGTGTACGGTCATTGTATACAAAATAATCACATATAACGCGATTGCTCTCATCATATATGCGCTTGTAGGCAATCTCAAAATAGTGCTTTTCACCGTTGAGTTCAATATCTGTCTGGAAGGTCATACTATCCCTTCTGTCATCTCCCAGCTTTTCAATCCACTGACTATATTTACTTTCATAAACAGACATATTGCCGCCATGTCTGTAAATAGCCTCCATCAGGTCATTGTAATATATGCACCTGCCCTTTCTGTCATAGCAGATGATACCATTGTTCATATCGCGGACCACAAGAGAGAGCATATTTTCTATAAGCTCATTCGGCACATATCTGTATGTCAGGTAATATATGATAATAGCTATAGCACCATATATAATCATGGTGAGGTCATATATGGAGTCCGAACCTATAGTAGCAATGTCAAACGAAAAGCCGATAAAGATAACTACCGCTATAGCCCCATATGCCTCCCTGTACATGCGCGATGATTTGATAATCATATACAGATATGTAAAAATAATCAGAATCACAAACGCATATGTGAATATAAAATGCAGCCTGTACCATAGGCTGTCATTATTGAATACCACCTTAATATTCTCAGCTTTTATGGATTCTATATCAAAAATCTTATTAGTCCAGGTGTTCTCTATAAGCATATATGTGTCCAGCACCGCAAATATCATGGAAGCAGCCTGCACTCCCTTGAATGTCTTTACAGCACCTGTATAATACTGTGTATAAAACATAAGAGCGATGAGCATCCAGTCAAACAGAGCCATAGTAAGCCCTTTCGCAAGTACTGTAACAGTGTGCCCCGGCACAAATGTAAAAACAAAAAAGACTATAGCGCAGGCAAATGTCAACGTCTCATATATACACACACTTTTACCGAGTCTGTCATGTTTTTTAAAGGAACCGATTGCGCAATGTGCAATCAGTATTGCTTCCAGCAATACTCCCAGTCCATATACTATCCTCATATTCCCACCTGTCTTCTATGACCATATTACTAACCTATATATAGTCATTGTAACTCATTTCATGTGTAATGTAAACAAAAAAGAGGTTGTCACAACCTCTTTTTTGTAATTTATTAACATTTATTATTTTCCTGAAGTTGCTTTCAGTCGTGTCATGGCACGGGCCAGCGAAGCTCTTGAGTGATAATACTCCTGAATACTCTGCTTCTGGCGAAGCTGCTCCTCGGCTCTCTCCTTTGCCTCTCTTGCCCTTGCTATATCGATTTCCTCCGGATGCTCGGCTGTCTCGACAAGCAGTGTCACACGGTTGTTGACTATCTCTACGAAGCCCATTCCCACTACCGCGTACTCCCAGTTGTCACTGCCCTCCGGCTGAAATCTCATCTCGCCCTCATCGACGGCTATGACCATATCCTCGTGGTGGGCGAGGATTTCCTTCTGGCCATCGAACTCAGGGACTATTATGGAACGACATCTTCCTGAGTAAAACACTCTGTTAGCAGCTATTACCTTTAGATAAAATGTATTTGTTGCCATACGATTTGTCCTTCCTTATGCTTTTACTGCTGCATAGTCTTTGCTTTTTCCTTGACGTCCTCGATTGTTCCGACATTGAAAAATGCGTTCTCAGGATACTCGTCCATCTCACCATCTATGATGGCCTTGAAGCCCTTGATAGTATCCTCTACAGGCACATAGACACCCTGGATACCTGTGAAGTTCTCGGCTACGTGGAATGGCTGTGAGAGGAACTTCTGGATTTTTCTTGCTCTGTATACAAGCACCTTGTCCTCATCTGCCAGCTCCTCCATACCAAGGATCGCGATGATATCCTGCAGCTCCTTGTACTTCTGGAGAATCTCCTGTACCTTTCGTGCTACCTGATAATGCTCCTCGCCTACGATATCAGGCTCGAGGATACGTGATGTAGACTCAAGTGGATCTACTGCCGGGTAAATACCCTGTTCAACAATCTTTCTTGAAAGAACTGTTGTGGCATCCAGATGTGCGAAGGTTGTAGCCGGAGCCGGGTCTGTGAGGTCATCGGCTGGTACGTATACGGCCTGTACCGATGTTACCGAACCGTTCTTTGTAGATGCGATTCGCTCCTGCAGCTCACCCATCTCAGTAGCCAGTGTAGGCTGATAACCTACGGCTGAAGGCATACGTCCTAAAAGTGCTGAAACCTCTGAACCTGCCTGTGTGAAACGGAATATATTATCGATGAAAAGCAGCACGTTCTGGTGCTTCTCATCCCTGAAATACTCTGCCATTGTAAGTCCTGTCTCAGCTACACGCATACGCGCTCCTGGTGGCTCGTTCATCTGTCCGAACACTAAGGCTGTTTTTTCCAGAACTCCTGATTCCTTCATTTCTGTCCAGAGATCATTTCCCTCTCTTGAACGCTCTCCGACTCCTGTAAAGATTGAGTAGCCGCCGTGCTCTGTTGCGATATTGCTGATGAGCTCCTGGATGAGGACTGTTTTTCCTACTCCGGCTCCTCCGAAGAGTCCGATTTTTCCACCCTTTGCATATGGGGCAAGAAGGTCGATGACCTTGATACCTGTCTCGAGGATTTCCTCTGCAGGGTTCTGCTCCTCAAATGTTGGTGGTTCTCTGTGGATTTCCCACTTTTCTTCTGTATCAGGCTGTGCTCCGCCATCGATAGCTTCACCGAGCACGTTGAACAGTCTGCCGAGAGTCTGCTCTCCGACAGGTGTCTTGATGCCGGCGCCTGTGGCTGTTACTTCCATATCTCTGTGAAGTCCCTCACTGGAAGCAAGCATGATACAGCGTACTGTATTATTTCCAATATGCTGTGCGACTTCCATCACACTTTTTTTGTCACCATTTAAAACTTCTAGTGCGTCTCTGATTGCCGGCAGGTTCTCATCCTCGAACTCTACATCGACAACAGGACCCATAACCTGGATAATTTTTCCTGTTTTCATCAAAAAGCCTACTTTCTCTTTTTCTTCTGCGATTTAGCACCGGCTATTACCTCTGTAATCTCCTGTGTAATCGCTGCCTGTCTGGCACGGTTGTAAAGAATGTCAAGCTCTGCAAGCATGTCCCGCGCACTGTTTGATGCGGACTGCATCGCCATCATTCTGGCGTTCTGCTCACATGAAAATGACTCTACAAGAGCACCGTAGACAAATCCAACAACGTAGTTTGGTACGATACGATCCATGACTGCCTCAGGCGATGGCTTGAGTGCCAGTTCCTCCCTCGGTATGTCTATAGGAATCTGCACAGTGAAGTCTGCCTTTTTCAGTGGCAGAAGCTGTGACATCTGTGTTTCCTCCTGAATCGCATTTATCATGCTGGTATAGATAATATAAACTTCGTCCAGCTCGTTATGTAGATATAGCTCCAAAATTTCTTCTGCAATATTTCTGGCACGGTTGAGTGTCGGATTCTGAACTGTGTAGTGGAACTGTTTTTCAATCTCAATTCCACGCTGTTCAAAATAATGACGTCCCAGCTCTCCGAGTACGAAAAGTGAATGGTTCGGATGATTCTTTAAGTGCTCCTCAGCCATTTTCAGGATATTGTGGTTGTATGAGCCCGCAAGTCCTTTATCGGCTGTGATTACGATATATCCGACCTTTCTGTCCTCAGGCAGCTTATCCTCGTTGGTCTTGAAATAGATGTCCTCCATATCAGGCAGATGCCTGAGTATTCGGCTCATCTCTGATTGCAGTGTGAAGAAATACGGCTCTGTATCTGCCAGCATCTTTTTGGACTTTTTCAGCTTCGAAGAAGAAATCATATACATGGCATTTGTGATTTTAAGCGTATCATTGATACTTTTTATTCGATCCTGTATTTCCTTCGTGTTTGCCATAATACTACCTGTTACCCTTTATACTCTTTTACTGCATCCATGATTTTATTTACGAGCTCTTCATCAATGGCTCTGTTCTCTTCGATTTTCTGTCCGATTTCCGGATAAGAAAGATCCATGTATGAGAGGATATCGCCCTGATATTTCTTGACCTCTTTTGTCTCAATTGTGTCAAACACACCATGGTTTGCCATGATAAGTGTCATTACCTGCTCATGCAGTGACAGTGGGTGGCAAAGCGGCTGCTTCAAAAGCTCCATAAGTGCTTTTCCATGTGCAAGCTGTGCCTTTGTGGCATCGTCAAGGTCTGATGCAAACTGTGTGAAGACCTCCATCTCCCTGTACTGTGCCAGGTCGATACGGATGCTTCCTGATGCCTTCTTCATGGCCTTTGTCTGGGCTGCTCCACCAACTCGGGATACTGAAAGACCTACGTTTACGGCCGGTCTCATACCTGCGTTGAAGAGGTTGCTCTCTAAGAATATCTGTCCGTCCGTGATAGATATTACGTTGGTAGGGATATATGCTGATACGTCTCCTGCCTGTGTCTCGATGATTGGGAGTGCTGTGATTGAGCCTCCGCCAAGCTCATCGCTCAGACGGCTTGATCTCTCGAGCAGTCTTGAGTGGAGATAGAATACGTCTCCAGGATATGCCTCACGTCCCGGTGATCTCTCGAGCAACAGTGAAAGTGCTCTGTATGCTACCGCATGCTTTGAAAGGTCATCATATACGATAAGTACATCCTTGCCCTGATGCATGAAATGCTCTGCCATGGCTGTTCCTGCGTATGGTGCGATATACTGCAGTGATGCAGGATCGCTGGCTGTTGATGAAAGCACGATTGAGTAATCCATTGCGCCGTGTTTTGTCAGAGTTGACACAATTTTTGCTACTGTTGATGCTTTCTGGCCAATTGCTACATATATACAGATAACATCCTTGCCCTTCTGGTTGATGATGGTATCTGTGGCAATTGATGTCTTTCCTGTCTGACGGTCACCGATGATAAGCTCTCGCTGTCCACGTCCGATTGGGAACATTGAATCGATTGAGAGGATTCCTGTCTCAAGTGGAGTATCTACTGACTTTCTGTCCACGATACCCGGTGCCTCATTCTCGATTGGTCTGTAATCTTCCTCTTTGATATCGCCCTTTCCATCAATAGGCTCACCTAAGGCATTGATGATTCGGCCGATAAAGCCTTCACCTACAGGGATTCCGGCTTTTTTCTTTGTTCTTACTACTTTGGTTCCTTCATGGATTCCGTGGTCTCTTCCGAAAAGGATTACTCCGATTTCATTCTGACGGATATCCTGAACCATTCCTTTTACTCCATTATCGAATACTACGATCTCACCGTACATGGCATGGTCGATGCCGTATATTGTGGCGATTCCGTCGCCGACGTAGATTACCTCGCCGGTCTCACGGCTCTCGGTATCGAAGTCGAAATTCTCTATCTCGCTCTGGATAATGGAGATTATGTCTGTTGCACTGATTGCGCCCACAGGGGTCACCTCCTGGTCAATTTTCTTTCAAGCTCACGAAGCTTTCCTTCGTAGCTTCTGTCATACTCTGTATTAAGAGTCTTAATCACATATCCACCTAAAAGTGTTTCGTCCACTTTCTGTGTAAGGGATATTTCATATTCCGGATATTTGCTTTGTAGCAGCGCCTTGGCGTCATTTGCTTCCTCGTCGGTTGCGGCCTCTGCACTGATAAGCTCAGCTCTTATGATATGGTTTTTCTCATCCCAGTATCTGTAATATGCCTCAAAGATTTCATTCATTTCAGCGGCATATCCAAGCTTTACCATTTCCTTTATGAAGCTTGTGATAAGCTTTGGCTCACTCTCAAATCCGTATACCTTTTCTATGATGTCATACTTTTTGGTCAGCGGTATAAGTGGATTTGCGAGCGTCTGTGCAAGCTTTTCTGTCACAAAGTATACTCTCTGTGCTTCCTCCACATCACGACGCTCTACAGCCAGCCTGTACAAAACTATTGCATTATTTACTGCTGCCTGTGTCATTAGCTTCACCTGTCTTTACAATCTTTCTCGCTGCTAAGATGGCAAGTTTTGCAATTTCAGCCTCAGCGGCCTTTGTTGCCTTATCCTGCTCGCTAGCAATGTCCGCTTTTGCTTTTTCAAGCATACTGTCTGCTTCCTGTCTGGTTCTCTCAAGAGCCTTCTCCTGCTCAGCCTCAGCTCTTGCCCTGGCATCGAGTATTATCTGGTCTGCCTGAGTCTTTGCACTCTCGAGCTTCTTTTTATAGTCGCTCTTTAAGCTTTCTGCATCGTCCTGACTCTTCTTTGCTTCCGAGAACTGCTTCTGAATCATTTCGTCTCTCTGATTGATCACGCCCATCACGCGGTCAAAGAGGAATTTCTTAAATATCCAGTACAGGAAAAGCAGATTGACTACTGTCCATATTATGTTCCATGGATCAATTTTTAACATTGCTCTACCTTCCTTTCTGTTTCATCTGGTTGTAACTGTCAGTTACGCTGCCTGATTATTTAAGGAAGAGGATGATAAGTAATGCGATAACGAAACCGTAAATAGCTGTTGCCTCTGCAAGGGCACATCCTAAAAGAAGTGATTTAGAGATTTTGCTCTCAGCCTCCGGCTGTCTTGCGATTGCGTCTACTGCGCTGCTTGTTGCCTTACCGATTCCAAGTCCGGCTCCGATTCCTGTTAATACTGCGATTCCAGCTCCGATTGCTACTAATAATGTTGATGACATAATGTGTTCTCCTTTTCTTGCTTATATGCTTTCTTTTGGTTAGCAATTATTTTGTTTCTTTTGTAAGCGAGGTTACATTTTCCATGCTTACGATGTGAAATTAAATGATGTGGTGTTTCATGCCTCATAAGGTCTTCTTACTCGGTTGCCTCCTTGATGAAAAGTCCTGTCAGGAATACAAATACATATGCCTGTATAAGTCCATCAAAGATATCAAAATAACAACTGAATACTGCCGGGACGATTGCCGGGACGACCATCTTTAAAAGCTCCATGATTACGAATGAACCAAGGACGTTTCCAAATAATCGCATACACAGCGATAATGGTTTGATAAAGATCTCAAGGATATTGATAGGTAGTATTACCGGCATTGGCTCTGCAAAGCTTTTAAGCCACCTTTTGGTGCCCTTTGCCCTGATTCCTGCCACCTCGATAAGAACTATGCTCATTACAGCGAGTGCTGCGGTGACGTTCATATCCTTTGTCGGCGGTTTGAAGCCAAGCAAGCCTATCAGGTTTGCTATTCCTATATAGATGATTACTGTTGCCAGATATGGTATGTAATCCTTTCCTTTTTCTCCGAGTGTCTCACTGAAGAAATCATTAAGGAATTTGACTCCTGCCTCTACGGCTACCTGTCTGCGTCCGGGATTTTCAACTGAAAGATTTCTGCCGAGAAAAAAGCACAGTAAAAATACCACTGCCATTATTATCCATGTGACTACTACCGACTCGTATATGGGTATGCCTCCGAATATCGGTATCTTGAATACCACGTCACAATTGAGTTCCTCTAACAGTCCATCTACCAGAGCATCCATCTGCGTTACCTCCTTTCTTTTTTGCTATATGAAATTTGATACGCAAATTGTTTCTTAATAACTCAAGATGTGTTTTGTCTGACCTTTGATGTTTGTTTGGTCTTGATTTAATAAGAAGCAACTATCGTTGTACTTGATTTTAGTCACATCGTTTTATAAAGTCAACGTTTCGTTTTTATATTATTTGACTGGCAAAGTTTCACATTTTTTAGTTAGCTTTTTATACATTTTCAACAATTTATGTTTTTATTTTTGTGCAGTTTTTCTATTGTGTTTTGGGGATGTTTAGATTTATTTTATTTTTATTTGCGTTTTATTAAAAATTTCCAAATAATTCGGGAGGAATTTCCCTTTTTTTCACAGTTTTTCACAATTCATTTGAATTGCTGTGGGGGATTGGATATAGTACGGAACCCGGGCGGCAGGCACACACAGGCTCTGGTGGGCTACGTTACGCTGCCAAGATTCTGTACGAAATTATGCTTGCAGGGTTTCTTTGCTTGACGAAACCGGCTTTTATGCGCCGTCCATGGCGCATAACGCCTTGCCCAGCCGTCCATGGC
>OCKY01000017.1_pt1 | contig 85714 bp, 105 predicted proteins | sample 1481271 | NCBI WGS metagenome assembly OCKY01 (sample SAMN03418280, study PRJEB22391) | human gut metagenome | biome: human-gut; feature: organic feature; material: feces | host: Homo sapiens | place: Italy | collected 2013-04 | reverse complement strand
ATATAACTATCATGAAAAAGAAAGACCCAATATACATACCTCACCAAGATACTTGGACAGAACACTTTCCTAATCCTGGCAGTAACAAAAATGATTACACTCTATACCTAAGTGATCCCCAAGCCCAGTATAATAAGTTACTCCGTACCCAATAGAAACTAAGAAACAAAAAGAAATGAATAATATACCAATCCCATAAGTACACCTACCCCAAAAACAAAGATAAATAAAAAGAATACCTAGAGCCCAGAACACTCTAGGTATTTCTGTGTACACAATTAATATACCCACCCATAAGAACCCACTCCCAAACACAAACAAATATATAAATCCCAATACTAAGGTATACACATAATATCACTAACTAAGATACATTACCTATATCACAATCAATATATAATAATACATATAACTAATATACCTTTCTTAGGTTCTTGGTTTATTCCTTTTCTGTGTACCTAGGGGGTTTTTCGAAAAAGTCAGGAACATACTCATAGATAGGGTTCTACTATACCAAACACTATAGCTCTCAAAATTTAAAGTACTAAATCCTTGAGGCCCCAAAGGCCATTTTAGGCAATAAAATCACCATACATGGCCCCTAAATCACAGAAAAGCAAAAAGTACACTCTGGCAATAGTTTTTGAGATACGTATATGAGCCTTTTTGACACGTAGCTATTTTAGTAACGCCTATATATAATATACTAATATGGGTGGGATTTAGATACGTATGTATTTTAGCTTCACACGTGTAATTGAAAAGTGTTCTGTTTGGCTAGTTTGTGTAATCTAGGATTTAGGTTGTGATTTTGTGTACCTAGACTGGGATTTTAATTGCCAAGAGGCTAGGATTTATATAAAAATTGTGTACCTAGAGGGGCCATTTTAGGTCTAGGATTTTAAAACTAGGTACACAAAATATACCATAAATGGCCTCGGATTTAATAAATTTCTAGGCAATCAAGGGGCTATTTTTAATTGCCATCCTAGTAATATTGTTGTTAATTGCATAAGTATTTATATTATGGTTATTTTAGATAATTCTAGGACATTAGGGGCCTTCGAAAGGCAATCAAGGATATTGCATAATTAAAATATTGTTCTTATATTTGCATCAGAAAAATTAATTATTCATTTTTAAATATAGACAATATGAAAGATTTTAAACTGTACACTCAATTCAATTTTGCAAAATGCGTTCACCTCTCCCTGCTCTCAGTTCCAGAAGGTAACCTATGCTCCTCTCCCGAAGGCATATCAGACTTCATTAAGCCTTACTTACAAGAGTTACAAGAGAACACAATCATTCCCGATTGCTTAACTCTAGTATCAATCCAAACTATCGAAAACGAAGAAGCCGGAGTACATATATTAACCTTCGCTAAAAATAGTACAGAACATTTCGATGACGATGACACTGCCAGTATCACTTGCTTCGAATGCTTACGGGATACTTTCGAAGATTCTATCGTTAACGAATTCGGAAGCCTTTACACTGTATCAATTGACTTTAACTTTTAAAATATCCTAACCATGGCAACAAAACAAGTAAACATCTCCAACATTAAATCTAATCTCAGTACTGAACCTCGGGTTAACGATCCAAAGGTTTATCCCGATCATCCTTCAGTCTCAGTAAATCAGATAACCAATGAGATCATCACTAATCTTATTAACTACTTACCAGAGTATCCCTGGTACGAATACATATATAATTCAAATGACCAATTCGACGAAAACTTACCAGAGCTAATAAATGCTGGCAATCACCTTATTAGCCTTTATATTAATACCGACGATTGCCTAATCGAATTTTCTACTGAGCAACCAGATTCTTCAGATAACCTTTATTACTATCCCTTTACTATAGCTGGTATATACTTCAAAGTATACTTCGATTAAAACTAACCTAGTAATATTGCCCAGGCCTAACTAAGGTACCTGGGCTTTTCTATGTACATACCTAAGGGGCCATCTATAGACTTCATATAATCACCTAAGAGGTACTAGAGCTTTACTACACATATACTTACTAGCATTATATAAGAACCCACTAGGCCTATCTATAGATCTTATAAGGCTTACCTAAGTACGCTAACTATCGACCATATATGGCCTTCAGGTAATAGGCATGTAATATACAGATACTATATAGCCACTTAAAAGGCCCTCCGAGGATTCCCTAGAATCTTCTGGCCTTGTGGATTTGTTACGAGGGATTACCAAGAGGTTATAGTAGGAGAACCATAGATGGCCTTAATCTGTTATCATACAGGTATTATATAGCAGACAACGTGCGGGCAATTTAGGACCCCGCGGGGTTAATGGGTGGAAATTTGATAAAAATTTTTGATAATAAATAATGTACACGCAAATAATAAAATTTTTGAAATATGCAAATATTTTCTGAAAATAAATATTAAAATAATAAAATTCATTTTTAACAAAAATTTTTCTCGAAATATTTTGTAGATTAAAATAAAGTCCTTATCTTTGCAATGTCGGAAACGATAAGAGTTCTAAAATTTAATAAGAAAAATTTTCAAAAAAAAATCTTTGAAAATTTTGCAGATTAAAATATTATTCTTATATTTGCATAGAGAAATAAAAAAAACCTTTTCGAGTTTCTAATAAGACTTGAATTTTTATCGAAAAGGTTATAATAAAATAAATTCAAAAGTTCAAGCATTTTATTATGGAAGAAAAAAAATTAGATTTAGTTGAGAATGTAAATGTAGTTGTTGAAAATTCTACAAAAGAAAAAGTAAACAAAGTGAGTGCTAAAAAAGCTAAAGCACAAGCAAAAGCAAACAATATTCTTTATAAGGATATTCTAGCTAATTTAAATAAATCAACCGAGGGACTTTTAAAAACTTCTTTTGGAGTTAAAAAATCAGATATTTATAAAGAAGAAATTTTTTCAGAACTTTCGGACAAAGAAAAGAAAGTAGCTAGAAAAAAATTTAGAAATACAATTCTTTCTTTGTCTGAATCATTGGTTCAAGAAAAAGATAAAACACGTTTAGAGAAGCTAAAAAAAGCGTTTTTAGATTTTTATAAGCAAGTTTACAAAGTAAATGATTTTTCACTTTCTTCTGTTTGTTCTGAAAATATGAAAGAAACAAACAAAGATATTTTGAAAAAGGCTTTACAGATTGTAAAAAAATAAATTGTTTAATCAAAGTAGGGAATTAATTCCCTACTTTATAAAATATAACTTATGAATTTTGTTTTAGGAATCTTATGCTATATATTTATTTTCACTATATTAAGTTTTCTTGCTTATGCATGGGATAAACAAGAAAATAAAAGAAAATAAAATTTTTTAAAAAGTAAGAGAATGTTTGTCCCTTACTTTTTTTTTGATTCATTCTAAATAAGGGCTACCGTACCCGCATTTTAGTACCTGGTATTTTTAGGCTTTCATATTAAGAGGTACCCTGAACACAAACCCCGTTTTTACTGCCCCAACTTTTTAGGATCCTATCTTAAGGGCATTGCCTAGAAAAGCCTTGAACACACACAAAATTTCCTACACACACGTTAAGGGCATACCAAGACACAACACACAAAGAAGCCAGAGACCTAACATCTCTGGCATTCATCCTATAAAAGAATATCCAATATCTTCTTAACCCTATTCTTCCCTAAAACCCTCCTACCATTCCTTATCTCATAGAAGAAAGTATAATACATCTCAAGTTCCTCCATCCAAATCCTATCTCCTCCCTCCAATAATGGTTCTATTCTCATCATATCTCCCGGATCAATCCAAATCTGATACCAAATACTCTTACCTTCAGAACATCTTAAGATTCTCTTTTCACTATCTTCTCTTAATCTATCAATCCTTACCATACTCTTCCTTAATCCTTTCCAAATCCTTTAAAGCTAATTTCAAAACCTTAATCCTATGTGGGATATATTTCTTATAGGGAGGAAACCAATACCCAAATATATAATCCTCTCTATTAATCCTATCTATGGGAGTCTTCAACCATCTATTACTTCTTATGATATGATATTCTCCATAACCTATGTGACTAAACCCTGAAAGAAACCAGAGATAGGTAATACCAAACCTTTCAGGTTGGAACCAGGGTTTAATTACACTATGCCAGAATTCATGATTCTGATTATCGAATATCCTACACATCCCTAGGTTAGTTTCTGCATGTCTTAGAAAATCAATTACCTTGATTATCTCATACTTCACTTTCTCATAATTTTCGAATATCCTCATCTCTATGGTGAAGTTATTCTTTGCTTCTTCATCTATATTGCTCATGATACTAGTCCATATAAGAATACTATAAACCAAACTACTAAGATAAATATATAGGGGATTGCATACTTCTTAAATGGGTATCTCTCTATCCCATCATTAAGGGCATATATAAATACTATTGGCCATAGCAACATCATTAATGCTACTCCCAGTAATTTAAACCAAGTAAAGCCAAGGCATACTAGAGCATCAAAATTCATTGAGCTACCCTTATAATTACCATGACTATCGAAGTGATAGTAGTTCTTAGGTTTTAATACTTGCTCAGCCCCTAAGTAGGGTGGTAGGTCCTTTTTAATGAACCTACCCTTGCTATCTCTTGCCCTTTCTCTTAGGAGTTTAGGGGCAGATAAATCTTCGTCGTAATCTTTAATTCTAGCCATTGTTTTTCTTTTTAAAGAATATTAGGTAAATAGGAAATAAAGGTAATACTAACCAGATTGTAAGGAATAATAGGTGAGGTCTTATCATCCTGATTTCTTGACATAACATCTTGGTTAGAAATATAGAGGGGATTAGGCATATCCCATAGATTATGCCTAATATTATCCAAGTACTATTCATTGAGTTTTTCGATTAGTTTCTTAAGTTTCTTATCTAAGGTTATCACTTTCTCAAAGGTTTCCTCATCCTTATGTTTCCCGTTATCGTCTAACCATTTTTTGATTGCCTCTAAGGATTTCTTGGATTGATGGTATGCAACAAAGGCATTGTACTTCTGTTCATTCTCTGTAGTACAAGGTAGGATTATTGCATTACCTTTTCCATCTAATCGAGTAAATTGACCATCTAGATTTGTTGTTCTAGTGATTATTACCTTGTTAGATAATATTGCAGTACCGTTCTTTTTATCGATGGATACTACGTTTGCCTTTTCCATTAGGGTTTTGTCTTGGTAAATTACCGAGTTACCCTCTTTGAGTTTTACTATTTCTTTTTTCATATAAATATATTATTTATTTCTGTTATGCAAATATACTATTTTATTTTTAAATATCAATCATTATTGAATAAATTCTGCAAATCTTCTGAGGTTATCCCATGCTGACGATAGTAGTCGTATTCCCAAGGATTTAGAGGTTTGCAATTGACTGGGTATTCGTCCCATAATTCGAAAGGCAGATAGCCAAGAGATTCTATACTGTTGAAATACTGTACCTTACCATCAGTAAATAAGAAATATTTCAGAGGTCTATCGATTGCCTTACCGAAATTACTTCCTATTAATCTGATATCCTTGTTGGCAATGTAAACATGATACTTATCAGTTATCAAATATATCTGGGTATTCCAGGGTTTCTTAGATTCATCTAGGGTTTTCTTAAACCAATCGACCATAATCTGTTGTTTCTTTCCTATATCCATAATTATCTTTCCTATATCCATAATTAAATTATTTATATTCATTGATAAATAGAACTCGATATACCTACCTAAGAAAGGCTACAAGCAATACTTTATACTCTTTAATGTAAACTCTAAGAATTTATATTATGGATAAACTTACTAACGAATTAATTGCTAAGGTTGCAAACAGATTAAACCTTGAACCAGCTCTATTAAAGACAGTAACTGTAGTAGAATGTGGTAATCGAGACGGATTTTTACCCTCTGGTAGACCTCAAATTCTCTTCGAGGGTCATGTAATGTGGAAATATTTGAAGATAAAACTCGATGGAGAAGGTAAAAGAACCTATTTATACGATCTAGCCAAGAGAAATCCATCCTTAGTTTATCAAAAATGGACCAAAGAATTCTACTTAGGAGGTGAAGGAGAGTGGAAAAGACTCGAAGCAGCTCGTAAAATTGATGAAAACTGTGCTAATTTAGCTACTTCTTGGGGATTGGGACAGATTATGGGCTTCAATTATCAGCTTTGTGGATGTCAATCAGTGGATGAAATGATCCAAAAGATGTCTGAATCTCATGAAATGCAGCTAGAAATGATGTACCATTTCCTCTATAACTCCGGTTTAGTGAAGCATTTGAAGGCAAAAGACTGGGATGCCTTCGCTAAAGGATATAATGGTCCTGGTTACAAAGACAATAACTACGACCAAAAACTAAGAAATACCTACGAAAACTTCAAAGATAAATTATGAAAGTAATATACAACAACATTATACCTTTCAAGGGATACAAAGCCATCAACCTTTTTGGTTTAGTGTTTGTAAGAAAGGGGGCTAAGTTTACTGAGGTAGATTATAACCATGAACATATACATTCAAAGCAAATGGCTGAGATGTTATGGATATTTTTCTACCTTTGGTATGGAATCGAGTACTTAATCATACTTTGTTTTGCTAAATGGAACAAGCAGAATGAAAGGTATCATGATGTAAGTTTTGAGGAAGAAGCTCATAATAATGATTCGAACCTGGATTATATTTCAACTAGGAAGCATTATGCTTGGTTCAAATACATAAAATTGAGAAGTTACAAGAAATGAAAGACTTAAAAATACTGGGAGTATGTGGAGGGCAAGGAGCCCTCCTATTCCCTTTTAGAGATAAACTTATTGGAAATATAGAACCTCGTGGAGTATTCCATACCGGTAGAGAAGAACAGTGGAAAGCTAATTTCAAAGGCATACCTTTCTTAAAAGGGTATGAACTACCAGAAGATTGGCATCCAGATATCATATTATCTAGCCCTGATTGTGGTAGTTGCTCAGTAATGAGATTATCTAAATCTAAGACCCTAGGAGACCCTAAAAGTAATAAAAGTATACAACTAGTATTTCAAGCAATTCAATATTACGAACCTGCTCTCTTTCTTATAGAAAACCTACCAAGATTGCTATCTCTCATTTCTAAAGAAATGTTAACGGACTTCTTTAAGAACTATAAACTTATTTTTCACGAAAGAAGCGTTTCTGACTTCGGAAACTCCCAAGTATCAAGAAAAAGATTAGTAATTATCGGAGTTCATTTAGACAAGGGAAAAGAGTATTTGGATTCTTTTAATGAAGTATTCCAAGTAAATACTCCAAAACTTACTAGAGATTTACTAGTACAAGCCCCACAGGAAGCTTTAATTCCATTCTCTGATAAAGTTTTAGCCATGTATGATTATCGGAAATTACCTGAAAAGAAAAATCTTACAGTCAGACAAGTAAGACAACTTTGGACTCATGATTTCAAAGATGAAAAGAAATGGCCTATTAAAACTGCTAAGATGAGTACTCTCCCGGGAGTATATCGATTAGAAGATGATAAACCACCCTTAACACTTAGACCTTCTGATAGGCAATTTAGACCAGATGGGTATCCTTTGGGTATTTATGATTTCAAGGCAATTATGGGATTCCCTGAAAATTACCGAGTATTTATTCGGGGATTTGCTACTTGGGACCCTAAGACTTATCACTACTGGTTAAATAAAGCCAGGTATACACTTGCTAAAGGGTCAGTATGTGAAATAGGATTATGGTTTAAGAAATGTCTTAATTTCAAGTGAATCCCCCCTATATAAATCTAATAGGCTTTTAAAGGGTATTGGAATAAGGAATATTGGAATAAGGAATACTGATATAAGAATCAATCAGGAAAAGGGATTGTTAAGGGAAAAACAAAGCCAGTTTCGTAACTGATTGAATTTGAATTAGTTGGCTTATGCCAGACTTGGCAAATGAATGCCAAGCACCTGATATAGAGTGAGTTGACTATATTATGAATTGAAAACCGAAAAACTCAAGTAACAATGAACAAAGAAACTTTATACAGAACAGAGATATTACCGAAAAATCTGAAGAGTATGTTTAATCTCTTAGCAACTCTTTATAATCGAGTTGTAAAGAGTCACAAGGGAAAAATCAGAATGAGTATTACTCAAGATTCAAAAGGGATTGATATTCGATTTAGAATTCCGACTACTGACTTCAGTAATAATTTCAAAGTAATTTTGGGAGTAATAATCGATAAATACAAAACAAAAGATGCCTATCTCAGATCAAAAGATGAAGAAGCTTAAGATTGCCATGGTAGTCCTTTTTTTACTAGGATTTACTATTTACCTTTGCTTCAGGAATTACAAACTGAATCAACAACTCAGTATGTTACCTGATAAAGAGATCATTCAACATACTGATACAATTTATTTGAGGAAAGATTTCCTGCCAATTTCCTACGATAATTTACTTAACCCAAGTAGAATCCTTCTCTACAATTCTCCGCATTCTTCGGTTAGCAGCCAGGGTTTATGCAGTACCGATTCAGCAGAGATATCAGAGAAGGATTCTCTTGTTCAATTAGTAATCGATAAGAATCAACTTACATTGAGTTTCCTTAATCAAAACTCGGGAATTTATTCTAGTAGGTTATTCAATATCGACCCTAATAACTACAAATATTCTTGGTATAACGGAAAACTTACCACACAAGAAATTAAATCTAGAATAAGATTAGTTCCTTATGTTTATGGTAAGTACCGACCCTTTAACAATTTATGGGATTTGGGAACAGGAATTTCAATCGAGACTAAGAGATTTAATTACAAACTGGGGATAAACAGTTTTTATTACCCAAGATATTTCTCAGGTATCAAAACTGATTTAGAACTGGTAGTAACTTATAAATTTTAGATTTTATGGCAAAGAAGATACAGGAAACACCCACTAACCTTACAAGAGAAGAATTATCTAATCTATCTAGGGTTACAACGGATGTTTTCTTTTTCAGTCTTTTTTGTTATGTGATACATCCAGTGAGAGGAAAGGTTCGATTTGAATTATATCCGTATCAAAAAGCCGTACTATACCAATTTATACTCCAGAGATTCAATATCTTGTTAAAGTTCAGGCAAGCGGGTATTACAGAACTTATATCTATGTACTGCTTATGGCTGGCATCATATCATCCTAATAAGAAGATAAACATTATCTCCATTAAGGATACAACAGCTAAGAAGGTACTTAAGAAGATTAAGTTCATGTATAAGAATCTTCCATGGTATATGCAAACCCCGATAATCAACGGAAGAACTGGAGAATTTGGTTCTGCCTCTATGATTGAATTCGATAATGGTTCATTCATAGAATCCATCCCAACATCTTCCGAAGCCGGTCGTTCAGAATCTCTTTCTCTCCTGGTAATTGATGAGGCTGCAATCGTTCGGTGGGCTTCAGCTATTTGGGCAGCTGCCTTCCCTACGCTTTCCACCGGAGGTTCAGCCATCATCAATTCTACTCCATACGGTATGGGTAATTTTTACCATTCAACATGGGTAGATGCTATAGCTGGAGGTAATCCTTTCAATGCTATTCGATTATATTGGCAGATGCACCCAGAACGGGATCAATCTTGGTATGACCAGATGGCTTCTGCATTGGGTCCAAAAAGAACTGCACAAGAAATCGATGGAGACTTTCTTTCTTCAGGTAATACAGTATTTGATATGGCAGATATCAAGGCTATCGAAGATTGCTTAAGTGATTATCCAGTTTTAAAATATCGTTTCAATCGTCAGTATAGACAATTCAACGAACCAGATCCAAATAAACAGTACTTTATCGGTGCAGACGTTGCAACAGGTAGAGGCTCAGACTATTCTTCTTTCACTTGTATGGACAAGCTGGGAGAAGAACAAGTTGTGTATAAGGGAAGAATGGCAGTAGATAAATATGCTAGGTTACTGGGAGATACTGGGCAATTATTTAATTTTGCTGTTGTAGCTCCAGAATCTAACGACGTTGGGTTAGCAGTAACTTCTGCTCTTCAGTCAGAAGGTTACCCTAATCTATACTACTATCAAAAGCTTCTGAAAAAGAAAGGTAAGTCCAGACCCGAGGTTGATAAATCTCCAGGTTGGTTAACTACCCAAAAGAATCGTTCAGTAATTATAGAGGGTCTAGAACAAGATATTCGAGAAGAGAATATTATTGTGAAGGATCCTTTCTTTGTTCAAGAAGCTCCTACCTTTATATATGATGGTTTGGGTAGACCTGTAGCCATGGGTAAACACCGAAATAATACTTCTGCTGTAGATGTGGATTTGGAAGGAGATGTTTATTCTGATGATGATATATTTGGTAAAGCTATTTGTAATCACATACGAAAAGGAAAAACTAATGTAATAATACAACCGAAATGAAAATTCTTAAGTTTTTTGGATTCGATAGAAGGAATCGATCTCCAATACAAGAAAACAAGGCTAATCCTCCAAGTAAAAAAGAGGAGGTACCCATTTCACCCGGTAGAGTATCGGAACCGGATGATGACCCAGGTAACTTCATTCATACATTGAAAGGCTTAACTCAGATGGTTACGCCTTCTTTTCGTGTTGAAGTGATTCAGCTTTTAAGGGATTTATATAAAGTGAATCCAGATGTTAACATAGCTTTACAGGACATGTTTAAGCTTGCTAATACTGGTCACAACATAACCTTCCCTAATAATACCGATAAAGAGGCTGATAAGATGAGAGATCATCTTTCTAAGGTATCCTCTAAATGGTCTAACTATACTGCTGGTATGGATGGTTTGGTAAACAAGATGATAGTTCAATTGATGATTAGTGGAGCTATCTCAGTAGAAGCTGTACCAAATGAAAAGTTAGAGGGTCTAGCTACTGTATTATTCCTCAAACCAGATAGGATAGTATTCAAAAGAGAGAATAATGGTGTATACAGTCCATATCAGAGGAACACTCTTTGGAATGGCTCGAATAAGCAAGATTATATCAAACTTAATACAGAGACCTACTGTTATGTTGGTATGTATAATGATACCGATGAACCTTACGGAATACCTCCTTTTATGGCATCATTGGACTCATTAAAGGGTCAGCATGATATGAAAACCAATTTTAAGCATATCATGGAAATCTGTGGTATGGTTGGTTTTCTAGAGGCTTTGATGGAAAAACCCCAACAAAGAGCTAATGAAAATGTAGAAGCTTATACTAAGAGATTAAATAGGGAGCTAATACGTTTGAAACAGAATGTAAGAGAGGGTATGAAGGATGGAGTAGTAACTGGTTACATAGATGATCATCAGTTTAAACTTAACTCTACCTCAAAAGAGATGAGCAATATTGATAAACCTTGGAATATGAATCAGCAATCAGTTGCTAATGGTTTGGGAGTAAATGGTAATCTAATTGGAGTACAAGCTTCCATTGGAGAAGGAGCAACTGGTATTATGCTTTCTAAGCTTATAAGTCAGTTAAAGAATATCCAAATGATAGTTTCTTATGTTCTTAAGTTTATTTATGAACTAGAACTACGTCTGGCTGGCTTTGATTGTAAGGGAATATCCATTACTTGGGGATCATCCACTATCTCTGATGAGGTTAAAATCCAACAGGGTAGACAGTATAAGATTCAGAACCTTGACTTACTTTACAAGGCAGGTATCATTTCTCAATATCAATATGCTTGGGAAATGGGTTATGATTCTCCTTCAGAAGAAGAACCAAGAGTTTCATTGGAAGACCAATTTGCTAAGGGAGGTAATTTAGACCCACAAGAGGGTACTAAGAAGAAACAGAGACAGGACGATAAGAATCAATCCGCTCGTAGATCAAGAGATAAAAATAACCCGGCTCCTTCACGAGGAGATCAAAATACTAAATCAAGATGAGTAAACCGATTATTAAAAAGAACAGAGAACATTTGGATTCTTTAGTGATAGGTAGTGGTCATACTATAATGGCTGGGTATATCCCAACATCCATAGAACCACAAACCTTCTCGGAGAATTTTTATAAATGGGCTCAAACTTCTAAGGAGTCAGTCAGTCAATTTGGTTTTTGGGGAGGAGAAATAGATTATAATACCTATTATCCTGATTTGAAGCCAGAAGAACTTACTCCTAAAGATGAGGAGTTTATTGAACCAATGTTCAGATTATTATCTGCAACTATTGTGTCTAAGAACTGGAATCCTACCGATTTTGGTCAAAATGGAGTATTAAAAGCTTCTATGAGAATGCTCTTAGGACAAACAGTAAACTGTGACCATGAGACTAATATTGGTAATGCTATTGGAGCTGTATCACAAGTTATCTGGCAAGATGAATACAAGGATGGTTCTTTTGTTATTCCTGCAGGTATTAATGGTATATTAAAGATTGATGGTAAAGCAAATCCGAGAATTGCTAGAGGCATTCTTATGGATCCTCCATCTATCCATTCTAACTCAGTAACAGTACAGTTTAAGTGGGATAAGTCTCACCCAAATATGGAAGATAATGAATTCTACCAGAAACTGGGTACCTATGATTCTAAGGGAGTTATGGTACGAAGAATAGTTACTGAAGTAGTAAGATACTTAGAAACCTCTTTGGTATCTCATGGAGCTGATGCTTTTGCTCAGAAGATTGGGGATGATGGTAAAATCATTAATCCCAATTTTGCCAAGAGAACTTGGGCTTCATACGAAGAATATAGAGATGATAAGTCTAAACAGTATTTCTTCTATGATACGAAAACTGATCTAGCTTTGTTCAGTGAAAATAACGATACTTCCCAATCTTATGATGATAATCAAGGAAATCAAAATCCTAATAATAAAGATATGAATGAACTACAAAAATTTTTAGAAAGAATCTTTGGTAAAGATTGCCTTACTCTTGCCGAAGGTACAGAGATGAACGAGGAAACTGCATTTGCAGCCATTCAGGAATTGGTTAATTCTCGTAACACTCTTCAGACTACTGTGGATAACTTAACTACAGAAAAAACTTCTCTTACAGAACAGGTTACTAATCTGAATGCAGAAGTTGCAAATCTGAAAGAAATGGCTCAGGTAGGTAAAAACCACATTGCATCTCTCCGTGAAAATGCCGTTGCAACCTATAAAAAACTTATGGGTGACAAAGCTGATGAAACTATCATTACAATGTTGAATGCCGAAACTACCAGCATGGTAACTTTGATCTCTCTTACTAAAGATTACCAAGCTCGATTGGAAGAAAAATTCCCAATGACCTGTGCTAAATGCGGTTCTCACGATGTAAGCCGTGCTTCTTCTGCAACTGAGGCAGAGGATAAATCCGATAACAAAGCTACTGCTCAGAATTCCGAAAAGAGTACTGAAGAGATTCTGAAAGGTATCTATTCAAACAAATTAAAATAATCTCTAAAATAAGAAGAAATAATCTCTAAAATAAGAAGAATATGAATACACATCCTACTACTAAGCTGGTAAATCAGGATCAACCGATGACTCTGTTTGGTGAAAAAACTCCCAGAGCGGTGATCTATAAGAGCGAATCTCACAAGTTGCATCAGGCTTTCTGTGTAAAAGAAAACAAAGTTATTCATCAGGGTATGCCGGTAGCTTTGGATATCAATGGTAATATCGAACCTTATATCCCGGGTGGAGAGGGCAGCCGGGTTTATCTGGGTATAGCTGTAACTGACAACATTAACCCTGCTTATCAGGCTCAAAGAAATTTCCCCGTAGAAGTAACTGTAGCTGTAGAAGCTTTCATGGTTGTAAACTGGGTAGCTAAAAAGGCTATGGGATGTGGTTATGTAAAACCCACAGATACCCTGTTGATTGACCGTTTCATCACTGCTGAAACTTCAACCGATGAAACAAAATTCATTAGCATCGTACCGGCTGATGAAGCTAATGATATTATTCAAGTATTGGTACGCTAATCATTAACTGAACATTAAAAGAACAATGAATACAGAATTTGCACAATTGAAAATGGAAGACCTTAGAAAGGAACTTCCAGAAATGGTAAGAAGTTTGGAAGCATACCGTCAGGGTTCCAACAATACATTGCCTATTGAAGTTACTCTGGAAGAACTGGTACAGGGTAAATATGGTGTATCACAGGATGCCTTCTTTGAAAAGTTGGGCATTAATCCGAAGATTGATACAATGCAGAACATCTTCACTATGCCGCAACAGAATATCCGTTGGATTGTACCGGAAATCATCCGTGCTGCTATTACAACTGGTATGCGTCAGGCACCTTTCTACCCGAACATCATTGCTTCAGACCAATCAATTAATGGTTTGCAGGTAACTATGCCGATGGTAAATATGTCGGATGCTGCTCCCGCTAAGGTAAATGAAGCAGAAACAATTCCTTTGGGAGATGTAAGCTTCGGACAGAAATCAGTTTCTCTGTTCAAAATCGGTAAAGGATTTAAACTTACTGACGAAGTTAAAAACTACGTTTCAATCGATGTATTGGGAATCTATCTCCGTGACTTTGGTATTCAGTTGGGTTATGCTATGGATACTTTGGCAATGGATGTTTTGATGAACGGTAACAAAGCTGATGGTTCTGAATCTGCTCCGGTTATTGGCGTATATGAAACATCCAACGGTATTACTTATAAAGACTTGTTGCATATCTGGGTTCGTGCTGCTCGTATGGGCCGTAACTTTACTACTATGATTGGTGGTGAAGACCAGGCTATCGAGATGTTGAACTTGCCTGAATTTAAAGAACGTCACTCAGGAACTACAGAAGCTACACTGAATATCAAGTCTCCGGTTCCCAACAAGGCTGACTTCTATATTCACCCGGGAACTCCCGATCAGCAGTTGTTGATGGTAGATACCAGTGCTGCCTTGATTAAGCTTACTGCTAAACAGTTGATGCTTGAATCAGAAAGAATCGTATCCAATCAGACTGAAGCTGTATATGCTTCTCTGACTACAGGTTTCTCTAAGATGTACCAGGATGCTGTTCTTCTGTTGGCAGCTAACAATAGATTCTCTGAAGCTGGATTCCCGAGCTTCATGAACATTGACCCATACCTATTGGTTAACTTAGAATAATATCCGGGATTTCTTCATTGTATTTTTGTCTAATTTCTCCCCCGAACAGTTTCAATCCATTCTGTTCGGGGTTTTATATTATAACCTAAAATAAAAGATTATGGCTACTACTTATATTGTAACAGTTGGAACTAATGCCTATAGTTTTAACGACCAGGTAACAGGTATTTCAATTGCAAAAGGCGAAGAGAGAGAACTTACTGCCCGTCAGTACAGAACAAAACGTATTCAGAAAGCTTTAGTTTCTGGCCACTTGGTTTTAGTTCCGGATAAGAACAAAACTGCCAAGTATACTGCTGAGGATATCGAAAAGCTTGACAAGAAGCTAGCTGCTCAGTTTGCAAAGGGTATGGAAATCAGTAAGATTGCCAAAGCTTATTCACTTGAAGAAGCTAAGCTGATTGCTAAGAAACATGAAATCGAAGCTGATCCGAAAGATACCGTAAAAGATATCCTTGAAGTTTTACTTGAAGATTTCGAAGAAAACAAAGAATAAACAAATCCGAGTATAAATGAAAAAGAATCTAGACTTCACATATGTAACATCAGGTCTGGAAGTTTCATTTAGAGTATTAACCAAAGTCCCGGCCAAATCCATTTTTGACTGGGACTTTGGCGATGATAAGGGAGAGGTTTTCAATGGTGGAAGACATCAATCTTACTCTTATGAGAAGTCTGGATTTTATGATGTAACCTTACATGTCACTAATTCTGATGGATTAGATTTGACTTGTACTCGAACCGTAGTTGTATGTAATTATGGGCATACTACTCTTCAGGATACCATCTACAATTTAATAGATAGGTATATTCCCAAAGAATTGCATGAGAGTATGACCATAGAAGATAAAACTGCATACATAACTAAATGGCAATTATATATCTTCCCACTAGTAAATCATACTATACCACCAGATAAATATAATGATGAATTATGGTATGAGGGACTAGAAAACCAATTAATTATGGAATTGGCAGTATGGGATTATCTCAATATACAAATACAAAATATACTGTTGGTTGCAGGAAATAGTTTTAGAGAAATTATCTCCACTGAATCTCATGGACCAGACCAAGATGGTGATTCACCTGGAGAACATGCTAGAGGAGATAGGATAAAGCAAATTACTACGGGTCCTACCGAAGTACAGTATTATGATAAGATATCCGAAAGTATATCTAGCTTATGGAGTACTTATTCAAAGATGATTCAACCTGGAGGGTATATGGATGAACTAAGAAAGAATCTATGTATGCTGGCATCTAGGTTAGAGATATACTTACCATTCTGTGATCAAATTGAACGGTTAGTAGTACCAAAAGTAGTAAATCATCGAAAACCAACTCCCTTGGGAGGACCTAATCCAACAGCTCCTCTCAATAAAGCAAGTAAACCTTCGTTAACCATAATAGATAAGAAATCATGACAAAAGAACCTTGGAGAATGGTTAAGAACCATTCTTGGAATAGGTATAAAAAGATTATCACCGATTTCTTAGACTGGGATGCTGGAAGACAAACAATTACTTGGGCTAAACATGTTAATCAATATCTAAATCATGCTGAGGATGATAGCCCAAGATATTATAATATTCCCATAGAAGCTTTATGCTATTACAATGCTTTTAGGAACTGGCCAATAAATAAAGCCACAGTTTCTGGAGAATTAGATGATGAGAACCTTTCTATACTTATTTCAAAGAATTACATAGAACAAATCGGATATCTCAATCAGGAAGGTTATTGGAACTTTAACTGGTCTGAGGATAGATTTGTTATCAATGGGATAGTATATAAACCTTCTGGAGATACTCAAGTATCTCAGGCTAAAGATGAAGCTTTGGTATTCTTGGTAATCCTCAAAAGGGATAGAGATACTAAAATCAAATTCGTAGAACAAAATCCATAAAGATATGAAAATGTTAATGTTACGTTTCACCAAGCTTAACAATGTAGAAGGCGATTGGTGGGACAGTAATCTTATAATCTTGAATGGACCTTCTGGAGTTCACATAGAAATGCCTGGTACTGGTAATTCGGCTACTACCATGCAATCTATGACTGGTATGAAGTTCGTATCAAATTACCAAGATTACTTTGGAGAGGTATGGGATAAAGATATACCTCATATAGGCTTTGGCCAAGTTATTAAGTTCAGAGTTAGGAAATTACCTGATTATGCCGTAGTAGTTGGGGATATAGAGGATGGAGGAGATGTTGACCCAGATAATCCAGATGATATCCCAAATGCTTTTGCTGGTAAAGAAAAAGAATACTTCCGTGGTAATAACTCAGAACTGTTATTGGGAAAGAATAAAGTAACACCTTAAAATATATACATATGTACGTTAGTAAATACTACACTTGCGAAGAGATTGACCAACGGCTATTACAAGGTTATTATGATGACTCTTTGGCTCATGGTTTTGTTGGAACTCTTAAAGAGTTCTGGGCATTCTTCTTATCAATTGCAAACAAGGTAGATAAGAAAGAAGGTTGGGATTTGTCAGAAAATAACTTCTCTGATGAATTGCTAGAAAAACTGAATGGAATTGAGGAACATGCTAACTACGTTACTAAAGTTTCTCAACTAGAAAACGATTTGAAATATCAGACTCAAGAACAAGTTGAGAAATATATACATGACTTAGTAGATGGTGCTGATGATGCTTTGGATACATTAAAGGAATTAGCTGAAGCATTAAACAATGACCCGAACTTTGCTACCAATATCACTAACCGATTAACTGAATTACGTACTCAATTAGAAGCTGAGGTAACTAGAGCTAAGAACCGTGAAAACGAATTAGCTTCTCAGATTAAGATTGTGAACGATAACTTGGTTAACTCGGTTAATACGTTGAATGCAACTATCCTTAAAGTAGTACAAGATATTACTAGGATGATAGAAGCAATCAATGCTCGTATTCAAAAGGTAGAAGACCGGGTTGGTGATTTGGAAGTAGAAACTGACAATAACTTAACTGAAGCTAAAGAATATGCTAAGGAATTGGTAGATAAGGAAGCTGCTGAACGTAGAGCTGCTGATGAGAAACTGACCGAGGCTGTTCATAAGGTACAGTTAGACCATACTAGGGATATTGCCGACTTAAATAATAAGATTCTAACCGAGGCTTCAGAAAGAGCAAATGCAGATGTAGCATTAGAATCTAAACTGAACACCGAAATCAGTGATCGTAAAACTGCAGACCAAGAACTTGAATCCAAGATTAATGCTGAAGCTGCAGCTCGTACTGCTCAGGATGAAGTATTACACCAACAGATTGTAAAGGAAACTTCTGACCGTCAGAATGCAGATAATGGTTTACAGCAGAACATTACTCAAGAAGCTCAGAACCGTCAGAATGCAGATACTGTACTTCAGAACAATATTGATAACGAGAAAGAAACTCGAATTGCTCAAGATGAAATCCTTGACCATAAGATTGAGGATTTGAAAACTCAGGCCGGTACAGATAAAACCGAATTGCTTGAAAAACTAGAGCAAGAAAAGCAAGAACGTATTGCTGCCGATAAAGACTTAGATAATCGTAAGGTAGATAAAAGAGAAGGTTATTCTCTTACTAAAAACGACTTTACCGATATTCTCAAGGCTAAATTGGATGGCATTGAAGAACATGCTAATTATATCACAAAAGTATCTCAGCTTATCAATGATGCTGGTTATCAAACTGAAGCAGATCTTCAGGCAGCTATTGAAAAGATTATTGGTTCTGCACCAGAAGTACTTGACACTCTGGAAGAGATTGCTAAGGCTTTGGGAGATGACCCTAACTTTGCAACTACAATTACCAAGAAATTGGCTGCTATTACCGAACAGTTGAATCAAGAAATTACTAATCGTACAGAAGCTGATGCCCAGGTACAGGCTAATGTAGATAAGGAAGTTTCTGACCGTAAGGAAGCTGATACTGCTCTTGAAGCTAAGTTGAAAGAATACGTTGATAACGAAGTAGATAAGATTACTGGTAACACTGATGGTATTCAAGCTAGTCTGAATAAGGAAATCCAAGATAGAAAAGATGCTGATGCTGCATTACAAGCTGCTATCACTAAGGAAGAAACGGATCGTAAGGCTGCTGATGCTGCATTAGATACTCGAGTAACTGCTAATGCTACCAAGATACAAGAATTGGCTTTATCTATTCAGGATGCGGTAAATACCGTTAAAAATGAACTTCAGGCTAAGATAGATGCTTTGCAAACAGAAGTAAATGCTAACAAGGCAAATATCCAACGTAATACTGACAGATTAAATGACCAGATTACTAAGGAAGCTGAAGATTATGCTAAATTAAAAGGTATGGTTAATGCAGAAGCTGAAGCAAGAGCCAATGCTGATACTAATCTTAAGTCTCAGGTAGATAAGGTAAATATCGACTTGAACACTGAGGTTTCAAAGAGAGAAGCTGGTGATACTGTTTTACAGCAGAATATCGATAAGGAGATCTCTGATAGAACTTCAGCAGATACTTTATTAGATAATAAGTTTACTGGCTTGATAAATACTGAATCTACTGCCCGGGCAAATGAAGATGAGAAAATCAATGCTCGAATCGACCAGGAGATTAAAGATCGTAAGGCAGGAGATGATGCTTTAAGTACCAGAATAGATAGCATTAATAGTGGAGTAACTGGTTCTTTAGCTGAGCTCAGAGAGAAAGTAACTAATAACACTACTGCTATTCAAACCGAAGTAGAAAGAGCTAAGGCTGCTGAACAAGCAATTAAGGATTCTCTGACTACGGCTATGGAAAACCACAAAGATGATTTGGCAGTTATATCTAAAAATATCAGTGATGAGGCTCATAGTAGACTACAAGAAGATATTAAGCTTCAGAATAATATAGATACAGAAACCCTTAATCGTACTCAGGCAGATACTTTGTTAGAGAACAAGGTTGCTCAGGAAGTATCTAATAGAGTTCAAGCTATTGAGGGTTTGAATAACCGAAAAGTAGATAAGGTAGATGGTAAAGAACTTTCTTCAAATGACTTTACTGACTTATTAAAAGATAAGTTAGATAACATTGAAGAATTTGCTAACTACATCACTAAGGTATCTCAGTTGGAAAATGATTCTCATTATCAGAATGCTGAACAAGTAGAAGCTGCAATTCAGAGAATTATTGGTTCTGCACCAGAAGTACTTGACACTCTGGGAGAGATTGCTAAGGCTTTGGGAGATGACCCTAACTTTGCAACTACCATGACTCAGAAACTTACTGAGTTAACTACTAAGCTTGAAACCGAAACTCAAAATCGTATTGATGGTGATGAGGGATTGGAAACCAGGCTTATAAATCTGGGTAATAGTATTAACGGGGTAGTAGATGATTTAAGAACTTATGTTACTGAAACTCGTACTGAACTATTGGCAAGAGCTAATAACCAGGATGCTCTTATCAATCAGAACTCGGCAAATATTCAGAGAAACTTGGAATTAATCCAGGGTCTTCAAAATAATCAAAGTACTGGTTATCTTGAAATCAAGGGACTGTTGAATACAGAAATTGAGGCTAGAAAGGCTGAGGATATCCGTATTGAAGCTAAAGTAGATAAGAATACTCAGGATCTTACTACAGAACGTAATGAACGTATTGCTGCAGATAAAGTTCTCCAGGATAATATCGATGCTGAAGAAGCTGCAAGAATTGCTGCCGATAATGCTCTGGGTAAACGTATTGACAAGGAAATCCAAGATAGAAAAGATGCAGATACGGCATTGGATAATAAGTTTACCAATGTCACTAATGACCATGAGACACGTTTACAGGCTGAAGAAGCAACTTCAGATGCTTTACCCTTGACTGTGATTACAGAAATTGACCCGAACCTAGTTATCAATGGTACTTCTGCTGAAGTAAACTTTAAGAGTTCTGTAAAAGAAGAGGGCAATCTTTATGGAGAACCCAGGTCTGATAAGTTTGCTATTCCTGCTTCTACTGATACCAAAGCCGGTCTTCAATCAGCCGCAGATAAGAAGAGATCGGATTCTATGCCTAATGATTATATCACTGGAGCTAGCTATACTCCTAAAGCAGGCGTAGTTACTACTAACATAAGTAGAAGTACCTATAATTCTGATGAAGGAATACAGAAATCGAATGATTTCACTGTAGATATACCTGCTTCTACTGCAGAAAAAGCTGGTGTACAAACTGCTGCAGATAAGAAATTATTTGATTCTATTCCTCGGACTGTAGTAGTTGGAGAAGGAGCAGCTTCGGATACTAACCTTGTTAGATTATTAGTAAACCGAAAGACTGTAAGTGAAGGAGTATATAAAGATGATAATAGTATTTTATATTTACCAGTGGCTTCAACTACTAAAGCTGGTACCATGTCTGCTGCGGATAAGGTTAAGTTAGATGAAACTTTACCTAATCAAATTGCTAAGGAAATCCAAGATAGAAAAGATGCAATTGAAGTATTGAAAGAAGCTTCTGAAACTTCTCTTGCCCAAGAAATCAAGGATAGAAAAGCAGCTGACCAGGCATTGGACACTAAACTCACTCAGGCTATCAAGGACGAGGCAGATTCCCGTGCTGAATATGATAATAACTTGATGGGTACTATTAATACGGAAATCCAAGATAGAAAAGATGCAGATACGGAACTTGAGAATAAGTTACAAACTAATATCAATAAATTAGAAAAGAAGCATGATGATTTTGTAGCAACTAAGGGCCAAGCTAATGGATTGGCTTCTTTGGATGGTAATGGATTAGTACCCTCTAGTCAATTGCCTTCTTATGTTGATGATGTTATCGAGGGTTATGCTACTTATGAGGTCAGTGAAACTGGAAAACTGAGCAATATTAAATTATACTCTGACCAAGACCATGCTAACCCTATCACTGGAGAATCAGGTAAGATATATCTGAATATTACTCCGGATGAACCTCCTTATCAATTTCGTTGGTCAGGTACTCAATTTGTAGATAGTAATACTTCTTCTCTGATTTTGGGAGAAGTTACTGGTACTGCTTATGATGGTGCTAAAGGTAGAAAAGCTACTGCTATAACCAACAGTATTCCAAATACTATTGTAGATACCCTAGAATTTGGTCAAGCATATACCGATTATGTACAATTAAAATATCATTATTATCGTAAACAATTTGTAACTGATCAAGATGATCATTATACTGCACAACCTAATAAACATGTAGATATACCTGCTTCTACTGCAGAAAAAGCTGGTGTACAAACTGCTGCAGATAAGAAATTATTTGATTCTATTCCAGGTACTATTATAATTTCTGGTAAAGGGGTAGTTCAGAATACAGATAAAGTTTGGGTACAGATCAATAAATCTACTAAAGCTGGTGGAGTATATGGTGAAGCTACTACACAAACATTAGAGATCTTAGCTGCTAATGCTAATCGAGCTGGAGTAATAACTGTTGAGATGTTCAACAAACTTAATTCTGGTCTAAATGGAGATATTACCAATGCTCTGAATGAAGCTAAGGTTTATACTGATGCTGCTAAAACTGAATTAGAGAAATTAATCCAGAATTCTGACAAAGTAATCAAGGAAAGCTTAGATGCTCATATTAGCAATAAGAGTAACCCTCACAATGTAACCAAAGCCCAAGTAGGTTTAGGTAATGTACAGAACTTAGCTCCAGCAGCTATGCCAGTATCTACTGCTCAGGCTACAGCTATTGCAGATGCTAAGGCAGCTGGTACAAAGGCTAAGACTGCATTGGATACCCATGCTAACAGAAAGGATAATCCTCATAATGTAACTAGAGCTCAATTAGGATTGGCTACTACAGACCAAGTAGTATTTGCTAAAACTACTGCAGCTTCTGGTTTCTGGAAGGAATCAGATGGTAGATTAAAATCTCAAGTAGAGAATTTGAACCATACTCTGGACCAAATCTGCAATATACCTACGGTTCACTTCAAGATGAACGGTAAATACCAAGTGGGAACTATTGCTCAGAGCTTAGAGGAAATCGAACCGCTGTTGGTATCAGAGAATAATATACCTGCTTCTCAAGTACCTAACCAATCTAGATTCGAAACTTTCGTCGGAGAAGATGGTCAGGAATATGTAAAAGTAAAAGTAGTAGAATATGAAATGCTCAGTGTCATGGCTCTCGAAGGAGTTAAGTTATTGAGAAAAGAATTCGAAGACTTTAAGAAACAATTAAACAATAAGTAATATGGCAGAAATAGCAACTTGGAGTGCTATTCTGAATAAGACCGGCCTTGGTAAGACCTCTAATGAGTGCCCTACCAAGGCTGAGTTGTTAGCACTCAATAATGGTAAGGACTCCAATGTTGACAAGGTTATTGTAATTAGTAATGCTGCTAGCTATGGTAACAATGAATGTGTCAAGTTAGAGGATATCAATGCCGAGCAATGGATTTATATATTCCAGTGGGATCCGAATGGTAATCCTTCTTTTAATGCTCCAGCTACTGGAGGTACATACCCCTTTGGTTCATATGCTTCTAATCGAGTTAAGCAAGTAAACGGTGTTAATACTACTATCTCTCAAAGTTTGGCGAATGATGTCACTAAAACTTCGGAGGGTTCTTGGTATACCACAGACTACGATGGTAATAACGGTAGAATCGTACCTAACAATACATCTACTAATAGTAAATCAACTACTGTAATTTGGACTCAGAAGTATTCAGGTAAAACTATACAAGCAACCTTTACCCAAGCAGCAGGTAGGAAGGTTTATTCTTCATGGAGTTACAACTGTAGAGTAGATAAAACTTCTTTCAGTTACAGTGGAGGTCAATCTAATGTAACTGCTAAGAGTGCAAGTAGAACTTATACTTGGAATGGCCAAGGAAGTAGTTATACAGAATCCGAAACGGCTACAGTAAGAGTTTCTAGTCCGGCTTCTATTAGTGGGAATAGTATTTCTATCCCAAGTAATAGTGGTTCTGCTAGAAATTTTACGGTTACTTTCGATTTCCCAACTGCTACAGACCAGACTCTTTCAATTTCTCAAGAAGGAGGACAAGTAACTTATGTAGATCATCTGTCTATAGAACCTACTACTAAGAATGTATCTGGAAGTGGTCAAACTTTTGATGTGATAGTAAATGCCAACTATGATAAGTACTTGAATGGAGTATACCAAGAAAATATAAAATCCGAATATACTAATGCTAGGGTAGTAGAAGGTTCATCATCGGATATTACTATTACTAAAACCAGTACTGGGTGTAGTATTAGGGTAGCACCAAATCCTAATGAGAACAGTTCTAGGACTTATGTCGTAGAATTTACTTATGATTCAGCTACTCCAGTTCGATTAACGATTACTCAGAACAAAGCTGTAGTTAGTTATCCTAGTAATGGTATAGTATTTGAACATAGTACTCAACAAAGTAGTGGTTATAAAATTAGTACTCTATCCATAGGTACTGTTGGAGGCGAAGGAGGTAATATTTCTTTTTATATAAAGAGTTATAGGTCTAGATACGTTAATGGTTCTTTAAGTTCTACTGAAGCTATTAAACCTACTCTTATTTTGCCTTCTGGAGTAACTGAATCCATTACTAATGTGAGTGGTTATTACTTTAAAGTAACCCTTACCATATCTGAGAACTCAAATACTTCAAGTAGAACTCTTACAATCAGGGCTAATCAACCCAATGGTTTAGATAGAGAGCTAGTACAAACTGCACAACAGAGTGCTTCAACTTATGAGTTTGGTATTAGGGAAAACTCTGGGGATTCTTTGAGTACTTCTCTTACTTATTCTGGCTGGCCAGCAGAAAACCCCTCATACAATAGATCTGTAAGAGTATATTCTAGGAAGAATGGTAACCAATTCCTTAATTGGGCTTTATCTTCTAATGCGGATTGGATCACTATATCTGGTTCAGGTGCCGGTGCTACATATAAGGTAGCTACTAATAACAGTAGTTCATCTAGAACAGGAGTAATAACTTTTACTCAAGGAGAATCGGGTAAAACTTGTACTCTGACAATAATTCAAGAAGCGGGGGATGTATATGAGTTTTATATTACTGACCCAGAGGGTAATGGCCATCACACTGATTTCACATTCTCAGCTCCCTCAAGTGGATTGGTAAGTAAACATGTATTTAATCTTATCTCTACTCACAATGGTAGTCCATTATCTGTAGACGATGTAGAAGTGATCAATCCGGAGATAGAACAATCTATAGGTATAGTATTAACACCTGATTCTCAATCTCCATTTAGGTTTATGGCAAATATAAATGAAGCAGGTTATTCTGTAAGAAGCGCAGCCGATACTGTTAGACAGAAGCCATCTGGAAAAACTGTAATTTATAGAGTTCTTCAAGAAGCTAAAGATAATTCCTTCAGATTGGAATTAAGTTTAAATATTACAAACAGTAATGCGGATGAAGATACGTGGGGATTATTTGATACAGATAATATACCCCATACTTCTGACTTTATGTATAATATGAGCTTAATACGTGAGGGTATTATAGTAAACTCAGTAGAAGGTAAAATAACTGTGAATTCTATTCAAAGTACTACTAAGGATATAGGGATTGGAGATAGTGTTTATGTATGGGCTTATAATTCTGTAAGAGGTTTATGGTTATCAATTGGTAATTTTAGGATTGAAGAAGGTACTAATATGCATCGTTGGGATACTTCTTGGCCCACCTAGACAATTTAATCCTAAACACAACACTAGTACATTTATTGATAGATAAATTTAATTATTAACTTTAAAACTAAATCATTATGGATTAAAACTAAATCATTATGGAAGTTAAATCTGATGAAGGTACTTCTGAAGTTGCAGGAGTTTCTAGACAAGTAGAGGGTGTAGGTAAAGAAGTACTTAACAATCGCTTTGCTACTGAACGTGGCCTTTGTGATCTTGGTTATAAGACTAATTCTGATATCCGGGATTCTCGTGATCAAATGGGAGCAGGGTTCAATCGGGTTATGGATCGTCTTTGCCAGATGGAACATCAACAGTCAAATTGCTGCTGTGAAATTAAGAGCTTAGTTAGAGAATCCGAAAACAGATTAGCTCTTCAGGCAGAACGTAATCATTATGAGGTAATGAAAGGTCAGCAAGAGATTAAGTGCTTGATTGAGAACACTGCAAAAGACCAAGAAATTGCTAGACTGAATCGAGTAGTTGATGCTCAGAGAGATCAAAACATTATCAACTCGGTAGTACAGGCTTTAGGTAATAAAACTGCATAATTTCTATTAAAGTTGATTAGGGAAAAGGGAGGTACCTGTAGCGGGTATTTCCCTTTTTTCGTTTTAATCTAGTAAGAAACATGGAAGAAGATAATAAACTACAAACTTTTACTCTCCAAATGCAACTACCAGCTCCTAATTTAGAGGTAGCAAAGAGAGTAGCTGATGAAGCACAAAGACTGATAGATATCTATGGATACTATAACTTCTTGAACCTAGTAGAATTTATGAAACAGAATCCCAGTATGGTTCAAATGGGATTAAGTCTAATCAATAAAAATAATGCAGTATGGAAGAAATGAAATTCAAATCCTTACAAAGAGGAGATTCAGTTTTTACTCTAGAAAGAGATAGAAGATCAATGTACCCAATCTTTGACCGAGCTAAAGTAGTAAAGGTGGGAGAAAGTAAACCCAGAGCTAATGAAAATGGTGATGGCTTTTCTAATCTTATAGAAATTGTTCTACAAGATTCTGTAGGTACAGTAACAGTATACTTACCTTCAGATGGAAATGAAGGTATTTATAACAATGTGTACTACACTCTAATCGGAAGTAATATTATAAACGAAGTATCATTGCAAAGATCACAGGCCCTTGGTATTATTAATAATGTGGGTAAATATGAGAACATAGTAAAGGAATGCGATAATATTCTTGCCATGTTTGAAAATAAAGAGCCAACCCATAGTAGTCAATTCAATGAAGAATTCGCTTCATTTAGGAAAGATGTAGTATCAGTATTACAATCACAACAGCAAGCCATAAATCTTATGATGGATTCACTGGGCTTGAATAAACCGAAGGAAAATCCAGATGGCAAGTAAGTCAGTAAACATAACTATAAGTACTCCCTTGGGAGACTTACAGATATATACTAACCCAAAAGAACAGGCTAGAGCTGAGAAGTTGATTGCCGAAACCCCATCTATCATGAAGAATGCCTATGATAGAGTTACTGAGAAATTCGGCAATCAACTTCTCAGACTTGTGAAAAAATGTTTAAAAACTGGTACTCCTCCAAGAGGAACTCATTGGGATCCTCACTCGGCTAATACCATTAAACGCTATGGAGAGCATACCCTTTTGAAATATACGGGTCAGTATTTGAGATCAGTACAAATAGTAAACCAGAAGAATCGAACTTACGTAGGTATACCTACTAATCTTAAGAAAACCCGAAAGGGTGATAGGACTAGTAAAAGAACTTTGAACCAAGTAGCTATCATGTTGGAATATGGTTCTAGAGATGATAATTTACCTCCAAGACCATTATGGAAACCCGCATTCGAACAAGTAGGTGGTAAGAAGGTTCTGAAGGAAACCCTAGTAAGAGAACTTCGTAAAGAAATAAGGAGATATAGAAAATAATGGGATTCACTATAAGCAAGAATCAAGGTTCTGGTAGAACTGTTATAACAGTAACACCGGAAGAAAAAAATACTACAGATAAAGATATTATTCAGGTATTAACTGTAGAAGCTGTGGATGGTTCTACTAAAGAAGTAAAGCTTATTCATAAAAAAGGAGAAGATGAATGGGAATATGCTTTCAGGGTTTCACCTACTGAATTATACTTTGAGCCTACAGGAGAAAGCAAAGAGGTTACTATTGTATCTACCAAACAAAGGGTAATCAATGGAAAGAAAGTTGGTGATCCAGTTAGTGTAAACTATACCCGGGAAAACTCTGGGGATATATCTGGCTCTGGTACTACTATTATCATGAGCTTAAATGATAATATGTATAATGAACGAGTGGGTCAAGTAATATTTACTCAAGAGGAATCTGGTAAAACCCTAAGTATAACTTGTAAACAGGGTAAAAAGGAAACTTCGGGAGATATAGGTATAATTAAACTATGGTCAGGCCCCGGAGTTCCAGAGAACTATGTACTCTGTAACGGAGGTCAGGTAAGTATATCTGAATATCCCGAATTATATAAGGCCATTGGTGAGAAATATAATACTTCTTCTACTAGGGCAGGTTATATAAGTGTTCCTGATTTAAGTGGTAGGTTCATAGTTGGAGTAGATTCTAGTGACCCAGATTACAGTAGTATTGGTAATACTGGAGGGGAAAAAGAACATAGGCTAACCGTGGAAGAAATGCCAAGCCATACCCATTCATACAATAAGATTCGTATCGAAACTCACCAATGGGGAGATAATGCTAATAATAGACCACACCCCTTTTATGATTCAGGGGCTCAAACTGGTCCAACTGGTGGTAATCAACCTCATGAGAATAGACCACCATACTACGTATTGGCTTATGTTATGAAAGTAAGATAGGAGGTAATTATGGTAAATTCACAAGAGATAGTAGAGAGAACCTTCTATATATGCCTATTGAATGTTCTCTTAGAAAAGAAGATGGGACTTAACCCCGAAGATTATTTACCTTTATCACAAGAGAATGAAAAGAGATTCCAAGAAGATAAGGAAGCAATAGATAAGTTTATTTACTTATTCGGTATAGGTAATAACCAGGTAAGAGGTCCTAAAACATGTCCCAGGATAACTATAGAAAGCACTGCTTATTATCCTGGAGATATTGGAGTAGAGAAATATATCATTGGAGATAGATTAGATGCAGGCAATTATCAGATGTCTGAGTTCCCTTACGAAACTAAAGATATCACTATTGATATTCATTTGGTAGCAACTACTCAGAATGATATGAGATTACTACATTCTATTCTTCATGAAGCATTACCTACTCGAGGCTATATAAGACCTTACTTCAATGATTTAGAAGAATGGGATAAAGGTAGGATAGCTCCTACTGGGAACCTATTTATAGAGATTGGTAATTTCTATGATCATCCCGATGAATCACAGGGGTTATTGGAAAAGGTCTATCAATATGTATGTAAAGATGGTATTATACCAGAAAAACTGGTAGAAATGGGGGATCTATTACCTATAAGAGATATAAGTCTTTTACTAGGACCCGAATACCAAAAGGACGAGGAGATGCTCAATCTCACTATACATGTTTAACTCAAAAATTTACTAAAATGAAAAAGTTAGTGTTTATGCTGATGGCACTCATTTTACCAGTGTCATTGTTTGCTACAGAAGTAGAACCTTCAACTGGTTCAGAGTTCGTAATCAATCTTGGTACCTTTACTGGTATAGTAACTTTGGTATCATCCTTGGTTACTCAGGTACTAAAGGTAATCCCAGCTATCAAAGACAACAAACTTGCTAAGATTGGTATATCTGCCTTAGTAGGTATTCTCATATGTATTATAGCTTGGGGATTACAACTTACACCATTATTAGAAAACTATCCTTTCTACCAGGTATTAATTTATGGATTAGCTGCTGGTTTATCAGGATGTGGTTTCTATGATGTGATTAAGGCTATCGGAGGTTTATTTAAGAATAAAGAGGATTAATTTTCTAATAATACCAGTAAGGTAACGATACTTACTGGTATTAATTAAATATATTAACCTATAAAACACAAGGATATGTCAAAATCACCCAGAGTTGTTTTTAAGTTCGAGAACAACAATGTTCAACAGACTACTCCACTTTTAGGAGTATCATGTTTCTTGGCTAGAACTGAAAAAGGTCCCTATGATGATCCTTCAGAATTAATTACTTCTTTCTCTCAATTCCAAAGAATATTTGGTAAAGAGATTGTACCCGATGGTTCTGTATCTAACATAGAGAAAGCTTTAGTAGGAGGTTCTAAGCTAAGAATTATTCGTGTATTGGGAGCAGGTGCTAAAAAGGGTACTGTTACTAAAGCCGAAGAGGCTGAATCTACTGAAGATGAAACTGAGGAGATAACTGAAAATGCTCAAGCTTCAGAAATATTCAAATTTATTTCAGGAAATACTACAGTAAGCTTTGGTTTGGTAACTAAAGGGTATGGTGATCCCATTGGTTCTGGAGAATCTTTCAAAGTTGGTTTCTCTAAATCGGTGAATACCGTTTTCTATAACATCTATGATGCCAATGGTTCTATCTTGGAATCGGGTCCAGTAATTACTTACAAAACTAAGGATGCTCAGAATAAAACTTCTGTAGATTACTTGGCTTTAAGTAACTTTGCTAGTAATTCTGCATACCTGGAACCTAAGATGGTAACTACTACCGATAAGATTAAATCTTTCGAGAACTTAGTATCTTGGCTTCAGACTTCAATTGACCAAACCGATAATCCGTTAACTATCCAAGTTGGAGGTAAAGAACCTACTGCAGAAGAGGTTATGTTTAATGGTACACTTGGTACTGCTGGTGCTGATCCTACTGCAGATGAATGGATTGCTTCTTTGGATTTGGTAAAGGATTACACTGATATCTATCAGTTATCATGTTCTCATATCCATCAGCATTTGAAAACAGACCAAGATGTACTAAAAGTACATAAGGCTGCTAAAGAAATGTGTGCTGAATTACAAGAGTATACTTACTACATTGAAGTACCAAAATACACCACCCATTATACTCAGGGAACTCAGCCTAGAAATAAGCAGAGTATTATAACCTGGATTAATAGCTGTTTGGGTAGTATCGGTAACTCTAAATATGTAGCCTACTTTGCAGGTGGTATCAAGTACTACAACGAATTCGGATTACTTAGTAATTCCGATGTAATGGGTACCATCTTCGGTTTGGGTGATACTTCTGCTTCTAACTATGGACCTTGGAAGTCATTTGCCGGTATGAACCGAGGAATAATCTACGATGGTCAGGGCCCAGTAAGTCCTAACTATGGTAGTGATTCTCGTTATAATGAACTGGATGAATTGGCTCAGATATATGCCAACATGATTGTAATCAAAGATACTCCATCTTCTGGTAAACAAACCATGTTATGGCATTGCTTCTCTTCTCAAGTAAAACAGGATTCAGAAAGATTCCTTTCAATCGTAAGATTGAATCTGTACTTGAAGAAGACTCTTCGTCCTATCTTGAATAAATATTTGGAAGAACCCAATATCTGGAGTACTTGGAAAAATATTTATCTTGAGGTAAAACCAATCCTGGATAATCTGGTAGATGAAAATGCTATGTCAGAGTACACATGGATTGGCGACCAGGATGCTGGTTCTTATTCAGAACTCTCTGTAAATAATGAAGCTGATGTCCGTCAGGGTAAGTATAAAGTAATCCTGAAGTACAAAGATATTGTTCCTATGCAAGAAATTACAATTAACATTGTAATCGATGCAGCTTCTAATTCAGTTAACATTTCAGAAAACGAATAACATTAAAATCATAAAATATGGGAGCAAAAGTAAAGAATCCTAGAAAGAAATTCCTATGGAGCATCTCTTTCCCAAAACACCCAATCAATACATACCTATTCCAGACTTGCCAACTTCCGGATATAGAGATTGACCAGGTTGCTCATGGAGATGTAAACAGAGATGTAAAAACTGCTGGTAGAGTTACCGTAGGTAATCTGGTAGTAGAAAAACTCTTAACTACTGCTGGTTCAGATACCTGGCTTCAAGATTGGCTATACTCTTGCCAAGATATGATAGCTGGAGGTGGATTAGTTCCTAGTGAATATTGGGAAACTGCTATTGTAAATGAACTTGCAGAAGATGGAGTATCCGTCCTAAATACTTGGCTGCTTGAAGAAGTTTGGCCTTGTAAAGTAACTGGCCTTGACTTAGATCGTATGGCTTCAGAAAACACCATAGAAAATATCGAATTTTCTGTTGGTACTTGCGATAAGTATTAACTCTCTTAGTCATTTTCTTACTAGAGTTTTAGGTGGAGGGGTGGGATTCCTAGATAAGGAGTTTCACCCCTTTCTTGTTGATACTTACAGCTACTATGAAATTATGAACTTTTAAAAATTAGATAAAATGGATATGACACTAAGAACCTTAGTATTCACTGCTCCTTCTGGTAGACTTTTTGAAATCAGAGAGCAGAATGGTGAAGATGAAGAAATTATCACCAACCCGGTAGATTCAAAGAATCTTATGAATCTTACCAAGTATATTTCAGCAATAGTAGTTAAAACGAATGCTACTAAGTCAGGTAGATTAACCATAGAGGATGCTCTTAAGTTACCTTTGCTGGATAGATACTGTATCCTATTTAATTCTCGAATCTTTTCTTTGGGAGAGGAAGTAGAATTTACTTATAAATGGGATAACAAGGATTCTGTAACTTACTCTCAGGACTTGAGAGAATTTCTTTTCGATTATGCAGTACTTCCTACAGAACAAGAAATGGAAGAAAAACCCAATGCCATTCCTTACTACCCGGGAAGAAAAGGAGAAGATGGATTTACTCTTATGCAATATACAGAGGAATTGAACTCAGGTAAGGTAATCCAATTCGAATTGATGGATGGAGAAAAAGAGTCTCAGATGGTTCAGCTTTCACCAAGTAAACTTACTCGACACTCTACTCTTCTTCTTCGTAACCTTAAGTTAAAGGTGGATGATAAATTTGAGAAAGTAGAAAACTTCTCTCTATTCTCATCAAGGGATATGGCAGAAATTCATCGGTTGGTAAATACAGTAGACCCAATCTTCCATGGATATACTCAAATCGAAAATCCAGAAACTGGGAACATGATGGATTACCCAATTATGGCTGCTCCTGATTTTTTCTACTTGACGGGAGATATAATTTAGAGGAAGATTACATATACATTACTCGGGCTGAGATAGTCTTAGACTATCTCACCTTTTTGTGTCTACCCGTTCGTAAAAGAAAGAAATTCCTACTCATAGCTGAGAATTATTATAAACAAATGAAGAAGAAAATGTCAACATGATAGGAGATACAAGAAGTTTAGTAGAAGTCGGAGTATCAATGGTACTCCGAGATAAGTTTAGCTCTGAAACCGGTAAAATTTCACAATCATTCAACAATATGATGAATGATATGAATGACTGGAACAGGGCTATTCAGATGAGTGCAGGTAATGCTGTACAAAACAGTATGAGATTCCTTGGAGGCATGGCAGAAGCTTATCAATATTCTGCTAAGGTCCAAGATACCATATTTATGGCCTCAAAGATTGCAGGAGCTACAGCTGAGCAACAAACTGAAATGATGCAATTAGCTCAAGCAGTCAATGCCGTTACTCCCTTGACTGTTGCTGATATTGCTTCTGGCCAAAGGTACTTAGCAATGGCAGGTAATACAGTAGAACAGATAAAGGATATGACTGGGCCTGCTGCTAAGTTAGCATCTATCCTTGGTCAACCATTTGGAGGTAAAGGAGGTGTAGCTGACTTGATGACTAATATCATGTCAATGTATGTTATACCTTCTCAACAAGCTACTAAGGTTACCGATGATTTATATACTGCTGTAACTAATGCTAATATGTCTCTTACCGATTTGGCTCAAGCTATTACTTATGCTGGAGCTGATATGGCTAATGCAGGCTATGACTTAAGACAGACTGCTGCAGCTATCGGTGTATTGGGAGATATGGGTATTCAGGGTTCATCAGCCGGTACTGCATTAGCAAATATGATTCGTTATTTGCAACTTTCTTTAGCCGACCAGAAAAAGAAAGGGTTTAGTGCATTAACTAGCTTAGGTTTAAGTCCACAAGATTTCTTTGATGCCGAGGGTAATCTTATTCGATTAGATAAGGTATATCGTAAGTTTGGAGAAGCTCTTATGAATAAACCCCTTCTGGAAAGAACTAAAGCTTTCTATAATATCTTCGGAGTTCGAGGTACTCGTGATATCTCTAATCAGATTCGAAATATGATGTCGGGTTCTGATAAGATGACTAAGATCTTAGAACAATATGATAAGAACTCCGGCATAGTAGAACAGGTTACTGAGGAAAGATTGAAGACTCCACAGGGTATCATTGAAGCTTTCAAATCTAACTTTGAAAACTTAGTAGTAAATATAGGGTCAACTTTAGCTGATGTCTTTAACCCAATATTAACTGTATTCACTAAGATATCTCAATGGGTACAAGGAATAGCTGGTACTATAGGAGGTCAGATAGTAGTTAAAGCATTAGCTTGGGGTTCAATTACGGCTTTAGTAGTAAATGGCTATAGGTACCTAGCTGCTACTGGCAGAATGCTTTCTACTTATATGCAACAAACCAATACCCAATCTCAGGCTACAGCAAGTGGAGTTAGTAAGTCTGCAGCTGCAGCTGCAGTATTGGAGACCCGATTAATACATATCACTCAGATTATGAGGGAACAATATTACCTTCAAAAGGCAATGGCTTTCGGTTGGACTGCTGGACCCAGAGGAGGTTGGTATGGGCCTGATGGTAAACGTATTAGGAAGTTTGGAATACCCGGGCCAACATTGGGAGGACTTGGGGGAGGTACTACTAAACCGCCTACTCCTACTGCCGGACCTGCAGTAGCTAGGTTAGGTATGAAAGGTTTATTCGGTAGATTGGCTGGATTCTTGGGAGGCCCTTGGGGAATGACCATTGGTATAGCATTACCTCTTATAGCAGATTATTTACCCAGGTTAATAGATTCCTTAAATAAGAACACCGATTCTAATCTATCAAAGGAAACTCTAACTAGTGATGAATATTTAACCGAGAAAATGGCAAGAGCTATCAGGGCAGCTTTACTGAATGATAAACCTAATGGTACTGTTAACATTACTATTGATGGAGCACCAGTTGGTTCTGTAGCTCCAGGTGAAACTTTAGGAGTTAATTATGCTACTCAAATTGGATTAATACCTTAAATTATGGCAAGAATATTAGGAAAACTAGCAGGTAAGGTTGTTAAGAAATATAATAATCTTACCCAAGATACTGCTGGAGTACTTACAGGTCCCATAAATAAACTATGGAGAGCTAAGATACACCTTAACCGATTAACTTCAGGTTTACCTAAGGATACTGCTCCCCGAGGTAAACTGTTTAATCCTAATGGGGCTTTGGGAGAAAGGGAAAGATCTTCCAAGAATCCATTACTCAACAGTTCTCTTCAAAGTATTAGGAGATTACAACTTCAGCATGGAAATCTTAAGATTGACAGAGATGATCCTGCTCAAGGTAGGACTGTAGTAGAAAACAATAAACTTTATGGAGTAAGCCAAGATATAAGAAAACTGAACCAGGTAATCATATATAATACTAATGTTAGCCCATACCAATATATTGTTTTACAGAATAGACCTCTGAGCTTTGATTTTAGAGGAGAAACAACTTGGGCTACCATCAAATCTATGGGTAGAAATACTCCCATGTATCATTATACTGGTTCAGAAGATATTGTACAATTCAATGTATCTTGGTACTGTGATGATCCGGATAATCCTGCTGAAGTATTAACTAAATGTAGGTTATTAGAATCCTGGAGTAAATCCAATGCTTATCAAGCAGCTCCTCCAATCCTACAGATTCAGTGGGGAAATTCTGATACATTTGAAGGTCATTATTATATACTTACTTCTGCTACATATTCTCTTTCTAATTTTAGAAATGCTTCTAGACAACGTATGAAAGGTTCAGTAGATATAAGAGAAGACCTAAATCTGTATCCTGCTACTGCTACTCAAGAATTAATATTCAAACGAGTAAGCTCATATAGTTTATCTTATGAGGATATTGTTAAAAGTAAAGCTGCAGAAAAGACTGTGGGTATTTTTACAACCGATAAAATCAAGTAACCATGGATATAACTTCTTATTTAGTTGGAGCAAGTCCATACGATAATGGATTTACTCTGAATTATGGAGATGGAGATTATTCTTTAGAATCCTACCCATTACTTATACCCTCTTCTCCCAATGACTTTCAGCATACCCTGAAAGAGGGTGAAACTCTACAGAATATCGCTTATAGGTATTATGGAGATTCTGGTAAATGGTATATTATTGCTGAGTATAATAACATAATAAATCCGTTCACTGAATTAAAAGGTGGAATGGTATTAATGATACCGGCTTATGGAAGTTAAAGCAAATAATCCCATATTATATAAAGGCACAGGTACTCCTTACCTAGCCATTTTTGATAATCAAGGTATACCAGTTATGAACCCTCTTACTGGTATACCTTTAGGAGCGTATATAAGTAGCTGGTCATATGTGTATGACGAAGAAAAAGAAAACTTAGCTACAATAACTATTGATACTGGTAATCCAGATACTGTAGATGTAGAAGCTTTACAGGAAAATAGAGATATCTTTTTACAGTGGGGATATATTTTTAGTGATGGTACATTTGTATCAAGCCCCGCTATAAATATCAAAGTAAGAGATTTCGATTGTATCTTTGATTCTACAGGTACCCATATAACTATCAAATGTATTGATGGCACGAATCATCTTAGGTTTATGCCACCTCATAAACCCACCGAGGATACCGATGATAGTATGGTTAAATTCTTGGATTCAGGATGCGGATTAAATGTTGGAGTAATAATAGAAAGGTTTGAGTAATGGCAAATATAATAAGTAATCAAGCTTATCAAGCTATACAGGTACCCACAGAAGTTACTCCTGAAGTACAGGGTACCATTCTATATGCCAATCAGTTTAGTGGCATAGGTCAAGTAGGTATGCCAGACGATTTAGCTGAAGTACTTAATTCTAACTTAGGTACAATAGGTAACAATGTTCTAGTTCAACTAGAAGCTAAGATGGCTGCCTATGGTAATGGGCCTTGGTATGTAGATAGTAGAGATGGAGTAATTTACATACATAATCGTAAGTTTCAACAACCTCCTCATCATACCTATATATTCCAAGCTGAAAACGGAGAGGTATTAAGAGTATCTTTTACTACTCAAAGATCTACTAAGCAGAAGATGATGCAGGTGGGTAATACTATAAAACCAGAAGATAAGCAAATGCAAATCCAGGTAAGTTATATAGATGATCAACAGAATGAGATTCTACATGACCCACTACAGTTAGATGCCCTATCTACAGTAGATGTGCAAAGTCCAGGATTATTTCATAGATCCCCCGAAGTTTTAAAACCCCATGTTGATAGTAAGGTAGAGAAATGGAAAGAAGATAGATTGAAATCCTTAGATGAAGAATTGGCTTCTAAAAAACAAGCTCAAAGACTAAAGACTGAATCTGCTAAGAAAGAATATGATGCTAAGGGTACTGGTTATTTAGATGCAGGTGGTGGATTAGAGTCTATGTCCGATACAGAATTAAGGGATGCTACTTCTCAAATGCTAGAGGAAGCTTATACTAAAGGAGAACTAACTAATATAAAATCTTCTATTGATGCACTAGTAGCGGGAGGAATGGACCTTACTTCTGCAATGAAACAAGTATACCAGGGTTTAAATTTCGTATTCAAAAATAAATACACTGAGGTATGGACTGAAGTTTGGGAAGATCCTCGTTCATATTCTTCTGGGGAATTAAAGTCTTCTAGTCGTGTGAATAGTATGACTGAACTAAATGCCGAGAAAAGGAAAACTCAGGAGGGGCTAGCTAAAATGCAAGAAGACCCTAATATCATTGTCTACCCTTTAACTCTTCATGAAGAATCCTATTACCCTCAAACTTATAATCCGGTTCAAGCTGGTAGAGGCCCTGGAGATAATCACGGGTATTATCGAAGCAGAGTAAAGGTATTCAAAAAAGTAAAACAGCTTTTGAAAGTACCTGCTTGGAAAACTCTTACTAACTTATATGATAGAACTGGAGGAGTAGGTAATAGAGAAAGAGCAATGAGGATAAATGCTAATGGAGGTTTAAAGATAACCGAGAAAAAGCTGGTCTGCCAAATGCAAGTAGTAGGAAGACCTTCATTAAAAACCTCCATGGTACTTCAGCTTTTGAACGTTGGTAAAAGGTGGTCAGGGTATTGGTATATAAAGAAATGTACTCATAGAATGGATGCTGGTACAGGATATATTACTGACTTAGAATTAGTTAGGAATAATGGAACAGCTGGCTTTCAAGTTGCTGCTGGTAATATTAATACCCAAGATGTGGTATCTAATAATGCCAGAAGTCAAGGAACTACTGACGTAGGTAAAAATAAAGCTGGAGATGCTCATTCTTCTGATTTTACCATAAATGCTACTAAGGCAGAATATGAAGCCTTCAAAGCCTTGGATGGTAATACCGAAGAACAAAGAAAGTTTGTTCAAGATATGATTATCTATAGGGAACAGAATGCTAATACTCCTACCAAAGGTAATGATGGCATCATAGAAGTAGAAAGAACTGTATACCAATCTACAGGTAAAGATGGAGAAGATGTAGTTACCATTACTAATGTTAAACGTAAAAATGTAGAAGCTACTAAAGATGTATATCGAAAGTATAATTTCAATATAGATTATATTATTAAACAAATGAACCAAGACTTTTCTAAAACCAAATGATATGGCTTATGAATCAGCAAAAACAATAACTGAACAAGGATTAGAATCCTTGGGAAGATACTATTCAGTGTACAGGGCTATGGTAGTTAATAACACAGACCCAGATCATATGAATCGTATAAAAGTGGCTATACCAGAGGTAATGGGAGGAATAGTACTCTGGGCTTATTCAAAGGGTCAACATGGATCTACTGGGTCTGGTTTTAAAATGATGGCTCCTAAGAATGGTGATATAGTATATATTACCTTTGAATACGGGGATCCCAGTAAACCTCTATGGGAGTATCATGGTTGGGCTCAAAACCAAATACCCGATATCCTAGATGATCCTGATACTATGGGTATAGTTACACCTAATGGGAATAGAATCTGGTTAAACGATAAAGATGGGTCACTTAAGATGTACTTATATGGGTCTGCTACTATCTATGCTGAAAGCCCAGTAAGTATAAACTCTAAAGCTCAGGCTTATGTAAATGCTTCAAAGGTTATAGTAAACCAGGGTAATAACGATGGGATAATCAATATCAATGAGTTAACCGAGAAACTAAACCAATTAGTTTCAGAGATAGAATCATTAAAAGCTCAATATAATTCTCATACCCACTCCGGTATTCAATCAGGACCCGCAGTTAGTGGACCTGTTATTACTCCAGTTACGAAACCATTTTCTACTTTTAATAAAACAGATTATGAGGATTCTAAATTTGTACACTAATGGCAAATAACTTATACACTAATATTATCGGTATTGGCCCTTTGTTTCCAATACGGATTACTGAGAATGAAAAGGGAGAGAAAGGTTGGTATCCAGTAAATGGAGATATTGAACTTGTTCATAATAACCTATCTGCTCTTCTTTGGTATGATATAGGTCAAAGATTCAGGCAAGAAGATTTTGGTACTAGGCTATGGGAATGTATAGAAGAACCCAATACCCAGGCTTTAGCTTTCTTGGTAAAAGACTTCTTAAAGAAAGCTATCTCTACCTATGAAACTAGGATTACTTTTAAAAGCCTGAATATGAGGTTAGAGGGTACCAAGCTTTTCATCGAAATGAATTATGTAATTAATCAAACTGGTAGCCAACAGGTATTGGGTATTAGTTATGATAGGTCTGAAAATATTTTAAAATCTTACTAATATGATAACGAATAAATGGCTAAACCCTTATCAGAGATCCTTTCAACAGATTAAAGCTAAGTTGATTGAATCTCTTACTACTATCAAGGATAAGAATGGTCAGACTCTTATCACGGATTATTCCGAAGGTAATATTCTGATAATTATCCTATCTCTGTTTGCAGCTATTGCTGAAGTACTTCATTATTACATTGATAACGTGGGTAGGGAATCTTTCTTATCCACGGCTCGGCGTTATGATAGTGTAGTAAAGCATGGCTTATTGGTAGACTATCACCCAAGAGGAGCAGTAGCTGCTTCAGTAGATGTAATCCTAACTCGTGATCTTACAGGTAGTAATATTGCTTCTAGGTTGACTATCCCAAAAGAAACTCTCTTTACAGATGTTAATGGTAACTCCTGGCTTTCTGCTAGAGACGTAACTTGGTATGCTAATGTTACTACTTGTAAAATACCTCTGATTCAACATGAGAAATATAATCAGTCTGGATTGTCGGGATTAGTAATACCTTCCGAAGGTAGACCAGAAATCACAATAGGTAAATTACCCGATGGTAAATACTATGAGCATGGTACAATGCAATTATCCATCGATGGAACTACTTGGACTTTAGTAGATACCTTTGCTTATTCTAAACCTTCAGATAAACATTTTATGGTAACTGTCAATGCTAGCCAAGTTGCCGTAATAGTATTTGGAGATGGTACCTTTGGTTCTATACCTTCTGCAGGTCAAAAGGTAACATCAGCAAGCTTCTATATCACCACGGGTATTCAAGGTAATGTACCAGCTGGTTCTATTGTACAAACTCCAGCCATAGTAAAAGCTTCTATATCTGAGGCTACCACTAGTAATCAATATGCTGCAGGAGGAGGTTCTAGTTATGAGAACTTTGGTATGTTAAAAGAACATATACCCTTGAGTGTTAAAACTCTTGGAGTAGCTGTAAGCAAACAGGACTTCGTAGATTTAGCTATGCTAATAGATGGAGTAAATAAAGCTGCCGTAGATTATGAATGTGGAAGAAAGCTTACAGTATATATCAGTGCTGATAATGGTGGAGTAGCTGATTCTGCTATGATAAACAAGGTTTATACCCAACTATCACAGAGAGCCCCCTTAACTACTTGGCTTCAAGTTAAATCTGCAGGATTAGTAGATATAACCTTAGAGATAGAAGTAACCGGTAAGAAATCTTATAAGACCAACGAAATCCAAGCTCAAGTTCTGAATGCCTTATACAATGCTTATTCTATTGAGAACTCCGAGATTGGGGGCAAAGTAAGAATCTCAGATATTTATGCTTTGATTGATAACCTATCTACGGTAGATTACTTACATATCAAGAAGTTCTATATTAAACCTTGGCCTGTTACCATATATGGTAACAAGGAATTACTTCTTGGTCAGTTTAAATTAGAGAAAGCTAATGGGTCCATGACCTATTTTATAAACTTTACTGGAAGCAATTCATACACTGTAAAAGCTTCAAGTGGAGGATTCCAAACTACTGGCTCTGTAGGTAGTACTATAAACATCACTGATAAAAATAATGGTATCACTTTCTCTTTGGACATACAAGCAAATGGCTATCAACAGGGATATCGTTATTCTATTACTATCTCAGAACCTAATATGGATTATGAAGATCCTGGATATAACTTACCTGTATTCCAGAAATCTTCTCAATTAACTTTAACTGTTCACGAAACTGTTTAATATGATAGACCTTAAGAAACTTATAGATTTCCTACCTTTTGAATATAAAGACCAAGACACTTATAAGGTAGATGGAAAGGGTATCTTAGAAAGGTTCCTAGAAATTTGTGGAAGTTATTTTCAAGATAATATATCCGCAGATATTGAGAGTTTACTAGGAATAACTGACTTTGATACCTGCCCAGAGATTTATTTGAATTACCTTTGGGAAAGCTTTGGGCAATTACCTTTTGCAAGGTGGAATAATATTGATGAAGGGGCTTTTAAAACTTATTATAATGGTCTGTTAAGTGAAGCTGAATTAAATAGCCTTAAGTCTAAATGGGTTTTACCTAAGAAAGGGGCTTTAGCTTTAACTACTAAACAGATAAGAGATTTACTCAAGTATTCTATATCTCTGATAAAGATACGAGGTACTTCTCAGTTCTTTGAGATATTATTCCGAATGTATGGGTTAAACTGTACAATAGATGACCCAGCTAAATCAGGTTATGATGGTTGGTTAAAAACACATCCTTACTTTGACCAAGATCAGTATTATGATAAATCTAACTTTGATAACATTTACGGTTGTAGTCAATGTATCAATGTAACCTTCCATATAACTGGACATGGCTATTCAAATAACTCGGGAGAATTTATAGAGTTCAGAAAAGCTATAGAAAATATAATCGATAGATTTAAGCCTTATCATGTAGGAGCTACTATTGATTATGGTTTTAATATAAATGATAATTATCTGATAACAGCCGATTTTGTAGACCCAAATATAAACACTATTCAGCCTGGGTATATAACCTCTGTACCTATTAAGGTTACAGTCTCTAGTAATTATCAAAATGCCGACTTAAGGTATCAGGTATCTGGAGATGGTAATACTTGGGGTTACAAGAAATATGAAAATGGCACTATTTTTAATGCCACTATAGGTAATCAGACTTATTATTTTAGAAGTGTGGGAGACCCGACTAAAGTTACCCAAGTTCATGTAAAATTAAAGGAAGTAGTCAAATCCTATAATATATCGGTTAATCCAACTACACTGCATATTACACCAACTAATAAGGAGGTATCGGCTACAGTTACAGCTACTCTTTATCAAGAAGGTAAACAGACTCCAGTTAATATACAGTTGGTTGGGGAAACTGAAGTTAAGCCTTCTGGTTCAACTTATAAATTTAAAGAGCCAGGTACTTATGAATTCCAGATTGTAGAATACCCAGTAAAAAGAGTTTCACTGGTTGTTACTAGAGAACCTAATAAATACAAGGTTAAATGTACTCCAGAAGAATTCAAGCTATCAAGTAATGTAACTAGTTTAGCTAAAACCATACTAACTATAGAAGATGATTATGATGAGGAAGGTTTGGAATGTTACTTGATTGGTAAAGATGATACTAGGTATAAATCTGGGGATACTTTCCAAACATTTGGTACTGGAGTTTATAAGTTTGCTTGTACTAAGGATAATTTAGAGAACTTTGATGGTATAGGAATATTTACCGTATATACCAGTATCTCTAAATTCACTTATCATTTATCTAAAGAATATCAAACTTTATCTTTAGAGATGGGAAGTGGATCTGTAAATCAAGAACTTTACTTATCAGTAACTCCCTCTGATGATCCCGATAATCTTATAGATTATGGAGTTAGTATTTATTGTGATAATACTAAGTTAACCAATATTACCTTGAATAAATCTGGTAATGGTAAAGCTAGTGCTACTTATTCATGCAATAAACCGGGAAGTTATAAAGCTGTATGTAAGGGAGATCCTTCAGTTTATACTACTTGGTCAGTATATAGTTATACCAAACCAGAAGATCCCTATATTTATATCGAAGCAGTAAATCCTTCAGATCCTAATTGGATATCTCCAAAGGATTGGGCTAATACTCCAAATAACCAGAAGGTAAATGTATCATATCAACTTGCTGAAGGTAAGTCGGTTACTATCCGAGTAATGCCTTTCGAAATAGAGGAATATGATTCAGTATTACTTATGGAAACCGGAGCAGAGTATAAATTCGAAGAAGTTATTACTTTAGATAAAGCGGGTACCTATACCTTTGTTGGTAAGGGTAATAAAGACAAGAAGGCTACATTAGTAATCAAAGACTATAATCTTGAAGTTAAGATAAGTTGTAGTCCTGAAAGAGCTACTCTAAGTGGGCAAGGAGAAGGAGAAGTATATACCACTGTGGTATGTTCTTCTAATCATAAGGATTTTATAACTGATGTAAGATTAGTGGGTCAAGCCGATTCACATCCAGTACCTTATGAATTTAGAACTTCTAATCCTGGTACTTATATATTTGAAGCTGTTAACAAAACCGATGTAAGGTGTACATTTGAAGTTACTTTAGCTTTTGATGTACAACCAAATGAATTGGTTTGGAACTCTGATGATATTAGCAGTAAAACTTTCGAAATAGATATACCCGAAAATACAGCATGGAGAATAACCCCGAAACCTCAGGAATAAATCAATATTACGACATGTATACTGAAACATCCACTACATCTATAGTATCTAAAGGATTTACGGTAGCTTTTGCTACAGAGTGTCTTCAATTGTTATATGACCTTCGATGGATGATCCTATTAGCATTCATATTGATAATTGCCGACTTCTGGTTTGGAATGAATGCTAGTAAGTTAAAGGGCATACCCATTAGAAAATCCAGAGCTGGAAGAAGAACTTTTAATAAGATAATAGATTATATATGTTACTTATTAATGGGAGCAGTTCTTGGTAAGGCTATTGGAGAACCCTATGGGTTAGATCCCCTAGTAGTATCTATAACCGTATTGGTAGTATGTTATGGATTCGAAGTGGATTCTATTTATGGTCATATATGTACATTACACGGAGTAGAAAAGAGATACGGTATCTTCCAGATACTTTGGTCTATAGTAACCTTGAAGTTCAATAACTTATCTGAAGCTTTCAAGGATATGTCAGAACAATCTAGGAATTATAAACAATCTAAAAACAATAGTAACAATGAAAACGTACTTTAAATATGAGGGTTTGATTAAATCTAAGGAGGCAGCAGAAGCAATTGCTGCCCCTGTTGCTCTTGGCCCATTCTGTGGATTCGGCTCAGTTAAGGTATCTGGTAATAAGCTATCAGTTCAAGCTAAAGCAGAAAATGGTAAGGTATTCAAGAATGATGTAGCAGATAGAATTACTGCTAGATATATGGTAAAGAATTCTGAAGATGGAGAATCACCTCAGATAAACTTCGGATGTATTTCTAGGGATGGTTATATATTCATCTCTGATGATGAAGAGATAGTAGTAGATAATATCCAAGGTGCTCAAGGAGCTAATTCAGATATCTTCTTATTCGCAGTTCATCAAGAAGTATCAGAACCAATTGAAAACCCTATTACTTTCGTAGCATATTGGTCTTCATCTTATGAAAGCTTATATACTCTGTATAAACAATCACAGAATCCTTACTATCCCTTAGCAGAAGACAAAATCTCTTGGGATATAGTAAAGAATAATCCTGCTTCACATGAGAAATTAAATTATACCTATCTTAATTCTCAGGTAGAGGGTGCTTGTGAACCCTACAGAAATAGTAAGAATACCATGGTACTGATTGGAGTATATGGTTCTGGTACTGATGCTAATACGAAGGAGTCAGAAAACTATGCAATCATCCCTTATGGAGGTTGTTTCCCTCAACCACTACCCTTTAACTCAGCCTACAATGGGATCATGACCCATTCTATTCAAAGAGTAGAACATGTACTGGAAGGATTCGGAGGTAAAGATGACCAGACTAATGGTATAACTAATCTACAAGAATATCTTACTAATCTGAAGAATGAGCTTATAGAAATGATTAAAAACTCGGCTTCTTCAGTTCCCACTGGATTAATCGCTATGTTTTCAGGTACTACTCCTCCAGATGGTTGGGCATTCTGTGATGGTATGTCTGGTAGACCTAATCTATTGGGTAGATTTGTAGTAGGGTATGATCCAAGTAATCAGGATTATAATACCATTGGTAACATGGGAGGAGAAGCCCTAGTAACTCTTACTTTAGACCAAATACCTCCTCATAGTCATAAGATTACGTTTAAAGAAGAAAAATGGGGAGATAATGCTAATAATAAACCATTCCCTAATCATACTAGGCCTGACTCAGGTTATACAGCAGATACTCAAGTAACCGGAGGAGGTAGTCCTCATGAGAATAGACCTCCTTATTTCGTACTAGCTTATATCATTAAACTATAATTCTTATATAAACTTTTAAAATTATTAGGGCTTTTATATTTAAAGAACAGCTAATCGCTTTCGTCCAACACACAAGTGGAATTCTTATTGGGAAATAAGTTACACTGGAAAGGGAACCTCATGCACTGGGTTCCCTTTTTTATGTTAGTAATATAAGTCTTCTTTAGCTTTCTCTTCCCAATATCTTATATCTTCTTTAAGTTCTGAGATATATCTTACCGAAGATTTAGTTCTAGGCATATCAAAAAACTCTACTAATAAAATGTTAGTGATACGAGAACCATCCTTGATTCTCTCTTTAATATAGGGAGGAGGACTAAGCAATATCTCGAAGATCAAATAAGCATCGGGAGATAGGTTCTTCTTCATATATTTATATAACATATCAAGCATTTCTCCTTTAGCTTTCTCTTCTTCTGTATCATCTTCTAGTTCTTTATCATTATCGAATAAATCTTCTAATTGGTAAAGATTCTGATGATATTCTGCTCCCTCTCCATAAGCAGTTCTTAATAAATGATTCTTAAAGGTACTGAGAGAAGCTAGTATCCTTGCTTTTAAATGTTCTTCTTCACAAGTACCGTAATATTTATTAAAGACAAATAACATCTTATCCCAGAAATAAGAACTTATGATATCTGGTGTAACATTAAACCTCCTATTATCAATTTGCTTAGTAAGACGTCTGATAACTGGTTTACAGATTTTATACATCCTATCAAAAGTTTCCTTATCATAATTTTCTTGCATAGGCTTCAACCTATGTATCTCTGACCCGTTGTTGCCATTTTCCTTTATCTTCATAAGTCTATGTTTTAAAATGATATGCAAATATAAGTATAATAAATCAAATATAAAATAATATATTAATAAAGTTCACCTAGAAGCTGAGGATTAGTGAGTACTAGGATGAGAGTCTATATGTACAACTCTAACCGAGACTATAGAAATCTATATGATTATACTTAATTATATTGCAATATGAAAAAAGATAATACCAAGTTTGAATTTGACACCAGCTTTCAATTAGAAATCCTAAGGTATCTCTTAAAGGATAAAGAGGGAGGTCTAATAATCAAAAAGATTAAACCAAGTTACCTAGTTCTGATTGAGCATTCTTTAATTGCCGAGGGCATATTTAAGTTCTTCAAAAAGAAAAACAAGATGCCTTCTAAGAATATCCTTAAAGAAGTTATAAAAGAATTGCTTGAATCTAAAAATTACGTTGACCTGGTTACTAAGGATGATATACCCAATATCCATAAAATAATCGATGACCTATATTCAAATCCCTTGAATGATTCTGAATACATTCGAGAAAAGATATATCAATTCTCTACCTATGTAGAGATGAAGAACTTGAATGATTCTTTTGATTTGGATAACTTCGAACAATACGAAACCTATTCAAGGAAAATAGAAAAGATACTTCAAAACTCAAAACCTAAGAAAGATGATGAACCTATCTTTATGATAAGGGATATTACAGAAAGACAATTCAAACGTCAAGCAGAACCATCTGTAATACCTTGTCCATTTAGACAACTTAATGATATTACCAATGCTGGAGGTTACCCAGAACATTCAGTAAATGTTATTCTCGATAAACCCAAAGCTAAGAAAACTTTCTTCATGGTAAACTTGGCAAGAGGGTATTTAAGAATGAAGAAATCAGTTTTATATGTAGATACTGAAAATGGTAAAGAACAAATCATGGACCGATTTATTCAATCCTCTATCAATAAAACTAAGAAGGAATTATATTCAGGTGAATATGATAAACTCGAAGCTAAACATCTTCGTAAACTTGCAAGATTTGGAGTTGAACTAGTAGTTGAAAGAGTTCCTGCAATGATTACAGATTGCAATTATATAAGGGAACTTATAATCAAGTTAAGAAACCAGGGTATTAATATTAAAGTACTAATGGTGGATTATGCAGGAAAGCTTGCTTCAATTGCCAGAGATAAAGAGGATTTCGACCGTATATCGAATGTATATATCGATATTCAGAACCTAGCAGAAGAGATGGACTTAGATATTGTATGGACTGCTCATCATATTACCAGAGAGGGTAAGAAACATAGGACTACTAGATATGATGAAAATGATATCTCGGGTTCTATTGCAATTGTTCGTAATGCTCATACAATAGTTGGTCTTAACTCTACTGAACAAGAAGAAAAAGATGATATACTTCGTTGTGAATTAGTAGTACAAAGAGATGGTTTACCTAGTGGTAGAGCATTATTTAAATGTGATGTTGAAAGGCAAAGATGTGTAGAGTTTACTAAAGAACAACGTAAACAGTACGATGAAATATATGGTGAGAAGCTCGAGGAATCTCTCAAGAAGAAAGGGAATCCCGATGCTAATGAAGAGAAGCGAGCTAAAACCAGTGGAGATATATAAACCTAAAATATAAGATTATGATTAAGAGATTAGAAGGAATCCAAAAAGGTCAGAAGGTTTACTTAGTACCTTCAGATTCAAGATGTACCCCACAATATGCCGAAGTATATTCAGTGGGTCCCAAGTATATAAAACTTACTGGAGTTAATATAAGTTTAAGGGAGTTCTTCTCTAAAGATGGAAGATCTGCTAAATGGGGAGGATGGGAACTTTTCCTTTCAAAGGAATCATATGAAGAACATAAAGAGTTACTTTCACTTAGGTCACAGGTAGTTACTTTATTTGAGCAAATGGTACTGAAATGCGAAGACCTAGATAAATTACGTAGGCTAAAGAAAAGATATGCCGAATATGATGACCCATTACCCTTTTAACCATGAGTAAAATCACTAATGAATTTAAAACCAAGCTCTACAATTATTTTATTAAGAGCTTGGGCGCTTACAAATATAAACATGGTTGGATGAAATTACCCGTATGCCCCTTCTGTCATAGGGAACATAAGATGGGAATTAATCTTTCTATGTACCGTACTAATTGTTTTAGATGCAATTATCATATGAATCCTGCTCAACTAGTAATGGATGTTGAAGGATTTGATACTTATGCCGAACTTTTAAAATTTCTAGATAATGGAAACTTTACAGACAAAGCTTTCTCAGAAGAGAAGATTGAATTATCTGATGCTAAGCCCGTCTATCTTCCAGATGGGTTTAAACTCATTAATCAAGGAACATCACAAGTTGCAAGAAGCATTAGAAGTTACATGTCGAGCCGTGGGTTCACTATCGAAGAATTATCAAAACACGGTATCGGATATGTTGCCACTGAGGGGCCTTTTTTTGGGTACCTCATCATACCATACTATTATAAGGGCACGCTCAGGTATTACAATGCGAGAAATGTTATTGGACAGGGCCCAAGATACAATAATCCAAATAAAGATATTACGGGACTTGGAAAGGAATTCATTATCTTCAATCAAGATGCCCTCGACATGTATAGTTCGATATTTATCTGTGAAGGAGCAATCAATGCACTTACTATGGGAGACAGGGCTATTGCCACCATGGGTAAGGCAATCAGTGCTTACCAAGTTAACCAGCTTATCAAATCTCCAGTTAATAGATTTATATTACTTCTGGACCCTGATGCCATCAAATATTCAATCAACCTGGCTTTCAAATTGGTCGCTTATAAAAAGGTCAAGGTTATACAATTGCCTGAAAATAAAGATTGTAACGATCTAAAAAGACCTGCTGTTATGAAATTGGTATATCAAACTAGATATCAATCTTATAGTGATTTAGTAAAATTAAAAAATAGCCTATGAAAGAGAATATTCCAGGATACCCAGGATATCATGTTACACGAGATGGTAAGGTGTATAGCTGTTTAATTCAGGGTGGCTCTTCTAAAAAGGGACCTTGGAAGTTAAGGTATACCGCTATTACTAAAACTGGTCATGAGCAAATAAGATTAAGAACTCCTACTGGTTTTCGTAGTAAGGGAGTTCATCGATTAGTAGTTTTAGCTTATATACCTAATCCTAATAATTATCCTATAGTAAGACATCTAGATGATATAGGTACCCATAATACTGTAAATAATCTTAGATGGAGTACTCAAAAAGATAATGTGAATGATTCCATTATTAATGGTAAACATAGTATGCCACCCTATGGTTCAGGTTTAAATAGTCCAAGATCATTACTAAGTAATAACCCTAGAAAACAAAGAAGAATACATAGATTATTTTCTTTAAGTTATACCTATAAAGAAATTGGTAGAAAAGTTAGATTATCACCTAAAGTAGTATCTAGATTTATCAGACTCAGAAACTCCTTGGATTGAGGATTTCCTATTATAATATATATAACTTAAAATAAGAAAGTATGAAACAATTATTAGAAGCTATAAGAGCCAAATATTTATGCCTTCATGATTGGAGGTGGTAAGTAAAACTGAATATACTGATTGTTGGAAAATCTTATTAAAATGTAAGAAGTGCGGTAAACTTAGAAAAAAGAGAGTATGAGAGATCCATCTATTCATATAACTAAGCATCAATTCGAAAAAATCCTATCTCAGTTAGAGGTATATAATTTTCCGATTGATGCTTTCTTTGTTATTGCCCGTAAGGAAGCAATAAATACTAGAGTTGTAGTTGTTACAAACAATAAGACAACTAAGAAAGTTTCTAACATTTTACTAGCATCTAAGGGAGATGCTGCTTTAGTTGCTGATATTATATATGCAACTCGTATAAAACTAAAGCATAGAGGAGTTAGAAAAATAAGAGAAACAGAACCAAGAAATTGGGCGGTATGTAAAAAGATAGCTGAGCTCTGTAATCAATTCTGTGAAGATTTTCAATTGGATACCCGGGAAGGTTTTATTAAATATATCGAACTAGGTATCAAGAAGATGGACGGTAATTATAATAACCTCCTAAACAGATTATCTTCTATGTCAGAAAAGATTTCAGATTTATATTCTGCTACATTGGAAATGGAAGATGATTCTGGTAATGCTAAAGCTATCCATGATTACTTCATAAAAAGGGTAGCAGATGTTACTGGTATATATGAATCATTTGTTAATCAACCAGATAAATATATACACTTTGTAAGGCTAGATAAATTCTTATCTGAGAAAGGATGGAACCCAACTCAATTTATCGATGCTCAATTCGAATCCCTTGCTTGGTGTAATGGTTTACCCGAACCCAGTCAGATGTATAATGACAAGGCTATCGAAAGGTATAATAAATACCTATTTAAACATAAGAATCATTCACAATCGGAGGAACCCAAAGTAGAGGGAAGCCTCTGGTCAAAAATTAATAAATTATGAAAGCTTTTAAAAATCGTTTAGAGGAGATGGCAGAAGCCACCGTAAATGCTTTGGATTATTCCAATAGCAAAGTAGAGTATCCTGATATTTCTATGGTTCAGAAATGGCCTAAGGAAATAATTTTACCCTTGTATGATTTATATAAAAATACCCGGTATTCAGAATTAGCTTCAATCCTTATGTATACTCAGCATCAGGCTAGATTTGAAGAAATAGGGGAATTGATGCTAGGTATCGGGTTAGTAGAAATGGTACATTATGATAAGCTGGGAGACTTTTTATTAAAAGCTTCCGATGTAATGGATACCGATATCCCAGGAAATAATCAGTTAACCATACATCCTATAATAGATCTTGGTACTTCATCAGAATCTGCTTTAAGATTATCATTACAAGCAGAAAAAGAAACTCTAGAGGAATATTATAAAGTATTCGATTCTCTGAATAAAAAAGAAGAGTATATAAAGAGAAGTGATTATATTCCAGTTGCCCATCTTATCCAGAAATTTATGGCTGATGAAGAATACCACATGGCTCTTTTAAAGAAAGCTTTGAAAGAATACGAGGATTCCGATGACGAACCTAAGAAATGTAAATCAGTAACAGTAATCATATGAAAATCATAATTCGTAATTGTAACGTTGCAGAATTAGATATACCCCTAAAATATGCAACTAAGTTATATAACGAATTTGCTATCAGACACCCCAATGCCTTTTACCTCCGTACTAAGCAACGGGGTATGCAAAACTGGGATGGCAAAATAAAGTATATAACCAAGACTGGTCAATTTAAGATAGGCTTACTTCCTTCAGTATATAAAAAATGTATTGAACTTGGAATTAAGCCTATCATAGTAGATATGAGACAACCATTACCAAAAGTCAGTAAAGTTGTAACTCAGATAGGTAAGTATAAATTAAGACCTGAGCAAGAGAAAGCTGTTAAATCTGTTATTAATAATAAGATAGGAGATATAGCCTTTCAAATTGGAGTATTGGATTTGACTGTAAATTTTGGGAAAACCCTCATTATGTCTGCTTTATATTTATCCTATAAGAAGCAATTAAAGACTTTGCTTATAACCAATGACTCTGACTGGTTAAATCAAGCTAGAGATGAATTTAAGCAATATCTACCGGGAGAAGATATTACCTTTGTTCAGGGTAAAGTTTTAAACTGGAATAATTTTACTATTGGTATGGTTCAATCTATTTCTCGGAATATGAGATATTATCAGAATGAACTTTCTAAGATTGATATGGTATTAATCGATGAAGCTGACCAAGGAGGTAGCAAGCAATATCAGAATGTGATCACTAGGTTATTTAATACTCGAGTTAGAATCGGATTATCTGGTACCATTTATATGAGTAAGCTTGCCAAAGATAAAGTTAAGAATATGAATTTACGTTGTTTCTTTGGTGACGTACTATCAGAGTTTAAACTTAAGGACTCGATTAAGAAAGGGTATTCAACAAAGACAATTGTAAAAACAGTAGAAGGTAAACCTTGGTTTGGTAATTGGGAATCAGATTGTATGTCCTATAATGAAATATATGATGATTCCATTACCAATAATAAGATTGCCTGGACCATGGCATTAGATAGGTTGAAATGGAACCTTAATCAAGGTAGATATCCTGCTCTCGTAGTATGTAAGCATATTGCACACTGTGAAAATCTATGCAAATTCTTTAAAAAGAAGCTAGATAATAAATATAATATTGCTTATGTGCATGTTAATACTCCTACTAAATTAAGACAACAGATAATGAAGGATTTTAGGGAGGGTAAAATAGATATCCTGGTATCAACTACAATTATTGCTCGAGGTAAAAACTTCCCTAAGCTCAGATATTTGTTGAATACTGCCAGTATGGATTCTCAAGAAAAATCAATTCAGTTCTTAGGACGATTGGTAAGAAAGGATGAATCCAAATCCAAAGTTTACCTAGATGATTTACATTATCCCGGGAATTATTTAAGTAGGCATGGGAATCATAGAAGAAAGTATTATCAAGATCAAGGACTTAAAGTTATCCGGTTAAGTAAGCTCTGGGATAAGTACCCTAGACATAAGCCTTTTCAAGGATAATAATTTCTGACTATGAGTATATACTTTTTCTCCGTAGGAGGAAAGGTATATTACATGTTACGTTAAGAGGCATTAACCATTAATAATCATAAACAATGAAGATTCTACAAAAAATCAAATCATTATTCAATTGTTCTGTAATACCTCCAGAACATATATTCAATGGCATAGGAATAGAATATATAACTCCTATCAAAAAATCCAGGGATAAGCCTGATGAAGTTCGATATTATTTTATGATTCATTTTCAATCTGGGTTAGTAATCAAAGTTCAGATATATACTTCTGAAATAGAAGTACCACCCATTCTTCTGTCTATCAGGGAACTATTTATAAATGGTATAGGACATTCATATATTACTCTGTATCAAGATGAGATGATGGATGTTCAAATCATAAGAATCATAAGATATTATTATAAAGAATTTTAAATTGGGAATTATGGCAAAGAAGAAACAAACTTTACCTGATATCAAGAATCAGGATCCCTTAGAACCTATTAATATTGCAGAACTGGGTTCTAATTCAGACCCTTGTTTTGGTATTGGTTATGATTTATCAACTAAAGAATGTAAACTATGTGGAGACTCAGAATTATGTGCATTCAAGATGTCACAGAATATGAATATCACAAGGAAAGAGCTAGAACAGAAGAATCAATACAAGGATTTGGATGTATTAGAAGACACGGTTGGAATCAAGAAATACATCCGAGGCTTGATTCGGAAAGGGAAAGAAAGAAAAGAAGTTATTACCAAAACCGTTGAGAAATTCGAAGTACCAAGAAAACGTATTAGAGAACTTTATAAGGAATGCAAAAAATAGAAATGATATGGGCTATGTTCAAGGTATACCTTAACAACCCAAATTACTATGTGAAACAAGAGGATATACTTGCTAATGTATGTGGCAATGGAAGCAGGGATGTAAGAAAGATAATGAACTCTCTTGGTATTCACAAGGGAGATTCCTCAAAATTAACTTATGGCCAACTTTTAAAACAGTGTAATATAATATGAACAGATTTAGATTTATCAAAGTAAGAGACGTAAAATCTCCCTCAAGAGGAAACGAAGGAGATGCAGGTTTAGATTTCTATATCCCTGAAGACTTAACTCTACAGGATTTAGTAAAAGCTAATCCACAGTTAATATTCCATTGTGAAATACCTGAACCTGGTAAAGTAACACTTGAATATAATTCAAATAACCAGGTACAAGTAATTTACATTTCCCCATTTACCAGAATACTTATCCCATCGGGTATCAAAGGTTTATTAGAACCAAGGTCTTCTATGCTGATGGCAGCAAACAAATCTGGTATATCAACTAAGAAAGGGCTTATCTATACTGCCGAGATAGTAGATTCTCCCTATACTGGAGAGATTCATATCGGTATATATAATACTTCTCATGAGTTTCAAATAATAGAAGCTGGAACCAAGTTAGTACAGTTTATTCATGTACCCATTTATCTTACAGAACCCGAAGAAGTAACTCATGAAGAATTCTACAATGATGCTCAGTATTGGGGAACAAGAGGTAACAATGGATTCGGATCAACCAATTAATAATCATAATATATGGCAACTTTAGATGAACTAGCGAATAGAATATCGATATTAGAGAATCGATACTCAACTTTAAACAGTGTAGTGAACGGGCATACTACTGAGATACATAATCTTGATACTAGATTAGATACTGCAGAATCTAAACTAAATAATCATGAGGAACGGATTAAAACTCTAGAAGTTAAAGTAGAAGATCACGAAAGGAGACTTCAACTGATAGAGAATTCTCATATAAAGTATACAGTATCAAGAAAGGTAAAATATCCCAAGAAAGCAGATCAGGGATTCTATCTGTATCTTCCTGAAGATCTTACGATTGATATTCTCATGGAATACAATAACGGAGTAATCAAACAGAAATGGAACTGGTTGAATAAAATCTTCAATCCACAAGGATTCGGTAAAGTATCATTCGACTTAGATAGAAACAGTGAAGGACACATTAAAACCATCGTTCTTGGTCAGAACACAAGGTTATTAATACCAACTGGTATTCATATTGAAGAATTCACTCCAGTTAAATCCGTACTGAAAGCTGCAAATGAAGAAACTAATTCCATCAACAGTGGTCTAGTATATGGTATAGAAGTACTTGGTCAAGTTCCCGGAGATGAAGTAGTGGTAAGTGTATTCAACCCAACTTCTGAAATCATTGGAATCGAAGCTGGAAGCGTATTGGTTCAAGTATTACACTTATTCTCTTATCATACAGTACCAGAAAAAGAATAATTACTATGGATATTTCTAATCTGAAAGAAAAAGCCCCTGAAATCAAACAGGGGCTTGAACTTGAGAATATGTATGAGATTGGCTATCGTCAATTAGACTGTTATAAACCCTTAGAAAGGTTACCAGAATATCCCATGGATATTAACAGTACTAAAAATCAATCCCTTATGAAAACCCTTATATCTCAAGTAGTAGAGGAGTTAATGGAAGGTTATGAATCTACTTCTAATATAAATGATATTCTAGAAAACAAGGGATGGAATACCAATTTATATACCGACGTAGAAGAGATTCAGATAATCAACAATCTACAGAATGCTAATGAAGAACAAGCAGATGCAATAGGATTCTTCTTATCAGCTCTGATATATGCTAATATATTGCCAGAGGATATCTATAGTTGGGCAAACAAAGAACTGACTAAAGGGCAAAAGGCAGTAGAAAACTTAGAAGATGTAATGGCATTCGGCATTCATATGATTTTAGAGATAGATGCCGTTAGTAGTATATTCAAAAATTTCAAACTAATATCCGAAACAATTGAGGATAAAACTTCCGAGTATATAAAGGGATTCAAGGAAATGAGTCCAAATTTGCATACTGATGAGAAAAATATTTTGTTTCAGATAGTGTATGTTTTGAATCTTGCTAGAAATACTCTTAAGAATCGTACATGGAAACAGTCACCAGTAATAATTAAAGAACTAGAATTCCAGGATAGGCTGGTAGAGGCATTCTATTATTATATGGGATTCCTATCAATAATGGGATTTACTCCATTGGGTATATACGAACTGTATTTCAAGAAAGAACGGTTGAATGAATGGAGAATCACTACACAATATTAATGAAAGGAGGTATTTGTGTCAGGTTGGAATAAACAATTAAAGGGCTTAGAGCTTAATACAGAAGAGCAAATCCATTCATTAGAATTTGCTACTTCACAAGAAGCATGGGAAAAGTTAAATGAAGGATTTCTAAGACTAGAACCATCTTTATTTGCAAAAGGTGCTACCGCAAATAGTGGAGTAGCTGTGGTATATAACGTATTTATAAAAATACGTAAAGCTTGGGTAGACCCAGACTTTGATTATGGTAGATGTTTCAATTATAAAGAGACTAAGTGGACAAGCTTATTGAACAATTACATTGATTTCAATAAGCTTGATTTATTGCGTAGTAAGCTGAGAGTACTAAAAACCAAGTATAATCAGAATTACAACGTTACTTATATGTTTAATAATCATCACGATAACGGTAAACAATGTTTAATTGCTGCTACATTCTCCAAACGATTTGGGGAAGACATACCTGTTATTACAATGGTAATCAGGGCATCCGAGATAACAAAAAGGTTAATCTTCGACTTCTTACTAATACAACGAATGGCGGAATATGTGTACGGACCAGAACAATCAGTACAAATCAATTTATTTGCCACTCAAATGTATGGGAATGTAGAAACACTTCTGATGTATCATACTCATAAACCTTTGAAGAAGGTATTAAAGGGAACTGATAAGGAAAATTCTTGGATAAAGAGGTTGAATGAGGTATTTGATAAATTTCAAAACGGTAAAGAGAAAGATTTCTCTAGTTTTAAGGTATTCTTTAGAAGTTTTAAAGTGCTTCGACCAGATTTATATAAGGAAACATATAAATCTATGAAAGCAAAGGAATTACTTCTTGAATATGAAGATATCGAATATCCCGAGAATGTAATCTCTTACTCTCAACGTAAAGCATATAAGAAGAAACTTTTAAAACAGAAGAAATGAGAATTTATAGCAGTAGTTATGAGTTAATGTCTGAAATGGGCAGAGAACTCAACAGTTATGGTCAAACTGTAAAACCAAAGACTTACCAGAATAAGAATATTGAAGGTAATGAAGATTTTGTAACTAAAGAGATCATTTGCCAACAATATTGCTTAACTTCTTTGCAAGATCCAACGTGGTTATTCTTCTATTCAAGGTCTAGGGAATGGGCAGATGCTGAGTTCCAAGAAAGGATTAATACTTCTGAGGTAATTAACCCGGGCAAAGCTTGGGAATTAAGAAAAGACTTATGGGAACAGTTTTTGGTAGATGGTAAATTTGATTATACCTATAACGAAAGGATGGTAATTCTTCCCTATACCATACAATTACTAAGATCAGATTCTGATACTCGTAAAGCGGTATTACCTATATTTAATGGTAATGGTGAAAATGATACTCTTTATTATCATGGTAATAAACGTATACCCTGCTCTATGTACTATGATTTCCTTATCCGAGAGAATAGTAAGGGAGAGAAGGTATTACACATTTGCTATCACCAAAGAAGTTCGGACTTTGTTACTCACTTTGGTAATGATGTATACCTTGCATGGAGACTAATGGAATATGTAGCTAAAGAGGTTGGAGTAAAACCAGGTTATTTGTATCACACCATAGACTCATTACATACTTATCAAAAAGACTGGGATAAGTTAGCCAGTTCTCTAAGAGTATTTGAGGATACTATCATATAATACATGCTTTATTTCTATTTTGTTTTGATGTCATTTTCGCAAAATGATTTAAAGTAACTCATATCAGGTTTAAGGAAGTAGGTCTGGGAAGATATACTTCCTTATTTTATTTAAAAAACTTCTAGTATGGAAACGAAATATAAGATTATAACCAATAAACAAGAGCTAAAGAAACTTATCCAATGCTGTAAGCAAACTGGTTATGCTTCTGTAGACTTTGAAACAAATGCCGAGCCAATATATAACAAATCTTTTAAACCCACTATATTATCAGTAACTTTTCAACCGGGTTTTGGATGTTCTATACCTTTAGACCATTTCGAAACAAAGAAGTATACTTCTAAGGGATGGAACTGGAAAAAGATGCTTCGTAAATTTGGTGAAGAAGTAATTGAAAATCCAAATGTAGTTAAGGTTGCTTGGAATTATAAATTTGATGATCAGATATTTCAGAAGTATAATATCTATTATCGAGGAGTATGTTTGGATGGTATGCTTGCTAAATATCTCTTGAATGAAGAAAAACCCAATGACTTGAAGTCTATGGTAAGAAGGTATTTACCAGAATACGGAGATTATGAAAAGCAAGATAAATTCGATAAGATTCCCTGGGATAAAAAAGAATTAGAACCACTTTGTCATTATGGATGTCAAGATACTGATTATACTCTCCGATTAATGCTTTTCTTTGAAAAGAAGCTAATTGACTTAGGATTATATAATACTTATCGTAATTTAATCATGACTGCTTCTAGGGTATTAACTTCTGTAGAAAAGAATGGTTTATATGTAGACAGGGCATTCAACCAAGAATTATTAGATTCTTACTTACCAAAGATAGAAGCAGCTAAGGAAGCAATATATAATTTACCTAGAGTAAAGAAGTTTACTAAACGATATAATCAATCCAAGATTGAAAAATACATTGCTAAATTAGAGGAAGAGATAGAAAATTTAGATCCTAGAGTAGATAAGAGAAAGATACAATCTAGGGAACAAAAGATTGCTAATATACGAGCAGGAGTTTTTACTACGAAAAAGGAATTAGAGTTAATTAGACCTGTAAGTTTAGGTAGTTCAGTAGATTTACCTCAATTAATGTATTCAGAGGAAGGATTTAATTTCGAGGTAATCAAAAAGAATGATTCTGGTAAACCAAGTACAGATGAAGAAACACTCACTAATTTAAGGTTAACAGTTAAAAAACCTGATTCACCTAAAGCAGTATTCCTAGATAGTTTATTAGAGTTGAGAGGTTTAGAGAAAATGTATAAAACCTATATAGAGGGTTGGTATGAGAAAACTCAAGATGATGATAGACTACACGGAAGATTCCTTATTCATGGAACTACATCGGGAAGATTATCTTCAGCAGAGCCCAATGCTCAGCAAATACCCAAGACATCAGTAGACCCAAATATAAAGAAACAATTGGTTGCTCCAAAAGGAACCCTTTATATTGCTAGTGACTTTAGCCAGGCAGAGTTAAGAATTATGGCTCACTTATCTGGAGATGAAACTTACTTAAATGCTTTTAATTCAGGTCAGGATCCTCATTTGGCAATTGCTGCTACTAAATATCATGTATCTTATGATGAAGCTTTAAAAATATATGAAGATGAAAACCATCCAGATCATAAGATATGGAAGGTAAGGAGAAAGCAAGCTAAACAGATTGCATTTGGACTTATTTATGGTATTGGTGCTAAATTACTAGCAGTAAAATTATCTGACCCCAAATCGGGTATCATAGTTACACCAGAAGAAGCCCAAAAGGAAATGGATATATTCTTTGGTCAACATCCCAAGTTAAAAACCTTCTTAAAGAAACAAGAGAAGTTCCTTAGAAAGAATGGGTACTTAGTTTCTTTATTTGGTAGAAAACGAAGATTACCCCAAATTTATTCTTCAGATAGAGGAGAAGAAGCTTATGCTTTACGATTAGCCTTGAATTTTCCTTGCTTATTACCATCATCCCAGGCCCTTAGTAAAACTAAGGGATGGGTAAATTATGAAGATTTAAAAGTTGGTGATGAGATATTAGCTTTTAATCGGGACATAGGAGAATCAGAATGGCAAAAGGTTGAAAGGGTAAATGTATTTGATTATGATGGAGATATGATTAGGTTAAAGACAAAACATCTAGACGTACTATCAACCCCAGACCATAGATGGGTAGTTACTAAACCAAATAAAATATCTAAGTTAGATAACACTAAAGTATTAACTTCTGAAGAATTATATAATTCAGATAAGCCTTATGCTATCCCAATAAGAGCTCCTCATAATAATCAAGTGAAAGCTAGATATTCGGATGCTTATGTAGCTTTTTTAGGTTGGTATCTTACTGATGGTCATTTGAAGAATGGTAATATAGTAAGAATATGTCAGAGTAATACTGCAAATCCTCACAAGGTAGATATTATTGATTCTATCATGGAAGAATTAGATGTAGAATTCTCCCGTAGAGAAAAGAATCAAGTAATATGGGAAATAAGAGACCCAGGATTTGTTTATAAACTTAATAGGTTAGTTCCTGAACGTAAGTTAAATATGAGGTTATTAACTCGATTAACTAACCCTCAATTAAGTATCTTATTAGAGAATATGAGGTTAGGAGATGGTTGGTCGGTATGGGCAACCGGAGATAAAACTCAAGGAGAATTACTCCAGGCTTTGGTAGTACTTTGTAACAACACTTCAAGTATGTATGAATTATCTCATGAAGGTGACCTATCTTATTTTAAAGATAAGAAACCCAGTAAATACGGCCAAGAGTTTGTACGGGCTACTAAAACTAGTTATGGAGTAAAATTTTCTAATTTTAGGAAATCAGTAAACACCAAGAATACTTACAATTCAGAAAATAATCTGACGAAAGAGAAATACGTAGGTAAAGTATGGTGTCCTACTGTAAAATCGGGGGCTTTCTTTACAAGAGTAATCGGTGAAGATAAACGATATAGAACTTTAATTACTGGCAATTGTCAATCTGCAGCATCAGATATGTGTTTATTTGGAAGTATATTAATATACTACCTTATGAGACAAGGAAAATTACCTCCTACAAAATCAGTATGCTTGGTTCATGATGCTAATTACCAAATCACTAAACCAGAAAACATAAACACATGGAGTATTTATGAGATGTGGCAAATTTATCGAAACCCATTAACTAAACCCTATTTTGGTTTTCAGATAGATGATGTTACTATGGACATGGATTTTGTCATAGGTAGATCTATGGCAGAAGAACTACCTTTTATTCCTGGATATGATTATAGGAAAATGCTTGAGCCAGATTTTTCAGTAGAAGAATATATGGAAGAACATAAGAAGTATAAACATATACCTATTTCAGAGTATAAGAAACGTTTTAACAAACAAATGAAACAATATGAAGAAGATTTTAAACGGACCCACGGTATGGAGAGCTAAATGCCCAGTATGTGATTGTGAATTTGAATATGATAGTAGTGAAACTCTGAGTATTTTTAATAAAAACAGTGATCATTCTTATTTTAAGGTAGTCATTTGCCCAAGTTGTAAATCTTATATAAATCATTTAGAATCGGTATCTACCGCTACAGAAACGAAAATGGAAGATACTATGACAACATAACTAATTAAAATTTTAGATTATGGAAAATGACACATTAAAGAAAGAGGCTGACAAGGTAATTAATGTAACTTACATGTTATCTGGAGTATTAGAACAATCATTCCAAGAAATGGATGAAATTTTGGATAGATTACACAAAAGACTTCACCATGAAGACCGAAGGTTAATCAACTCTATCCGAAAACATATAAAATTTCTCAATTCAAACATAGAATCACTCAGAACTCATTCACTTTCTAAGATGGATGAAGAAACAGTAGAATGCTTTGATGATACTACTCTTAGATTTTATGTAATCTTCATGAAATTACTTGAAGTTGCTGGTATAGATTACCTTTGCGATTTACGATTATACTCTCTGTATAATCTGTTAGACAAATATCAATCCCTTACTAGTTATCCCAAATTAGATTCTAGGGCTAAGATTGCTTTCCTACAAGTTAAGAGAGATATCGAAAATGGTCAGTATTCTGCAGAAGATATGAAAAACGTTTTTAAGTTGAAAGATGAAAACCGAGATAAATAAACTTAAGGTAGTATTTGAGGGTAGAACCTTAGAAATAGATATTCAAAAGGAATTATCTATCAATGAGAACTTATTAAATTCTCAGCTAAAGGATTCTCCCTCTAGTTATTATATACTTGCTTCATTAAGAGATAAGTATATAAAACAAAGAGATGCTTTAGCAAGAGAAAAAGAGGAAGCATATTCTGCTGCATGGGTATTTATAAAAGATTCCAATGAGAGGTTCAATAATGATTACGTATCTCATAAAGCTAATATAAACCCCAAATATAAATCTATTTGCAAAAGGTATCTAAAGGCTGCAGCTAAAGCTAATAAATTTATAGCTATCTGTAAAGCTTATGAGAGTAGAGAAGGCATCTTAAGAACTCTTAATGCCAATATCCGTAAGTTACAGTAGGAACTATAAAAGATTACTAACTAAATTTTATAAATATGTATAATTTACAACTTATATCAACTCTAGTAGCTAAGAAGCTTGGTAATAGTATTCCAGGTTTACCCGTAGAAAATAAAATCTTGGTATATTCTCCCAAAGAGATTGATACCACTGCTTCTGGTATTATTATCCCAGATATGGTAAAGGAAGGAGTTCCTCGTAAGGGTGTTGTTATTAAATCTGGTGTAATTACAGAAGAATATCAAACTTACAAGGACCACGTGGGAATCGGTCGTATAATCGAATATGGATTGTATGCTGGTAAAGAACATCAATTCGATAAAAACTGTTTACCTCAGGAATTACAACCCTTTTATGAAAAGGGTCTGTTCACCGTATTAGCTTTAAATGAGATTTCATACTCAGAACCCAATAACTTAGATTGATATGATTAAAGATAAGGACAAAAAGAAAAAGAAATTATCTTCTAGTGGCATGACTACTAAAGATAAGATGTTAGCCCGGAAAAAACAATTAGAATCCAAGGGTAATGGTAGTGGATTGGTATTCCCTAAAGAGGGAACCTTAAGAATGAGAATCAAATCCCCAGGCGATGATCAAGAATTGGGTATTGAATTGATTCAGTTCTATCTGAATAAAGATTTGGGAGGAGTTATTTCCCCGGCTACTTTTGATGAACCCTGCCCATTTATGGAAAAGTATCAGGAACTGAAAAACTCAAAAGACCCAGATGACCAGGAACTTGCAAAGATGCTGGTACCAAGAAGAAAATACGTAGTGGGTGGAATAGTATATTCAGATGAGAAAGGTACTAAGGTAGATTATGAAGGAAAAGATAAGGGAGTATTAATCCCAAGATCAGTATACCAGGATATTATCGACCTTTACTTGGATGAAGACGAAGCTGGAGATATGACAGACCCAAGAACTGGATACGATATAAAAATTATCCGTTCTGGTTCAGGTAAGAATGATACTATATATTCTGCTCGTGCATGTAAACCTACTAAACTTGACAAGAAGTATTCAGGTAACGTAGATTTGGAATCCATAGTAAGATCTCAGATTAAAGATTACGATGAACTGGAAGAAATTTTGGCATCATTCTTAAAAGAAGGAAGATATTCTGATGAAGAGGATGAAAAACCAAAGAAGAAAAAGAAAGGCATTCATAAGGATCACTACATGGATGATGAACCTAAGAAGAAAAAGAGAAAGTATAAATCAGATATTTGATAAATTGGTTTTATAAATGGTTGGTAGAGGAGGTAATTCAAGAAATTGGTTATCTCCTTTATTTATGTTAATACATTACAGTATGGCAAAAGGAAAAGTGGGTTTAAAAGTTCCCTCTAAAAACGAATTACTAAAGAAATATGGGTCATCAATAGTACTTGCTTCTGAAACAAAAGAAACAGGTCTATGGTTACCAAGTACTTTCTTTGCATTGAATTATACCTTTGGTGGAGGAATCCCATTTGGTAAAATCCTAGAAGTAGCAGGAGAAGAATCCTCTGGTAAATCACTTATAGCTTACAACTTTGCTTATTCATGTCAACAACTGGGAGGGCATGTAATATGGGTAGATGCTGAACAATCATGGATGAATTCTTGGGCTCAAACTAATGGAGTTGACCCAGAAAGAGTTACAGTAGTTAATGATACTCGTATTGAGAATGTTGCGGATGCAGTAGCAGACTTAGCATTATATTTCAGATCTCAGTTAATACACAATGAGCCCATACTTCTGGTAATAGATTCAGTTGCTGCTATGGATTGTGCAGATAACATAGATTCAAAAATGACGGATGCTAAAGCAGAGATGGGAGGTAGAGCAAAGGCTTTGTATAAATACTTCCGTATCAGAAGCGAATTATTTTATCGACTGGGAGTTACACAGATTTATATTAATCAATTAAGAACTGCATTGAATGTTGGATTCGGAAAAGATAATACAACAACTACAGGAGGCGCAGCACTTAAGTTCTACGCTTCAATCAGAGCTGCTTTCTATTCAGGAAGATCTATCACTGTTAAGCAAAAGGGTAAAGAACGCAAAGCTGGGAAACTCGTCACGGTTCGACTTATTAAAAATAAAGTTGCTCCTCCAAGACCTACAATCAGCAAATGCCCAGTATACTTCAACCCTAAGTTCCATGAGGTTGGATTTGATAGATGCTTTGGATTAGAAGATGTATTGGTAGAAAACGATATAATCGTTAAATCCTCAGGTGGAGTATATAAACTCAAGGATAAAACCCTTGCAAGAGGGGAAGAGAAATTCCAAAAGCTTTTGGAAGAAGACGATGACTTAAGAAGAAAGCTTTTAAGGAAAGCAGATATAAATACCATTGGTACTACTCGTAAGAAACTAGAAGCTCTTACAGAAAACTGTTATCCCATAGATGGAGTAGAATACGAATCCTATAATGAATCAGAAGACGAAGAGGAGGAAGACGATGAGTAAGAAAACAATATTACTAATAGATGGAGAGAATATACTTCATCAAAGTTTCCACAAATTCGAAAAGCTTAAGTCTACCGATGGAAAACCAAGTGGAGCAATATTCGGATTTTTTAGATCATTACATGGGTTCTTACATAGGTGGGACCCAGATGAGGTTATTATAACTTTTGATAATGGACACTCTCCTTATAGAGATGCTTTGTTACCAGATTATAAGGGACATAGGAAAAATATTTCAGTAGATTATGAATCTCTTCAATCTCAAAAACGTATTATTATGGGTATGCTTAAGCTCCTAAGAATTAAATATGTTTTTGATAAGCATAATTCTACTAAATATGAAGGAGATGATTTCTTAGCATACCTAGTTTTAAATAAAAAACCCACTGAGAAGGTAATCATAATATCATCCGATAAGGACTTTAATCAACTTATCGGTAAAGACGTAAAGATAAACAATCCAAGAAAAGATGAGATGATTCATCAGGGTAATTGTAAGGAACTATTCGGATATTCTCCTGAAGAAACAGTAGATTACCTTTCAATGGTGGGGGATACTTCGGATGATATTAAAGGTATACCAGGTATTGGTCCTGTAAAAGCTAGGAAAATATTGGACGAATATGGTACTTTGGATAAATTTCTAGAGCATCATCATCAAACTTCTCATGTAGAGATTGCAGAAAGGAATAAGAAGCTTATAGATTTAAGATTATTTCAAAAAGAAGTACCATTATCCAAGTTACCTATGAAAAAGTTTGCTAATAAGGAGATAAAATACAAGAAATTCAAAGAAGTCTGTATCGAATACTCTTTAGCATCCTTTATGACAAATGAATTTATGAAACCATTTAAAGATTTGTTATCATGAAAAGAATTATGTTTGTAGGGCCAAGTGGAATAGGAAAAACCACTTTGGCAAAGTTCATAGAAACCAAATATGGTATACCCTTTATATCTGGTAGTATGTCAGATTTAATGCCAGATACAAAAGAGATGCACCATGCTGAGTTTTTACACCAAGAATGTGGAGAACTCATAAACAAGGATTATCAATTGTTGAATCTGAGAAATAAGCTTTTCAAGGATAAAGAAACTTTTGTAACAGACCGTAGTTATGTAGATTTAGCAGCTTATTTCATATATAAACAATCTACTCATATCCCAGAATGTGAAGTAGATGCTTTCTTAGATATATGCAAAGATCTTACAGTTCAACAATGTGATTTATTAATATACCTTCCCTTGAGTATGTACAATATGAAAGAATGGCCAATGGAAGACAATAAGAAGAGAATCATAAATAGATATTATCAGGCTCAGATGTCAGATATAATGGGTAACCTGTTAACTCAGTGGAGTACTTTAAGTGTAATAGATATATTAGTAGTACCCCAATTAGATTTCTACGACAGAATACACATGATAATGTCAAGATTGGATTAATATGAAGAAACAAGTAATAGCAATAGTCTTCTCAGATTTACATCTTAATATATATGCTAAGTTCAATGAAGACAATAAAAGAACCCTGAATCATTTCAGGGTTTTGTCGATTATACAAGAGAAATGTAAAGAGTATAATTGCCCAGCATTATTCTGTGGAGATTTCTTTCATAAGCCAGAAACTATGGACCAAGATCTTATGGAATTGACCTATGAGAAATTTAAGGAATTAGAGTTAAGAGAAAACCAGGTAGAGATATTTTCTATATCAGGAAATCACGACTTGAAGAAAGTTAGCTTTATAGGTAATAAACCTTTTTCATGGGTTAAGTTCTTAGAACAATTTGGGATAGTGAACCTAGATTATGGTAAAAGATGTCTGGGTATGAATGCAGTAGTATACGGTATACCCTACATAGATCACAATGTAGGTTTATCTGAATATCTGAAAAATATAAAGCTTGATAAGAATGCTGATAATATCCTTATGCTTCATACTGATTATCCTGGAGCAAAAGATACGGATGGCAGAGAAATTGATTCAGTAGAAAATCTAAATCTGAATGTACTGAATAGGTTTGATTTAATCCTTTGCGGTCATATACACAAACCACAAAGATTATCAAAGAAGGTTTATATGATTGGTGCTCCTTTACAACAAAGAAGAACCGATAAAGATTGTAAACTGGGATATTGGAAACTTTATTCGGATTTATCTATGGAATTTATAGAACTGAAAGGATTCCCAAAATTCGTAGATGTTGAATCCGAAGATGAAATTAAGGATGATGGCAATTATTATACCATTTTACCCAAGAAAACTAGTATTCAAGTAAATATAAACCATAAGATTACTAAGCAAGTTTCTAAGAAAACTCTAGCAAAAAGGTATTTAAGGGAGAAAGGTATAAAAGATGATGCTAAGAAACAACTTTTAATTGACACTTTAAACAAAGCTGAATCATGTTAACATTCACAAGGTTAAATATACAGGGATTTTGTTCTATAGATTCCTTCAGTTTACAATTAAACCAAGATTGTACAGTTCTTATAAAAGCCCCAAATGGTTTTGGGAAATCAACTCTACTGAATGCCTTAGTATGGGCATTATATGGGAAAAACATAAAGGGAGTATCTGAAGTAAATACCTGGAAAGAATACCAACCCAAAGATTATAAAGGTACCATGGTAGAAGTATTTTTTCAGAAAAACCAGGATTCATATAAGGTAATCAGATGTCAAAAATTTAAAGATTACCTAGAGGATGGTGCTAAGGGAAATGATAGACTCATAATCATTAAAAATTCCGAGATTATTAATATCAAGGGTAAGAATGAATTACAGAATGCCATCAATAAAGAACTAGGATTATCCTATCTGTTATTCATGAACTCAATTATGTTCGGTCAGGGTATTAAGAGATTAATCCAAGAATCTAATTCAGATAAGAAAAAGCTTTTTGAAGAAGTCTTCGATTTAGAATACCTAAATTTAGCAAAGGGTATAGCTAATCAAGATAAGGCAGTTATCTTAAATGAGATTAATCAATTAGAATCCGAATCCCTTTCACTAAAGAAAGAATTAGAGGCCAATAAAGAAGCTTACTTCGATTTGAGGTCAAGGGAGAAATCCTTTAAGAAAGATCTCAGAGAAAAATCTAGGAAACTAAAGGAAGAACGGAAAGACCTAACTGCGTTACTTATTGCAAAACAAAAACATATTTCAGATGAAGTAGATGTAGCAATAGAACAAAAGGTAAGAAATCAAACCAAAGCAGTACAAGAGATAAAGAATCGAATTAAGATAAACAAGGAAACTCTAAGTACTCCCTTAAATGAACTGGTGGATGAGTCCATAGAATTAATAAAGAATAAACAATATAAGAAAGCCTTGAAAATGCTTACTCCCATCAGTAAAGCATTTAAAGAAAGGGAGGAACTTCAAAGCTTATATGAAGAATCCGTAGAGAGATTAGATGAACTAGAATTTAACTGCAGTAAGTATAAGACTCTAGTTAAAGAATGTTCCGATATTGCTTCAGATTTGGCAGATATAGACCAGGAAATAAAAGACCTTAAGAATCAGAAACTAAAGGTAATGTCTACTAAATACAAAGAAAGACTAAAAAAGATTCGTAAGGATTTAAGAAAGGTAGATGAAGATTACCATAACCGAGAACTAGAGTTAGAGAATTATAATTGGTTGATAAATGACCCTCTTGGTAACAATGGAATCAAGGCATATCTATTTGATTCATCCCTACATTTATTAAATCGTACTCTAGCTAGTTATTCAGAAGTATTAGGTTTTAGAATTGAGTTTAACATTGATCTTAATTCAACTAGAAAGGATTTTGTTACCCTTATAGAAAGGGATAATCACATTATTGATTATGATGAACTGTCAGGAGGTGAAAAGACTTTGGTAAATCTATGTATGGCTTTCGCAATGCACGAATCTTTAACTGCAAGTAAGGGTATTAATCTGGCATTCTTAGATGAAGTATTTGAATCTCTAAGTTCTGATAACATAGAATTGGTAATAAACCTAATAAAACACATATTCAACGGTAAATCATTATTTTTAATAACACATCATGACTCATTACCTTTATCAAATACTAAGATCCTGCAAGTAGAGAAAATCAAGGGCCTTAGTTATTATAAACCACTATGATCCATAAACAATACAATGAAATTATGGCAAATAGTAAAAAGAAAGGTTCAAGATTTGAACTCAAAGTCTCAAAATGGTTTACGGAATGGACTTCTTTCAAATTCGGCAGAACACCCTACTCTGGTGCAAATCATCAGAGTAGGGATTTGTCTTCTGATATTATGTGTCAGGATGAAAGACATGCTCACAGATGTAAAATCTCGGTAGAATGTAAAAACTACAAAGACATCAAATTCGAACATGTATTATTGGGTAATAAATCCTGTGATATATTAAAATTCTGGGAACAAGCAAGTAAAGATGCTAAAAGGGCAAAGAAAGTACCCATCTTATGTATGAGATATAATTCAATGCCTTCAGCAGAATTCTTCTTTGTAGTAGATTACAAACTGGGCAGTGTTATAGCTCAATATATCACTAAATCAATGTATATCCAAGTACCTGGAAATACCCTCATGATATTCATGGCTAGTGAGATATTAAAGGTACCCTACAAGATGATTCACAAACAAGCTAAGTTAATCGTAAAAAATCAGTAATATGAAAAAACGTATCCCATACTCCTATGTAATCTTCTACCTAGAAAGAAAGTATTATCACCTTATCGAGAAAGAGTTAAAAGAAAAGGGATACGAAAATATCAAGGTTATTATCCCAACTCTAGATATACTTAAGAGAACAGTAAAGGGTAAGATGGTATTTGAATCTGTTCCTATACTTTTCAATTATGGTTTTATGAGAATGCCCACAGAGAATGCTTTCTCAAGGCCTTTTTTAAATAAACTAAAACGAAATATCTCAGGTATAAGAACCTTTCTTAAATCTACTGAAACAATGCACGAAAGAAAAAAGAAGGTACGCATAGATAATGCTGAAGACTTCGATGATTTTTCATTAGTTGCCACTTGTTCTAGAAAAGATGTAAGGAGATTCATAAGATTAGCAAAAGCAAATAAAAAATACTCTGTTGATGATCTTATGAATGTAAAACCTGGTGATTACATCGTTTTAAAAGGGTATCCCTATGAAGGTATAGATGCTACGGTATTAGATGTAAATTACTCAAATAGAACAGTAAAAGTACTAATTTACCCAGAACATGGTAAAATGGAAGTAACTCTTGATTTTGATAGTGTTCTTTACAGTGTATATCAGGATTCAGATCCAGATAAATTACATTGTAATAACTTTGACTATGACCCAAATTCTATTACTTCTGAAAAGATAGAAGAGAACATTAATAAAAGGAGGCGTTAATATGAATGAATACCAAAAGAAAGCATGGGACTGTTTGACTCCAACCGAGCAGCAGTCCCTTTTTCTTCAGTTATCAGAGAGTAAATCCTCTTGGGAAGCTGGAGAGATATTAAAGTTATCTCATTATAAGTACCTAGAAATAAAAGAAAGGTCTGAAAAGTTCTTCCGATTATTTTCGGATTTCTTCGAAATACATGAGTCAATATTTAGACCAGATTGCCCATGTGAAAGAAACTTCCAGGATTATATCGAGGCTTGCATAGAAAAAAGGATGAAAAGGAAAGAGGCTCTACTAAATACTGGAGATGCCTCCCAATTAGTTCCTAAGGTAAATACTCGTAATCTAGAAAGAAATATAAGAAGACTACAAGGTTCAGATAATGAATGGGATAAACATTCTCTAGGTTTGATATTAGAATTCGATAGATGGAATAACTTTAGGATATTACCCAGGCAAGTACAGCAACCCTCTGCTTTCAAAAGAAGAGCCAATAAGAAAGAAAAGATTTATATCAACTACTTATTAGAGAAAGTACCAGAATGGGTTCATACTAAACTAAGAGAAAGGTTTAAGTATAAGGTAAAGCCTAGTATAAAGAAATGGTGGGTATGTTTAATATCTGAAGATTTATATACGGATGGATATTTATTACTTCCTGTAAGACCCACAGATGAGGTAATGAGGGAATTCAGTAAATTCTATATGTATATATTCGAGGATAAAGATGATGCAGATACATTTGGATTCATGGTATCTAAATTCAATGCCAAGACTACTACTGTAAAACTAGGTCAGAAGTTTTGGCCAGAATATAGATTATGTATCGAAAAGGCTTTGAATTACAATCAGGTAAATAACATGGATTTCAATGTGAAGCAATTGGATATGGCCTATAACACTCACATAAAACGAAAACCAAAGAAGAAACCTCAACCAGGAGCTGCTAGAGTGAAAGAAGACTCCTTCTATTGATCCTCAGCTAATATTAAAATAATAAGTAGAATATTTTTCTATATAATATATAAGTATTATATTTGCATCAGAAAATTAATTAGACAAAATTTTAATATAGACAATATGAAGAATACCAACTTAGACATCCGCTTTAACAAAGCAAATAATATCCTCAACCAATTCAGTGATAGCTGGGAGGATGATAAATTGAACCTATTACCTAATTTCCCAAAAATTAAGGATATGGTATCAAACCACATTACTCAAGAGAATTACTTATGGTTAATCACTTATGATTTACCTAATGATCTCTTAGATAAGATTGATAACATGGGATTAGTTCCCTATGAGTATGTAACTCATGAAGAATTAACTCAAACCTATTACAATCAAAGATTCTAAAACTATGGCAAAAAAGAAAAAAGATAAACCAGCTCCATCAAAGGAAAAACAAAATTTCCTAGGAGCTGCAGGTAGAAACATGAAATACAAGGATCTTAAAAGAAAGGCAGTAATCCTTGGTATGCCTTTTCCAGATGCTTGTGCTGCAGGAGTATTTGATTTAATCAAGTATATCAGTAACTCAACCAACAAACCCGATAAATCTCTAATTGACCAGTATGATGAATGGGCAGATAAACAATTGGAAGCAATTGGTTATGATAAAACTGACCCAATCCGTAATTCAAGATTAAGATTAGGATTCTTAGGAGAAGAGGGAGAAGATGGTATTCGAAAATTAAAAAGAGTACCAGGTATAAAGAAACCCAAAGAAAAGAAACCTCCAAGAGAAAGAGATTCTTTTAATCTAATCAAGGGTACTAAGAAATCCTACTGTTATGAATTAACCGAAAAGGGATTTGACCAAGAGAGAGTAGTAAGGAGAATGAAAAAGAAATTCCCTGATGCTAATGAGAAATCCATTCAACTCTGGTACAGGGCTGCAAAAAGGAAATTAAATGGTAAAACTAGCAAGGGATAATCGGAAAATATACCCAGACTTAATATATGTATGGACTTGGAGGCCTGATGAATATTGGGGATGGACCAAATATCAATATGCAACAGAAAGTAAATACCGAACCGAGAAGTTGTTATATAAAAAACATATATGTGGTTTAGGATTCTTTTCAAGATACCATGCTAGAAGAACCATAACTCTTTTATTAGGAGTAGATGCCAATTTATACATTCATACTATCAAGGGTAAGAATCTTATAAAACAAGGCATAACTGATTTACCCAAGAAAGGTCATCAATCGATATTCTTTAAGGGTAAGCCAACTAAAATACGAAGATTTATCTTTCCTGCTGAAGCAAGAATGGATAAACATAGGAGAAGGCATTTTGTAGTAAGAATGAATAAAATTTATAAGAAACATGGAAGAAGGGCATTCAACAGGGCATACCAAATTGCATTATACGGGTATAGGGATGAATTCTCACCTGAATATCGAAAGCAAAAGAGATTACAGGTCCATTCTGCTATCCTACAGGAGATACAACAAGCTGAGTCAAGGGGAAAAGAACCAATTCAACCTTGATTGCTTGAATCATCCTCCTAGGATTTGGCAAATAGCTCTGTTCCTTACCAAGGTATATCATATTAAGTTTAATCGTATCTTATTCAAAAAGGCCTACGATTTCTTAGATGATTTTGGAGAAGCTTCCTTGAAATTTCAGAACCAGGTTATTATCCCAGATAAATATCTTATAAAAGAATTACGATGGGAACTATGGAAACCTCTATCTGGTTATAAAATAAGGAATAAGTATGCTTACTTCATGACCAATAGGAAATTAGATTCAGAAATTTGGGTCTACCCAATAAGATTTTCTGATAACTATGAAACTTCGAAAAAAGGAAAATATCAATCATACACAGAAATGATGGGTAAATTGGGTTTTCCAGGTTTAACTAAAATATCATATAGCGATGAACACTAAATTAGAACAACATGGCCCATATAATCCATTTGAGGGTAAATCCTTTAAGATTCTTACCTATAATCAAGTGGACCAGGTTATAAATTCTGAAGTAGTTGAAATAACTTCACAGGAACAGTTTAATACCGTTCTAGAAAACATAAAACAATTTAATAATGCTCATGAATCTTTGGGACCATTCCTAAAGAAGTATAAAAAGCTTATAACTGAGTGATTAACTATATTCATTAACAAACCATTAAAATTAAACAATTATGGCTAAGAAAAAAGAAACTAAGAAAGTTGAACTTAAAGAAGTATCTAGAGTAGAAATCAACGGTAATATTATTATTACTTACGAAGATGGCTCTGTAAAAATTATCCCGGCTCCTATTATGTTGACTGCTGACCAGGCATCTGAAATTTTCGGTTCAGAAGAAGATGAAGACGAAGAAGAGGAGGAGGAATCCGATGATGATGAGGATGAAGAAGAATCGGAAGATGAAGAAGATGAAGATGATTCCGATGAAGAAGAGGAAGACGAAGAAGAGGAAGACGAAGAAGAGGAAGACGAAGAAGATGAGGACGAGGATGATTCCGATGAAGATGAAGAAGACGAGGAGGAAGAAGAGGAAGAACTGACTGGAGAAGCTCTTGCTGAAATGGACTTCGAAGAATTGGAAGATGTTTGCGATGACAAAGACCTTGATACTGATCCAGACGACTTCGATGAAGAAGACATCGAGAAACTTCGTAAGGCAATTGCCAAAGAATTAGGTATCAAATTGCCGGCTAAGAAGGAAGCTAAGGGTAAAGGTAAAAAGGGTAAAAAATAATCCATTTACCTAGCATAAAGGGTAGGAATCATCTCCTACCCTAAAAATTAACTACTATTAGGTTATGTAGAAGTCACAACTTATTTATAACACAACTTTTAAAAACTTATTAAGATTATGGCAAAGAAAAAAGAAGACACCAAGAAAAAGGGTGCTAAGGAAAAAGATCCTGAAAAAGAAGCTAAACGCAAAGCTCGTATGGAAGCTATCAAAAACCGTCCTGCAGGTCAAAGACCGAACGGTAAACAAATCGATGTTATCAAGATTTCTGATAACTCAGAAGTTCAGAACTTCGGTTATGCAATCAAAACAAAGAAAGGTGCTCAGGGAGTATTGGTAACTTCAGTATTGGTAGTAGATGGTGCTCCAGTAAACACATCGGTTGCTTTTGTTCCCGGAGAATTGGCAATTAAGTCAAAGAAAGGACATGGTATTATCACTACTCCGAAGTCAAAGAAAGAAAAAGACACCGATGAGGAAGTAGATGAAGAAGAAACTTCTGAAGAAAACGAAGATTAAACTCCATAACGATTATACATTATATCAATTATCCAAAGCCCATTGCCTCACAAAGGTGATGGGCTTTTTTATTTTCATAACCTATGGTAACCAAAGAAGAGATAAGAAAGAATATACAAATCATTGCACTTAATAATCTGATAGAAGATTATACTTCATTTCTAGAAGTATGCAAAAATCCCTCAGAAAGGGAACTAACAGAAAACATAATATCAGAAGCTAAGGAAATGATTTTAGAATACCAATCCCAAATAAAAAGGCCACAATGGAAAAAAGATCCTTCTCATCCTTAATTTCACAGATTGCCGAAATATACAAGGATATCAAATACTATAAATACCAAGCCCATATATCCTTGCAGCAAAGTAAGATGGGTGAATATAGGAAACACCAAGCCCATATTATGTATCAGAAAAGAAAACTTTATTCTTTATCACAAAGAGTAAAAGATATTCTTAACAATCCAGTTCTAGAAGTGAAATATATATGGGGAAATGAAACTAAAACCAGTATTTTCTCAGGATTAACTCAAAGAGAGATATCTGATTATCTTCATACTTGTGCAATGGTAAAAGGGATTGAATTAAAAATCCTAGAAATCAAGGAAATCCCTACCTTTAATTCGGATTCATTTCTATAGGTAAATATAAACTCATAAATTAATAAGGATATGACAAAGAAAGTAAAACCTGCTAAAAAAGCAAAGAAACCGGCTGATAAGACTCCGGAAATCACAAAAGCTGCAAAGGCTTTGGAAAACTACCTGAAAGAAAATAACCTGGATCCTGCAAAGGATTGGTCAAAGGACAAAACTCATGGTAAGGCAGTAAAAGAACTTATGGCAAAACTTAACAAGGAAAGAGATAAAGTTGCTGCCCAATATCCTGAGAAAGACACTGCTAATCAGAAAAAGCTGGTAAAAATGAAAAAGGCTTCTGAAGATGAAAAGAAAGCTAAGAAGGAAGCTAAAGCAAAAGAGAAAAAGGAAAAAGTTAGTTCAGGTAGAACAGCAACTAAATACGACTATCCTTTGGTAGACGGAAGAGAAATGACTTCCGAAGAAAAGAAAAAATATCGTATGGCTCAGAGAAAATTGGCTGCAGGTAAGACTCCAAAAGAATCTAAGCCGAAGGAAGAATCTAAGAAGGAATCCAAAAAGGATAAGCCTTCTAAAAAAGATAAAAAGGCCAAAGATTCTAAGAAGAAAAAGGCCAAAGACGAGGATTAATTCCATTCTTATATTTGTTTTGTTAGTTATTAGTAGTTTTGGGCCTGGCAATAATCTTTGTCCAGGCCCTTTTTATCTCTAAAATTATGAAAGAAGAAAAAGAAATATTCAAACCCAAACTACGTATCACTACACTTTCAGAAAATGGTAATCCTTTATCTGATAGATTAGTAGATGCTTGCACTGAGATGTATGCCGGTCCAAAGGTACAACATAAAGGTCCCATAAGAATAGAAGTAACCCTTGTTAATCCACAAGATATTTCTCAATTCAAAGAATACTTGGATAAATTATCTGGTAACTTACCAATCAAAGAATCTGCAGGTAGAGGAAGACCCTCTAATACTCAATCTAAAGAATTGGAATCCCCAAGAGAAGATATCCTTGCTGATGTAGAAAAGATGGTAAATGAAGGCAAAAGCCAACAGGATATTATTAAGTATCTTAGAGATCTTGGATTTGTATTCATCCTTACAGAGGATTTCCTTTATCATTTCCCGGAATTTAAATTCGATAAGAAAGATGTGGGAGAACCCACCAACAATGGCCAATATCTCGATTCTTATTCATGGATGGCAAGATGTATAAAGAGAGCAAAAGATCCTAAGACAGATAAATTTGACCCTATGATTCTATTTGGGTTCAGTATTCTGCAAGGTCCCTCAAAGAAGATCGTTCCCTATCTGTATAAGGAAAGGAAGAAACCCTTTAGGGCTCAGACCGGTAAAACTACTATCTCATTCTCTCAGGCAGAATTTACTAAGTTACCTAAGTATATGTTAGAGGCAGAACGAATTAAATTCTCTACAGAGCAACGACAATTGCTTATGACTCCCGAGAAGAAACCTTCTAAGTTCTTCTTAAGATGGGCATCTGATGCAATATTCCCAGATTCAATCAAGGAAAAGATGGCTGAGATCTTGAAGAGATAATCCACTACCTACCTCAGCAATATTTGCATATTATATATAAATTTTATATATTTGTATAACGAAATAAATAATAATAAAAATGGATGCAGAAACCAAAACGGTTATTAAGAACATTGCCCAAATCCAAGTTGAGGCACTAACTCATATCTCTAAAAATTTAGAGGATACCGATCATTACCTTCTTAAAAAACTTCTTCAGATTGAAGAAGGAGAAATAAGAGGAGTATTAGATAATATGATAAAACTCTATTCAGATATGATAGAATATCCTCAACTTATAAAAACTCTTACAGAGTATCAATTATACGTCTGCTCTCATATTCTATGGAAAATGGAGGAAGAATGGATAACAGATAATTCTCAAGGAGTTTTGGGAGCATGGGCAATCATTCAAAAATATACCAACGTATTACATCCGGAGTTAATACTTTTAAAACTTTAAATTATGGACAGAGAAGAATATCTTGAATCAGTTACCATGAATACTGGTATTAAAATGAATCCAGTAGAATCTTCTAATATAGAAGGTATTGGGTATGACAACAAAAACAAACACTTATGGGTTGCTTTTAAGGGCAACAAAGTTTACCGGTATGATTTAGTTCCCAGAAAAATTTTCGAAGAACTAATGAATGCCGAATCTAAAGGGAGATATCTTAATTCTCATATCAAAAGACAATATGAAGCTACAGGATATGAACTCAAAAACTAAACATATTATTTTTCCGTTTTCCATTCTGGGAGTTACTCTTTTGGGATTCACTATTGCCAACACCAATAGTACCCGGAGGGTAACTCCTCCTTATGTAAAGGAGAGTAGAGAAGATTCTATTAGAAATGTAAAACGGTATGAGGAAAGCAAAAGAAGAGATTCTATATTCTTTGCTAAAGTAGATTCTATAAAGAAACTAAAGGATTCTCTTAGTAATCGGAGATTATACCAATATGCTTTCCTAGTAAGAGTTACTCCAGATAATATAATATTTACCGCAAGGAAATCTGGTTATCAACAAGTAACTTTAGATGCTCATTATACTAAACCCAGAGTATATTACCAAGTATTCACTTCCGATAAACCTTTATCACCGGAGGAAGCTTCTGCTTATGCCGAGAAATATGAACATGATCCCAGTAAGGTAACTATATTAACCGTAGAACAGTATAATCAGAGATATGGTAAATCATCATCTATTTCAGAATACGATATCTTTACTGAAGGTCTAGATTCCTACTATGATGATCCTGAAAACCTAGATGAGAACCCAGATGAAATCTTTGATTTCCTACTCGACTAGGGATCCTCAGCTATTGATAAAATAAATTAGAAATATTTTTCTATTTAAAAAATAGTTTGTATATTTGCATAGAGAAATTAATTAAGTAACATTTTTAAATTAGTCAATTATGAAAAAAGTAAATTTGAACAAGGTAACCGAGTTAATTAACAACCAAGTATCTAACTCATTGAAGGAAGTTAAGGCTTCTAAAACACAAAAGCCAAAAGAAACTAAAGAATCTAAGGCTAAGGAAGAACCCAAAGCAAAATTGGTAAAAACTACTACCAAGAAAGCTTCTACTAAAAAGGAAGAAGTTGTCAAGGAAGTTGCCAAACAACAGAAACCCAATATCATCGAACAAGTAATCTCCAATCGGGAAGTGAAATACATTTACCCAGATGATATTACTGATACTCTTTCAAGAAAGAAATGGAGACAACAAACCCGTAATGAACTTCGTAAATTAGAAAGGGAAATGCTCCGAATCCAAGATCATAACTCTAAAGAATACAAGTCTGCCCAAAATAAATATATTACCTTCCAGAAAAAAGTATTGAAGGTAGATGAAGCAGTATAATTAATCCTTTGTTTAACCCGGGACTGGGAACACATTAGTTTGCTATTTTCAAATTCCCAGTCCCATATTTATTTTGGTTATGGACTATCGAATGTTCTCCGATAAGGAGATGGAAAAACAGGAAAAGGACATGGTAGAACTTCACAAGAGATGTGTAAAGAATTACCTTGTTCAAAAATCTCTCAAACACGGAAAGATTAAAAAATTCTTTATCGTATACGATTATTATCTAGGCACTGAGAATATAAGAAATTACTTTTTCAGGCCTATAGATATGTTCGTAAGGTTTTTATTGTTGGGTAAACTTGAAGAAATAGAAGACTATGTCAAAGCTGATTCTAGAAAGAAGAAAAGAAAACATAAGAGAAATAAAAGTATGGTATCTTCAGAGTCAAAAACTATACGAAGAAAAAATGGTAGAGATAAATAAGACCAGCAAGGTTTTATTCTCTGGGCCAGTATCTTCTATGGTTGCTTGTTGGAGAAATGCTTTACTCTTGGTAAGAAGATCTTATAGGATATCGAAAGAATCTAGAATTTCTTTAAGAAACCTTCAACATAATACTAGGGATATTAATGCAGTAAATGACTTAGAATTAGGTCAAGGTGTCAAATTTATAATCATTGAATTATGTTTCGAGAAATAGTAAAAGATGTATATATCGGTAAATCACAACTGGGGATCTGGGTAAATGGGAAAAGGGTCCCCAAAGAAACTCTGGTAAAGGATATTGCCTTACCAACCTTACTGGGAAATAAATTGCCAGATTATGGTACCATAGGAAATTTTACCCAGTGGGAATTCGAGGTTAACCCAGGAGGCAATCACAAATTATTTATCACAGGTATACCCAAGAAAACTTATGACTTGGATTTATACCGATTAAAAGGGAGATTATGGTCATCCTATTACGAGGATGATAAAAGGGGATACTTATTTCAGGTATTACCCTATGATGTTAAACACTTAGAAACAGAGATATAATATAATGGAAACAAAAGATTACGTAAAGATATTTAGACTAGATCAAGAGAACTTCCAATTTAATAGAGGGGAGTTTATGAATAAAATGGGAGAAGATTTACTAGAAGTATGCCAAAGGCAACAAAAGATAAACCCAGCAACTGGTCACATATATTATTCAGATTTTAAAAAGGTAGTAAAACACTTCGAGGATAAATTTAATGAAATCAGTCGGCAAAGTATAAGACCTTTATCCCAGAATTTATGGAAGGCATTCTTTGCAACTCAGGTAGTGCCCCTAAGAAAACTCTGGTACCCAGAAACACAAAAAAGGATAGAGGAAATAAAAAATAACTCTAGTGAACAAGACAAAAAATCCTCGAGAGGTAAAAAAGGCAATTATGGCAAAGGAAATCGTTGACCTTCATGGCAATATTTTTAAGGTAATTAAAGGTTGGGAATTTTATAACAAGGTTCCCAACCTTGAAGGAAATTATACCTGGATATTTACTAGGGATAGGATTACCGATACTCAATTCATTTTGGCTTTAAATGAAGAACTCAATATAGCAGTTGGTTATTGGTATTCTAATATTTATCAACTATACGTAGCTCGTCCTCTTAAAAGGATTGGATATGATGAATCTAAGGATATAAGAAAAGAATATTTGTATAATGGCAAAAGACAACATAAAAAGATTTCCTAGACCTATGGGAACTACTGCAATGGCAGCAGAATACCAAAAGAGTCAGAATCTTGAAGATTTACAAAAGGTATACAACTACATTATCAATCACTGGTTGATGGGTAATGGTATGCTATGTGGGATTATGTATGATATTAATACCTTCTCAACAAAGACAGGTATAGATATCAATTACATACGAGTATTTATGAGAGATAGATTATTGCAATCTAAGCTCTGGGATAAAGAAAGACAGGAAGAAATGCTACAAGCTCTATTGGGAGAACAAGTAGCATGGGCTTTAGAGGATAGAATGGAGATATCCCATCAGGTAAACATCCTAAGGGAATCTCAGGGAGGGCATTACACTCCATTCATATCGGCTGAATTGAATAAAGCTCTTAAGATGAAACTGGATTCTTCTACTTCATTACAGTCTATCATACGTACATTTATGGGTGGAGGAACTACCAATATCTTTAATCAATTTGGAGATACCCAGAATAATCAATTAAATCAGAACCAAGGCATATCAATAGAGGAAGCCAGAAAGATTATCCTAGAATCTCAAAAGATAATGGACAAGCCACAGGAAGCCAAATTATTGGCAGATCACTATGATTTATCTTCTTTACCCGAGGTAGTTGCTACTAAGCAAGAGGGAATTGATACTACCAAAGATGGCCTTACTTTGAATACTGCAGAGATGAGGCAAATTACCGATGATTACAAGGGAGCTATGGAACTCTCTTCAAGAGAACACCATGAATTAAGAAGAGAGATAGAAGCTAACATAGATCCCGAGGATCCAGACCCAGAGATAGATATGTATTTAGATGAAGAGCAATATGAAGAAAAAGAGCCTACATCAATAGCTGAACAATTCCTCAACAGGTAATCGAGGTTTATTGCATAATTAATTTATTATTCTTAAATTTGCAGCATAATAAATTATAAGATTATGGATAAAACCACATTAAAAACAGCTTAAACCAAGTACACTATTCAGATTAAAAGATTCTGAATCTAGTCCAGTATGGGTAAGAGATCATTATGATAGGTCTTCTAAAACTTATGCTTGCCATAAATACGAAGACTACAATCATGAAGCTTTCTTCAAAGGAACCAGAACAGTATTCATTAATTTTACATATTAGACATTATGAACATCAAAAACCTATTCAACAGATTTCGTAAACAAGAACCAGAGTTAAGCTATTCTTTGAATCTCATCTACCTAAAAGATAATAAGGTAGTATTTAACCCTAATATACAATGTGCTAAAGACCTAGAGAATTACCTATCGGCTTATATGAGACTATTTGGCATGTATTCAGATAAGCCTTATGTACTAATCTATCAGGAATACGAAAGCAGATACTGGGTATATGACAAAGAACCTTACCTATTATACTACAAGGTACCACTCATAGTTAACCTCAGTAGAAAGCTATCAGGAAAAGAAGACATGGTAATAACCAAAGAAAAATACCAAGCTGCTAAGGATTTAGTTCCAGCCCATGAAGTATCTGATAGATTCAAGATACCAGAATATATTACTGGAGTCTTTACAGATATCTGGTATAAATGCCAAGGATATATGGATACGGACCATGTTGGTTTAGAGGAGATACTGGAATTGATGCAACATAATTGGTTAAAGGAATTCGAATTATTAGTATTCAAGAGGAATTACGATACAGATATGTTATTCCTTAATCATTCTCTTACCTATATCTTGGACCAGACAGAAGAAGAGGGCCGAAGAATATGTATTCAAAACATTATCGAACGTAACATAAATCAAGAAAATCAAGATGAAAACGAAACAATTTAACGTAAGCCAGTCTAGAATATATCCAGATATCAGGGATAAATATCTGGATTATATGGGAGAACAATATAATATGTTCATTTCGGATGATACTCTAAAGAATGATCTCAGAGAAATCCTTCGAAAGGGTACTAATAAAACTATCCATTTCAATATCCTAGAAAAGAACTCAGATCTCTTGGTATTTGAAACCTCTGAATACAGTAAGCTATTAGAGTTCACTAACCATTATCTCTGGATATTCAGGCTAGTAAACGATAAATGGAATCTAATCCGATACCGGGTATAAATTCGAAAGGCAGACTAACCCTCTGCCTTTCTTAGCGTTTACACATATCCTCAGCTTAGTATTCCAGGGTTTGCATATATAAAATAAAGTAGTTATATTTGCATCAGAAAAAGAAATTAATAACTATTTAAAATTTTAGACTTATGAAAAATAATGAAACCTTCCAAACCACACAACATCTAGACAAGTTAGTTACTAACCTAGGTCTTCAAATCCAAGAATTATTTTCCTTAGACTTAGAGGAAATCCTAGATTACAGCAACAATCTAATGAATCTATTAGTTAATGCCTACGTTGAAAACCAATGCTTAGCATTATCTGCAATGATATCTAAACAGGATGGATTTGCAATATACTCTTTCTTATTTCAAACTCCCGATACCTCTAATGGTGCTGCAGATGCTCTGGTAAGCTTTGCCATGAACTTTACCGATGGAGAAGCTAATATCAAATCTATCAACAGAATATCTTCAAACATAATGCAAATCACATTTACAGTATGACACCCATAAGAAGACTTTTAAATATCGTACAATTTGATCTAGCCGAGAAACTAAACTTGGCTAGATTAAGATGGTACCATCTTAATCATCAGGACCAATACCTTCAATCAGTAATTTATGGTAATCCTGATAATTGTACCTTGTTCAGACTAAGGGAAGTACTTACTAATTTGCTTAGAGCTAACTTCTTAAGTTACTACATATTAGCAGATACTCCTGAATCTCTATCTATTTCAATACATGGTAATGCTATTGTTACCTTTGTGATAACTAAAAACAATTACATAACTTTTACAATAACGAAATTATGAGCACAACTCCATATCCAGGTCCAGATGAAGTAATTATACCTTCTCGTATATATTTCGACGATGGTAAGAGAATAGATGTTAAAGTATGGCCTAAGACCATTCAGTTAACAGGTCCAACTAAGGATTTAAACAAGGTATTCAAAACCCTTGAGGAATATGATGATTGGTGGCATCAGTTTAAGAAAAAGAATCCTGATGCTTTTCGTAAAGATGCGAAATATGTAAAATCCATTAATGGCCTCTTTCTTATCCAGAAGAGGCTATATCAGATACCCAATAGAAGCCTCAGCTAAGTAATCTGGGATATTGCATATTTAAAAATAAAGTATTAAATTTGCATCAGAGAAAAGAAAATATTATTCATTTAAAATTTAGATAGTCATGAACTTGAACAACATTACAACAGCACTCAAAACCGGTATTACAATTTACCAATACGAACAATGGCAAAATACTGGTTCAGTCAACCTAATGCAAAAGGAATCCCACATGCTTTCCAAGGTTTGGCTTAAGACAAATATCCATAACCCAGATTCATTGGATAAGCCATTTATTCAACTCTCTGCTACTTTTACTTCAGAATCCGATATCCAGGAATATAACGAATGGTTAGCATCTAACCAGTACAAGTTATACCCATTGCTATTAGATATTCTCAAGATATCACTAAAGGATGATTTCCACAACCATGCCAATATTTCTAATATTCATTACGAAGGAGGGAAATTCCCAAGTATGCTTACCATTCAATTGTTTAACCTAGAATTTTAATACCATGGAACCAATCATAACAGTAAACGAATACCCAATCGGATGGGAATGGCTAGACAAAGTACCTCTAGAAGACTTTAATTGGCTAATCGAAATATTTGCTACCATGACCGATAATACAGATACTTATGACTTTGCTATCTTCCATAAAAAACAACTAATGGAGAACCTCTATTCCTGCTAATCGAAATCGAAAGAAAAGGCTTAGCTAACTTCCTAAACGATGACCAGGGATACGAATCAGGTATATCAATGTATGGTCACTACATAGCTTGTAAATCCCTAGATATATCTTCAGAAGAAGAATACATGAATCAATTTACTGACATAAAACTAATTTGTAACGAATTATGAGAACAGCATTATACTACATAGGACTAGGGCTTATCTTAGTCCTATGTCTTAATTCCTCTGGGCCTAACTTAGATACCTTCATACCAGGTAACCCATGGGAACATTATTGCAAATATGAATTGCACAAGCATCCATTCCATACTAATGAGAAGGAATATAACTATTTCCTTGATACTTTTACTAGCACGGATAAATATGAACAAATAGTAGAGATATATGCTAACCCAAGGTAGATTTCTAATTTCATATCAGGTATTCGATAATATACAGGTAAATAATAACGGACAAACGCATGTGCATGTATGTGAAATACTAAATGATACTCATGCCTTTACCCTCAATTATCGAACAGAACAGATAAGAGATTACCTCAAATATCCTGGAGAGGAACTGATACCAGAACATCTGCATATGATTAATGCCTTAAAAGAAATCCAGAATTATTGGAATCTTTCTTCAGAAAAGGTAATCATAACAGATATCATACCCATTCCTCAGCTTAGTATTCCAGGGTTTGCATATATAATTTAAAGTGCTTATATTTGCAGAGTAAAATTTAATTAATAACTATTTAAAATTTTAGACTTATGAAAAATAATGAATTATTAAAAAAGTATGCCGGTATCTCAACCCGTATCCGCAGAATCTTTGCTTATCACTACGACCAAATCCAACGGGAAGTACAAACAGAGATTTCAACCCTTAACCCAGAATTACAGGGACAATTCATGGACTTAGTAGTTGAATACATGGAAGAAACCATGAACTGGCCAGAACCTGATAACCAAGAAACATTCGAAAAACAAATTATTGGGATAATGCCATGAAAACAATCGCTTATATTATGAGTACCCATCACATAGGTACTCATAACTTAGATATCGAGAATATACTTAAATCCTATATCATTGCCAGATACTATGGATGGGAACCAAAAGAGGAAGACCTAGAGGAAATCATTTCCCATACATCATTTTTCGATATCAACGTAGATGATGCTATCTATGAAGTCCTAACCATGCCAAGAGAAAAAATAACCATCTAAAAAACAAAGAACTTATGAAAACAATAACAAGAATCACAATCAACCAAAATGGTAATCAAATACTAACCTGCAAAGTATGCAAAGACATCAACAATATATTATTTATGTCCAATGAAGGAATATTAGAACTAATCTCTGGACTAAATTATATGGATAACCTACCAATAGTACCAGATTTAGAGAAACCAATAGAGATCCAAATCACAGTCATCCGAGAAATACCCATAGAACAAAACAAAAAAGTCCAAACCAAAATCAAAGAGATAATATACAATAATCTCTATGATACTCTAATAGATGAACTAAAGGGTACCATCTCTAGGTTCCAAGCCCAGTACAACATCCAAGAGATAAATCCCTACATATCTGATATCCTTCAGAACCCAGAAGACCTAATATCCCGCTCCAACACTAAAGAATACAGATAAGAGAAGATATA
>OCKY01000014.1_pt1 | contig 93906 bp, 106 predicted proteins | sample 1481271 | NCBI WGS metagenome assembly OCKY01 (sample SAMN03418280, study PRJEB22391) | human gut metagenome | biome: human-gut; feature: organic feature; material: feces | host: Homo sapiens | place: Italy | collected 2013-04 | reverse complement strand
AACTTAAATTCTTTAATTATCTCCATAACAAATATAATGATTTTTATTTTATTTTGTTCTATTCAAAACAAGATAAATAAAAGGGAAAGAGAGGTTTCCCTCTCTTCCCTCTCTTCTCCCTTAGAGTGTCTTGATTACATTGTCAGTAGACTGCTTCATGATGCAAGGAATCCATTCATTCTTGCCTTCAATGCAGCATTCAGCATACTGCAAATCAGAAACCTCAATCTTATTAAGGTTTTCTCTTACAGCTGGTGATACATAGCCTTGCTTTGTACCACAGATAAAGAAGACTTTGTTTGTCTTTGGGTTCTTAATAAACCGCAGTGAATCCTTCTGTTCTTCCTTCAATGCTGCTACACTCATTCTGTTTTTAACTAACATGTCCTTCATGATTTTAATGTGTTAAGTTGTTAATGAAAATTCCCCTTTGAGTTTAGGCAGACTGGGTAGGGGGATAAACCCAGAGAGCCGAAGGCTGGGGGAGGTTTTTGGTGGCTATCTCCCATTCATAGAAATAAAGTAAAAAAAAATTATTTTTCAAAAAATAAATTTTTTACTTATATATTTTGGTATATTAAAAATTTTAGTTATCTTTGCAACCTGTAGAGATATATCTATAATATCTATCACCCACGAGTAACCAAGTAATGGGTCAGAAGTTGGGTTGGTAATCCTAAATAAGGATGAGATTCTCCCCAATACTACAGAAAATTGTTATCTTATAAGATAGGTTCCTTCACCAATATAGATGAGAAAAGGTACAGGGAAAGAAGGCTATGGGGGTAAAATAGAAATATTTAGACCGGGCCTATTGAAGTAGATAATTAAAGAGTAAGACTGATAAAAAGTCATAGGGATATATTATATCCTTTTTAGTATAGAATTTAAAATATATAGTATGATTGGAACACATGATAGTTATACTTTTTTACCTCCAACCAATCCTTTATTTAATCTAGTATCCTTTTTATGGAGAACCCAGAAAAAGAATATATATAAGCAAAAAAAGACTGGAGTAGAATACTTTGATATAAGAGTAAGAAGAGTAAAAGATAAGTGGAGAGTATGTCATGGTATAATAGATTTTAATTTAGAATTTGATAGTATTAGGGAAATACTGGATTCATATTCTGGTTATAGAGTAAGACTTATATTAGAGAGAGGAGACTACTTAGATAAATACTTTTTTATTAAAGAAATTTGGGATAATAGAAGTATTGAAACCTTATCCTTCGCTTGTTTAAAGAAGAATTGGGAAATAATATTAGATAGAGATTTATCTATTAAGGATTACACTTATATTCCTTGGTTATCTGGAGAGTCTTTTTGGTATAATATTAAGAGATTTAACTTTTTCTCTACTATTAAGAGATGGGCAAAAAAGCATAACCCTATAATAGACAATACTTTAATAAGAGATAAAACCATTATACATTTTATGGATTATGTGTAAAACAGCAAGAGAGTTTTTAAGAAAGTATAGAAAAACACATTGCTGTGTTATATGTGGTGAATCTGATTATCATTGTTTAGAATTTCATCATTTAGATCCTAAGGATAAAAGATTTTCTTTATCACATAGACTTAGGCATGATATAGATCCAAAGGAGGTCTTAAAGGAAATGAGTAAAACCTGTTTGTTATGTGCTAATTGTCATAGAAAATATCATGGTGGTACACTAGGAATACCAGATAAATTATTATATGATAAGAGGGTTAAAGTACTAATTAGTGACTATAACCAGGATCTATAGTAAAAAAGTTAATGAAATATTTGGCTATTTAAAAAATTTTACTTATCTTTGCACCTGAGAGATGAGGTTACTGAATAAGTAATATCTTACTTCTTCTGATACTTATTCTTCTAGAGATTAAAGGAGTAAACTGCTTCTTAGTGTAATGGTAACATATTAGTTTTTGGAGCTAAAATTATAGGTTCAAATCCTATAGAAGCAACAACCCAACTTCAAGGCACTAGAGAGTGCCATTTGCCCTCTTAGCACAATGGATAGTGCAGGAGTCTTCTAAACTTCTAATATAGGTTCAATTCCTATAGAGGGTACTATTTAGGATGTGTAGCATAGTGGTTAATGTGCCTGACTGTCAATCAGGAGATTGGAGTTCAATTCTCCCACATCCTGCTCTACTTATAGTTCATGTTTTTGTAATGTTAAACTTATTCAATACTCTTTTTGACAGTTAGAGTATAAAGAAACTGCTTACTGGGGATGTAGCTGGAAGGTCTGAGCACTTGACTGTTAATCAAGAGATGAAAGTTCAATTCTTTCTATCCCCGCTTTATTATAATACTAATAATTACTCCTTTAGCTCAGTAGGTTAGAGCAGTATCCTTATAAGATAAAGGTCTCTGGTTCAAGCCCAGAAAGGAGTACTATGAATTATTTTAATAAACTTATTAATAATAATACAGGAGTAAGTTCTAAAAACTTTTTCCTTGTAGCAGTTACAATAATAGGATTAATACTACTATTAGTACCAGCAGTATTACTTATAATAGAAATCTGTTGTAATCATACTATACAGACAGATTTAAATGGCTTAGCTGCTTATATAGCTTCTGTTGCTGGTATATTTGCATCAGCTGGGATAACTAAAGCTTGGGCAGAAAAGTATGAGAAAAAGGATAAGTAATACTCCCCAAAGCATTAGTGGTGATGCTCAAGACCTTTAATCTTGAGAACTAGGTTCAACTCCTAGTGGGGAGACAATTATTAACTCCTAGAATTATTTAATATGAAAAAGATTTTTTCTTTAATTAAAAAAGGTGCTAGGGTATATTTTAGACAATCTTCTAAAACTTATGCTTGGGTACCTACAGGAACTATTCCTATTGGAATATAGTTCCTTTGATGTTGGAGTGAATAATAAATTGGGTATATAACAACAGTGGTCTGTAAAACCACCCCTCTTAAACAAATTATTATATTGGACTTTGGAGTAAGGGAGTTATGCCTATAAATACCCTCTTGATGGAATGGTAGACATAATAGTTTTAGAAGCTATGCTAGTAATAGGTAAGAGTTCGAGTCTCTTAGAGGGTACTAGAAAATAATTGGAAAATAGTTAAGAAAATGTTTGGTAGTTACAAATATTTTATTTAACTTTGCAACATCAAAATAAGAAAAAAGATATGTTTGAAGATAGCCTATTTACACCAATGGAAGAGGAAAGAGAGAGTAATTCCCCTACAGGAAGCCAGTTCTTTATAAGTTTCCTCAATCAACTTGAGGGGTGGAAAACTAAGTGTAAGAACTTGCATTGGGCAGCACCTAAGAAGAATATTCATGTGTATCTTGATGAGTTTCTTGATATACTATCAGATTATCAAGATGGCCTTGCAGAAGGCTATATGGGAATACTAGGTAAAATGCAACCTAATGTCATTAAAGGTACTGCAAGTGATACACTAAATGCTATGGACTTCATTGAAGAAGTTAAAGCAGGTACCTTATCTTTTTATGAAAAGATCCCCCAAGAAACTGTATATAAAGGTATTACCTCAGAATGTGAGACATTCATACAGAATATACTAAAGTATAAATATTTATTTGGACTCACAGATGTCAGACCATATTGAAGACTGGCATTTTACTGGAAAAATCTAGTTATAGTGGTGGAGGGAATATGATGAAATAGGTAAACATGTAGCTCTTAAACAGCTATGAGCATTTGCTCTTAAGGGTTCGAGTCCCTTTATTCCCACAGGTTAAAGTTATAAATATGAAAAAGCTACTACTTTTATGTGCTTCATTACTTTGTTTAAATTCTTGTGATGATGCTAATGATACATTTAAACAGAATTTTAATGAAGTGATTGTGGGGTACTGGGATATTAATAGTCCTAAAGGATATATTGAATTCTACCCAGATAACCTATTCATTATGAATGATTCTATTTATGGAAATTACAATTTTCCCTCAGAGCAAACAAATAAGGCTGATATATATTGGGAAAGTGATTCAGGGAACTCAGGAGAGGGAGTACTAGAGTTAAAGAACTACATAGGAAGTTATACTAATATTATGGTTACAGGACTTCCTTACAGAGAATTAGAAACAGTTATCTTAACTAAAAAGCCATGATAGGAACTCATAACAGTTTTACATATATTGATTCCACAAGTAAGTTATATAATAAATTTTCAGATTTCTGGAGATGCCAAGGAAAGACTATCAAAGAACAATATGAATGTGGTGCAAGATACTTTGATGTAAGGGTAACCCCAGAAACCCGAGGCAGCAGAATTTGTTGGAGAGTTTGCCATGGTAAAGTAGATTTAGGACAAACATTTATAAGTCTCAAAGCTATAGACGCCTATTTTAAAAAGTATAAAGATGCTACTTATAGGCTAGGACTTGAAAGAGGAGACACCTCTAAGTTCATAAAGGATGTAAATAACCTAGTAGCAAGGGGCAAGTCCCAATGTAAAATGGCCTTTATCAAAGACCCTTGGAAAACTATATTTCAAGCTTCTGACCATTTACCTCTTACTGACATGACTTATGTGCCTTGGAACACAGGAAAGGACTTATGGTATAACATTACTCATTTTAAGCTGGATACCATTGCTTATCACGCTAAGAAAGAAAATACTAAGCTTACAAGTGAGATGATAGAGGATCCTAATCATATCTATTTTATAGATTATATCTAAAAGGAATGCTTCCTTAGTATAAAGGTTATTACACTTGTCTTGTAAGCTAGAGATAAAAGTTCGATTCTTTTAGGAAGCTCAACAAGTTACTAAAAGCTATTTTACCTATAGTGAGAGAGTAACACCTAATGCTACTAGGTAAATCCAGCAGGAGCTGACCTGTATTGACTTAAATTAAAAAGCTGAGTTACACTACTTTGGTAAACAGTGGATGTAGATGATTAGGGGTGTAAGATAAGGACAGACTTACAATACTAGAGTACCAGTTATCCGAATCTCTAGTTTAATCATGGGGTGATAGCAATAGGCAGCTAACAAGGCTCATAACCTTGAGGTTGAGGGTTCGAGTCCCTCCCCCGTAACTATTATTTAATACAATGAAAAAAGAAATAAAGGTTTTATATGCTCCTACATTGAGTAAATTAATAAACTATGCCAATAATATGGGTATTGAGAAAGATGAAATTATTAATATACTTCCTATGTCTGAGCAATATGCTATGATTTATTATGAAGAAAAAAGAGATTCCATTAATGGGTGAGGAAAGATTTGAGGAATACCTTAAATCAGTTAGTGAAAATAACTTGCCCCATTTACATGATTTTAGTGCTGTAAGTCACTTTAAATCTGTATGGAGAGCTATTAGAAGAGGACATGTAGCTCCTTATGGTGTTATTTATCCTAAGAGGCCCTTTAACAATGCAAAACATAGTAAAGGGAGTCTTAATGACATAAAAAAGACAATATATGAGCAACTTAAGCACAGAAGATCAGGTAAGTGATTATAACAATATTCCAGTGTTATACTGTAAACATTGTTTATCTATTAGAGTTAGAGACATACCTATGATGGAAAATTCTGATTTCTGTGATAAGTGTGGATCTACTGATATTGAGGAAACTAGTATAGAGAATTGGGAAGAACTCTATAAAAGTAGATATGGTCATAAATATTTGGAGGAGTAAAGTATGGAAGACAATAAAACTAATTTAAAGCTAGAGAAGAAGGATCCTAAAGATAAGAAGTTATCTTATGAGGAGCTGAATAATATAGCTCATCAGCTCAGTGAACAATCAAGAAATCTTTATCTTGAACTTCAAAAAGCTAACCAGTATAATCTGTTTAAGAGACTAGACTACTTATTTAAAGTGATAGAAAATTCTAGTATTTTTGACACTGAGTTTGTTACAAAGTGTAAAGATGAAATAAAAAGTATAATAACTATTCCTGAAACTTCAGATACTAATGAACAGTAGAGTAAACAATATAGTTAGAATACCTACTAGTTTACAAGGAAGATTCTTCAGATATTGGGTAGACTTTTTACATCCATATCATAAACTCACTAACAGAGAAAGTGAAGTAATAACTGCTTTACTAAAAGAAAGATATAATCTTAGTAAGAAAGTCAGTGATCCTGAGATCTTGGATACTATTCTTATGAGTGATGATATACAAAGAAAAGTAAGAGAGGAATGTGGAATGTCTAGGTCTCATTTTCAGGTTATAATGGGAAAATTAAAAAAGAGTGGAATACTAGAGAATAATAAAATTAATCCTAAATTTATACCTAATATAAGAGAGGATGAAAACTCATTCCAGTTACTTTTATTATTTGAATTAAAATGAACTATGACCAAATAGTAGATGAGGTAGCTAAGGAACTCAATCTTCCTTATGAGCTAGTAGATAGAACTTATAAATCTTACTGGAAATTTATAAGAGATTTTATAAGTAACCTTCCCCTAAAGGAAGTGCAGAGTAGGGATGATTTCTTAAAACTGAAAACAAATATTAATATACCTTCATTAGGGAAACTTTCATGTTCCTATGATAGATTTGTAGGATTAAAGAAAAGATTTGAGTTAATAAAAAAGATTAGAGAAAATATTTATGTTAAAGATAAATAAGATTAAACCCATGTTTAATAGAATCCTTGTTACTGCTGATAAGTATCAGCAAGATGTAAAACAAGGAGGTATAGTAGTTATTACAGCAGGCTCTTTAAAAGAATATCAAAGAGTAATTTCAGTTGGGTCTACTGTAAGAGATATTAAAAAGGGTGATATGGTATTAATTAATCCTACTAGATATGCTGTAAAAAAACATAATGAGGGTTCATTAAAGAATGGGGTAGTTACTGATAATCCAGTGGTTTCCTATAATTTTAATCTAGTTGAGGTTAATGATCAAGTATGTATTCTATTGTATGATCAGGATGTAGATTATGTTATTGAAGATTTTGAAGAAGTAAAAGATGAAGCTCCTTCATCTTTAATTCTTCCTGAAGATAAGAAATTTGAATGTTAATCATAAGGAGTTAGTTATCTAACTCCTTTTTTTATTTTATATAATATGCAATTAATTAGAGTAGAGAATTTTGAAGTAAAGGCATCAGACGAAATACTTTTATATCCTTCTTTTAAAAAACTGTACAAATCAGACAGAACAAAGGATAAAAGTAATTTTTTTAAATTTCTATCTATATTATATTTTACTTATGATATAAGATCTAATTACCAATATATAATAGATGAGAAGGAAAGACTAAAAGTAGTATGTGAGTCTAATGGATATGATATTCCAAAATTTAGTGACTTAGAGTTAGAGTGTATCAAATTATACAAGAATAGTCAGAATACTACTGCCTCTATGCTCTTACAGGACACTAGGGCTACTATTGATAAAATAAGAACTATGCTCAGGGAGATAGAAATAAATGACCTTGAAGAAAAAGATAAAGTAACTGCAATAAAGACTATAGCAGCTACAGTAAATATGATACCAAAGTTAGCTAAAGACTTAACAGAAGCTGAAAAGGCTGTTTCAAAAGAAATAGAGGAGTCTGGTAGGGCCAGAGGAAATCAAGGAAGTAAAACATTAATGGATGATGGAATTTTATGATGCTAAATATACAGGAAATACTGGAAGTAATATCTGATAAGAAATATGTTATACAGAGACAAATACATAGAAATTCAACATTTAAAGGTATAAAAACTTATAAGTTATATCTCTATGAGATTCACACTGATGGTAATAATATTATCTATAGAGACTCTGTAAATAAAGTAACCAGTGATGATGAGAATGTATGGCATGATATGTATCTTAAATTAATAAAATGGTTATATGATAACAAATAAATATCAGTCTAAAGTAAGTGAAGATGAAATTTATTCCTTAGATCCTGAAATACAAGAGCAATTCTATGATTACATAAATAACATTCCTTATATTAAGAGTCTTATAGACCCAAATAGGAAATATGCCAAGGATCTTCAAAGAGATGAAAAGGGAAGAATAATAGTAGATATTACTAAGCCACATATCCTAGAAGATATGGATTATTTTAGACCATCTGCCTTACACTTTCAAAAGTATGGATGTTTTACCAGATTAAGGCCTAATCCTAATCCAAATAGTGAATATGGTAAATGGATTAGGGAGGAGGTTAGAAGATGTTATGAAGGTTATATTAGAAAATCAGATGGTGAGTGGATAACTGGTGATATGTACTTTTTTCTAAATTATTGCCCTATACTTCAGATAAAAGAGGATGAAGGAGGTAACTCAATTAGAACTCTTGACTTTCCAAGAGTATGGGATGGTCACTATTATAAATTTCATTATCTGAATCAATGTAGACATGAAGGGCATCATGCAATGGAATTAGCCAGTAGAGGTAAAGGAAAGAGTTATACAGCTGCTGCTTTACTTGCTAAAAGATTTATACTTGGTGAAAGTAGAAAGGTTAATAGAAAAGTACAATGTGTAGCTACTGCCAGTGAGAAAAAATATATACAAGGAGCTAACCAGTTACTTGACATGTTTCAGTACTATATTGACTTTTGTGCAAAGAATACTCAATTTCCATCAAGAAGATTAACCTCTTCCTTACAGAATTTACAATGGACAATGGGATATATTGATGTAAATACTGGTGCTAGAATGGGAACTGAAAACAGTGTCATTGGTATAACATCTAAAGATGATGAGTCTAAGCTTAGAGGATCAAGAGGTGTATTGTATCTCCTGGAGGAGGCTGGTTCTTTCCCAAGATTACTTAATTTATATTCAGTATTAAGACCTTCTGTAGAAGATGGTAAAAAAGTATATGGTTTAATTTATGGCTATGGAACTGCTGGTGACTCAGAATCTGACTTTAGTTCTATGCAGGAATTAATGTATAATCCAAGAGGTTATAATATAAAAGGAGTTCCTAATGTTTATGATAAGGAGGGACAGGGAAGAAGGGAATTTACATACTTTTTTCCTGGGTATCTTAATATGGCAGATTGCTATGATAAAGATGGAAATAGTGATGTTATAAAAGCTTTACTTACTATATTAAAGGATAGATATACAGTTAAATATAACAGTAGTGATATAAATGCTATAACTAAGAGAATAGCAGAAATTCCAATAACTCCACAGGAAGCTATTCTAAGAACTAATAAAAATATATTTCCTATTACTGAGATTAATGCAAGATTAAATGAAATAGATAATGATCCTAATTTCTATGATGATACTTATGTAGGTGAATTAATATTTACTAAAAATGGTGAAGTAGAATTTAATCCCACTACAGATATTCCCATTAGGAATTTTCCTCTTAAAGACAATAAAGCTCAAGGTGCTATAGAAATATATGAAATGCCTGTAAAAATAAATGGGAAAGTACCACAAGAAAGGTATATAATATCTCTTGATAATTATGAAAATGATCAGGCAGAATCAATGTCTCTTGGATCTATTTTTGTCTTAGATTTATGGACAGATAGAATTGTAGCTGAATATACAGGTAGACCTATGTATTCAGATGATTTAAATGAAATATGTAGAAAAATGTGTTTATTTTATAATGCAAAATGCTTATATGAAAATAATAAAAAATCTACTTTTGCATATTTCAGCAAGACTAATAGTTTACATTTATTAGCAGACACACCAGAATATTTAAGACAAAAACAGATTATTAAAGCACAGGGATTTGGTAATAGCTCTAAGGGAGTTACAGGTACAGTTCCAGTATTTAATTTTGCTTATACTCTTATAAGGGACTGGTTATTAAAGCCTGTCACTGTTAGTTCTACAGAAGGGGAGGAAGAGGTACAATACACTGTTCCTAATCTGCATTTTATAAAAAATAGAGCACTTTTAAAGGAGTTAGCTTTGTTTAACCCAGATATAAATGTAGATAGAATTAAATCTTTATGTCAATTAATGCTCTACAGAGAGGAGAAAATGATATTGTATCAAGGTAATCCACAGCATTATGGTAATACAAAGGATAGTAACTATTTAGGCAATGATCCTTATTTCACTAATAACTATGATAAAAGATTCAGTAAATTTAGTAAAAGTGATATTTGTGATTAATAAATTAATTATAGTCTTGTATAAATAATTACTTTTAATTATCTTTGTACCTACTATAAATATACATTACTTTAATATTAAATTATTTAATACAATATGTCAGATTTTGTTCAATTTCCTCCACAACAATTACCCTTTAATAAAAAGACAAAAGAGTGGAGAAAAAAGCATTTAGATTGGGCAGATAGTAAGACATTCTTTAATTATAGTTTAGTTAGAAATTCTGTTATTCATAAGAAAATTAATTATGATTTACTTGTAGGGAAACTCCATATGAGTGACCTTGAAATGATTCTTAATCCTGAAAATATACAAGCAGGTTTTATACCTGATAGAATCCAGCATTACCCAATAATGAATTCTAAATTAGATGTTTTAATAGGAGAAGAATCTAAAAGAGTATTTGATTATAGAGTAATTATTACTAATCCTAACTCTATATCAGAAATAGAAAATAAAAAGAAAGAGGAGTTACTACAGGATCTACAGAATCTATTAACTAATACTGCCCAATCAGAGGAAGAATTTAACCAAGGATTAGAAAAAATAAATTATTATTATTCTTATGAATGGCAAGATATGAGAGAAATAAGAGCTAATGCTCTTCTCAATCATTATAATAAGGAGTATAATATGCCTCTAATCTTTAATGATGGATTTAAGGATGCTCTTGCAGTAGGTGAGGAAATATATCAATGTGATATAATTGGAGGTGAACCAACTCTTACCAGATTAAACCCACTAAAGGTTAGGATATTTAAATCAGGATATTCTAATAAAATAGAAGATGCTGATGTAATAGTAATAGAAGACTATTGGAGTCCAGGAAAGATTATAGATACTTACTATGATGTACTAACTAAAAAGGATATAGAATATATAGAGCATTTACCTGATTTCACAGGTGAAGCAGCAAAAGATTCTATGGATAATATAGATGGTAGGTATAGTTTTGTGAATATGAATATGGTTGGGGATGAAATGAGTACTGAAGGATTTTACTTTGATCCCCTTAATTTATTCTCTGATGGTGTACAAGGATCTTTATTGCCTTATGATTTAGCAGGTAATGTTAGAGTCCTAAGAATGTATTGGAAATCAAGAAGGAGAATAAAGAAAGTTAAGTCTTATGATCCAGAAACAGGAGAAGAAGTTTTTAATTTTTATCCTGAAACTTATGTATTAAATAAGGAAGCTGGTGAAGAAGAACAGATATTCTATGTAAATGAGGCTTGGGAAGGTACTAAGATAGGTGAAGAAATATATGTAAATATGAGGCCTAGGGTAGTACAGTATAATAGACTATCAAATCCTTCAAGGTGTCATTTTGGTATCATTGGTACTATATATAATCTAAATGAGGGAAGACCATTCTCCTTAGTAGATAAGATGAAACCATATAACTACTTATATGATGCTATACATGATAGACTAAATAAGTTATTAGCTAGTAATTGGGGTAAAATAGTAACTCTTGATTTAGCTAAGGTTCCTAAAGACTGGACTATAGAAAAATGGTTATATTTTGCAAAAATAAATAAAGTAGCTGTAGTAGATAGTTTTAAGGAAGGAAATATAGGTGCAGCTACAGGTAAAATTGCAGGTGCTCTTAATAATGCATCTTCTGGTGCTATTGACTTAGAATTAGGTAATACCATACAAAACAATATTAATTTATTGGAATATATCAAGGCAGAAATGTCTGATGTTGCTGGTATATCTAAGCAAAGAGAGGGACAGATAAGTAATAGAGAAACTGTTGGTGGGGTTGAAAGAGCTACTCTTCAGTCTTCTTATATAACTGAATGGTTATTTTTTAATCATGATGATACTAAGAGAAGAGCTATTAATTGCTTTATAGAAACTGCTAAAATAGCTTTAAGAGGCAGAAGTAAAAAGTTTCAATATATTCTATCTGATAATTCTATCAGAATTATGAATATAGATGGAGATGAATTTGCAGAGAATGATTATGGACTTGTTGTAGATTCTAGTACAGGAACTCAAGAATTAAATCAAAAGTTAGATATGTTAGCTCAAGCTGCATTACAGAACCAGACTCTTAACTTCTCTACTATAATGAAACTATATAGTAGTGCTTCATTAGCAGAAAAGCAGAGAATGGTTGAAATAAATGAAAATCAAATGATTGAGAGACAGCAGCAACAAGCTAAGATAGAACAGCAGTTACAACAGCAACAACTAGAAATGCAGTCTAAGCAAGCTGAAGCTCAGAGGCAACAGGAAGATGAATTAAATAAGAGAGATAATGAAACTAAAATTCTTGTTGCAGAAATCAATGCTCAGTCTAAGCAGCAGGATGATGGTATTATAGAACCAGAAGACTCTAAGGCAAAAGAAGAACTTTTAGAAAAGATTAGACAGTTTAATGAGAATCTTAAATTAAATAGAGATAAACTTAACTTAGAGAGACAGAAGCATGAGGATGATGTAAAACTAAAAGAGAAAGCTCTTAATAAGAAAACAACTAATACTAAATAATATGAAAAAAATAAGAGATATTATTGTATCTTCAGTAGAACCAGTAGATAATAGTGTAGCATGGTTATTTCCTGTTGGAGATGGAATCTTTAAACTTAAATTATATAGTTCCACTGGTTGGGCAGATGTAGCATTAGGTACACAAAGACCTCAAGGAGATGTTGGTCCTCAAGGACCACAAGGTGAACAAGGTATTCAAGGTGAGGCAGGACCAAAAGGTGAAAAGGGTGACACTGGTGAAATTGGACCTCAAGGCCCTGCTGGACAGAATGGTGCTGCTGGTGCAGATGGTAAATCTATAACAGCTATTGAATTAACTACTAATGCTGAAGGGGCTGTGACTGGTGGTACTGCAACTCTTAGTGATGAGTCTACTATACAAATAACAGTAACTTCTAATAAGCAATAATTATACCATTAGAAATAAACTGTAATACTTAATTATAATACAGTAATTATGAAGTATATTAAATATGTTCTACTATTTATTCTTATTATATCCTTAATATTCTCATTTTTTCTATTTAAAAGTAATAGAAGTCTTAAAGAGGAATTATCAGTATCTTCTAGTAATTTAAAAGCCTATGTTTCTGAAAATTCATCTTTAAAGAATCAAGCAGAAGTATTTAAACTTACAGTAGATCAGCTTAATTATTATAATGATTCTATTTTAGAGGAAATGAATAGAATAAGAAAGGAGCTTAATATAAAGGATAAAGACTTACAAGCACTTCAATATTTAAAAACTACTACTACTAAAACAGACACTTTTTTTATCACTGATACTCTATTTAGGGATACTCTTAATATTGATACTATTATGTCAGATGAGTGGTATAGAATAAAATTGGGATTAAGGTTTCCAAATAAGGTAATAGTAACTCCTACTTTTATTAGTGAAAAGTATTTAATTATAAGTAGTAAGAAAGAAACTATTAACCCTCCTAAAAAGTTTTTCTTATTTAGGTGGTTTCAAAAGAAGCATACTATTGTAACTATAGATATATATGAAAAAAGCCCATATATAACTAATGAAAAGCAGAGATTTATAGAAATAATAAAGTAAAATGACTAATGTTGGTGTAATTATAATTACTGGTTTCATTACAATAATTACTAATATTATTACATCTTGGATTACTTGGTTTTTTACTAGAAAAAAATACGATGCTGAAGTAGATCACTCTTTAATAGAGAATTTAAAAGAGTCATTGGAATTCTATAAAAAATTATCTGATGATAATACCAAGAGACTTGAAGAAACCTTAAGGAGAAGTAGCCAACTGGAAGAGGAAGTAAATCAATTAAAATCTCAAGTTATTAGCATGATGTCTACAATTTGTACAAACTTAACATGTAAATTGAGAAAAGGAAAACCTTTAGAAGAATGAAATTAGTATTAAAAAGAATAGCAAAGAAAACTACCTATACAATAGGTAAGTTATACATTAATGATGTTTATTTTTGTGATACCTTAGAAGATACAGATAGAGGACTATCAAGTTCTATGAGTCTTGATACAATTAAGGCTAAGAAAAAAGCAGCTAATACTGCAATACCAACAGGTACTTATAAAGTAAGTATGAATGTAGTATCTAATAAGTATTCTAGTAGTCCTTTCTATAAAAAGTTATGTAGCTCTAAAGTACCTAGATTATTAAATGTTCCAGGTTTTGATGGTATATTAATACATACAGGTAATGATAATACAGACACTGAAGGATGTATATTGGTAGGGGAAAATAAACAAGTAGGTAAAGTACTTAATAGTAAAGTAACTTTTAAAAAACTATATAAAGAGCTTTTAGAAGATAAAGAAAACATAACAATTAAAATTGAATAATTATGGGTAAAAAGGGATGTAAAAGCAAAGGTAAAGGTAAGAAATGTAAATAATGTCTAACTTTAAAAATTAGTATTAGGGCAAAAAGAAGAAAACCTAACACAGTAAAGGCAGGTTTAAGTAGAAGTAGAAGATATAGCTGTGGTGGAAAGCTTAAAAAATAGTCTTTCTACTCCATCAGGTAAAGTATATATAGGGCAAACATGTAAAAATCCAAATATAAGATGGCTAAATGGAAGTGGATATAAATGGTGTACTAGATTTAGAAACTCTATATTGAAATATGGTTGGGATAATATAAAGCACGAAATTTTATTTGAAAACTTAAATAAAATCTCAGCTGATTGTATAGAAATAGATTTAATTTATTATTATAAAAAGTTAGGTATATCATTAAATATTACTAATGGAGGTGAAGGAGCACTTGGTAGAATTCCAAGTGAAGAAACTAGAAGGAAGATGTCTATAGCTGCTACTGGTAGACATTTGAGTGAAGAAGCTAAAAAGAAAGTATCTCTTAATAATGGAAGAGGAATGTTAGGGAAACATCCATCTAAAGAGACTTTAAAGAAAATGTCAGATAGTCATAAAGGTAAGAAACCTTCTAAAGAAACTTTAATAAAAAGAGCCTTAGCAATGAAAGATAAAAATAATAAACCTGTAGCAGTTTATAATATAGATGGCACTATTTTTAAAACCTTTATATCTTCCGCAAGATGTGCTGAATTTTTTAATGTAATACCAGCAACTATTAATAATGTTCTTAGAGGAAGATCTAAAACTCTAAAAAGAAAATATTTAATAAAATAGGATACAAGTAATTAAGAAGTTATTACTTAATATAATTCAAAATATAGATTCTGGAAATTCAAATATTTCAGAAACAGATGCTATAGAAATAGTTAAAGTATTATCTGAATATACTAGGAAAGATGTTGGTATTAGTAAATATTCTGCCTGTCAATATCTTAATGTCAGTAGGGCTACTTTTGATAATTATGTTAGAGAAGGAAAATTACTAAGAGGAAAACACAGTATAGGATTTAAAGAATTAAGTTGGAGTAAGAGAGATCTTGATGACTTTATAAGGAAGAGTAGAGATGAAAACAACAAGGAAAATTAATGTGCCAATATATAACTTTACAATATATTTTACAGTGTTTGATAAGTGGGAAGAAGTATCTAAAATATTTGGAAGTGAAACCAATCAAAGAGAAGGGTTTCTTTTAACAAGTTCCAAGTATCCTACTATACTAAAGATGTATACAGACTCAGACTGTGAAAATAATGTAGTACATGAGGCTATTCATATAAAGAATATAATATTTGATACTATAGGTTACAAATGTGACTATGATAATGATGAACCAGAGACATATCTAGTTGAATACCTTTATGATAAGCTCATAAAAGTATTTAGACTACACAATAAAAACAATGCTAAAATTTAAATAATATAACCCATTCAATATTAATATATTGAGTGGGTTTTTTGTTATACTTAGCATTGTTAGGTTTCCTGATAATTAATATATAACTTTGTATCTGTAAGCTTACAGAAATAGTTAATCAATTAATCTAATTATCATGGAAATTATAGAAAAAGACAACCAAAAGGAGTATGCAAGTAAAGCTGTTGGTAATACTGCTTTAGGTTTATCTATTGGTGCTCTTGGTATAGAGTTACTTAGAGGTGGACTGGGTGGAGGTCTATTTGGTCTATCTGGTGTAGGTGCTGGTCAAGCAGCTTATGACTATACTAATAGTAACAATGTACAATATCTTGAAAGAAAACAATGCCAGGACTACCTTGATATAACAGAGAAATACTATCAGGGTAGAATAGCTGACATGACCTCTCTTCATGATTCTTTCTATAATCTGGATGCTAAATTAAATAATTCAGCATTTAGCTTATATAAGAATCAGAGAGATGGATTTGATGCTTTAGCTTCAAGAATTAGTGCCTTAGAAACTAAGCAAGCTGTTGCTGATGCAGTTGAACCATGGAGAGCTAAAGTACTTAATATGCAGATTAATGGTGTAGCTGCTAGCTCTCAATCTGCTGTAGCTCTGGAGGCTGAGAGAAGAATGTGTGCAGACAATAAGATTGTGAACTATGTAAATGGTACATTCTATCCTATTGAAGTAGCTAATATAACAGTAGGTTCTACTGCAACTGCTAGAAACACATATAATCCTTTATGCCCCTGCTCTTGTCCTGTAGTTAATTCAGGTACCAGCAGTGCAGCTTAAGTAAAATAGTAGGAGATTATTCTCCTACTATTATTAATTTTAAATCAGATAAAATATGTATCCAGTAAATCAAGTTATATTAGGTGGAGACCCAATGATGAGCAATCTAGATGATATAGATATGCAGATTTAAATCATGGTTTAGTAATAATATTGAACAGAAAATAATAGAATCAGCTATTATATTCTGGTTTAAGGATGATGACTATAAAGAGGATAAGATACAACACTATTTTGGAGAAGAATAAATAAAAAGGTGAGATAAATTCTCACCTTTTGTTTTATCAGTAAATAAGGATATTTTTTATATATTCTTAATAAATTATTTATGTACTTTATTATATATAAAATATTTTTTAACTTTGCATGAGTATAAAATAATTATTTGAGAAGTATATGGAAGTAGACAACTTAAGTATGGATAATATCTTAGGACAGGAGGAAATAGAATCTCTATTTACTCAAGATAGTCCTGAGGAAGATCCTAAGGATCAAGTTAAAGATAATGAAGATCCTAAGGAAGATAATAAAGATGAAAATAAAGAAGAAACTACTGAGGTAAATCCAGATGAACTATTTGATTTACCAGAGAGCGTAGGTAGTGGAAAAGAAGATAAAAAGGGAAGTGAAGATACCCCCTCTGATAAGGACGGTTCTTCTCCAAATAAAATTTACTCTTCCATTGCCAAAGCCTTTGCAGAAGAGGGTATCTTTCCTGACCTTGATGATGAGACTATTACTAGTGTTAAAACCCCTGAGGATTTAAGAAATCTGGTAGAAGAGCAAATTAGGGCAGGCTTGGATGAGAGGCAGAAAAGAATAGATGAAGCTTTAAATTTAGGAGTAGAACCTGATGTTGTAAGACAGTATGAAGGTACTCTTCAATACTTGAATAATATAACAGAAGATGCTATAAATGCAGAGGATGAAAATGGTGAGAAATTAAGAAAGCAACTTATCTATCAGGATTTTATTAATAAAGGATTTACAAAGCAAAGAGCCTCAAAGGAGGTACAAAGATCCTTTGATAATGGTACTGATATAGAGGATGCTAAAGATGCTTTGCAGGATAATAAAACCTTCTTTAAGGGTCAGTATGATGAACTTATAGAGAAGTATAAGAAAGAAGAGGCAGCTGAAGTAGAAAAGAATAAGAAGCAGGCAGAAGAATTAAAGAATTCTATATTATCAGATAAAAAAGTATTTGGTGACTTAGACATTGATAATAATACAAGAAGAAGAATATATGATAATATATCAAAACCTGTTTATAAGGACCCAGATACAGGTGAATATCATACTGCCCTCCAAAAATATGAATTAGAAAATAGAACAGAATTCCTAAAGAATGTAGGATTAGTATTTACCTTAACTGATGGTTTTAAGAACTTTGATGGCTTAATTAAGAACAAGGTAAGAAAGGAAACAAAGAAAGGCCTAAAGGAATTAGAACATACATTAAATAATACATCTATAGCATCAGATGGTAGTCTAAAATATGTAGGAGGTGATGAAACTGATCCTAATTCATTTATAGGTAAAGGATGGAAATTAGATATATAAAAGGACTATGAAGAGAATAAAGTTAGTAGAGGATAAAAGCTCTATACCTTATAGTAATGAGCAGAATGATCTATATGAAGTAGATGGTTCATCCTATGGAGGGATGATTATATATAATGGAAAGAGACAAGTATTAGAACTACCTGAGTTTCCTAAAGTCAGACTAGTTAAGATAGTAAGACCTTCTTTAGTTACAGTTACTGGTTCAGGTAGAATAGGGGGATATCGCCTTGTTCCTTACCTAGGTCAAGAAAGTTCTTGGGGTGATGATGCTTCTACTGGTACAAATCTCTATACTCCTGGAGTATATCTTGTATGGAGTGCATTTTCTCAGCCCTATAAAGAAGGTACTAAAATAATTTTTGAAGAACCTACTAATTTAGATAGTATTGCTCCTAAGGCTGTAGTCTCAATATCATACATGCTACCTAGTAAAAATAATAAAAAAATTATTAAGACATGGATTAATACAAAGAGATTAAAAGCATTTAGTAGAGATGGCTACAATTTTTTACTTCTTGACTTTACTTCTGTACCCTATGCTTTATTTAGTTTAGATAATACAGGTACTTTAAAATCTTTAGATAAAAGTACACTTAAAGAATTAGTAGATTCCAAAAATATAGATAAAGTAACTTTAATATTTGTTAATGTAGTAGTTAGTAGCAGTATTCATGGAACTAATATTCTGTATTTAAAAGCATCAGATTTAACTAATATTTCATTAGAAGAAGTTGGACTTAATTAATTAATTTATAAAATAATAATAGAATATGGCTGGAAAGCTTAATAAATTTCAAATGGTGGGTTTTACCCATTGGAAAGGCCTTACAAAGGGGAATCACTTAGGTGCAGTATTTCAGGCAGCTCCCCAGAAGGCATCAAATCTAATGGTACAACTATTAGCCTTCCATAGAGGAAAAACCCTTGATTCATTCCTAAATCAGTTTCCCGTTAGTAACTTAGCGGCTTAATAGGGAGACCTATTACAGAAAAGACATTAAATTGCTGGAAGTTCTTTAGAGTCCTTCTTGCTAAAAGTAAAGATATTTATTTCAGTTTAATTATATAACTATGGATAAATACTATAAAATTAAAGGGTATGAAGACTATTATATCAGTAAAAATGGGAGAATATATTCTACTCTAACTAATAAGGAATTAAAGTTTGATAGAAGCTGTCATGGTTATTGTAAAGTAAAATTAATGGACAGAAGATTAGGTAGGTATGTTAATTTACAAGTACACAGACTGGTAGCTATCCAATTTATTCCTAACCCAAGAAATCTTCCAGAGGTAAATCATAAAGACGGAAATAAATCTAATAATAGTATTTATAATCTGGAATGGTGCACGTCTGAGTATAACCACAGACATGCTAAAGAAAATAATCTTTATAAGACTGAAGAAGATAGTCCCAGAGCTAAACTTACTAAAAAGCAGGTTATACAAATATATAAGGACTGGGAGTCTTGTAAGAATAAAACTACATTAGCCAAAAGATACAATGTGTCTGACTCTCTTATAGGAGAAATAGTTAGAGGGATTAGATGGTCTAGTACTTATAAAGAATATTATGGAAAACCTTCAGGATATAAAAAACCAAAAAGAAAGAAACTGAGTCTATCTATATTAAAGGATATTCTTAAATATTACTTTGTAGATATGAAGAGTACCATTGAAATAGAAAAGACTACAGGAGTAACAAATGGTTATATCTCTAAAATAGTTAGAGGTATTGTTTATCCTAAAGAGGTAAACACTTTACTTTTAGAAATAAAGAAGGAATTAGATAATCAGCAGCCAAGCCTATAAATTAATAGGAAGGTTCAACGACTATAATATGTCTGTCTCTATGAGACAATGGTATAGTCTGAACTATATGGAGACATATAGATAACATATTGTAAGGAATTTGAAGATGACAGTGAATATTACTGGGATGTAATTGGCTCTACAAGAAGAAATATACCTCTAGTAGAAGCAAGGGATGAAAATAATGTTGTTATTACAAGTGAGTATCCTACTAATGTGGGAGTTGGAACTGCCCCATTCTACTTAGTATTCCCTGAAGATTGGTTTGCTGATGGTAGACTCATAGCTTAACCTACAAGCTATTTGCCATCATGGTTTGGTAACAAACCTAAGTAAAATTGAGCAAAAACGGTGAAGCCTTCCAAATAATATAAGGTAATACCGTGCTAACTTTAAGTGTAATAACTTAAAGTAGTGTAGAGGTTAGAGATTGAAACTATGAGAGGGTTTATTTATAAGATTACTAATAAAATAAATGGTAAATCCTATATAGGACAAACTATTCAAAATGTAAAAGAGAGATTTTATCAGCACTGTGCTACTAAATGTAGCCAAGCAATATTAAATATGGTTATACACAAAGCCATAAATAAGTATGGTAAATCAAACTTTACAATAGAAGTAATCGAAGAAGTAGAATCTACTAATCTTAATGATAGAGAAAGGTATTGGATAAGGTATTATGATTCCTATAATAATGGTTACAACTCCACTAAAGGAGGTCAAGATGGAATTAAATTATTTAAGATTCTTGATACAGAATCCATTGTTAGAGAATATAAGTCTGGAAAATCATTAAGAGAAATAGGTAGACTATTTAATGTAGATAAACAAACCATTAAGGATTTATTAGTTAGAAATAATATCAATCTAAGAACCACAAGAACTTATAAATTGAGTCAAAAAGACAGAGAGGACATTATTAAAGATTTATCTTTAGGACTTAGTAGAAAAGAAATAATAAGTAAGTGGCATATTAGTAAGGGTTATTTAAGCCAACTAATAAATGGTTATCGTAGAATATAATATCTCCAAGAGTGCTCAACTCCTTATGCCTTTATAAGGATGAAAATTTATCCCGACCTATTACAATGGTAAAGTAATAGAACTATAGGATAAAAAGCCTATAGGATAACAAAGTGGAATATATAGTAGGTAACCTTAATGAGGTCTACCAATTTAGAATCCTTGGTGATCCTAGAATGGAAGGTACCAATGCAGTATATAAGGTAGAGCTTGCAGGTGGTAATACTATGGGATGCCCAGTTGAAAGATTACTGGCAGGAGAAAGATTCTCTATTGAAGCTGCCTTTGTTGAGAAAGAACTTTCAAGGAAAGTAGGTGATGTAAGATTCAGTTCTCCTGTCTCTATGAGGAATGAGTGGTCTACTGTAAGAATACAGCATAAAGTTCCTGGAAATATGCTTAATAAGAAACTTGCAGTTGGTATTCCTGTTGTCAGAGAAACTGAGGGTAGATACACCAGAGATACTGTTAATAAATGGATGCACTATGTAGACTGGGAAGTAGAATGTCAATTCTCTGACTATAAGAACAATGCTCTTGCTTTTGGTAGAAGCAACAGAAATTCTAATGGAGAATATATGAACATTGGTAAGTCAGGAAGTGCCATTAAGACTGGAGCTGGTCTATTTGAACAGATGGAAGTTGCTAATACAATGTATTACAATAATTTCTCATTAAAATTATTAGAGGAAGCTCTATATGAATTAAGTGCTTCTAAATTAGGTTTTGGTGAGAGATACTTCTTAATTAAAACTGGTGAAAGAGGTGCTATTCAGTTCCATAAAGAAGTACTTAAGACAGTATCTGGTTGGACTCAATTTGTACTAGACAATAACTCTATTGGTGTTGTTCAGAAGACTCAATCAGTTCTTCATCAGAATGCTCTGTCAGCTGGTTTCCAATTTGTAGAATACAAAGCACCTAATGGTGTAAGAGTTAAACTTGATGTAGATCCGTTAAATTTTCATAGAGCGGCCTAATACAGTAATGTATTTTGAATAATAGGACAAAAACGGTGAAGTCCTTTTGATATATTGTTTTAATAGCTAAAAACTATGATAGAAGAATATAGAAAATTAAGGGAATATCCTAATTATAGGATATACAATACAGGTAAGATATATAGTGAATGTTATAAGAAATTTATTCATCAACATGATGATAATTCAGGATACTTACAAGTAACACTTGTAGGTTTACATGGAAGAAAAACTATTAAAGTTCATATTTTAGTGGCTAAAGCATTTCTTTCAAATCCTTTTAAACTTCCTGAAGTAAATCACATAGATTGTAATAAGTATAATAACAAAGTCATAAATCTTGAATGGGTAAGTAAACATGATAATATGCTTCATGCTTCTAAATACTCCTATAAACATAGAGAAGATTTATCACCACTTACTAATGATATGGTTAGACTTATTCCTATATTACTTGATTATGGATTCAGTATAAAACTGATTTCTAAATTATATAAAGTAGGTCATGTAACTATAAGAAACATAATTCAAGGTAAAACCTGGAAACATCTCAAATTAAAATTCCCTAAAGCTGAATTTAATAGGGGAACTATTGAGATAGGAAAGCATTTATATGACATGCTTATTTCCCTTAATGTGGATAACACCGTGCTAAACTCAAGAGTTAAAGTACTTGAGTCAGTGTAACGCATAGAAGTTGAACCTTAGAAATAAGAATAAAATACTTCCACGAGTGTCCTACATCCTTAAATATTAAGGATGGTGATATATGCTGAACTTACAAGATAATAAATTGTAAGAAGTATAGATAAAAAGCTATACGATAACACAATGTCTATGATGATCCAGTAAGAAATAAGATTCAACATCCTAATGGAGGTCCTGCATTCTCTTACAGATATGATATTATGTATATTGGTACTATGGACCAGCCTAATATCTTTAAATGTAAGATTAAGGGACAAACTGAATTAAGAGGATATCAGTGGGGTTTAAGAAATCCTTATACAGGACAGTTAAATAATATGAATATGTCCTTTGATGAGGATGCTGCTGTTATCCACAGAATGGCAACCTTAGGTATCTGTGTTCTAGATCCTACTAGAACCATGTCATTAATACCTGCAATATTACAGGGATAAAAGGGTAGGGGAAATATCCCCTCCCTTCAATTTTTAGTTCAGGAGATTTTAAATTAACATAAATAAAAATGGAAGAGACTATTATAGTAGATGAGGAACTTCCAATGACTGAAGTTCCTAAAGAAGCACCAAAAGTAAAGAAACAAAGAAAAACTGAACAGGTTCTTTATACTAAAGAATCAACAAGTATAAATTGCCTAAGACATGAGAGGATTATTATTAGGCATATTTCTAAACAATCAGGATTAGTAACTAATCCTAAGCATATTCTTTATGGAGGAATGGCAGAAAATTCTGTTAAAACCTATGTAGTACCTAGATTATCTTCAGGTATGTATGTAAATGTATTAACAGACAATGAGAAAGAATTCCTTGAAGAGATTATGGGCTTAGAACATAATGCTCTAAGTATTTATAGAAAAGAAGGAAACTTCTGGGATGATTCTAATGATAATGGTATTTCAAAAGTAAGACTTCATAAACAAGATAACTTCTTAGATTTATCAGACCCAGAAGATTATATAAGATATAAAATACTTCTTGCTAATAAAGATTTTATAGCTCCTAGTATACAGGCTTTGGAAGACTCACCTAAAGCTACTTATGAATATGTTATTATTGAAGAAGGAGCAGAAACTAAGATGGCTAAGAGTAATATGACTACTACCATGCAGTGCTATAAAGAGTTGGGTAAAGTAGAAAATGATATGGATAAATTAAGAGTAATCATTGAAACCATAGATGGAAGACCTCTGGCTCCTAATACACAATTAGAATTTTTACAGGCTAAGGTAAATGATTTAATTCAGTCTAATGGTAAATTATTCTTAAGGGTTATTACAGATCCTCTTTTGGATACAAAGGTGCTAATAAAGAAATCCTTAGAAGCAGGATTATTGTTTAAGAAAGGTAACTTTATATATCTAAGTAGTGATAACAGTCCATTATGTGGTCCTAATGAAGATCCTACATTAAATGTAGCTGCTAGATATATTAATCTACCAAAGAATCAACAACTTAAGCTTAGTTTAGAAGCTAAATTAAAATAATATGACTTTAACAGAATTTTCTAATGAATTTGATGTATTATTCAATAACATAACTAGTGGTCAGTCCCCTGGTCTTGATGAATATGAAAAGTCTGTTTTCCTAACTAAAGCACAAAATGAATTAGTAAAAAATTACTTTAATCCAAGAGGTAATAAGTATCAAGAAGGATTTGATGGGTCTCAAAAAAGACAGGTAGATTTCTCTAATTTAATGAGTACTTATAGTGTAACTAGTCAATCAGAACCTGATTTCACTAATCCTGACAATTCTGTAGAAATAACAATACCAAATGATATTAAAGTATTTGTTGTAATTAATGAAACAGTAGAGGTTAGTTATAAGATAGACAGTACAACTAAGAATAAGATTCTTCAGGTAGTTCCTATTAAATATGATGAGTATCTCAGGCTTAACTCTAAGCCATATAAACAGCCTTTAAAAGATCAAGCATGGAGGATCCTTGTAGATAATGATACTATAGGAAAAAGGGCTGCTCTTGTAATAGGTCATAATAATACTTTTGAAAAATATAGGTTAAGATATTTAAGAAGGCCTGCACCTATAATAATAGAAGATCTTGGAGATGATCTATCAATACAAGGAATACATAATTCATCAGAATGTGAATTAGATGAGGAAATACATCCTGAGATATTACAAAGAGCTGTAGAACTAGCTAAAGCTGCCTATCAGGGAGATTTAAATAGTAATGTAGAACTAGGGAAAAGAAGTGAATAATGAATAATGCTGAATTTTCTAATGAGTTTGATACTTTATTAAATAGCTATAATACAGCTGAATCTAGTATAGAATTAGATGAATATGAGAAATCAGTACTCCTAACTAAAGCTCAGGAAGATTTAATTATAAGTATATATACTGGGAAAACCCCTACTGGAGATTCTTTTGAGAATACTGAAGAAATAAGAAGATCTCTAAGTAATTTAGTATTAACTTCAATAATTGATAATAAAGAGGAAGGTATCAATGGACTAGCTGAGAATTCTGTATTTTATAAATTACCTGATAATTTATGGTTTATTACTTATGAATCTGCTATTATAGATGATACTAATGCAGGATGTAAAAATAATACAGAATTTAAAGTAGTACCTATTACACAGGATTCTTATGCACTTTTAAAAGGTAATCCATTTAGAGGGGCTAATGACAGAAGAATATTAAGATTAGATTTAGATAATAATGTAATAGAATTAATATCTAAGTATAATATAAAAAGTTATAAAGTAAGATACTTAAGTAAGCCTACTCCTATAATATTAGAAGATCTCCCAGAAGAGTTAACTATTAATGGCTATAATAAATACTCAGAATGTACATTAAGTTCCTCTATTCATAGAGAAATATTAGATAGAGCTGTAAAATTGGCTCTTATAAGTAAATCCATAAATACTAAAAATTAATATTGTTAAATTAAATATTTGATTTAATGGCAACTTTTTCAACAAATCAAGTAAGGCAACTTTTTGTTGCAAAGAAAGTAGATAAGACATATACTGATAGTAGCCAGACTTGGGCACCTGTAAGTAGAGATCCTGGTACTATAAACCTGAAAACAGATGAGAAAAAGTCTCACATGTATTTTAATTATATTGGTGCTGGAGGTCAAGTAAGAAGTGATCTTATTAATATTAAAGATATTATATCAGTTAAAGCTACTAATGCTTCAGCTATGGAAAGAAAGCTCAAGCAGGTTACAGTTACTCTTGATAGTAGTATAAATAATGGCTCTCCAGTTGCTGGTCAGGACTATCTACTTAGAGTAAGTATTAGTAGAGCTTTTGGTACCTCAGATGAAGATTTATACTATAAATTTGGTACTGTTCATGCTTTTGCAGGTATGACAGCTTCTGATTTTTATAGAGAATTAGCTTTATCTTTGGCTAAGAACTTTAGTAGAGAATTAGTACCATTTGTTACTATTGCTTTAAAAACTTCTGCTTCTTCTGAAGAAGTAACAGCATATACTAAAAAAGCTGATCTTGGTGATACTTATACTGGAGTTATCATAACAGAGGCAGAACAAGAGTGGGTATTAGGTATAAAATCTCAAGTACCTGTATTATTTGATGTATATCCTGATAGTATTAGAGTAGATGGAGATGAAGTTATTTGGGGTGTAGTAGAGCTTACTGACTCAGAAAAGGTTATAAATAATGGTAAGAATATAGCAGACCTTGAATATTTCTGCATGGGTGAGAGGGGAGATATTTATAGAAATGTAGGTTGGCCTAATGTTATTCCTACAAAGTACTTAGTAGATCCTACTAAAGCTTACTATACATTAGATATACATTATGCTTATGTTGGACCTAATGAAGGACCTCAAAAGTCTGAAAAAGATATTACTATTGTAGCAGAGGATAAGACAGTATTGAACCCAATTATTATTGCACTTAATAATGCTACAGGTCTTACTATTGCAACTCTCTAATCATATTGGAGGTGAGGTAGAAATATCTACCTCACCCCATTAAATTTTTTTTTATAATATGGTAGATTATAACAAATTGTATATTCTTCCTTGTGATAAGGGACTTTATTTGGATTGTTCAGTTTTAAGTCTATCATATTTCAAGGATGTATACATTGATAAGGTAATAATTGACACTCAGAAGACTTTCTCTAAAGAAGGCATAAGTACCTCTCCTATTTATCAAAAAACAATAGAAGGAAATGTGAAAAATATTCAGCTTATTATAGATAGGAATGAGTTACTTATACCAAGTATGAGAGGAGTTATGTTCTTTGTGTATGTAGTGACTAAAGGTACCCCCTTACCTGATACTCCTTGTGGATGTGATATACCAGTATCTTTGGGAGTGGCTGTAGACTCTTTTTCAGTTTATGAAAAAGCTATGAAATATCTAGGTGAACTGGAAAAGTCATGCTCTATTCCTAAATATTTTATTGACTTCATTTTAATATACAGAGCTTTTCAATTATGTTTGAAAACCAGACATTTTCTTTTAGCAATAAAATATTGGAACAGACTAATTAATTACAGTAATAAAGGTACAGAAAACAAGTGTTTATGTAATGGAAGAGGAACTCTATAAAAGTATAATCAATTACTTCAAAGTCCTAGAGAAAACAGGATATAAAAGTTATGATGTAGTATTTAAGCTTTTGATATTAGATTTTATTGATGAGTTATTACATACAGATATAGTATATCACATGAAGGAGAAAGATTTTGAATTAATTAGAAATGTTTTATATCAGATTATAGGGTCTACGTGTGAGATTTCATTACCAAATAATGAAATATGTAAGCCCTGTATTCCTATACTTCCTCCAAGTATTACTATATCAGTAGAGACTAACTACAATGATTCTAAATTGAATATTGGAGGGGTAGAAATAACTGGTAGTGGTGATATACCACTTACTATTAACTAAAATGTAACTATTAACTTATATATTATTTATTATTATGGATCTTAGATTAGATTACGGCTCAGGTGCAGCAGCTGACCATTCTGTGTATAATGTACTTAGGGATAATATTTCTGCTGGAAATAAATTACCTCTTGTTATTCCTAATGTTGAAGGACCTCAGACTTTACAATTTGCTTATGTAAATACAAACAGTACTATTAAGCTTAAGTTAATTAAGGGTGCTTTTGATACTTCTTTGGAGGGAGCTAATACAATGACTATCACACTTCCTAACTCTAATATTGGAGGGAATGGTGATACCATTACTACTGATAGTTTAAATAGTGCTGATCCTTTAGCAACTTATATCCCAGTAGAAACTAATATTTATAATAGAACTGAAGATAAAGTAACTCTAGAGTCTTTATCTCTTTCTATTCCTTCGGCCTCTAATGGCAAATACAACTATACAGGAAGTAGTGTAAAGGTTACTCTGGGAAATACTGGGGGTTCAGGCTCTAGGTCTCAAAGTACTATTAGTTTAGCAGCTTCCACTCTAGTTTTTAATAGTGATAATAGTTATTCTAATTCAGTACATCTAAATTCAGTAAATCTAGCTAACTTAGTATCTGGTCTTCTACTTGAAACCAGTTCTCTTCCTTTGGAAGAAGAAAAAATGGGCACAGTAGAAGTAACTATATATCTGACTAGGGCTACTGTAGGTCCTCCTACTATTAAATTAGGATTCGATACCAACTATGATGATTCTAAACTTACAGTAAATGGTATTGCTATGAATGGAAAGAATGGAATAGTATCTATACCAGACATAAAGTAACAAAATAAATAAAAAGAAAATAAAAGAGGCCCATCTTCCTACCAGAAAGACACCTCTTTTATTATATATCTAACATTATTATATTATTTTATTATGAACGCTATATCTATTTTAATCCCAATATTTAATGTAGAAAACTACATAGAGAAGTGTCTAGATAGTATCGCTTCTCAATCCTTTAAAGATTATGAGGTAATCATTGTAAATGATGGATCTACTGATAATAGTCTTGATATAATAAATAAGTATGAACCCTTAAAGGATAAAATTAAAATATATTCCATAAATCACAATGGAATTTCTGAGGCCCTTAATATGGGTATTACTAAATGCTCAGGAAAATATATTGCAAGAATGGATGCTGATGATATAATGCTTCCAGATAGATTAGAGAGGCAATATATATTCATGGAGCAGCACTACCACTATGATGTCCTCTGTGGAGGAGTATATGAATTTTCAGATAACATTGAAGAGTCTACTCCAAGAGGTACATCAGGGGAACTTATCTTGGAAAGTTTCAAAGATAGCAATGTAGTTTGGCACCCTACAGTTATGTTTAGATCCTCTACTATAAAGAAGTGTCCTGTATTATATGAGGGATCATTTAATGGTGCTGAAGATCTAAAATTATGGTATAATCTACTTACTAGGGGGTATAGAATATACTCTGACCCAAAGCCAGTAATCTATCATAAGACACAATTAGATCCAGACACTCTTGCTTCTTCAATTTATCTGTCCCAAGCTATTATTAGGATGTACTCAACCTATAATCCCAAGCTTACTGCTATTATCCCTTTTATGAATGAGGGGAGTGAAGTTGAGAGAACTGTAGCTAATATAAGACTCACATCTAATATAAACATTATACTAATAGATGATGCTTCTACAGATGGTTATGATTATCAGGAAATAGCCAATATATATAACTGTAAGTATTATAGAAATCCTCACAGACTTGGGGTAGCAGGATCTAGAAATAAAGGAGTACAATTATGTGAAACAGAATTTTTTGTACTCTTAGATGCACATATGAGGTTTGGTTCTTCATATTGGCAAGTTCCTATAATAACTCTCCTGTCTGAGAATCCTAAGAGACTTATTTGTACAAATTCAGCTGTAATTACCAAAACTGAATATGGAGGTTATGAAGGAGAAGTAAGCTGCTTTCAACAAAAGAGCAAAGCAGCAGGAGCAGCTGTAAATAAAAATTTTCATGCTTATTGGACCTATAAATCTGCAACTGAGGACCCCATAATAAAAGTTCCCTGTGTAATAGGGGCTGTTTATGCTTCAAGTAAAACTTGGTGGAATATTATAGGAGGTTTAGAGGGGCTGACAGAATTTGGGGATGATGAACCACTCATGTCTATAAAAACATGGCTCTCAGGAGGAGAAGTACTTCTACTTAAAGATATTAAAGTAGGACATGTATATAGGGATGAGAATAATAAAATGCCATATAAGACTAGTGCAGAATCTAGTAATCTAAACTCTATCTTCTTAAAATATTTATTCACTAAAAATGCGTCTATTAATGACATTATTAGAAGTATAAGAGAAAGTCTAAAAGAGCATAAGGAAGATGAAAAATTCTGTGCCATAATAAACAACTGCTTAGAGTATGTTAGACATAACAGCAGGAAAATAATCTCATTAAAAGAAAAGTTTTGGGAATACTCAGCCAAATATCCAATAGAATTCTTCTGGAATATAAATGATTTGGTAAAAGATGGTGGGGATCCCAATATGGCAATAAATCATGCTCAGCTGAGAACTAATAATTAAACTTAGATATAGCGGAGTAATAAGTTTAAGTTGTTGGGATGAAGGTAATATTTTATTATCTTTGTCCCAACTTTTATTTATAACAATATGAAGACATATAGACAATTAGTGTACATGGTCTTAGATGAATTAAAACTCATAAGTGATGACTCTTCTTTCACAGAAGACCATGTTATATTTCTTTTAGATAAATATAGAGCTTTCCTTCTTAAACAGAGATATTCTGATATTAAAAAAGAAGTACCCTTGGATAACTATCAGACTATTTGTTTAGATCTTGAAGAGCATGAAGGGATAGCAGGGTTACCCTGTGAAGGAGTTTATCTTAGGAGTACTAATAAAGTACCTGATATATTAAAGATAGGCCACTCTAGGGTTTACTCAGAAGACTACTTTAATGGGGAGATTACTTTTGTATCAAGAGAGAGATTTAGATATGTTGGTCATAATAAGTGGCTCAAAAATATAATATATGCTACTAGAGATCCTGAAGGTTATTTATATCTTAGATCTATGAATCCTCAATTCTATTACTTAGAAAGTGTTAAATTTACTGGAGTATTCAGTGATGCAGAAGAAGCATCTGAATTAGAATGTAAAGAATCTGAACATTGTGATATATTAGATAAGGACTTCCCTATAGAAGATGCTCTTATATCACCTTTAGTAGAATTAGTACTTAAGGAGTTATCAGGATCTATATATAAACCACAAGATGATATGAATAATGCAAAGGATGATTTAAGTGACCTGGCATCATCTAATTTACAGAAACAGATAGAATCATAATATGACTTACGAGGAATTTAAAAAAGAGATACAAGGACTAGAGGATAAAAGAGTACATAGAGTAACTGGCTCAGTAGGTGTTTATCAGGCTTATAAATATATAAGGAAGAATAAATGGTTTGATATAGGAAGACCACTAACAGAGCATGAATTTTATAAGATAATAAGATTAATCAATCTTAAACTGGCTGGATTATTATCACTTGGTCATGATATAAAATTTCCCAATAAGATGGGAACCTTAGAAGTAAGAAAAATAAATACTTATATTAATATAAAAGATAATAAATTACATACTAACTTACCAATAGATTGGGATAGAACCTTAAAATTATGGTATGAAGATGAAGAAGCCTTTAAGAATAAAACACTTATTAAAGTGGAGGAAAAAGAAATCTTTAAGATCTTCTATAATAAATATAAAGCCAATTATAATAATAAGTCCTATTATCAATTTTATGCTAATAGAGAACTTAAAAGGGTACTAAAATCTAACATAAAAGAAGGTAAAATAGATGCCTTTTTATTAAAGGGAAATAACTATGATTAATTATATAAGTATAAGACAAATTATTGATGACCTTTTAGACCATCCTTTATTACAGGATTTATCTCTGGAAAGAATAGTAAATTATACTATTCATTTTATAAGAATTATTGGTATGCCTACTATATTTGAAGAGAAAACTGCATTAATAGATATAGATGAATATAGAGGATGTTTACCTTGTGATTTTTATAATATGATTCAAGTTAGATACTATGGGCATAATGAAAAAAATAAAGCTGTTTTTAGATATGCTGATAGTAGTTTTCACTTAAGTCCTTCAAGAAAAGAAGATAATATAGACAGAAGAGACTTGACATACAAACTTCAAAATAATATAATATTTACTTCAATAAAGAAGGGTCTTATAGAAATATCATATAAAGCTATTAAAGTAGATAAGGAAGGGTATCCTCTTATTCCTGATAACAGTAGTTTTATTATGGCCCTAGAACTTTTTATAAAGAAGCAGTGGTTTACCGGGTTATTTGATATGGGAAAAATATCTGGGGCTGTTTTACAGAATATACAACAGGAATATGCATGGTATGTAGGTCAGGCACAAAGTGATTTAATCAGACCTTCATTAGATCAGATGGAATCTATCACTAACATGTTAAACCAGTTAGTAGTTAAGAATAATGAACACAGTAAGGGATTCAGGTCTTTAGGAGCTAAAGAATACTTAAAATTACATTAATAGTATGCAAAAAAAGATACATCATGTAGTAATTAAGGGAATTAATATGGATTCTGCAGTTAATTCATACCCAAATGGGTATGCCTATAAACTTAAGAATATAAGATTAATAAGTGATAAGTCCCTATCAAGATTATGTTTACAGAATGAAAAAGGTAATGCTAAATTAAATATTACTGGTATTACAGGAAATATTAATAGTATATATGGTATTCAAGAATTAAATGAATATATAGTTATCTTTCTTAAAGAGACTATTGAGGATAAATCCTATGATAGTATATACAGAATAAAAGCAACTACTGCTACTCTACTATTTAGAGGAAACTTAAATTTAAGCTCTCCTATAGAGAGTATTGGAATATATGAAACTGAGAATATACAAAAAGTATATTGGATAGATGGAATAAATCAGCCAAGAGTTATTAATATAGTCAGTAGTAAAAATAGCATTCAGAATGATGTATCTACTGTTTATGATGGATTTGATTTTGTTTCTACCATAGACTCTAATACAGAAGTAACTATAGAGAAATTAAAAACTGGAGGAAGTGGTCTATCTGCTGGCACCATACAATATGCTATATCTTATTTTGATCTCTATGGAAAACAAACTGGTATAATATACCAATCTCCAATGTTGTATGTCACTTCTTCAGAAAACAGAGGACTGGATGCTGAGACTACCTCAGTAAATGCATTCAAACTGTTTATAACTAATCCAAGTAATAAGTTTGAGTACTTTAGAGTATATAGAATATCATATACATCAATAGATGCCACACCTTTAGTTGAAATAGTTGGAGACTATTCAGCTGTAGATAAGAAGGCTGATTTACAGATAGAAGGAGAATTCACTGTAGAAACTACACTAGAATCTATAACATATGATATAAAGGCAGAAAACCAATTAGTATCATCTGCTTTTATTGAGAATAGTGATAGATTTAAACTAGTATCTTCAGATGGTGGAATATACTCTTATGTTATAGATAATAGTTCTTATGTAACTGAAGATAATAGAAAAGAAACTATTATAAAATATTTATCAAATGATACAGAATATAAGATAGTTATTCCTAAGGATAAGAGTGTAATGCTGCAATCTTTAGATAGTACTCTTACTACTAATAGTAAAATGACTATTGGTATAGCAAGTAAGGGAACTGATAATATATGGAGATATGATAATACTAAACTTGATATATATAAAATACTAAATAATACAGTAATAGTTATTGACAATGGTACCACAGGTAATACAATAGATCCTACTGAGTTATTATATTTAGGTGGTGAGCCAATAATACCAAAGTCTATAACTTATAAGGATAATACTCTCTTCTTAGGTAATATTACTTTAAAAAGAAAATCTTTTACTGAGAAAGAAGTAGATTATGTGAGAAATAACAGTTCTGTATATTTTGACTATAAAGATGTTGAGGAAGATTATCCTGAATCTGCTAATACACCTTATGATTATAACTTTAATTTAGATAACAGTAATAGTTATTTTTCTTTTTTCCAGTATGGTGAAACTTATAGGGTAGGTGTTATATTCTTACATAATACTGGGGTATGGTCTGAAGTTATTTGGCTAAAGGATTATAAAAATGATAAGAGGGTAATACCAAATAAAGTAAATAGTACTATAAATAAAAAACCCATTATCAAAGCTCATATATCTATCCCAGGGTCAGAATATATAGCAGCTAGATTAGTTTGTGTTTATCCTAAGGATAATGAAAGAGAAATAGTATGTCAAGGAATAGTTTTACCAACACTATATAATCTTGGAGACAGACTAGAGAATAAACCTTATGTACAGTCAGATTGGTTTGCAAGACCAGAGTACTATGGAACCCAGACTTCTTTTGATACATATTCCTCACATAATAATATGATTAAGTACAGAAGAAACTTTAAGGGGGTTCCTATGGAGTACAGAATGGTTAAAAGGAAATCAAATCCAGAATCAGATCCAGACACTCTTCCTATTAGTGGTGGATTACCAAATTCTGAGAACTATAATGCAGAAGTATGCTATAGTACTGGGGAAGCACTATTTGCAGTTAGTAAAGAACATACTAAAGCTGCTAGAATAGAAGAAGCAGGTCCTCATTTAGTTTCTTATGGAATAGATAAAAGAATATTAACTTTTCATAGTCCAGAATTAGACTCCAATTATAATGATAATTTAATAAATACTGAAGACTTAAAATTTAGAGTGGTAGGATATGCTCCTCTTAAAAATAATATTTCATATATGAAATTAGAGTCTCAGAATCCATTTAATCCTTATATTAGTGGTTTTTATTATACACAACCAGAAGATAATGCTGTTTATAATGAAATTAATAAAATTACCAATCTTGGAAATATGGGATTAATATCATTTCCTTATTGGGTAGATAATCTGGTTTTTAATAAAGATGAAACTACTCCACAACCAACTAAAAGAGACCAATTTATATTTGTAGCATTTCCTGTATACCCATGGCATAAGTCAGGGTCTTTAAATAATCAGGGTCAATTAACAGATGCTAGTAATAGAAAGTCTGAACTAAAAAGTAAAAGCCTTTCTACATTAAGAGTAGCCTTAAGTACAAGATTCTCTTACTCTATGGATCTAAATACATCAAATATAGAAGTATTTAGTAGTGATAATATAGCTGTATCTAGATTAAATATATGGGGTAAGACTTTAAACTACTATGGGAATATAGATACCATAATAACACCAGAAGAACCTTTCCCTAAGCATGTTGCTGGATGGTATCCATCAAGTAAATATGAAGGTATTGAATATAATGGTTCTATAGTATCTGCAGTAAGTTTAACTAAAAATGATACTCACTTCTTCTCAACTGATAGTAGAGATTCAGGTGGTTACTATTTTAATCTAACTAATAGTACTAATCAGTTTAGTATACATAATGAAAATAAAGTCTCAGCAGAAGGAATTGGTATAAAATATAAGAGTACAAAGCATATAGTATTTGCACTAGATAAGAATGATAATAATGAGTTCCTATTATTACCTAAATTCTATAGTAATACAGCGGATTCTGGAAATCTAGTTGAAAGTGAATCTTGGGGTAATAATAAAGATTCATACAATTTAATTTGGCAGGATGAAAATGATGAGTTTAAAGGATTTAAACAACCAATATTATTATCAGATCCAGATGAGAATTGTACATTTAAATATTACTATATTATAGGAGAATTCTATAGAGAAATTATTAATAAATTTGGTGGTACATCTACTAATGCTCTAATGTCAAATACTTGGAATATATGTGGTGATACAGTATATTTTAATAGTAAGGCAGATACAGTAGATCTTATAGGAGATAGGGGTGATACTTATTATATGAGGTATGATAATCTCAAAACTTATCCATATACTTTTGAAGATATTAATCAAGTATGTGATATAGTATCATTTTGCTGTGAGACTAGAATAAATATAGATGGTAGGTATGATAGGAACAGAGGATTACAAGATAATACAGCTATTAGTCCAACTAATTTCAACTTATATAATCCAGTTTATTCTCAGATAAACTCTATACTGTATACTTCTAAGTATATAGATTATGCAAAAATATCTTCTAGTAGTTATCCATCACTTATTACATGGAGTAAAACTAAAACTTTGGGGGAAGATATAGATACTTGGACTAGTTTTACATTAGTAAGTACTCTAGATTTAGATGGAGATAAAGGAGAAATTGTTTCTCTTAATAGATTTAATAATGAAATATATTCATTTCAGCCTAGAGGAATAAGTAGAGTTCTATTTAATCCAAGAGTGCAGATAAATTCTAGTGATGGTGTTCCCATTGAGATTTCAAATAGTGGAAAAGTAGAAGGGAAAATATATCTATCTGATAAATATGGATGTAGTAATAAATGGTCTATAGCAGAGTCTGGATTAGGAATATATTTTATAGATACCGATACCTCAGATCTATTTATATTAAACAATAGTATAAATAATGTATCTTTATCAAAAGGATTACATTCATGGTTTAAGCAGAAAGATAGTACTCTTACTTGGGATTTTGATTCCAATACTATAAGAACTTTATATGATAAAGTTAATAGGGAAGTATTATTAATTACTAATGAGGAATGCTTAGCTTTTAATGAGAACCTAATGGAATTTACTTCTTTTTATTCATATCCTAATATAAGATTTCTTTATAATTATTCAGGAGATACTTTCCAGGTTATGGATTCATCTATATGGAAATTACATGGGGGTGATTATAATACTATCTTTAATAATCCTTATGATTATGAGATTTCTTTCATAAATAATTCTGATTTAAATCAAGATAAAATATTTGATTCTATAGAGTTTATCTCAAGTGATACTCCTACATTTGATAATTTTGGAAAGAATAAGGTAGCATCATATTATCCTTTCTATAGTCTTGAAGCAGAAAATGAATACCAACAATCTATATCAGACACAAGTAAATTAAAAAAGAAATTCAGAATTTGGAGATGGAGTGTTGGTAGAAATATCTTAGGAAAAGTAGGAGATAAAGTTAATAGGGATAGAATAAGAAACACATGGGCTAAATTTAATCTAAAGGGTAATCTAACTTCAAGTGTAAAAATATATAATATAGATTCTGTCTATTATATATAATCTATTATAGTGATAGGTAAATAAATATTTTACTTATCACTATTTTTTCTTTTATTATGTAGGTTATATAAAAAATATTTATTACTTTTGTAAATAATTTATTGAGTCATGATTAAGAAAAAGAGAAAAAGAATAGCTAATTACTTTGATGGTTTACAGCCAACAGGTAGTATATTATACAGAGGTAATTCAGGAGTAGGTCTTGATGCCATGAGAAATGATATGAAAATAAGTGCAGACCAGCTATCTGAATTTAATAAATCACCAAATCTTTTCAATAAAACTATTACTGGATTAATTTCTGGTGCTAATGATGGATTAGCAGGTACTATAAGTAATTCTATGGGAGCATTAGGATCTGCTATTGGATCTGGAATATCAGGAGGTTTATCTTCAGGTGCAGGTAATTTTATTAGTGGTGCTGGTAAAATTGCAGGTACTTTTAGTCCTGTAGTAGGGGCAGGATTAAATATTATTGGTGGATTAGTAAATAGAGCCTTTGGAAGTTCTATAAATGATGAAGCTGTTAATAATATAAAAACTGCTAATTTGTCACATGGAAACACATCATTTGATAGTACAGGTACAAGTGATTTACTTAACCAAAATCTCACTACCCTAGGTAGCATTAGTGAATCAGAAGTAGGTAAAGATGGATGGTTTAGTAATAAAGCTAAAAATTTAACAGATAAACTTAATACAGAAAGAAATGTAGCAAATGCACAATATTTAGCTAATTATAATTTAGCTGCTGATAATATAGACAATCAAACCTTACAAGAAGCTTTGGCTAATTATAAATCATTTGGTGGTCCTATTAATATGAGATATTCAGGTATTATGTCACCTTTTGGTAATAGATTTGATGATGGTGGGGGGATTCATATAAAGAAAGAGAATAGAGGAAAGTTTACTGCATTAAAGGAAAGAACTGGTAAATCTGCTTCTTGGTTTAAAGAACATGGAACTCCTGCACAAAAGAAGATGGCTGTATTTGCACTTAATGCAAGAAAGTGGAAACATGCTGATGGAGGACCTTTAATAGTAACTCCAAAAGAGTCTTATATAATGAATCCTTATGATAATATAAAGATATTTGATAAAGGAGGGTCTTTGACTAATAAAAAATCTTCTTCTAGAAGGTTCAATAATAACTATAAAGAAGGAGAAAATTATGACGTTACTGAAGAGGAAGTAAAACTATTAAAAGAATTAGGTTATGAGTTTGAGTATGTGTAATAATTATATAGTTTACAAGCATACTTCTCCTTCTAACAAAGTTTATATAGGAATTACTAAGTTTGACCCTAAATATAGATGGCTTAATAATGGAAGAGGGTATAGGAATCAAACTGTATTTTTTAATGCAATTATAAAATATGGATGGATAAACTTCAAACATGAAATCTTATATATGGAGTTATCAGGGGAAAAAGCTTTAGATAAAGAAGAGGAGCTTATAAGAAAGTATAAATCTTATGACAGAAGATTTGGTTATAATGTGTCCCTTAGAGGATGCTTAATACCTACTAATACTACCAACAGTACAAGAAGTAATAGTAGGAGAAAAGAGATATTACCTATTCCAGCATGGAAAAATAGAGGGAAAATAATACATAAATTTAATGCAGCTACTGCCTCTATAGTCAGAACATATAGAAGTGTACATGAGCTAGCAGTTGAGTTAGATGTCCCTATTGAAACTCTAAGAACTAGATTAAATAAGTATGGAATCTTAGAATATCCAGAATATTATTATAAGTATGCAAATAATCAAACCCCAAAGGTAGATATGCTTTCTTTAAATGGGGAATATATAAGGACCTTTAGCTCATTAAATGATGCCTATAAATATATTAATAGAGTTAATAAGGGTGGCATAACTAGTGTTTGTACTGGAAACAGAGATTCTTATGTAGGATATAAATAGAAGTTTAGATATGAAAATTAAAATAACTAAAATACCTAATAATAAGAGGGCTTTCGGAGGATGGAATAATACACATGGAGGAGATTTTTCTAATGGAGTTATCCAAATAAACTCAGGAGGATTACATTCTACTAATCCAAATGAAGGAGTACAAATGGGTATAGATACTCAGGGAATTCCTAATTTAGTAGAAGAAGGAGAAGTTGTATTTAATGATTATGTATTTAGTAACAGATTAAAAGTACCTAAGGATATTAGAAATAAATATAAATTAGGAAATAAAGAACTTACTTTTGCAGAGGCAGCTAAAAAGATGTCTAAGGAATCAGATGAAAGACCTAATGATCCAATTAGTCAAAATGGTTTAAATGATTCTATGTTTAAACTTCAGCAGGCTCAGGAATATATGAGACAGAGTAGAGAAAATAGAAAGGTAAAACAATATGCACATGGAGGTAAATTAGGTTTACTATTTGATGGTGTTGGGCCTTATGAGCAATTCTTAAACAATTATGGTAAGAATCCTTATGAATTGAATGGTGGTACTGTACCTAATTATACTATTTCTCCTGATGATAATGAATTACTTGATGTAGCAAGAATTAGACTAGGGGAAGCTCCTAAAGGTACTGGTAATAGTATTACAGCCAGATCAGCAAGGAATGAAAATAATATAATCTTACCTACTAGAGATTCTAAGTTATCTATGCTTAGATATGCACCAGTAGTAGGAGCTGCAATAGGAGTAGGACAAAATATATTTAGTAAACCTGACTATAGTAGTTCTAATGCATTATTAGATGCAGCTATGGAATCAGGAAATTATACTCCTATAGATTATAAACCTATTGGTGATTACTTAACATATAGACCTTTTGATAGAAACTTCTACATAAATAAATTAAATGCACAGTCTGGGGCAACTAGAAGATCTATAGTTAATCAGAGTGCTGGTAATAGAGCCACTGCAATGGCAGGATTATTAGCTGCTGATTATAATGCACAAAGTAAACTGGGAGACCTTGCTAGACAGGCTGAGGAATATAATTTGGCACAAAGACAATCTGTAGGTCAATTTAATAGACAGACTAATATGTCTAATTCTGAAATGAAACTAAAAGCAGATATGGCAAATCAGGAATTAGCACAAAAATCTAAATCAATTAGACTCAATGGTATTGCACAGGCTATGGCAATGAGAGATGCTATTGATGGTAGAAGAGATGCAAGTATGAATGCCAATCTTACTAATCTATTTGATTCACTTGGTAATATTGGAATTGATGCCTATAATAGAGCTGATAGAGATATGCTCATAAATGCAGGTATATTTGGAACTCTAAGTCAGAAACCACAAGGGTGGAGTGATGATAGATGGAATAAATATAGGGAAGCTATACTTGGTAGTAAGTATTCCAAAGGAGGAAGAATAAAAAAGAGAAGAGGAGGTCTCACATATTAATATGTATATAGGATATATTTACAAAATAACTAATAAGATAAATGGTAAATCATATATAGGAAAAACTAATAATATAATTAGAAGATGGAAAGAGCATAAATATGGACATGGAGGAACTGCTATACTAAGTAAAGCCTTTGTTAAATATGGAATAGATAATTTTGATTTTTCTATTATAGATATAGAAAAATATAATACAACTGAAAAACTAAATAAACAGCTAGCTGAATTAGAAATTTACTATATAGGTGTTTATAATACCTTTAAAAATGGCTATAATGCTACTATTGGAGGAGATGGTATTAGTTTCTATAAACATTCTGAGAAAACTAAGAGAAAAATTAGTAATTCCAATAAAGGCAAAACAATATCTAAAGAAAGATTAGATAAAATGAGAGTAGCAATGCTGGGCAGACATCATACTCCAGAAGCAAAAGAAAAGATAAGAAAAGCATTATTAAATAGAAATCATTCTATATATGAAAAAATGGCTCTAAAAAATAAAGGAAAACATAGAGACTATGAAATGATTATGAGGGGAGCCATGAAGAGGAAAAAATCCATCTTACAATATGACAAGTATGGTAATTTCCTAAAAGAGTACAAAGGAATAACTGATACTAGCTATACTATAACTAATATTATTGCCTGTTGTAAAGGAAAGATAAAAAGTGCTTATGGATATATTTGGAGATATAAATCAGAAAACACTTATCCATTACATATAACTGTTCCTAATAATGCTAGAGCACAGTTTTATAGGACTGTGTTGCAGTATTCTAAGGAAGGAAAATTTATAGCTATGTATAATTCTATTTCCAAAGCTTCATTATCTACAGGTATAAATAAAAGCGCTATTAGAAATTGCTTATATGGATGGAGTAAAACAGCAGGAAATTATGTTTGGAGATTTAAAGAAGAGGAGATAAATATATGAGTTGGGGAAATTTTAGCTTAGTTGTAAATAGTAAATTTCAACCTTTCTCTTTTGAAAGGTATATACAACCCTATCAATTATATGGCCAAAACTACAGAGACATAGAGAATCAATATGCAGAGCTTGAAACAAAAGCTAATATATGGGATAAATTAGCTAATGAGCAGACTGATTCTAGGGCATACCAAATGTATAAGACCTATGCAAATGATCTTGAAAAAGAAGCTGAAAGACTGTCAAAAGAAGGTCTTAATACTTCAAGTAGAAGAAATATGCTTAACATGGCATCCAGATATAGTAAGGAAATTACTCCTCTGGAAAATGCTTACAAAGCTAGAGCAGAAGAAATAAAAGAACAAACTGCTGGTAGAGCAAATGGTATAGTATATGAAGGTAATGCTGCAACATCATCTTTAGATAGATATTTAGATAATTCAGCAATAAAATATAATTCTGCCAATAGTAGAGAAAGTTTTCAAAGAGTAGCTACTGCTGCTGCTGCACTACAAAAGAAATTAAGAGATTATGGTAGAGGTAAACCTCTTGATGGTTTTATTAGAACATGGCTACAAGATCATGGATATAGAGATAATGAAATATACCAAGCAATAAATGAGGTACAAGGAGCATTACAAGGAGATGGAAATGTAAGAGGGAATAATGTTCTTACAAGCATCTTAGCTAATGAAATGAATACATCAGGTGTTAATAACTGGAAAGATAAAAATGCCAGATTAGATTTCTTTAATAGAATAGCTCCTGCACTGTATAATGCAGTTGGCCAAACTAATGTTGGAGTATATGAGGATAAAGCAGCCTTAATGAAAGCACAAGAGGCTATGCAAATAAGAGCTGAAAGAAGAGCAGCAGCCAGAGCTAAAGAAGAAGCTAATTTTGCAGATAGGAGGACTAGGGGAAGCCTTCCTATAGATACAATTAATTTAGTAAGTCCCAATATGGAAGGAACTAAGGGATCCAAGAAAGTTAATAAAGCTTTAAATTTCTTTGGTATTAATCCTAAAAATGGTAAAGCAGCTATGTATCGTAGTGTAGCTATAATAGATAGTGGATATGCTGTGAGTGCCAAAAATAAAAATGGAGGTAATAAGTTCCAGATTTGGTCTAAAGATGGTAGGTTACTGACTAAATCTCAATTCATACAGCAGGGTAAAACTCAAGAAGATAGAAGAAGGCTTGGATTATTTTATGAAAGAGATATTACTCAAAATGCAGCAGCTTTGGGATATAATCTTGGCTCATTATCTTCAAGAGGAAAAGTACCTACTATAAGAAATTTCTCACATAGTGCTTCTAATATAAACAGTGATTCTAGTCCTTATGTTATGAGTGCATTGCAGGTTAAATTTGAAGATGAGGGTAAGATACTTACTAGACTACTTCCAAAATTAACTGAGAATGAAAATGAAACTGTGATAAAGGAGGTAGAAAGCTTTGATAAAACAGGAAAAGTAAAAGATACTGGAAAAATAGTAGAAGTTAGTACATTCTTAGATGATAAGGGGAATTTAAAAGGTACTCCTAATTTTTTTGCCACTCCTAATGTAAATACTGATGGTATATTTATGAAATTTAATGGTAAGACATATTTAATACCTAGAAGTAAATTAGGAAGTTTAAGTAACTCTACTTATAATATAGATGTACCAGCTTTAAATGCTGCCATTGAAAGAAAAAATAGATGGATTGATCAATATGGTGAAGATGCATATTATAGTTCTAAGGAAGGAAATGATAATGAAGATATTATAGATAATAGTGGTGCTAACTTCTTAAGAACTGCATTTAATACCTTAGGGTGGAGTGGAAAAGCACCTGTATATGATGTTAATTTTGACAGTGAAACTAAAATACCTTAATAAATAATGGCAGCTAAAGTTAAAGATATAACAGAGACTGGGCCTAAGGCACTGAGAGGAGTTAGAAATCCTGACCTTTATACAAGTAAAGATAATCCTCTAAGTCTTGGCATATCTGATATAGAGAGGAAAGCATTACAAGATGAAGCAGCAAGAGCTATATATAGAAATTATGATACTGCTCATGGTCATATAGGCTATGAAGAACTTAGTAATCCTATATTATATAATCCTGAAAATGTATCACCAGAGAGTGGATTAAGTAATTATGGAGATTCTGCCTATGATAGTGGAATACTATATAATCCTACTCCTGATGATATACAAAATCAAAGAGCATATAGTCAGCCCTGGTATGCAAAGATTGGGGCTGGCTTAGCTAAAGGTGCTATACTTGCAGGTACTACATTCCTTGATGGTACATTAGGATTAATATTTGGAGCAAATAATGCCATTAGAGAGAAGAGATTTTCAGGCTTATGGGATAATGATTTCTCAAAGGCTATGCAATCTGTTAATGAATGGTCTGAGGAAGCACTACCTAACTATTATTCAACAGAAGAGCAAGAACAACCTTGGTATACACCTAGTAACCTATTTAGTGCAAATACTCTAGGAGATAAACTTATAAAGAACCTTGGTTTTACAGTAGGTGCTTTTTATAGTGGTAAATTAGGTTCAGCCATTTTAGGTACTGGCTTAAATCTCTTACAGAATACTAAAAGAGGAGCACAGGCATTTAATAAAGTAGCTAATTTAGCTGAGAGTATGAATTTAGTTAAAAGTGCCTCTGAGTTGCCAGCATCAATAACTTCTACTATAGGTGCTACACTATCAGCAGTTAATGAAGGTAGAATAGAGGCTCTTAATAATACCAAGGACTGGTATGAGTTACATAAAATGGAACTTGATGATAGCCATCTTGAAAGACTACAAGGAATAAAAGATACTTACTTTGGAACTGAAATATATGATAAATTAGTACAAGCAGAAAATGATAACTATCAAAGTTCCTTAAATAAATTAGATGAGGATAGGAAGAAAATGGGTAATATGGATTTAGCTATGAATCTTCCTATTTTACTTATGTCTAATATTATACAATTTGGTAAGTTATATGCCAATGGATTTAAGACTGCTAGAAAAGCTAATAATATAGTAGGTAGAGCAGGGGAATACACTGCTGGTACTACAAAGTTAGGCTCAACATTAGCTATAACAAGAGGTGCATTGTCTGAGGGTACTGAGGAAATATTACAAAAGGCAGCTAGTGCAATATCAGGTAATTATTACTCTACTGATGTTCATAATTTCTATAAAGCAAAGGAGGATCCTAATGCTGCACAAGAAACTCTAAGTTTCTCTAAAGCTTTTACTGAAGGAATGAAAGAAACTTTTGGTGATAGTTCTTCTTGGGAAGAGTTTGCTTTAGGTGCAGTTACTGGTGCATTAGGTATACCCATGTTTAGAAGTATAAGAAGCTCAGAGGGTAAGCTACAATCTCCCATAACTATAGGAGGAGGTGCTATAAATGAGTGGAGAGATTATAGAGAAAAAAGAAGAAGAGAACAAGATATTGCTGACTATTTAAATAGCAGAGTAAACTCCCCTGAGTTTAAGGCTTACTATCAGGGTCTTATAAGGCATAATAAGTATCAAAATGATATGAATAGTGCAGCTGAAAATGGGGATGAATTTGATTTTAAGAATGCAGAACATTCCCAACTGGTTTCTGATATTGCCATGTTTGATAATGCAGATAGGATAGAAGACTTTAAAACTTTAGTTTCATCAGCCTTTGACACTTCAGATGAAAATCTGAAATCAATAGTAGAAAATACAACTTCTATACTAGATAATGGAAATTTAGTTGGTCCATTCTCACAGTATGCTATAAAGAATGCAGATGGTACAATCTCAGCTAACTTTGGAAGTGAAGAAAGTAAGCAAAAGATGATTGACAAACTTACTCAAAACAAAGATGATATATTTAATACTATTGAAAAATATCAAGATATAAAAGATGCACTTGATATTAGAACAGGGCAAAGATTATCTGATGAACAGCTTGAGGAGTTAACATGGATGAGATCTCAATTAGATAATTGGTCTGATAGATCTGTTGAGATGTCTAAGGATATTAGAGATTATATAAGAAAAATATCTGGGTATCTGAATACAGCATTAAGATATAACACGGAACTAAGAAATAGAGAAGGTGCTAGTAATAAAGAAAGAACAGAACTGTATGATAGGCTAAATAAAAATGTATTAAATATACAACATAATCTAAGTATCTTAGATGGAGCAATAAGTTTATCAGATGAAGATCTAGCCTCTGTACTTAGAACTAAACCTGAATTTGTAGATGATTTAATAAATGAGATAGACTCTATTGATCCAAGTATCTCTGGCAATGTAATAACCGAGGATAGTAAGGAAGAGATAAAATCAAAATTAAATGATATTAAAAGACTAGGAAATGCATATAAAACATACAGTGATACCCTAAGAGAGTATTTAAGGAACCCAAATAAGCAGATTGAAGATCATGAAAAAATAGATACTCAGAGTGAAATAGAGGCTAAGAATAATCAAATTGATAATATGTCTACTCCTGAAGTAGTAGAATCTATAGAGAAAGGTGATCTAGATTTTAGTGATATGGATTTAGACTTTGATCAGTCTGATTTGGATATTCTTAATGGTAATAAAAGTGATGCAACAGAGGAGGAAATTAACAGTACTTCTAGGAGAGCAAAGATAAAAAATGCTAAGGATATAGTTAATACTAAAGAAAAAGCTAAAAATAAAGCCAAGGTATTATCTAAAGATTCTGATCAATATGATGAAATTATATCAATACTAGATGAAGCTTCAAAAGTATCTGATACTCCAGAAGAATTACTAGATCTTGAAACTGAAATATTTAATGACCCTTCTTTTTTAGCTACTACTAAAGAAGAAGAAGATATGGCTAAAGATCTACAAGATAATGGATATAGCCCAGAAGATATAGAAGAGGCAATACTAGAGTCAAAGACTAAGAGAAATGACGAGATTAAAGGAATTCTCCAACAGATAAAAGATGATATTAATAAGGAGAATGGAGAACTTGAATCCTTGCCAAGTCCAAATGACCCAAATAATATAGTTCTTAGAGAATTTGGAGATATTAAGAGTGCAGATCCTACAGAATCTGCTAGTGTAGTAAATAAGAATAATAGTAAAAACAGTAAGAAAGAAGAGGAAGAACCTCTTACTCCTAATATAAGTAATGCATCTATATTAGATACAGGAACCAGTTCTTCTGTAGATAATCCAAGTGAATTAAAAGGATACTGGAAATCTAATACTTCTGAATTACCAATACATAGAAATCAAGACAATAATGACCCATATTATGTAACTGTTAAGGATCCAAAAAATAAAGCATTATATAAAGCTATATATGAGTTTCTTGAAAAGAAAGGGGTATTCAATAGAATAAAGAATAATGAAATAAAAAGAGGGCAAATGGTTAGATTTGCTTTCTCCAAGCAGCTTAATAATAGTATAGTTGGTGCTATAAAAGAAGAAGTCCCTGTATTATTAATTATTGATGATAATAATAACATAATAGGTGACTTATCAAACCCTTATGATACTAATATATTTAACACTTTTGATGGATTAGGAGATTTATACAATAAAGCAATAAATTTTGCTAAAGAGCATTCAAATGATAATATGGATGATCTAATAATAATCCCTAATGTAGAAAGTACTATTAGTAAAATTTATATAGGAAGGCCAAAGTTTACTCCCACAAAAGAAGGAAATAAAGTCTTTAATTCATTAAATACTATAGCTGGTGATAGAGAATTTAAGTTAAGTTTGGCACTTACATCTTCTCCTAACCCAGTAATGATTATGGAGCATGGAAGAAGAAAATCACAAGGTCTAACTAAAGAAGAACTATCTATTATTCTTCCTAACTCTGCTAAAGCAGGACAGCCATTCCTAATAATAGAAACCTCAGATGACAGAAGGAAATATTATCCTGTTCCCATAATAATGCCTTTATTTAGTAAGGAAACTAGAGATAGTGACTTACATAAGAAAGTAAATAGTCTAATATCTGAGTTACAGGATAATAGTATTCTTGATAATCCAGATAATTTACTTAAGTGGAAAGATAAACTTAAAGAGCTATTATCAATAAGTGATATTTATATAGAACAAGTATCTGATAATGAGAATCCTACTGTAAAGATAAGAATAAAAAGACTAAATACAGACACTTCTTGGGATTCTGTTTATACTGGGCCTTTAAATACAAGTAATATAGTAGAGAGTTTGGAATCAGTAGGAATTCCTTTCCAAGTATCCAGAAAATATATAAATTCTACTTATGATGGGCTATCCTATAATAATATGATAGGTGAACTGGCTAAAGCAAATATTGAGGTAGGGGAACTTCATACTGTTAATGACTTCTTTACTTTGAATCCAGTAATAAAGGGTAAGCAGGAGAAAGCAAAAACTATAAAAGATTCAGATAATATCTTAAAGGATGCTGTAGATAGTAGAAGCAGAAAGAGTGCTATTAACTTTGTAGAGAAAGTAATAATTCCTAATCAATCTAAAGTAGATAGAACCAAGACAGATTCAGATTTCTATTATATTAAAGAAGATGATGGGAAATATCATAAGTATGAAAGAATACATAGATTATTACCTTCTAACTTTAGTGGTACTTCAAAGTATGGAGACAGAGCATTAGTTATTGGATCTGCTATTGATAAAATAGTAAGAGATTATTTTAATAATAGTAAGACTGAAAAACCTGAATACTTATCAGAAGATGCATATAAGTCTCTTATAAACTATCTAGATACTCTTAATAAATGGATTAAAGATAATAATTATACTATATTTGCTAATAATCTTGTAATACATCATAAATATCCAGATGGTAGAAGGATAGCTGGTGAAGTTGATTTATTAATAGTAGATAATAAGGGTAATTATCTAATCTATGATATTAAGACCAGTGCATATAGTTTTTACTCTCCATCATTTACTGAGGTACATCCACAGTGGGGACAGCAGATGTCTACTAAATCTTATTACTCTTATCAGACATCATCTTATGCAACTTTAGTTAAAGATGAATATGGAAAGAATGTAGCTAAGACAGCATTAATTCCTTTTACACTTACTTACAGTAAAGAGAATCCAAGGTTAGTTACTAGTTTGGTTCATGAAAAAAATATAATACTTGATTTTATAAACCCAAATGTATTCTTTAGTCAAGCTATAACTGAAAGTGGAAATTCTGCTATGGATGACTTAGATGCTGCTTTAACTAGTCTTGAAGGAAAGACTAATAGTAAAAATCTTTCTAATGTATTATCTAGGGAAGAAGCACTCCAGAGAATAAAGGAAACTAAGCTATTCAGAACTCCCCAAAGAAAGGCTATACTTAGTAAGTTAGAAGATAGTACATTATCAGATATTGCTAATACAAAAGAAGCTATTCTTAGAGCTAAGTTATCTAAATTAGATGCCCTTATCAAGCCTAATATGACTAAGGAGGAAGTTAATAACCTAGTTAATGAAACTTTAAGTTCTGCATTAAATAGAGTAAAAGATGAAACTATTGAGCCTAAATCTAACACTGTAGATAAGGAAATAAGAAAGATAAGATCTATAATACCACAATTAACTAAAGAGGATGCTATAGTAATTGTAAATTCTATTATAAAAACCCCTACTGGCTATGCATGGGGACAATTTAAGAATGGTATTATTACTCTATACAATAATGCTGCAAAAGGTACTGCTTATCATGAAGCTTTTCACTATGTATTTAATACATTATTAGATAATAATGAGATTAATCTAGCTTATTCTGATGCTAGACAGCAATGGGGGGACTTAGATGCTATATCTCTTGAAGAAAGAATGGCAGAAGATTTCAGGGAGTATATGCAAAATGAAGAAACCTTTATTGGTAGACTAAAGAATATATGGAAAAGATTAAAGAATATTATTAGTAAGATATTTGGAAAGAGTCATTACTTAGATAATCTCTATTATAATATATCTAGAGGTAATTATAATGCTATAAGTGAGGAGGAAAGAAATAACATTTTAAGAAATGCTAAAAGAGACACTCAAGGAAGGCTCCTAGCTCCTAATGGTAAACCTTCTAATCTTACTGAAGAACAATATGTACAAGTAAGAACTAAAGCTTTTAAAGACTGGTTTGGTGATTGGGAAAATAACCCCAAAGAAGCATCTAAGGTAATTGATGAAAATGGTGAACCTTTAGTTGTTTATCATGAAAGTCCTAATGTATTTAATGTTTTTGATACTTCTAAAAAAAGATATAATGTACATGAAGTAACTGGTATATGGGCTTCTCCTATAAATAGAAAAGGTAGAGGTTATGGTGAAAATATATATCATTTATTCCTTAATTTAAGGAATCCTATAAATACTTCTATAAAACAAGTTAAGAATATAAATGAACTTAGAACTTTAGAAAATAATGCCCTTAAAAATGTTAATTCAGATGGTGCTATATTAGATACTATTGATAAATTTGGATATGAAACTCAATATTATGTAAAAAACCCTAATCAAGTTAAATCAGCTACAGATAATATAGGTACATTTGATTCTAATAATCCTGATATTAGATATAAGGAATTAACTAAGGAAGATATACAGAGTGATGTAGAAAATATTGTTAATAATCCAATGGTGAATAAAACTAGATTTGGTAAGAATAATTCCTGGGGAAAACTAAAGGATTCTTTATTAGAGCAAGGTTATATTATAAAGGGATATTATGATAAGGTGAAGGAAGGATATAGAGTTACCTCTGTTACAAGAGATCCTAGCATAAAGCAAGCTAATGATATTAGGGAATATCATAGGAACAGACTTGAATATTCTAATCTTACAGAGGAACAGAGAGAATATTTAAAAGAGAGGAATATACCTATATCCAGATTTAATAATATGACTCTTGAAGAGAAAGAAATACTATTTGAATGTATGTCTTAGTAAAAAAAAAATAGGGAAGCTGTAATTAGCTTCCCTATTTTTATATAATAACTTATTAAAATTTTTTAATAAGGCCTAGCATAATAGTTTATACTATTATCTATATCATATATTAATCTTTGTAATTGGTTATATTGAGATACTACGGGTAATCCAGATTTTAATAGATTCTTTTCTAATGTACTTAGCCCTTCATATTTACCTGATTTTATCTCATTATTCCAATCTCTTGGATCCATAAGACTTGTAAATAGATTAGTTAAATTTTGAACTTGGGTTATAGAAGCTGCTGGTGATTTTACAGTCTTTAGCATTTCCTGTAATAATATAGGTGAGGGTGTTAAGGTTCCAAGTTCATGTTCCAATCTTCTAGCTGAATACTCTGCTAATTTTAATGCCCAGGGTCTGTTCTTATCATCAGGCCATTTTATAAATTCTACTAAGAGAACAACAGCACATAATTGGGCCATTTCTGTAATTGCTCTTCTAATATTATATTTCTCATTATCTGTTAATTCACTCATTACACTACCTAGTTGATACTGCCCTCTTAATAATCCTACTAATATTCTTACAGTAGTTCTATAATAGCCCTCTTCAACATCACCTGTATCAAGGTTTAATTGTGCCTTTTGAAATCTTCTATTAAACTGAGGTTTCATCCAGTTCCTATACTGTAATAAAAGTCTACCTAATATTACTCTCTGTGCAGCATTTCTATCATCAGTGTTATAGATACCAAATAGTGATTGATTTACATGGGCTATTTTTCTGCTAAAGGCTCCAATATCAAATGGATTACCTTTACTATCAGTAGTGCCTTCAGGCAATCTCATTTCTTTTATTTTACTATTACCTTCAAATAAATCAACTATTTGAAGAGCTTCCCATAAGGACATTGTTCCTTTATTAGGAACATTAACCTTTTCCCTTAGTGCCATTGCAATAGCAGTTCTCATATATAGCCAATGATCCCCAGCACTTTGTCCTATGTATGCTATATCAGTACTGAATATTCTAGCTAACACACTTTTTCTCATACTATTATGAGTTATATTATCAAAGTCATTTCTAACATCAAATAACTCCTTGAATAAAGATAGTCTATTAGTTTTATTTCTACTGTTAAATTCTGCTATATTTCCACCTATGAGTTTAGCATAAATACTATCAGCTTTAATGAGTTCTTTAGCATTAAAGTATTGTCTTGATGCAGCTTCTATGTTTTGCATGGCTACACCAGTAACAACATTAGCAAGATTAGTAAGATAATTAAATCCTAGTTGGGCTAAAGAAGATCCTTTCATAACCCATGATACTAATTTATTTTTATTCACCTTAGTCTCAAGAACATCTATTACTCCTGAATCTTTAAGGTACTTATGATATATTTGTGATGCAAAGAAATCATCAAGCCTCTTCTCTATATTAGATCCTTTACCTTCTACTATATTATTTTGAAATTTATTACCAAGTACACTAAACTTCTCTACTAAGTTTAATCCTCCTCTAGTAGATCTAACATCTCTATAATCAGTAACTATACTTCTACCTACCTCTAAGGGATCTACAATATTATCAAGCTCTCTATAGTTATTAGAAGAGGCTGTATATGCTAATAATGATCCAAATATATCAGTACTTAATTCATTGGGGTTTTCTAACCTATTGGTAAACAACACTGGTAATGTCATAAACTCTTTCCCAGAAAAGTCTGTTAATCCTCCTCTAGTAGTATTACCAAATATAGTATCATCATCTGCTCTATCAAGAAATTCCTCCTTTAGATGTTCCTTTATGTTACTTAATATAGAACTTGGGGATTTTGCTGAATCTATAAATCTTTGAACACCATCCTTTCTCAGTTGAATAGCCTTTAACAAAGAAACTCTATTTGATGGATATTGGTTATCAAATTCCTCCTTAAGTTTTAAAAATTCATCTCTAATTAATCTCTGTGCAGAAGTTAATTTATCAAAATCATTATTATGATATAAATGATTAGGTACTCTTTTTCCTAGCATTGTAAGATTAGAATGTGAATTATACCATTCTTCTCTTTCTTTTTTCTTACTTTCAAGTAAATCCCCCTTAGGGTTTTTGCCATATTTTTTATCTAGTCTTTCTTCCATATCCTCAATATCTTTATAATATTGGGAATAGTTTGTTTCACTTATGTAATCCCCAGTAAGACTACCATCTTTATACCTTTCAAACATCCAGTTATAGCTAGTAATTCCTAAGGATTCAGCTTTCATTCTTAAGGCCTGTATTCTTCTGAAGTCTTTAATACTTTTAAGTCTAGCTTTATCCATAGCCTGTTTATATATCTTATCAAAGGCTCTTAATAATATATCAGAAGAATTTCCCATACTATCTAACCACCTATCAAGGAAGGATATATCACTTTCAGATTTAGTAAGTAATTCTTTAATACTTATCTTCTTTCCAGCATCTTTTCCTAGCTCTAGTGTGATTTCATCTCCTAGTACTGGTCTTAAAAATTCTGCAAATGCAGGTATTATTACTCTTAAGTAATTCCTACCAATATTTTTATATAAGGAGTTTAATTCTTTAAGAGTATCCCTTACATTAATTATTTTTGTACTTCCATCTTCTTCAGTAATTGTTATATCTCTTAGAAAATCATTATCTTCTTCCTTTTCCTCTTCAAGAGATAAATCATTTAAGCTGTCAATAAATTTACTGTAAGACTGAATAGTAGCCTTAATACCTCTCATTAATCTAAATTTATCTTTAGAATCTGAAGTGGCTAAATCACTTAATTGATTATTTGCATATCTAAGAGATTTTAAAGCTTCATTTGCATACTTTAATACCCCAAGTGTAGTATCAGCATCAGAGATACTAATATCCAGTTTTCTTATAGTTTCTTTTATATGTTCTTTGGAACTTTCATTATCTGCTGCTATCTTTAGTCTCTTAGCTTCAGTATTAATTGCTTCTTTTAGGACATTAATATTTCTAGTTACTCTATCACTTAATGAATTAAATTGTACCTCTCTTTGTGACTTTATTATATCATTTTTACTTAATTTAGTAGTACCACTAAGGATGTTAGATGCCAAATCACTCATTACATTCTCTGCTTCTAGTACAGCCTTAGCTATTGACTCTTCCTTAATATTCTTAAACTTATTCTGTATTAACCTTACCAGTCTGTCTTCTATTCCAGTACCCTCTGTCTTATTTAATAGTTTCTCTCTTAATATTTGTCCTAATGCTTCTTCTGCCATTAATTGCATATCTCCACCATAGAAATCATAAGTATCTTGGTAGTTGTCTCCTAAAAGTACTTTTAATGTTTCTTCATTAGCTAACTTATCTATATTTCTAACTATTAGTGGCTGTTCTCTCATTGCACCAATAATAAGATGTGAAAATTCTTCACTTAATGCTTTAGCTCCTTCCATATTATTAGCTACTCTAATCATTGATATAGAGTCATTAGCTATATCCTTTGCTACAGTAAAATCAGTAACTCCTACTCTTCCTGAATTCTGCTCTACTTCATTCAGTAATCCAATATTAACTCCTAATGGAGAGAGTATATTAGATAATTGTTTATTCAAAGTGGCCACAGAATATTGTTCAGAAAATTTTTTATCAGAGGATTCTGATTTTCTAACGTAAATAAGACTTAGTTCTCCTTCACTATTATATCCTACCAATGCAGTAAAGTATTTATTATAAGGACTTTCCTTATTAAATTTTTTAGCATCTTCAAGTGTTAAATAATAGTTGTTAATAGTATCTTCTCTAGGTTTATATTTTGATTCTAAAATCTTATTGATTTTATCTCCAAGTAGACTAATTATGTATTCATTACTGAGCAATGAATCAAAAGTAGGTACTCCCTCAGCATCTAAGCTGAGAGAGTCCTTATAATCATTCTTAAACTTAGAGTTTATACCAATACCATAAACTTTCCAAGCTAAGTCATATCCAAATTCCTTTTTTAAGGCATAGAATGTTTTAACTCCTTTATTAGGAACATATACACAAGATCCTGACATATTTTGTTGGTTTTAAATGTTATTTTTTATTATTTTTTTTTTCATTTACATGGTTTTATACCTTCTTCTTTTAATCCTTCTTCAGAACTATATTTCTCTTTTTGTGCATTTTTTGCTTCATTGATTTCAGAATTGAACTCTTCCAGGCTAAATTCCATTATAAAATCTTTAAGATCGGAGTCTTCATATTCTTCATAATTATCAGAAGAAATAGTAGTGTTCTCTCCTTCTGATTTAGGTTCAGATTTAGAATACTTAGAAGAATAATTTTCATACTCTGTAACCATATCATTAGTGTCCTTGTTAATATCATATAGGGTACCTTCTTCTACTGTTCTAATTTTATGGTAAGTTACCTTATCATAACCAATAGTGGTAGGATCTGCCTTAAATAACTCATCTTCATAATTTAGAATATAGTAGTATGGTAGTCCTCCTAGGGAGTTAGGATTATTAACAGAGAGTTCATCCATAATAACAGTATTATGTGATTTATCACTATAATTATCATCATATATTTTTACTTTAGGTGCTAATTTAGGATTATTAGCATATATCTGTGTAATAAGCCTATCCCATTTTGAAGTACTTCCTATATTACTAAATAGATCCCTCAGAGTATTAACATACTCAGGAAAAGCATTCTTAAATACAGTACTAAAATGCTGAGAAAAAGAATTATGACTAAATTTGAATCCCTCATTATAGTAAGCATATCTAAACAAATCTATTGCTAATTTCTGAGCTTCTGGATTATCTAAATATAGCAAAGCATCTGCACTATTCATTAATAGCTCTCTCAAGTAAGGAGTATTTCTAGCAGAATCCTTCATAGAAATATTTCCATGTTGATCCTTTCTGAGTTTTTGTATAAAAGGGAGAGAAGCTATATCAGGATTATTATGAACTATTTTATTAAACTCAATGGGGAACTGATGTATATAATAACTTCTCTTTTCCTCAAGACTCATATTAGAATCTTCACCAAAGAGTTTAGTGTCACTAAGTGCAAATAATAGAACTCCCTTATATATTGCCTCAAGACTATCTGATGATCCAAGAGGCAGTGGTAAATTAGATTGTACCTCATCAATAATATTATCAACAAAGGGGGAAGCCTCTATAAAATATTCAGACATTCTCTTCATTCCAAATTCAATACCCAGAGAATAGAAAGCTTGCAATAAGGGCATCTTGGACTCCATGAGTTTATCTCTCATTTTAGTAATACTCATATCAGGACTAATAAAGTTATTAGAAATTACTTCATCTATTCCATATAGTGGGTATCCCTCTCTTTTTGATGTACTTATCAGTCTATTTAGATTCATAGTCTGAAGTTTAGCTAATGCAATACTTCTTCCTATAGCTCCATTAGGAGAATCTGCTCTATATACTTGTACTGTGTCATTAAGAGAAGAAGCTAATGCTGATAAATATGAAAATCCTTTTGTATAAGATATTATCCTTTCATATAGGTCAGCCTTCTCTACATTACCCAAGTTATTCACATAGTTATAATTATAGAACAAAGCAGAATCCTTCATAATGTTAAGAGTATTAAAATCAGAAGTAGGTTTAACCTCATAATGTCTTAATCCCTTCATTTTAGCTAATGACTTTTCATACTTCTTTATGTATGCTTTAAGTCCTTTAATATCTGAAGTTGCCTTTATGCAGTTCCTTACTATTGGTATATTAAACATTATACCTATTTCAGGGATACTCATGCCAGCTCTTAACATAAAACAAGCTACATATGCAGTATTCTTATTTTGCATTAATGAAGCTAATACAGGGTCTTTAACATTGTCTACAGATGCAGCAGAGAATTGTGCACAATTCTTTGATATTCTAGTAGTGATTTCCTTATTATTTACTGTTTCTTTAGTGTACACATCAGTTAGACTAGTAATAGTTCTATCATTTACAATAAAGCTATACTCAGGTTTTATTCCAAGATTCTTACCTTGGAACTTAGCCTGCATGGTAGTATTATTAGCATATATACCAATTAGTACACCTCCTGTCATATTCTGATTATGATACTTTATAAAAGTATCAAGTGTTAGAACATTATCCTCTTTTCTTTCTTTTTTCAAGAAATCATCAAGGTTATCTAACTCAGCATTTAATAAATGATTACATACTTTTGTATAATCACCTTTAGAAATATCAATATTATACTTGTTAGCATAGGCTTCTAGGAATCTGCTATTAGATATAATGTCATTAATTCTTGCTACTTGTTTGAGAGTATCAAAATTACCAGGAGTTTGAAGGCTTTCACCAACAGTTTTATTTCTGAGGATACCAAGAGCTAATTGAATAATAGCATTATCTCTTTGCTTCTTACTATTATCTTTTACTTCCTTTGATGTATCATACTTAATTCTATTAATAGTGTATTTTAAGAAATAATTAGTGTCTTTTCTAGAATTAAACCAATCATTAAATCTCTTCTGTGCTGTTTCAGAGAATTGATAATTTCTAATTCCTTCTGTTCTTAACCACTCTTTAAACTCTTTAGTAATATCTTTTATATCTTCTAAGTCAACTTCCTCATCCCAGTCTTTAGTCTGCTCCTCAATAAACTTATTAAGAGCAGTTCCCATATTAAGATTAATTTCATCCTTAATATCACTATTAGAAGGATCTCCATAGAAATCATCCCATGCTTTCTTAATATTATATACTTTTCTGATATTAAAAGATGGGAGCATCATAAATAGTTTATCTACATCAAAATCTGAACCAGATAATGTAGTAACCTCAGCAGGAAGCATAATTGCACTACCATTTTGCTGTGGTAGAAATCCTTTAATTCTTAATGGAAGCATAGAATACTTTCCCTCTGTAGGAATTCTGTACCCTATAAAGTCTAATAAACTTTTATCTTCCTTCTTTATTTTACTATAATCTATTTCATATCCTATAACTGTTCCTCTATTATCTTTAACCCCCTTTAAGAAAGGTTCATACATTTTCTTACTATATGCAGGTAAGTAGCACTCAATGGCTTCTACACTGCCATCTTCTCTCCTGACTACTTCAAGTTCATTAGTAAAGCCAAAATTTGAAACTAATATACAAGATGCTCCATTAATATATTGTTTAGTAATAGAGTTCTTAAACATAGATAGGAGTAATTCTTGAAATTTAGTAGAAACTATTGGATCACTAAATGGTATATTAAATGTTTTTCTACCATTATAATCTATAATTTCTAGTGCATTCATCATATCTCTACCATATTTAGGATTACCTTTTATCAAGGATAATAGTCTCTTCTGAAGAGACTCAATACTAGAGAAATCATTATTTAGCTTATTATAAGAATCAAGAAGATTTTCTATTAAAAGGGAGAAATATAATTTTCTTACTTCCTCCTTTCCATTGTATGTTTTATCTTCAATAGTAACTTCAATATCATCAGGTAAATCTGACACTAGTAGATTTCTTGTTTGAGATCCAAATATAGAAGTAACATCAAACAGGTGTTCTGGAGTAGGCTGTGCTATCATATAGTCATCATAACTAATCTTATGCACTGTAGTTAAATTATAACCCTCATCATCTAAAACATCAGTACTATTAACCTTAGACATAGTATTTTCTACTAAGATATTATATACCTGATCTTCTGTAGGTTGGAAATAATCTATTACTTTATTATAAGCTTCCTGGGATATATTATTATTTATTAGCTCAAAATCATAGTATTCTTTAATCTTATTGAAAGCATCAATATCATTTAAGTTCCCTATAATAGGTATCTTAAAATATTCACCATCAAGTATTAATGTATTTGTACCCCTAACACTATTAATTGCATCAGGATTAATATTAATGTTAATAACACCACCTGTTCCTACCTTAACTGCTGATTCGAATTGTACTACATCAATCTTCTTATCATTCATAAACTTATTAAGTCCTTTCAGCTGAGGAGAATGATTTAATATAGTACCTAATACTTGATAAGAGGCTAATAGTAAGAACTCTGAGTTTTTATTTTGATGTGGAACTTTAATAGCATTTCCTAATCCATCTGGTGTTTCTACCTGACCATATACAAAAGGTTTAATTGTTTGCCAAATCACATTAAAATCAGAGATATCCCAATTAGAGCTACTTAAATGATTAAATGCTTGTTCCATCTCTGGAGTCCATTTTCCAAGCATATCCATAATAGATCTGTAAGAGTCAAGAGATCTAAAAGCCTGACCATCAGTAGCATTAATATTTCTAAATTTGTACATTATGGAATCATAATCCATCTTACTTAATCTAGACTGGGAAACTGCCTCACTTAGAAGTTTATCAAGAGGTTTATAAGTAGGGGAAGTTAAAATAAGATCACTAATATATATAGTCTTTTCTTCTTTTCTTCCATACTTACTATTCGTATTTAATTTTGTCCCAGCAGCATATACCTCCTTAAATCTTTTTTGAAAATCTACACTGCCTTTATAGTAAGCTAAGTCTGTAGTTACTACTTGTATTAATTGTGAAGTCATATACATAGAATTCCATATATACTCCTCTATCTTACTTACCATACCTTCTTGAGTAGATATACCAGTATTATTCTGGAGAAAGGCAGTAAATTCATCATCTATAAAAATATCTTTATGGTTCTCAAGAAAGTTCCTAGTATGCACCTCTAATACATCAGAAACAGCTCTATTAATAAAGGTATCTAATAGATCACTATTCTTTTCTGCTTTAAGATCTTTAAGTATATCAAGAAGTTTCATTGATGACCCCTTATATGAATATACTAAGTCATTCATCTCTGGTAAGAAGCAGAATTTTTTGCCTCTATTATCAAAGTTACTAATAGTAGGAATACCTGCTTTAGCTCTATCTTCTACTAATTTAATCCTTCTTAATTCCTGTTTTACCAGTTTATTATATAGTGGAAGTAGTTGCTGTTTAAAGTCTCCTGTATACTTTTTAAACTTTACAAATGTGGCCATTTCTGTGTCTGAAAAAATAGGGAAAGGATACCAAGCAAATTGATCTTCCTGTGATGAATCTTCCTTTATAGCAAAGTATTCCTTTAGAAAAGCTCTTGTTATCATGGGAGAATCCCAATCACTATATTCTACATCATCTATAAGGAATACATTTTTTATAGCAAACATATCTCTAATATTCTGATTATTTTCCAGTAAGTTAAGCATTTCATTACTCCACTCACCATTATGCTTAAACCAGTCATACTTAGCATATTCTCTTTCTATAAATGCTTCTCTTTTAGAATCACTCAGTAGTGATTTAAATGTCTTTTCTATATAATTAGGGGCAGCATAAGAGGGATAAGATTTATCCTTTTGTCTGAAAGTAGTCTGTGCATCTAGCTCTGATACTTTACCAATTAACCTTGCTATATTATATATATTACTCTTAATAGTATCAATATAATGAGCATTTTCTGGCATTTCTCTTGTTAGATTAAATGCCTCTTTAGCATTCTCTAGGATAATTCTTATATTAGGTATACTATCCATATTAGCTAATGATTTAGTATCAATATTATGGGGACTAAATCCTAGCATAGTTAATACCTTAGATACTCTAGAAGCTACTTCCTCCATTTCATCCTCATCAACTTTCTGTAGACTATGAATTATACTATCTACAAGAGCAATACCTTTATCTATATTCTTATTATTAATCTTAAGATTAATATCAAATACAGAATCTTCATCCTGTATATTGCCTTGTTCATAGTTTGATGATATATTTTTAATGGTGCTGTCATAGGCTACAGGAGAATTTATAGGGAATATATTATTACCCCTCTGCATCCAATAAGAAATAAACTCTTTCCTAAAATCATTATAGAATATACTTATAAGGGTTGGATCATAAGCTAGTTTATTGATAACTTGGGTTATCCATGGATAACTTGGTATCATTTCTTCTAGTACAGGAAAATGATAATTTCCTTCTGAATCCTTAACACTAAAATCATCAGGATATATTAGTCTTGGGCTAAGTATAGATAATAAAGTAGAATGAACAAAGTCTTCCCTAAGGTATACTGTATTTCCAAGATCATTTAGTAGTGGGTTTCCATCCTGATCCACCTTTATAATATCACTTAATGCTTTTCTAGTCTCTGCTCTTGCTGAATCATGAGGATCTACAAATCTTATTTTAAAGGTATAGCCCTCATTACCATGCACCCTACTACCTTCTTCATCTCCATCTAACTCATCTTGGTTATTTTCACTGTCAGACTCATTAGCTTTATTATAATCCCTGACTATTCTAAGTTTTTCATTTCCTTCAATAATAGTAGCAGCCTCATCAAAAAATATATCAAAATTATTTAATATCCTAGTATATGCTTCTCTAATATAGGATGCAGAAGCCCCCTTAACTGAATACTCTATATCTTCATCACTTAAATCAATCCATTCTTGGTATCTTTCTTTTATTTTATCAATAATATAATCTATACCTAATTGATTAATTACTTCTTTTCTTCCTTTAGTAGGATCATTAATAGTATTTAATCTTTCAGATAACTTTAATTTATTAAATGGGTCAGTCTCATTATTGATTTCCTCTTCTAATTCATCCTTTAAATCTTCAATTTCTTCATCTATTATTGTAGAGAAATCTCTAGCAATCATATTCTCCCTATCTAGTATCTCTGAATATGACATTTCTCTAGAAAGAATAGCTCTAGGACTTTCTCTGTCTATATTAAGAGCTTCTGGATTATATAAAGGGTTTCCTATTTCTGGGAGTTCATTATTAGATTCATTTTTTTCTTTGTTATCATTGTTATCTACAGTAGAAGTACTACTAAACATTTCATTCCAGGCATTAGTATTAGCTCTAGTTTCAATATCTATATTTGCTTTATCACTATAATTCTCTCTATTATAATTTTTAATATCTTCATTATAGTTTTTAGCATGATCTAACTCATGCAAATAAATAAACTCTTTAACCTTATCTAGAGTATTAAGTTTTTCCTTCATTAGTTCTAGAGTAATACCATTTTTCTCCATCTGATTAAATACTTCTTTCTTTTGTTTAGAAGTAGGAGATTCTATATTACCAGTTATATAATCAAAAAATTCTTTTACTGTAATATTCTTCTTTATCCTTATATTTATATTACCCTTATTATCTCTATAGGTACTTCCTAACTGGTTATTAGGAAGAGACTCCACTTCAATATATCCCTTATCACTAGTACTACTTGGTACAAACTTTTTATACTCATCAAGTTTTTTTAAAGCACTAAGTAAAGGATTTTTATCTTCTGATCCTCTAAGGAATGATTCCCATAATTTTACAGTATAAAGATCTTTCTTGTTCTGTATAATACCTTTATAAGATTCTGGTATATCCCAGGTATTTATAATATCACTAATACTTATATTACTGGGAATAGTATGCAAAATTAGTACATTATCTGATACCTCTACAATAGTATCACTATTATTAGATATACTATTCCCCACTTTATAATAAGGAATAGCATATTTAAATGAATTTAGTTTCTCTCTATTTTCCTTTGCTATCTGTATAAGATCATCTATAGATGGGGTACTTTGATAATCACTTCTGTCAGCATAAATACTATGTAGTACACTTACTCCTATGGTGTCAATATTGTACCCTTTAGAAGAGAGTATTTCAGCTTCTCCTGACATATCCTTTGTAGGATAAAAACATTTAATAGAACTTTGCATATATGTAAATTTAAATTTTAGGCAAAAATACAGAAATTAATTGTAATATACAACAGAATATGAAAAAAATAAAGAGGAAATAAGTAATTAACTTATTCCCTCTTATAAAATTATTCAACAATGTATTTTATTCCATTAAAGATTAGCCATTTAATAGAATTTATATTTACAGGCCTAATTCCATTTTCTTTATCAGTCCTTTCAATATCCATATCTACACAGTTATATCTTCCATCTCTGGATTCAAACTGAATTTTATAACCTCTAAGTACCCTCTCTTCTCCTTCTTCATAAGGAAGAATGGGATTATTCACAAGTTCAGTTACTAGGTTCTTAGCTGCATCAGCAACACCTTTCTTACTATTCTTAACAGTATCAATACTATTAGAGAACTGCTCTATAATAGCATCAATCTCTTCTTGTAGTTTCCTTTTACTTTTTGGTTTATCTTGTTTCTTAAAGCATACAGTAAATACTTGACTGGAATGAATGTTCTCCCAGATAGTTCTGATACCAGGGGTACCATCTTTCTTATCTTCTTTAGTTACCTTTACCTCCTCATTATACAAGTCAGCAGAATGAGTGTAGTTTCTCAGATAACTAACTCCAATCTGTACTTCTTCCCCACTTTCAAAGTGTTTAAGCCAAGCACTAGAGCCTGATACTTTATTTACTATATAGTGAGAACTTTCACTAATAATGGAATCTCTCTTTAACTGATTTATTTGTTCAATCATATCAAATAAGCTTTTCTATATTAGACATAAATGTTTTAGCACTTTTTTAGTTATTATCTATTAAATGTCCACTCTCATCATAGTCAATACTTCTATATCTCTTTAAGTCCTGCTGATACTTCTCTGTATTTGCATAGCCACAGGGATTCATAAATTCTGGACAGAATCCTCTATAGATACATTCTGGAACACATTTATCTGCAAGTACTGGATCCACTTTTCTAATAGCTTCAACTACTTGTTTCCAAGCTTCTCTTGTTTCTTTAGAAGCACATGAGCACAGCCTTTTTCTAGAGATATTAATGATAGCCTGAACATTGGCTGACATGTCCATATCATTTAATGCTCCTTGAGGTAACTCATTTCTTGGAACAGGCAGTTCTCTCCTATCTTCTCTTTGACTATGCACGAATTTTTCACATCCTTCATGATGTCTAACTAAATGAGTAGTTACCCATTGCATAATATCTTTCCAAGTCCAATCATACTCTACTAGTCTTACTGGACTGTGTTCTGCTAGAATCATTTTAGCCTCCCAAGATTTAGAAGGCTCTTTATCTAAAGGTTTTTTACCAATAGTTCTTCTAGCTGCATTTAATGCTCTTTTCCATGAAGTTACTTGATCCAGTCTTACAATTTTACTCATTATTCTATTAAATCATTATCCATTACTTAACTTATTTAATAATTCCTCTATGCTTAATAATTTCTATATTAGTACCAAACATCCAGGAGCATTCATCAGGATTAAATCCTAAAGTATTCTTAATATAATCTTCATCTATATTTACATCAGAAGACACGTTATAAATGTGTACCTCTGATGTATTATAGTTCAAAATAACTAACTCTTCCATTATATTTCTGGTTTATATACAAAAAGTTTTCTAGCACATAAATCTCCATCTGATCCTTCATAATAAAGAGTCCCTTTAGGGATTATACATTTAATATCCCCACCAGTGTTGTACTTATAGCAATGTATAAATCCTCCATATACTCTGCCTTTAAGAATAAATTTTATAGCCTCCCAATTTAATCCTTTTGCTTTAATGACTTTGCTATAATTAAATTCTCCATAATCATATCCTATTATAGGACTTACTAAAGAATTACTTTTTGTCAACCAATACCTACTAAAGTATTTATATACTATAATGTCATTTTTAGCTATTTTAGGAATCTTGCTACCCTTAATAAATAAGCACATAATTACTCACTTAATAAAATACTATCAATTTTCTCTTTTGATCTCATATAATTATAGTAAACCTCAGTACTAGACATATCAGTTATAAATGTTTTGTCTCTATTAGACACACTATCCAATAATAATTCATAACTATTTACATACTCTTGATATTGTTTAATTATTTCTGTTTTATGGATACATTCTTTATCCAAATCACTGTATGCAGATTTGAAAATGCTTACTCCAAATAAAAAGGAACCAGCAATTATCAAAAATATAGATAATGCAAATAAAATATTACTTTTCATATTTAATCTTCTTTTACAACTTCAAAGTCATCAACATTCCAACCTGATAAATCTTTACGTGTCTTAGTTCCAGGAAGCATGCTTTTGTAGGCATCTTGTGGAAGTATAATTTGCTCCTCTACAGCTTTTTTAAGGTCACAATTAGATAAATCAATATTTAAAAAGGGAATATTGTCTTCATCCTCCTCTACTATTCTTTCATAATCAACTATATTAACTTTAACTGTTTTACTTAAAGTAAGACTTACAGTGACTTCTACTTCAACTGGTTTATTCTCTTCCTCATACCAAGGGGCATTTGGGTTATCAGCTCCTAATGGATAGTCATTATTATTATACATTTTTTCTTTTTCCTTTCTTCAAATTAGTCTCTAAATTATTTTCCTTAATAAGCCTCCTAGCAATTACACATTTAAGATTTTTAGGGATACTAATATGCTTACCTTCTTTATTTACATAGATAGCATGATCTCCTTTATGTCTACTATAGTAGAAATTATTAAATTCTAATATCCTTACAAATTCTCTTAATGTGTATTGTTTCATCTACTCTCTTAGTATATCTTTATATTTTTTCATATCTTATGTATTTATTTTATTTCTTCTATTTCAAATTCAGATTTAGGGATTTTAAATGTACTCTGGTAGGGTGTCCAAGTATTATTATAGTGTAAATCTTCTAAAGTATGTATTAGAATCCTATTAGTAACTATAATATAAATATAGTCTATACCCCTATTATAATTCAATATATTTTTGCCTGTAATATAGGATTTTCCTATCTTAGATAGATTAGGCTTACCAGGCTTATAGTAAAGCCCAGTAGCCTTATGTTTTATTCTATATGGTACCATATTAATCTACTTCTTGTTTACTCTTCAACTTATTCTGTAATTCAATCATTTTATTTTGATACCATTGACACTTAAGAATGTCCTCTCTACCATTCTTTTTATTAAATCTCCATTGATACTTAAAGGCATTACACATACAGAACATAATAACTGCTTCTGTACCATAAGCACTTTCCATAGCATCAATACACTCAATTCCACCTTGTGTATAATGAGAGGGATGATTTACACTATCATTTACTGTTTCCATAATCAATGTATCCAATATTTAATTCTTTAGTTTCTTTTTCAGGTTATTTACTAAGAGTTCTAATTCCTCTATAGAAGCATCTCCTTTTAGAGTATTAGCTCTCTTAGAAATAACCCAAACATTACCTTTTACATAGCCTAAAGATGGGATTATTCTATCTATAGTATAAGAATCCTATCCTGCTATATTATCATGTACTTTAAGTGAAATACCCAAAAAATAATTAATATACCCAAATTTATAGGAAATTGGGTACATTAATTATCTAGTGGATCCAGTAAGTTGGTAAATTTCCATTTTCATCTCTTGATATATCAGCATCTAATCTACAATTAGTACTGAAGAATGCTCCTGCCTTAACCATGCATTGATGAAGAGTCTCTGCTACTTCCTCTGCTATATCTTCAGGAACTTCTATATCCCATTCATCATGAACGGGAATACATAGTTTAACTTTATCAAACCATCCATTCTTCAAAATAAAGTTCCAGAAATAAACAGTAGCAACTCTAAATATTATAGCACCAGTGCCTTGTATCTTATAATTACCACTCTGTTTATCACTATCTGCTTTTCTTTTGAAGTAGTGTCTTACTCTCTGTACTGTATCACAGCTAGGGTCTACCTGTTTCATTTCCCTATAGTAATTCCAGTCTAAAGTAGACATCCATTTCTTATCCTCCATTAGTGATGGATAATCATAAATATATGCCTTATGTCCAGTCTTTGGATTTATAAGTATATATCCTTGTCTTACCCAATCTCTTCTAGCTTCATCCTGATACCTTTTAAGACCTGAAAATCCTTTCATATAGGCATTCTCTATAGTCTGTGCCTTAGATAGTGGAATACCATAGTTTTGAACCATAGTATTAGCATTACCCATATAATTAAGAAGAAATTCATAGCCTTTAGCTTCACTTCTCTCATCATGGAATTTCTTTTTAACCTCTTTAGCTGGCATATCCTTAGGTATATGAGGAAAAATCAACTTAGCAGTTAGTGTATGTAAATCTTTTTCACCATACATAAGTTCATTTATCATAGCCTTATCATTAGCTATTGAAGCCATAAGAACACTTTCCTCTCCACTATAATCTATAGAGATGAATTTATTACCTTTCTCTGAGATAAAGCAAGCTCTTGTTTCAGCATCAGCTGGTAGATTCTGTAGATTTATATACTTTATATTACCATCTTTACCACCTGAGCTTAACCTGAAAGTATCTGCACCGCATTGATTAAAGTTAGTATATAATCTATCATTTTCATCTAACTGTTTAAGAATATTCTCACCATAAGTAGAAGTTACCTTTGAGGCTTCTTTATATTTAAGATATATGGGAATAAGACTACATTTATCCTTTTGTGGACCAAGAATTTTAGCATCTATGCTGTCCTTATCTTCTCCACTGTCTTTATCTAATTTAGATGTATCTACACCATATTTCTTAAATATTGGAATAACCTTTTTGGTACTATTCCAATTTAATATTACTTGTGGTTCAGTATTAAACCCTAAGAATAAGTCACCCTGCCTGTCTATCTTAATATATTCTGAGTTAGGTTCATTTTCAAGAAGCCAATTATCCAGTTCCCTTTTTATTGAGTCAAGTTTCTCTTGGTCTTTAGACATCTTTTTAAGCCACCTTTCTCTGTCAATCTTTACTCCACAATATTCACAATAGGCTAAAGGTATAACAAATCTATTCTCATACTCAGTGGCTAACATTAGGCCCTTCTGCTGTAATAACTCTATCTGTTTTTCTCTTATCTTCTCAAGGTACTTGACATCATTAGCAGCATATACAATAACATCTCCTACAAGTCCTCTCCATATAATTTGGCCTCTTATTGACTTATCTAATTCAACATTAAGATAATATTCTCCAGCCCATTTAAGATTGTTAAATAACCTATAACTGTCTTTACTACCTTTTTTACTTGGGTCTCTAGGGACAAAAGTATATCTGTCATTCTTTATTCTATACCACTCTTCAGGACTTAGGATTATGGGAAATCCATTCCAAAGTAGCTTCTCCATAAGAAATCCATCCCATACTCTCTTAAGTATAATCCCTTTAGTAAATAACCATTTAAGGTCAAACTTAAGATTCCACCCAATAAATAATCTATTAGATTCAAGATATTCCTTATATAATGTAACATCTATAGTAGTACAATCTATAACTACTTGAAAATCATAGCACCCAAGCTGAAGAGAGAGCAGCTTATCCTTATGACAATTCAATCCACTAGTCTCTGTATCAAGACCTACTATAACAAGCTTAGATAATAGAGATAGACTCTCATCTACCCCTATTATCTTATACTCTTCATTCTCAAATAACTCTTGATTCTTGGTAACTAAATAAATCATTTTTTACTCAAAAGTTACTGTCCAACCATATCTTTCAACAAAATCTATAGACTTAACAACTGCATCAGCCTCTTCAAGTTTGTGCCCTATTACAATCATAGGGCCACCTGAAGGGTCAATAAACTTATTACCATCATTCATAACTCCTGCCCTTAGCAGGGGTGTATCAGTTTTAAGTATATAAGTCCTTGATTCTGAGCCATCAGCTTTAGACATTTTCTTTAGGTAATTTTTTGCATTACCTCTAGATTTAAGTTTTATAGTATCTTCCATTATTTATTAGAATAAGCTATTAGGGAATTAAAATCAAGGATATATTGATACTTCTTAAAGAAGGAATTTCCAAGTATTCCTGAAAGAGTTACACCACTTTCTGCTTTTACTTCACCAAAGGAAGCAGACATATCTACAACTTGAAAATCTTCTTCATAAGTCTTATCCTTATATTCTAAAGATGCTCTTACATAGGAAACATTTATTTTATTACCTTCCATTCCCCATAATACTCCAGTTGATTCTGTTTTACTATGGTTAAATTTATCAAGAATATTAGAATCTATTACTGATATAGTAGCACCAGTATCAAGTAAGAAATTAAACTTTTTACCATTATTATAAAGAGTTATGACTGGAAGGTCTGTTAAATCCATTGATTCCTTAAAAGAGATATATTCCCTATTTCTATTCTTATAATCTTCTGCTCCATTAATAATAAGAGCAATAAGTGCAATTAAAATTAATACTCCAATTATTTCTAATACCATATTTATAACTTCTTTTGTTTTACTTAATTCCAGTAGAACCTAATCCACCCCTATTATCATCTCCTAAATCATCTACTTTTATAAGTTCAACACCAGAACTTAGTAGCCATTTAATCTTTTGCCACACAGTAGCTCTCTGATTAAGTTGAATCCTGAACTGGCAAATTCTGTCACCTTTTTTAATAGAGACCTGTCTCATAGTAGAACATATATAATTCCATTCATCTTTATTTCCAGAATATGAGTTATCCACTACTCCTTGTCCATTAGGGATAAATATTCCCACCTTCTTAGGACCACTACTCCTTGAATCAATAATAGCCTCAAATCCTTTAGGAAGCTTAATGGCAATACCTAATGGAATATAATATGTATTCATAGTTACATCCCTATAACTTCCCTCTTCACCATTAATAGTAGACTTCTTAAGTACTCCTGATTGTGGTGCAGGAATTTCCATATCTACAGCACTCCTCAAGTCAATCCAGTCACCATTTTGACTTAATACTGGCATACATCCTTCTGTAATTTCTTTTACTTTAATTTTTAGTTTCATTGCTAAATCCTCTTACTTTATTTGGTTTCTTTGTTACTCTAAATGAATCTACTACTGCTGGATTAGTAGTAGACCTAATACACTTATAAATAGGAATAGAGAAGATTTTAATAACTAAATTATTTATAGCCTTATTACCATCTCTATATTCCTCACTAATTATATTAATCATTATCTCTCCATAGTTTGTATGTTATATCATTTAATTTATTATCTTTAACTTCATACAATCTCTGATTAGTTGTCTTACTATTAAGAGGTCCATATTCTTCTATATAAGGACCTAACTTAATATAGTCAAACCATTTTAACTGCTTTTCTACTGTATTATTAAGCTCTTGTCTGCCACTATACCATGCAACTTTTAGATCAGTGTGAGTTTTTACCCAGCTTGCTAAAGCTGTTATACTTATAGGGTCATTATCACCTCCCATAAAGGATACACAGGATACTCCTTTATTGTTTTCTAAGAGTTTACTAAGAGCTGTCTTATTTAAAGGATTACCAATATCTTCAGCTAAATAAGAACTATGACAACCTTTACAGTGACATGGGCAGTTACTTATATTAATACATAATGTAATTTCATCAGGTATTTCTGAGAAAGTTACAGCAGTTTCCACATACTTTAACATCGTCTATTTTGAGCTATAATTAATAAAATTGAAATAAATAAAGCTATAAGTATAAATAAGGCTACGTATATCCATAATGGGGCTAATACCCACCACCATGACCATGTAATAACTTTACATAATTTTAAAGCTATAAATAATAAAGAAAGGAGGGTTGGAAAACCAACTCCTCCTTTTACATAAACTCTTGTACTCATATATTATGAATTTAAATTACTATAGACTCTTGTTTTTTGTTCCTTCCTTCTACCACTAGACCAATTCTTGATAGGTGTCAGATAACCAATTACTCTGTCCCATAGAGTAATATGCTTACCTCCACAATTTGGGCATTCAGTAATAGGCACTTTAGTAATATAACCACAAGTATCACATTCAGAATTAGGAATATTGAATGTTAGGTATTTACAACCTTTTTCTGCTGCAAATTCTAACAACTTTCTATACTGTTCCTTAGATAGATGAGAATCTAAATTTAAATGTGCTGCCTGTCCTCCATCAAGTTTATCTGAGGCAAACTCAGAACTATGAAGAATGATCTTATCCAGAATAGAAATATTAGGATCATTAGGTTTAAATACATAACTTGCATATAAGTTAGTATCATTAGGTACCCAATATCCATCTTTTTTATCTCTATTATAAAGTTTTATTGCAGCTGATTCAGCAGGAACCTGTTCACAATTAAACATTTCATGCTTAGTTTTGTGCTTAGCATTTTGTTCCTTAATAGTTTCAAAAATCATACAACAATAACCTTTATAATAAGGATTATTATTACATTCAAATCCTAGAAACTCAGCTCCTTGGTTAAGGCCATTAATACCTACAGTAAGATATTGTTTGTCAAGCTTAATGAATCCTGCATCATAAGCACTTAATAGTCCTTTCTTTTGTGACCAATGAAGTAAAGCATTATATGCAGTATGGTACATATATACTCTTTCCAGAATACTAATTAAATAAGGTTTAAATTGCTCAAATACCTTTATAGCTTCATCCTTAGATAAATTAGCCTTTCCTGTTTCTTTGTTTATATAGCTGGAATACTCTGGTAAGGTTCTAAACCAATCCTGAATAATTCTATTTAAGTCAAGAGTAATAACATTCTTACTTCCAGTCATTACTCCAATTTGACCATTAGTAAAGTTAAATGTATTATCAGATACAGCATTCTGCAATCTACAACAAGAACTTAATGAATCTACACTTGAAGATGTATATAAGAAGAAAGAATTTCCTTCTGTATATTCTTCACAGATAAAATCAAAAGTATCCTCGTCTTTAAATTTACCATTTTCTACTAAACAAGCATAACTACATACAGGGAATGTAAGCATACATTTAAGTCTCTCCTGATTTAGCCAGTGTAGATATTGTCTTTGTAACCAGTTAGTAGATTCCCAAATAGGTTTAGTACCATCAGGAAAGTAGAAATCTCCAAACATTCCTTCAAAGAAATACTTATCAAAGAAAGAAAAATTGGTAAATGGAGATTGCATTCCTCTAGAGCCAGCTATTTGATTAATACTATAAGTTACTTGTTGGAAGTACTGTTTAATTTGACTAGCAATAGTCTTAACTCTTTTACAGTGAGGACTAGAAGTTACTGCATTAGCTTTTAAGTAATAATTATCTCCCCATTCCTTTCTACAGAAATAATCCATATACATTAAGAATTCTGGAGTAGCTACTGCACCTTTAACTTCTGAAGCTAGTGCAAACACAAGATTACAATATATACCACAGAAACTGTCAATATTCTTAGGAACAGCTGATTTCCCTCCTAAGTCTTTTAATCCATTCAGTAAGAAAGGATACATGGATACAGATTTACAATATGGCATATCTACTTGTGAAGAAGCATCATGAGGATAAAGAATAGTATCAAAATCAAGTCTCATTAACTTAACATTGAACTTAGGATACAATTCATGTACCCAGTGTTCCCATAGATACATGTTTGTATTCTTATTATCCTTCTTATGTATCTCTGCATTTAGTACTCCTACTCCCTTAGTACCTACATTAGAGTTATCATCAATAGTAGTGTCAGCAGCATTTTTAGCCTTTACAAAGTTTTGAATAAATTCATACTTTTCCTTAGCCTGTTCTCTTCTTTGCTTATGCTTTTCCCTATATAAAATGTAGTTCTTAGCCACATCAAAGAATTTATCATTCATAAGTATATTCTCTACCTTATTTTGGATTTCTTCAATACCTATAGTATCTCCATCTACAGTAGAGAATAAAGCTCCCAGCATATTATATAAGTACTTAGGCATTTCCTTAGAACAGGACTTAAATGCCTTTTCTACAGCACTTATAATTTTCCCTACATTAAAATCTTCTTTACTACCGTCTCTTTTTATTACTTGCATATTATAAAGTATTTAACCATTGACTTAAATCATTAGAACCAGAGCTATTTATTTTCATAGGTACTTTTGGTCTATGAGATAAATAGTAGTGAAGATCATTTCCTATATCAAAAGGACTTCTCATTTCTATTTGTTTATTCTTACCAAATTTAAGTGTACCAACTGCTTGTGTAAAAGAGCAAGTCCATACTAGTGGAGTAAGAGTTCTTCTATTAACTACTATAAAGTCATAATCAAGTAGTTTAAAGTCTTTAAAATACTCATCCTTATCCATATTTTGCCTTATAATAGCCCAATATAATCTAGCTTGAATATCATATCTCCAATCTACAAAGGATTTATAGAAATCCCACTCTGTATGGGAACTTGTTTTCAAATCTACTGGCTTTGCCCACTTCTCCTTATGATTGACTATGATTAAGTCAGCCATGTTTCTATACTTTACACCATTGAACTCTCCTTTGAACTTCAACTGATAGAATCTTTCAATATCTGGTTCAAATGGATTATCCTCTGCAAAGTAGAATTGAGTGGATTTGCTCTCTTTCAATGCTCTTACTGCATTGCACACATCTTGATAGGTCTGAGTATCAAGTATAGTCTTACTGCCTGCTATAAATAACAGGTTATAGTAGTCACTACCTTTCTCTTTAATTACTCTTGCTCTAGTTTCAGGTCTCCAATTAGGCTGATAATTAAAGATACTAGCTCTATGGATAATTTCAGTATCAGGTACAGAATTTAAGTTACTATGCATATCATGAAATTCCCTAAATACACTATTTACTATTTTCATAATAGTGTCTGGAATTGAGGGGAACTCTGCAACTAGAAATCTTGATTCAAACTCTTCCTGACCACCTGTAATAATACTATCTACAGCACTTCCAAATGTTAAAGAGGGAGTATCAATTTTATCAAACAATTTATCAAGATTATTGAACCCTTCTCTCTCATATTTAGCTAAAGTAGAGTAGCTTAATGCTGGGTCTGCCCTATATTCTTCTTCACTTATTTGTAGTGAAATATCACGTAAACTCTTCATCATCTATATGATTCAGGGTTAATTGATAATCTATCTCAGCCTTAAGAGTCTGTAAAATTCCAAGTCTCTGCTTTACTTTTCTTATAGTATCTTCAATATTATCCATGAAGACTACAGGATTAGGGTCATATTCTAATACAGGCAATTTATTAGCTTGCTGTATTAGCTGGTGTATCACATCTTTCTTCATAATCTTTAATTATTTCTATTGCTTGTAAAAGCTGTTTCTTGGTATATACCTCAAAGTACATAGATTTTTCACCATTCTCAATATACCTATTATCAAGGTACTTTATAAATAGTTTCTTTTTGATATAAAATATATCATTTTCAATACCTTTAGCCTCAATATAAATATTAAGATTATTATATTTAAAGTAAAAATCAGGTGTATATCTAATACCAATAATTTTTCCTGTCTTAGGAACAAGAATCTTAGATACCTTCTTACCTAGGAGTTCACTTCTTTTCTGATTTTGCCTATCAGTTTCTTTATCATAGTATGGAGTTATTGGCTCAAAACCATCCCATAGTGTAAAGGTTCTTGGTTCATATTGAGGCTCAAATCCCTGTTGAAGAAGAGTATTATATATACTTTTCTCCAACTGAGATTTAAAGGTTATGCCCTTTGAAACACTTTGTGTAGCATTCCTAATTTTTTTATTTATCACTTTTAAACATATATTTAAGATAATTCCTCATAATTCTACAAGCAACTTTTGCTTCTTTTATACTTCTGAAGGCTGCAAAGTTCTTATAATTCTTAATAGTAGCCTTATTAACTTCTATAATTTTACCATTACATAAGGAGACTGAATAGATCTTAGGACTATTACTAATATGGTCAGGATATTTCATATCAAGTTCAATAGCAATTTCCTTAAGTAATAAAGAGAGGACCACAGAAGGATAGGTAACATCCATACTAGTAAGAATATTCCTTGTATCTTCATCTTTCCATCCAAGTCTCTTGGCAACTTTACTAACATAGTAATCAATCTCCATAGGAATAGAATTTGTTGTAGTATCCTTTTTAGAGTCCACTTTAACAACTCTAACTGCACCTATGTTTACAAGATAGGTAAGGAGTAATTTATCTACAACAAATTTATGGCAGGGATATACTCCACCTGAGCCACATTCTCTAACAATAATATCTCCTACCTTAATCTCTTTACCACTTTGATTCAAAATAAATTTTTCCATTTTTTTTTCTCTTAATTTTTATGTTAATATTCTTGATACCATTCTATAGGTACACCATAAAGTTCTTTAACTCTGCTACTTATATAAGTAAAGAGTTGTGGTGACATCCTAGTATTAGTTCTTGCAAAATATGCAGGATGTCTTACTTTAATAACCTCATTAAAATTATTATTAATGTAGGGAGTAAATGTTTGTGCCTGATTACCAAATAGAATGTAAATAAGACCAGTCTCACACTCTGATAAGTGTTTTAATAAGGCAATTATAAATGGTCTCCATATCATAGTATGAGAGCCAATCTTATTCATTTCTACTGTTAATGCAGAATTTATCATTAATATCCCCTGCTTTGCCCAACTCTCTAATGTGGGGTCAAAGTTAATACAATTATGTGGAATATCCAAATTAATTACTGCATCTTTAATAATTTTTAATGAAGGTGATAATTGTTCACCTAATGTTTCACTTTTATTTCCAAATAGTAATCCTGTTGCTACTCCTTTTTGTGGATAAGGCAATTTGTTATCCTAACAGCTCTTTATCTGTTAGTTCTATATGTTACCATATAGTTCGGACTATATCTTCATTGTTTCCAATGCAGGGCACTCGTGTCAGGTTTATTATTTGAGCTATTCACCTGTTAGTCTCTGAACCTTCTACATACTTTCATGCTCTTCTGTAGCTTGGCTGCTGATTGACTCATTGAGTTGTTCCAGCAATTCACCCTGTTTACTCAGAACCCCTCTCTTACTATAAGTAATTAATTTATATTGCATGGACGGAATAATATAATCTTTAATTAGTTCTACAAATTTAGGAAAATCCTTGGCTTGTAGATACATACTATTATCATGTTTACCTACATTAAAATGTAAGCCAAATTTATCCAATAGTATATTAGCTAACAAAGATTGTTCTTCGAGAGTAAATGAACAAGTAGACAGAATACATGAATTTTTAGTCACATAGCCATCATCCATATACCATATAGCTAACCCTAAAGCATCTATATCTTGCACAAACTTTTTAGAAACTCTTTTACAACCATTAGAATCATAATATTTGTTTCTTATGTCTGTGAAAATAGGATGTAATTTAGACCTAAGTCTATATCCTACTAACTCATGTGAGTATCTCTTATTGTTTAGATGATACTCACTTATGGGAGATGCCAAATTATAATTATTTAATATACCCCATTTATACTCAAGATATTCTTTTTGCTTTTCAGAATGTGCTATACTAAGGCACATATTCTTAGTTCTACCTCCAACTGAACAAAAACACCCGTCTCCTAATAGACTTCCTATAAGAAGCTGTCTTAAATCATTCTTAATTTCTATATTGTAAGGAACTGTTCCCTTGAATATAGGAACATTGTTTCTTTTTAAGAATCTTCTTACACTCTCATGATTAAGTCTGTTTTCAGTTTAATAAATAAATTACTTATATAAAATAATCAAAAATCCTGACCTAACATAACTATTTTCAAGTCCTTAAGAGGACATAACTTAAAAGCTCTAAATACATCAGATTGATTAGGGCATATAGATTTCCTTTTATACTCTAAACTTAATCTATTCATAACTTTATTAAGCTCTCCTCTGTCAATGACTCTCATCCAGTCTCCAAAATACTCTTCTATGGTCATATCAACATCAGTATATCTTCAATATTATCAACTAGACATTGATTTAATGCTTCATTAGAACATGCTGATGGAGTAGGTTTAACAGGTCTTATAAATAAATTATCAAAATTGTCTACTATCACTTTTACCTTTCTACTTTCCAAAGCATATCTAACTTTAGTTATATCTTCAGGGAAAAGTACTTCTTCAGATGCAAAGAAAGGAATTAATTTTTTTATGATGCTTTTATTAACTAAATTATTAGGATCTAAAAACACTTTAGGATTAATATGACAAATAGGTCTATAATATAGTAAATAGTTTTGATTATTTTCTTTTACTTTTCTTGCAATAATAGTACATATAAATAAAGGAGAAAAATCAGAATCCAAGAGAATACCTTTACCTCCATAATATATATTATCTTTGGTAGTAATTATTTTTTGTATCCTAGTTGAATATGGTGTATCTATTATAGTACTAAGAATACTATCAAATGTCCTTCTCCTTATAGAAGGAAGACCGTTATTATATAAGGGAAGAATAATTTTCTCTGTAGAATATGAATATGGATAATCTAAAGTATCCAGTACAAACTTCTCACAGTGATTCCTTGCAATTATAGGCACCTCTATCTCCTCAGGTTTTATATCAATGAGTAAACTCTGATTAAATACAGCATTAGTATCAAGATCTAAATTTATCAACTCAACTCCATTACCCCCCTCATAATATTTAAACATTTGTCTAAGTCTGCTACGAGTACCAACTTTAAGTTCCATTATGATTCAGTTTTAAGATACATTGTTTCTGCGTTATAGGTAGTTAAAAATGGTAAATCCCTATCAATAATAGGATTACACTGATTTGCACAGAAGTTTACAAATAGGTTTACCATATAAGAGGCAATCATATTTGCACAGAAAGTAGTTTGCTTATAAGAACATATTGTTTCATCAGCCTCTTCATCAGAAAATAAGAAATCATGAGCATACCTATTAATATTAAACTCATCATCACCCCTAATACAGAATATTTGAAATTCTTCTGCTGCTAATCTACCATCAATATAAAGGCAATTAGTCCTTTCTTCCTTTGGTTTAGAACTGACATGTCCTGTCCATTTATCAAAGAATAATTTTCTAGCTTCCATATTATCAAATCCACATATCATAATATCAGAAGCTTCTGATTCACTGGTAAATCTTTCTGGTATAGCAAATATACTATCATAATTAGCAAAATTTCTAATTATCTCTGCAAGTGCAACCACTTTATATCTACCTAAATCAGACTGGCCATATAACTGACCTGACATATTAACAGCTTCTACTGTATCATTATCATATAAAAACATAGAAGCTGGCTTCATCCTAGCAAGTAGAAATCCTACATAACTTCCAATTCCTCCTACACCTGCAAGAGTAATCACTTTCTTTTGTATATTCTCATACCATATAGCAGAACTAAACCTACTTGTAGTATCATCTATAAGTAGAGTTTCAGAATTAACAGGTATTTCTTGATGTACTTGTGTAGTATTGGTACCACTATTATTAGCTGATACTTCAGTATTTTCTCCTTCTACTGTATCTTCACCATTATGAGCTTCCTCTACTGTTTGTTCTAATATCTGCTCTTCTTCTTGACTTAATGGAGAAGACTCTTCAGGTTGCTCAATTCCTAATACTTGTTCTAGTGCTTGTATCACTGTTGAGTTATTAGGATTAAATGCTGTTTCTGTAGAAGCCCTCTTAATTTGAGATACAATACTATCTCCTAATTGAATCAAATATTCACTCATAATACTAAATATTTTTGTAATGAATCAATATATCCCTTAATATAATCATTCTCAGGTAATTTTGTTAATTCCTCTATCATATCATGGGCACATATAGCACACATCTCTGTTTCATCATAGCCTAATTCCTCTAACTTTGTGTCTGATATATACCATGTTAGATATTCTGTATAGGTATCTGCCCATATCTTAAACCTGTCCATTCCATCTTTACCTGTTCCAAATCTCTTACCATATAATGTAGGCATTGATTTGGCCCACTTATTAATATCAATTTTACTCTCATTAGAGATTATGATACTTCCAGTAAGAAGTTGCAGAACTAATGATTTTATGATGGTCTTATCAAAGGATACTTGACCATAAAGTATATAATATTCCTCTTTAGCTGGTAATTCCCCATCTACTGAATCAAAAAGTGTCCTATTTTCATATCCTTTATCCTCTTTCTTAATTAAATTTGCAGGACCTACTTGGGTAGTAAAATAGCTTGAGACAGTAGTTTTAGGAGTACCAGAATATATAGGAGTATTCTTAGCTTTCTCTGCTTTTATTTTCTTAATTTCTTCAAGTCTACTCTCCATATCAGGAAAGTTGTAGTTCTTTCCTTCTTTCTCAATCTTTAGATAGAACCATTCAATTTCATCTCCATCACTGGTATATTCCTTAGTATCCTCCTTCTCTCCATCACCAAAGAATTCATAAGATACAGATTCTTTTACCTGCTTTGCTTTGATTCTCCTAGTAATAGCAGCTGTATAGGTACCAGCATTATTTACAATTAGTGATACAAAGTTATTTCTATCTGTTCCCTCTTCTTTTAATGTTGCAGTATCTGTACCACTAAAGAAAGTACTCATATTGTTATGAGAATGAATTAATCCCATTTGACAGTCAAGTAATTCTGGATTACTGCACATATAGGCTATTACATCTGGATTCATATCAAACTCTGTATAAGCTTGAGTTCCAATATCCATGATATAAATATCTACACACCTAATTACTAAGTCATTATTTTCAAAGGAACCTTCATGAGTAAAGAATAATGTACCTGACCATTCTGTATTCCATACTTTTTGACAGGTAAATCGGATTTTCTTCTCTACTTTCTCTGGTATAATTAATTTATAATTATAAGTACCAGACTTCTGTACTAAGTTGGTTACCTTTGTAGATTGCTTTATTTCTTCCATATCTATAATTTAAAACTTTAAGTATTATTGTTAGTATATATAGTGCAATTTGAGGGTTGAGAGTAAGACTCCTATTATTATTTTCTTCCCTTATAGCATCAGTAATATCAATAGTTATCTCTCTTCCTTTAAACATACAGACCTTTTCTCCTATATAGTGGCTATAATTAATACTGTTATTAATAGAATTTTCATAATAGATATTATTACCTTCTATTATACATTCTTTAAGAACATTATATCTCTTTAGTGTATCAAGAGTAGATGATACTTCCCCTTTATTATATTGATTATTATACCATTCAATAAATTTATTACTAATACTTATTATAAAGTCAGTATATGGCATACCAATAGAGAAAGAACCATTAACATAATTAAATTTAAGACATTTTGAATTAATAAAATACTTTACAAATTCTTCTATATCATGTTTAGAAATAGAATTTGAATAATATCCCATACTTAAATAAGTAGTATATTCAGTACCTCCTGATCTCATAGTCTCAGTACCTAATCTTTCTAGGTAGTGATATGGTCTTCCTGCAATAGATTCTACAGTTACATACTTACTTAATTCAAGACAAAACATATTCCACATGTCCTCATCAAAGGCTCTGTTAAGTGTGCTTATAGTACTATTAATAGGCCCATCTCCTGTACAGGGAGTTTGAAATAAAGTAAAATCACCAAAGGGTATATCACATACATGACTGTGCATATAATTTTCTCTAAGGTGTAATAATGTATATTCTGATCTGTTAAGAGTAAATCTCTCTACCATACTACCCTTATAGTCTATCTTTATTCTTGCCCATAAATGATTAATGTCTACATACCTATCATGCTCATTAGTTATTCTTACATGAGGAAAATGCACAATAATAAAGATATTATTAAATATTGATTCTCCTATTCTCTCTAGTGTTGAACTATGTGGTAAGAGATCAACAATTTTAAGTGCTAGTTCATTTGGTAATTCAGTAATAGGTCTTACTCTTTGAGTATCCCAATCTTTGACTCCTAAGGTTCCTCTAATAAAGTTACAAACTGGTTCATTATTAATCCACTTCTTAAATGTAGGGAGATCTGGATATTTTTGCATATCTACATTCTCTTCTCCAAAGAAATCATTAAATATGTCAAGTACTTGAAGAGGCCTTTTCATCAAAGAACTGTATAATACTTCAATATTTTCTTCAATTTCTTTAATTATCTCTGTAGTCATAGTAAAGAAAAAAATAGGTAAGGAGTATTGCTACTTCCTTACCTAATATTTGTTAATCTACATTCATTTCACTGAACATATCATCAATTTCATCATCAGAATATGGACATTTAGACAAAGATCTGTCCTCAGAAGGATCAACTTCTACTTTACCTCCAAGAATATTCATAACCTTATCTCTATCTATAGGGTAGATGGTATTATTTTCATAAAGTGCTTGAACCAACTCTGAAATAGCTGCTCTTGCTTTAACATCTACAACCTCATTAGTATCTTCAGACTTTTCAGATTTTGGTGCTTTAGACACAGGAGTAGGTTTCTCAACTTCTTGATTAGTATAACTATTATAATCTTCTAACAGAGTAATAAGCTCTATAGTAGTACAATGTGTATAATCTTTATTATATATTTTCTTACAGTCTTCTTTTAATTCCTGATTGTACTTAATAATATTAAAAGCTTCTGCTCTACTCATAGCTCCACTCCTAATCTTCTTATTAGTATTAGTAAGCATGAATACCAATTCATTAGTGATAGTTCCCTTATAAGGCACATCATGAGGCAATACTGAATTATCATTCTTCAGTTCAACCTTTGAAGTACCCTCAAAGAATGTCATACCAGTATAGTCAATACCATTTTGTCTCAAGTCAGCTTTCAATTCAGAAAGTGTTGTAGCTGCTGACATAATTACACTTTTCTTTTGATTTTTAGTCTCTACAATAGTGATTTTACGATTCTGCATAATGTTAAGTTTTTTTGTTAGAAATATTATTTATTTTTAAGTCTTTTACTTTCCTCTAGCCATTCCCAATAATATCCATAATTTAGCTTATTGCCTTTATTTGCAGAAGTAACCAAATTTCCAAGAGCAGACTTAAAGGTCTTAGCTTTATTAAGGTGAGCCAAATATAATGCAGCCACAGTTACACTATCAAACTCAATAGTCTCATTAGAGTTATACCCTTTTATTCTTCTCTTTTGCTTCTGATGACTTCTTTTCTGTAGATTGTTATAAGTTAAATTATACACAGCATTGCACCATTCAAGATTAACTAAACTGTTGTTTGCTTTATTTTCATCCTTATGGTTTACCTGTGGTAAATTATTAGGATTAGGCAGGAAGGTTTGTGCTACTAATCTATGAACTTTCATAGAATACATATGTCCATTTTTATAGAGGTTTACATATTTGTATCCTGACTTATAAGTTCTTTGACGTAATAGCCCTCCACTATCTTTCCTTCTAAATTGACCCCAATACTTTGTACTTTTAACTTCTCCAGTATCACTTACTTGGTAATCTGGAAAACCTTCAATTTCTTTCCAAATCATTGTTATTGATGTTAAATAGTGGTAACATGACTTTGAGAAATTGCTCTTTACCACACAATTTCATCAAGTCACTGATATCTTTTCCTCCATTAAAGGATGGTAATACTACATTAGTAAATCCTGTTTCCTCAGCTAACTTCTGAGCATCTTTTAATCCTGGCTCATCATTATCCAAGCAAATGAAGATTTGTTTATATCTCCTCTTCAGTTCACTAATTGCAGTATCACTTATCCCATACCCCTCACCTTGAATAGAGAGGGAGGGTATCCCTGTATTAGCCCACAGACATAAAGCATCCTTTAATGATGAACATATACATATTTTATCACCATATTCAGGAACTTTAGTCCATAGACTTATTACTGAATTATCATGTTTATTGCACCATTTATAGCCAAATTTATTAAATGGCTGATATATTTTTAATGTAACCTTTCCCTCTTTATGTTCAACATAGGCATAAGCATACTTGTCAGCTCCAAATACATATTTATTGCCATCCCTGATGATAATCTTATGTGATATAGGATAGACTTCTGCATACTTGAGCCATTCCAAAGTAATACCATAGGATTTCCAATATTCAATATCATAAGATGTCCAACCTCTGACTTTACACTGTAGTTCAGTACTATTAAGTCTTGAAACTCTAGGTGTTTTATTGCTATTAGTTTTGATATTGGAAATTTTTGTAGTAAACTTTGGAATATCATTAGCTATTTTGGCAAGAGTTTCCATATAATTATATCCCCACAACTGAGAGAGAATATCAAATGTACTTCCTCTCTCCTTTGTGGCAAAGTCTATATAGAATATTCTATGCCCATCTCTTGAATAAAGGCCAAAAGAAGCATTATTATCCACTCTTAGTGGTGAATGAATTATACATGGAATTTCAGTTACTCCAAGATAATATGCTAAAATAGCTGCTTCAGTAGTTTTACTAAGAATATCATCTAAAGTCACTGAAGGATTACTTTTACCAATAGCCATAACTAGTTGAATTATAGATTATTATTTACCAAAATCCCAAGGAGAATTGTTTGAATTAGCAGGGAAAGGCATATCACTGGAAGCAGAATTATTAAAGTCAGTAGCCTCTACAGTATATTCTCTAAAGGGATTAGTATCATACTCCACATTAGAGAATGCTCCAGCATTCTTTCTTTCTTGTAAGTCCTTATCTATTTCACTATAATCTCTTGCTCCATTTCTAAGTACTTTGTTAGTATATACTGCCTGATATTGTTTTCCTTCCTCAGTAGTTCTTACTCCAAACATCACCTTGACTTTGTTCTTAGGCATAAGCTTAGGAACTTCATTAAGTTCAGAGAAATCTCCCTTAAACAGCTTATCCATATCAAGGGAACATTCACACTCTTCTATGTTAGCTACTTTGGGGTTCTTGACCCATTCACCATTAACATAGGAAAGTGCCTCATCAAAATTAAGATAGCTTTTAATAAATTCAGTGAGTTGTATTTCTCCATTATAGGCAGGTCTATATTCAGTAGTAATTCTAAGGTCTTTACCAGTGCTACTTTTAAGAGTTGCTTTATTTTTCAGGTCCTCTGGGGTAGCCCAAGCACTATAACCATATTTATCAATTACTTGTACCTTAGTTTTGTCTCTATTATACCTATAGGATTTATCCACAAAGAAAGTCATAGGAATAATTATATCTCCCTCTAAATCTGGTGTGACATAGAAAGTAACTATAGCTTGAGGTACCTTCTTACCATCTACTTCTCTTTCTCTCAGATATTCAGGCTCAGAGTCTATTTCTGCATTCAACAGTTTATTTCTTCCTTCTTTTGTGGGATTAACTGCCAAAACATATACTGGAGAAGCCCCAATATATCTTTTAATACTTCCACCTTCTTTACTTTCTACTGCTTTACCAAAAGCCATAAATGCAAAATTAGTTTTGTTCATATTAAAAATATTTTTATTCTTTATTATTTGTTACTTAGTTTATATTACATAGATTGAGTATTATCCTTGTCTTCCTTCATAAAGTCTGCAATAGGATCAATAGGTGCTCCTTCATTAACTTTTACCTCAACTTCAGGTGCCTTTTCTGTGTCATCTAGTACATCCATGTCTATATTATTATCAAGATTTATCTCTTCAATGTGAATCTCATACACATTTCGTTCCTCATTATAAGTCACTACACCAGCCTTAGGTTCATACTTTGTGACCTTAATTGGTTTACCTTCCTTATCAACTTTACCTGTATCTTCAACCTTCTTGACAACCAAGTCTTCACTAGTAAGTCCACCTGTGAGTGCCTTTACACCCATCTCATGCCCATCAATTTCAGCTACTAAAGCATTATATTCTGCATTAAGTTCATCAATCTTAGCAGCAATCTTATTCTTCTTTACTACTAAGGGGTTAACATTCTGTGCAATTCTCTTTACACCTGCAAATTGTCTTACTGTCAATGTTTTGTTCATAATGTTTAAACTTTAAAATATTTGTAATAATTTTCTTCTTCCTTGATTATTTAGTGGATTAGTTTCAGGTTTACTCCATAGTTTATATACTAAATACTTTCTTTCATAGTACCTTAATGCTATACCTAAATAGTAGAATACTAGATTAGGACTTGTAAGTATCTTAGTTATAAAAAGAGCTGTTTCATCCTGAGGCTTATTATGCTCTAAACAATAATTCATTAATACTGAGTTTATATCTGCCTCAGATAATCCACCAAAGTGAGCTAATTTAGATATTCTTATAGTTTCGTCTCTATCCATAGATTTCCTTTAACTTATCTATTACAATAGACAAATCATTAGGAATCTCATCAGGAAGGTCATCCAATGCACCAAGACTGTCTTTAGCAGGATATTCTCCATCAAACTCCTTGACAAAGTGCTTGATAGGCTTCTTGTTTTCTGCATCATATCCTACCTTTCCAAAGAGGATAATATCAAACTTACCTTCAGGAGTAATGTAGTCATCAACCATCTTTCCAGTGGTCTTAAACTTATAGGAAATGGAATCACCATTCTTATCCTTATACTCCTCATAATGGGCACAGCAGATAATATTCTTATCCTCAGGAAATCCCTTGAAAGCATCAAATACCAAGCCCATTCCATAGCCAATCTGCTTAGGAGTGTCCCATCCACCTTTCATGGCATTTGCCATATAAAAGTCTTGGGCAAGGTAATTGAAATCATCAATGATGATATTCTTGTAAGGAGCTTTCTTCATGATGTTCAAAATCTCAGCTACTGCTGCAAATCTGTCAAGTCCTGTAAGCCCATCTACTTGAACTCTATTACCTGTAGCAAGGACATTTGCATTTGTGAGCTTTTGAGTAGGCTTACCTACATTATCTACTCCAATACTACCCTCAATCAATTTGAAATTAGGATTAGGAACACCCCTGCCAATGCACTGAATGACATAGGTTTCCTTTGGGTCAAGACCCTTGATTCCCAACTTTTCCCTACCACAGTAAGAAGTGGTTTTTCCGAAACCACTTTTTGCAAGAACTAAAATCTTTGCCATTGTTTTTGTTTTATAATGTTACTTTTACTTGAAAAGGGTTGTAAACTTATGAAATATTTTCCATTTATACAACTTTTTATTTAATTTTCTTACTCCAAAACTGAAGAAAGTTTTAGCAGGAGTAGGATTACTCCTTATTCTATGAAGATAGTTATAAACCCTATCTATTTCTACTTTATTATCAGGTTTAGGTAGTTCATTAAATTGACACACTGCACCATCAAAAAACAAAGGACATAATCCTCCCATTTCACCATCTCTGTTCACAATCATCTCTAAGAATCTTATGTTATCCTTAAACTTAGAAATATCATATCCTTCATATTCCTTTAAAGCAAATCTGAATGGAGAGAATAAACCAAGTACTACATTACTATCTCTAGATGTATATTTACTATCACCTAATCCAGCTACTGATGGTCTTACTCTGCCTAATTTAAAGGCTTCATTTCCCTCTTGGTCAAAGGCTTGTTGCTGTATTATTATAGGAGAATAGTGATACCTGTTTCTAAGATATTTTGCACAATATTCACTAAGTTTATCCATAGACTGCTTTAAGGTCATACCTCTTTCAGTATCTATGAGATTAATAGTATCAATTATAATTAATCTATACTCATTAGGATTATCCTGCTCATATCTGTCAAATACCTTTGTATCTCTTATAACACCAAGCTCATCCTTATATTTCCCATCTCTATAATAGGTCTTTCCATGTTCCTCAGCATATTGTTTACAATATTTATATATTCCAGTTGGATTACCAGATTCCTCTGGGAATATAATATGTTCTTCAAAATACTTTAGTATGTCCTGTATTTCATCAGAATTAATTGTATCAAGTATTTCTTGGGAAACAGCCTTAGTAGTACTTCTTAAATCCCTTGGATTTATTCTAATCTCCCCTTTACTAAAATCATATAATAACCAAGATATAAATCTCTGCAATATTCTCTCTGAAGTTTCCTCAAGAGGGAAATACAGTATCTTTATATTTATATCTGATTTTGTATAATAACAAAACATAAGAGGTTTATATATGAAAGTATATGAGGTAAACTGTGATTTACCACCTTTAGTAAATGAAGTTATTGTATAATAACATGACTGTTCTATTCCAATAAAATCTTCACTAAACCGTGTAAAAGGAGATGGGATACAGTTTAACTGGCCATTAAGGATTCTTTGTCTTCTTTCATTGAGGTTCTCTATTACTCTTTCTCTGAGTGTACTCATAACTATTATTTTAAAGTAGAAGTCCAATCAACACTAAGTTGGTCCTCTTGTCCAGCATTATCCATATAAGATAATAATTGTGAGTTCATAGTTGAAGTTCCATCCTCAGTATTAGCTTTCATAATAAAATACTTTAGAACCTGCATAAACTGATAATTACCATTAAATCCACTTATATATTTCTTAGTGGCATTTATAGCCTGTTCATCAGTAAACTGAATATCAAACTTCTTTGTAAAGGCTTTTAACCTTTGAGCAATAACCTTTGTACTATCTCTCCATTGTAATTGAGTTCCAGGTTTTCTACCAGTAGGAAAGAGTTCCCTTAACTTATCAGCTAAAGCCATATATCTTGAATCATTATCCTTACCTGTTATTTCCATATCAGCATAGGCCCCTTCAATAATCTCTTCTGATTCCTTAGTGGGTCCTACATTATAAGGAAATCCATTTTTGAAGCTATCAACAAAAATTAAACCTTTACTATTAAGTCTATCAATAGTATCTGTATTAATAGGGTTATTGAGGTGTAAGGAAGTAAGATATAGGAACCCATCTATTCCAATATCCTTATCTATTTTATCAGTATCAATATATAATCTCATTTTACTAATTCTTTTACATGCTTAAGTTCTACTTCTTCTACTATTTTACAGTTTTTGGCTCTCTCTTCTGCTAGTTTGGAATTATTATATAGTTCTTCTGCAATACGATTCCACACATTTTTAGCAATCTTAAATGCCTTTGCTTTAGCTCTGGATTCAGCAATTCTTTTACCAATAGTTTCATCAAAAGTATCTACAGAATTACATCTAGCCTTAGCAGTTACTACAAATCCTCCAAAGTAATTTACTTTAGGAGCTTTAGTACCCCACCACTCTTCTTTTATAATTGGCCAGATTTCAGATACCCTCAGTTGCATATCAACTCTCATGTTACAAATAACTACTTTATTTTCTGGTTTTACAATGAATTTAGGTTCTGTTACAACTTTAGTTTTCATAATGTTATTTCATTTATATTGTTAATAATAATTATAGATTCTTTTGAATATTCTTCTATTATCTTCTGAACAAGTTCTTCTTCTCTTGTATCCTTAAAATAGGGAATAATGATAATAGGAAATTTATGTCTTAAGATTCTCTTTACCACTATAGTTTTCACTACCATATAAAATGTTTGTGGTCTGGACTATATCTTGATTTATATATGCTTATTTGTACCTCCATTTACTATCCATAATATTGTAGATACAGATTTAAGATTAAATTTAGTTTGCATTTTTCTTGCAAAATTCATCTTATTTCCCCTAATGGAAGTATCTACTTTACTGTACTCCTCTTTAATGAATCTCACTTGCTCTACTGTAAGTTTTCTAAGAGAAGAATGTTCACTCATTTTAGTAATATCCTTTAAGCTGTTTTTCCAAGCATGGGCTTGGTTATAACCATTATTACACCATTCTAGATTAGATACTTTATTGTTATTCTTATCTCCATCTATATGGTTAATTAGGGGAAGATTATAAGGATTAGGAATAAAGGCTTTAGCAACCAGTCTATGTATGGCTAAATGTTTTTGCTTATTATTTATTTGAACTCCTACCCTCCAATATCTTTTGCTATTATTATTCGTAGGAGTACAAAATCTTCCTTTCCTTATACTATAACTATTGTTTACTTTACACCACACAGGGTGGTCAATAGTTCTTACTCTCCCATAATTACTAACTAAGTAAACAGGATTTTCTTCAATAGGTTTCCAAATTTCATCTATAAATTGCTCCATTTCAATTATATTTTTAATTACTCATGCAAAGATAATAAAAATTCCTAATATTACCAAATGCTTTGTATTAAAAGATATAACTTACTCTCCCTCAAGGAGATAGTCTCTACACCTTCCTATAATAGGCTTGGCTCGGTATTACCAACTACCCATTACTGGGCTTCAGGCTTTCTTAGTCAGCTTATTCTCTGTATTATTTCACTGATACCGAATTAGAAGCATCTGGGCAGATTAAAGTTTACCCACTCTCTGTTTTACTATAATCTCTGAACTACTTAAATTACAGAATATACCTATCCTACAATTAGTCAGATTTACACCCTCATTAAGTATATTACAGGCAGTAATATGTTTAATTTTATTAAGATTAAACATTTCAAGATTCTTTATTGAAGCTTTATTCTTTGATGTAATATTATATTTACCTAATCTCTCTGACTGCTCAATACTACTACAGAAAGTTAATGTCTTGTAGTTTCTGAACTTACTTAATAGAGATAATACAAGAGCTTCTTTCTGCTCAGCACACCATTTCAATCTTTTACCTGCTGTAGAAAGCCATAGGTTCTTTATTCTCTCATTCCTTGAGCTAAAGAACTTATTCTTGTACCAATCTATAAGTGAGGATATACTATCATAGTAACCTTTTTGTGTAGTAATTATATTTCTACCAAATTTTTTAACCTTATAAGAGTAGTTTGTAGTATCAAGAGATAAAGGAAATAAATATACTGTGGGTTCTGGTAATACTCCATCCTTTACAGCCTCCTTTAAACCACATTTAATAACTTCAGCATTATGGTAGTTAATAAAGTACTCTCTCATATCCCTTTTTATAGTAGCAGAAAGACCAATAAAAGCCTCATTAATGTGAATACTTTCCAGTACTTCTAATCTGGCTTCTGAGAGGTGTTGCATTTCATCAGCTACTACTATATCAAAGTGTGAGTTTTCATAGTTTTTAAGTGACTCATAACACTCAATAGTAATAAGATCTGACTTAATACCTCCCCATTTATCAATCTCTTCCTTCCAAGTCTGTTTATGGACTATCTTAGCTACCAGTATAAGAATAGTAGTAGGAGATTTTCTAGTACTAAATATCTTATCACAGATATGATTCATAAGATCTATAGCTACCTTAGTCTTACCTATCCCTGTTATTAACTCTAATATAAGGTATTTACTAGTATCTATTTTAGATAGTGCTAATTTACTTACTTCTTCTCTTGTCATTTTGTTTAACTATTTCTTTTACTTTACTAATATAATCAGGATCCTCAGCATATCTTATATCCTGTAAGAACTTGTAGTAATTACCTCTACTATCATATTTACTCTGTATATACTTTATATATGCAATTATACTTTCAGACCAGTGATTATAAGAATAATATCTATGATTCTTGGAATTATAGAGGCCAAATAAATTATTATTATTAAGGAAAGTTTTAGATTTAAAATTACCAGTTTCTAAAATAGCTTGTGCATATACTATATCAGGATGTTCCACATTATAATATATGAGGGCCTCCATAAGATATTCTTCTGCTGTTCCACTCATAAATGAAGGAATAGTATCATTCTCTATTATTACAATGGTCTGAATATTTGGATTATCCCTAATAACTTTAATATTTACTATCTCCAGAACTCCAATAATAAATAGCAATCCTATAACTACTAATCTAAAAATAACTGTTCTCATTTACTTACATATTTATCATATTTAAGTAATATTTTTGTGTGCCTAGTTAATTGATTCTCCTTATTCTTAACAGTATAATTAAGTACAACATAATTAAATCTGTATCCCACTATATAATCTAGAGTAATATTATAGTAATTTATTATGGATGCTAAAATTAAAAATAAAATTATAATAACTAAAATAAATATTTCCATAAAATAACTAATTATATAAATACTATATATTATACTTAAATACTATAACAGAATACTTTAGTACTCTGTTATAGTATTAATTATTGTAAGTGCTAATCATCAAACACCTTATAAGTATAAGAAGTTCCTCCAAATTCTTGACATATTCTATCAAGATGTGCTGTAAGTCTTTGTGAATTAGATAAAAGTTCCCATCTTTGCTTAGGATTAGGGGCCTTATACCATTCTGGTTTATTGTTCTTTCCAATCATATAAATATAAGCATCTTTACTTAGATTTAATGATTGCATTGCAGGAATAGATTTCCTAGTACTAAAATTAATCTGTTCATGCTTTCCTTTCTCATTAAGTAAGGTCTGTTTGTAATAATTATAATTCTCTTTTGGGTTTTTTGAGCACTCCTGCTCACTCATCATTACTCTTCCTGGAAGAATAACAGTGAGATTTACTTTAATTTCACTCATTCTTTAATTCTTAAATTCTTAAGAGGAATATTAAATTTATCAGCAATTTCTTGCATAGTAAGTACTACTTCTTCAGACTTTTTCCATAGTATATTTCCTTCTGAAAGACTCTTCCCTTTAGATAAGTCTCTAATACTTATAATCTTTTCTTTATAATGATTAATAAAGTTATCTATAAGATCCCAAGTATAAGCCCCATAATTAATTACTGCTAGTCCTTTTTCAGTAGGAAAAGCAATCCAAAAAGAATTATTGGTAGTAGTAATAACCATTCCAGGTTTAATTTCAATATCATGTATTTTTACCATATCCTTTCTTTTATATTGTTTACCTATTAATATTGCGGATATTTCTAAGAATTCCTCTACATTAGTTACTTCATATCTATTACTACTTTCCCTCTCTGAAAGGTTAGAGTATTTTCCTACATTTCCTACAAAGTCTAAAACTATATAGGGGCAAAATTTCCATTCAGACAAGCGTAGAAGTCTATAACCCAACTCTTCTAAGTTAGTTTTAATATATTCCCATTTTTCTGGATCATATTTAATACGCGGAGTTTCCATATTATCAATTATTATTGTTTTTATTTGTGTCTTTATTATATTCTTCTAAAAACTTATCTAGGGCTTTTATTGCTTTATTAGGAATCCCCTTAGCAGTTTCATTAGACTTAATATAATCTATAGTTCCTCCTACTCCATATATAAGCAATGCTTCTTTAGTAGTAGGAGTAAATACAGTTCCTAAAATACCTATAAGTAAAGGTATTCCTGCTAATATTATTCCTTTTTTACCACGTTTTACTCCTTCTTTATCTTTATCAGCATTAGATGATATATACCTAACTATAAATGAAATTATTCCTATAGTTCCAATTATTATAAAAGTAACAAATACTCCATAAATACCATCAAATCTTGTTATCCAATATATTTCATTCATATTCTAAAATTTTAATGCTTTTAATATTCCATTATTTAGTGCTTCCTCATAAGATTTATATGGTTTTTCACTAACATATATTGTCTTACAAGTTATAGAATTAAATACTATTATAGAATAGTACCACTCATTTGTAGAATTACATGTTATACCTACAATAATGTTATGTTCTTCTCTTAGACACTTATGAGTATCCCATAAAGAAGGAATTAAAATATTTTCTTTTCCTATATACTCGTAGGTTGCTCTAGAAAGATCATCACCTATAATACTAATTATTCTATCATATATTTTAGAATAAAAATATTCACAAGGCCAATTAAATCCTTTTTCTTTCAGCAGCTTAGCTACTTCAAGAGAAACGTAGTCTTCTTTATTCATCATCTTTTCTTAATTCTTTTAAATGTTTACAATATTCAATAGCATCAGGACCAATCTCATTCAGATACTCCAATTCTTCCAGATCTTTCTTTAATATATCTTCTGGAGTATTATTGAAATAGTCTCTTAGACTTTCGAGAAGTTTTCCCATATTTAATTTTTTTTTGTGAAGAGCTTCAGTAATATAAGAATCATCAGAATATGACTCTTCTTTTTTAATTAACTCTTTCTTTCTATTAGACGCAATAAACCTATTCCTTAGAACTTACCTGGAAGTCCTTGACATCCTCTAATATTACAGAGGAATTTAGTATCACCATCATAATGTTTATATATTTAATTATTAGATTTTTATTCAGTATCTCCAGTGAGACTTGAACTCACAACCTACAGATTAGAAGTCTGTTGCTCTATCCAATTAAGCTATGGAGACATAGAGAAAAGGTCATATATTCTCATGAACCTATGACCTGTGACAATATTGCTATTGCCCTGAACTAAAACTTATGCTTATTACTTACCTAAAAACAATCAAATTACCCTATATGAGTAATACCTTAGTACTCCCAACAAGACTTGAACTTGTGTCTACTCTTTAGGAGAGAGTTGTTCTATCCACTGAACTATAGGAGCAAAAGGTTAGGATTACTCCTAACCTAAAATTAGTAATTCACCTAATCCTTCTTTTTAGTTTTTACTTTAGAGTCTTTTACATAATGTTCATTAACATTCCATAGTAGGTCTCTGTTAGTTATAGGAGTTCCGAATTCATTATACTCACAGCCTATTCCACTATGCCCATTACTAAAGTTTCCTAAAGTATAACCATAGTTATTATACCGATTAAATCCAAAGAAAAAGAAATACCCAACAATAGGATACTCATGACCTCTATAAGTAACTATATCACCTACTCTAAACCTAAACTTATTATAGTTTATATGTCCCATAATTTATATGTTTAAAAAATCATAACCAACTATATTCACATACCATTGGTTACTTTACTCATTAAATTTACATTTAACTGTCTAAATATTTATTCCACATTCTGTACAAAGAAAGAATACAGAATTCTCTAATAGATATAATCTTATAACATAAGTATATCAATGATACCATTATAAGTGTGTAAGGAATAAAATATCCTTTATCTACTAAGAATTCAATTCCACAAATCCATAATACAGAAATAAGAGTGGTTACATATAGTAACACACCCTTATATATTAATTTTACTTTCATCTTTTTATTTCTTTAATTACCCAGTCATATCTTTGACACATTGTTTTATATGTCATAGCTTGATTATAAGTAGAGAAACTCCTTAGATAATTACCTAAGGAGTCATATACTCTATATCTCATTTTATCTCAGCATTTTATTTATACTGTCCATTCTTTCACTTTTGTCCTTCTTTAGAGAGACTTTTTTCTTTTTATACTCATTAATCATACTCTTGAGTTTCTCAAAGTCTCTTTCATTAAGATTACAAGCCACATTAACAAAGTCTGCTTTAGCATCTTTGTATACTATAGGACTGGATACTGAATCTACTTGTTGTAAGTATTTATAATAGGAATAAGCTTCATTTACTTTATGACTATTACATTTTACAATAAATACAGTAATAATCATTAGTATAAATACTAATGTAAGGATCTTAACTTTCTTGCTCATAATATAAAGGTTTATTATCTTTTCCTACTTAGAACTTTAAATTTTTCTCTTGCTACTTTGCCATTAGGATAAGATTGAATGGTTATTTTACCATAAGTTTCAATGGCTATTGACCATTCAAAGGCATGAGTACCTAATAATGATATGGTTCTACCCCATTTATCTGTTATTGTAGCCCTTAATTTAGAGTCACAATTCTCTTTATGATATGTATGTTTCTTTCTCATAGTATTAATTAAAAAGTAAAAATAGCTATGTATTAAAGTATGAGAATAGATTTGAGTAAATTTAAAAAGGTGATTATTAGTGAGGGAGAATTGCTAACTACCTAATAATCAGCTACTTAGCAATCAAAATCATCCCAATCTTCATGTATTTCTTCCCATTCTTTATTTAGAGAAATATAAGATAAATCTATTATATCTTTGGGAGATAATCCTACACATTCACTGTAATTATATCTATAACTACCTAA
>OCKY01000007.1_pt1 | contig 116724 bp, 115 predicted proteins | sample 1481271 | NCBI WGS metagenome assembly OCKY01 (sample SAMN03418280, study PRJEB22391) | human gut metagenome | biome: human-gut; feature: organic feature; material: feces | host: Homo sapiens | place: Italy | collected 2013-04 | reverse complement strand
TGCTAAATACTGAACCGGGTTTTTCTGTAAAAATTCTACTACTTTCTGCATTTTATAGTACCTCCTTAATTTGTTGTAACTTTGTTTGTTACATCTTGTAGTTGTACTATAACACTGACTTGTTGTAATGTCAATAGTTACATCAAAACTTTTGTAACTTTTTTATGTATATGCTGCAATCTCTTTTTTCACATCCGCAAGCGTCATTTCTGAAAGCTTCTCCTCCATTGCCCTTTGCACCTCTAAAAGTCTCTTATCAAGAACATGATGAATATTCTTTCCTACCGGACATTTCTGATTTGGATTCTCATGAAAATGAAACAATTGTTCATCCGGTGCACATTCTACTGCCTTATACACATCAAGAAATGTAATCTGTTCAAGTGGTCTGGTAATTGTCACTCCGCCAGTTCCTCTTGCAACTTCAATAAGACCGGCAGCTTTTAGTTGTTGCAATATTTTACGGATAATAACCGGATTGGTTCCAATACTTGCAGCCATAAAATCACTTGTCATCTTCTGGTCTGAAAATGTATCTATACAGGCAAACATATGAATTGCCATTGTAAATCTGCTTGAAATCTGCATTGTAAACACCTCTCTTTGGTAGTAATCATATCAAAAATCAGATGTAATTTCAATGGTTACATAATTGTTTTGATTTTCTTTAATACATTTGTACGAATTAAGAACTTTTCTCTATATTTTCCAGCCTACTGCCTCTTCTCTCTCAAGAATAAATTTACGATAAATCCCAGTCTGTTTCAAGAGTTCACTATGTCTTCCCTGCTGAACAATCTGCCCCTTATCTAATACCAGAATCTGATCTGCATGTTCTACCGTTTTAAGTCTATGCGCAATCATAATAATCGTCTTTTCTTTTGTAAGAGCTTCTATAGCAGACATTAGTTCCTTCTCATTTTCCGGGTCTACATTAGCTGTTGCTTCATCCAAAATAATCACAGGTGCGTCCTTCATAATAGCTCGTGCAATAGATATACGCTGTTTTTCACCACCAGAAAGACTGGTTCCTCCCTCCCCGATTACGGTATCATAACCATTTGGCAGCTCCATAATAAAATCATGGCAGCATGCCTTCTTAGCAGCATCCATAACGAGTTTCATTGACGCTTCAGGTTGCCCAAAACGAATATTATTTGCAATGGTGTCCTCGAACAGATAGACATTCTGAAATACGAAACTAAAGTTTTTCATCAAGCTATCCACACTGTAGTTCCTTACATTTTCTCCACCAAGACTGATATTTCCATTGCTTACGTCCCAAAATCTTGAAATCAGATGACACAACGTTGTCTTCCCGCCACCAGAAGGTCCAACAATGGCCGTGGTTGTTCTTTCCGGAATGTGTACTGATAAATGATTAATAATCTTTGCGTCTTCTGCGTGATTCTCGTCATAATAGAAGTCTACATTTTCAACTTCAATATCAAAGTTTTTCGGAATAATATTTTTCCCATCAGTATCCATTTCTTTTATTCTCATGACATTTTCCACTTTTGAAACACTTAAATCCACAATCCTGAGAAGTGTCGAGTAATTGCCTGCTGAACCAAGACTTTCAAATACCAAAAAAGAACAGATAATCATGCCAATACAATTCTGTAATGTCATACTGCCCGCAAGGTAAAATCCACATGAGGTCAAAATTATAGCCACACCCATAAGCTTCAATATAATGGACTGCAATTGCATCCATGGAACCGTCTTAAGTTCCATTGTTGTATTAATGTCCCTGTTCTTATCAATTGCTTCATTTAGCTCTTTAGATGCACAACCTGTCAGATTATAGCTTCGAACTTCTGAAATTCCCTGAACATATTCCAATACCTTCTCTACAACGAATTCATCCGCTGCTGCTTTTACCGGTGCAAGTGCTTTACTTTTTCTCTGCAGGAAACTATTTACAGTAAAAAACAAAACCATGCCGACCATAGCAATAAAGCCAATTCTTATATCAAAGATTAACATCATTACTGTAATTACAGAGCTTGTAAGGACACCGCCCGTTGTCATCATAACCACTCTGGTAGCCACATCAGCCAGCTGTTCCATTGTATTCGTTGTAATATTGGTGATCTGTCCAAGACTGTTCTGATTGAAATATCCCATCGGCAGATATCGCATATGTTCTGCAATCTCAATGCGTTTTCCGCATGCGGTATAATAGCCTGCTTCACACTGTAACATAGTAATCTGATATTTTACTACTGACGCTGCAGCAAGGCTTGCTACAAGCATTCCTAAGCATAGAACAATCAGACTTTCGGTAACATTTTGTTTAATTGCTCCATCAATCAACAAAAGAATCGCCGGAATTTTTACTGCCTCCAATAATGCAAATACCACACCCAAAAACAATGCCTTATAAAATTTCTTTTTATTTTCTGCACCACAGAAATCAAAGAACCTTTTTAATATCCTAAGCACGAGGCTCCACCTCCTGTTCTGAATCTTTCACACTCATATGTGCTCTCCACATATTAGAATAGATTTCACCGTTAGCTAACAACTCATTATGTGTTCCTGTTTCTGCCACTGTTCCGTTTTCTATAACAAAGATTTGGTCTGCATCCACAATCGTAGAAAGTCTGTGTGCTATAACAATTAACGTCTTTCCCTTTATAAGTTTGGCAACAGAATGTTGTATGAGTGCCTCATTTTCTGGATCTGTATATGCTGTTGCTTCGTCCAGGATAATAATCGGAGCGTTCTTTAGCATTGCTCTGGCGATAGAGATTCTTTGTCTCTCACCTCCGGAAAGATGCCCGCCTGCGCTGCCGACTATTGTATCATAGCCATCCGGAAGTGCCATAATAAACTCATGACAGCCACAGTCTTTTGCAGCCTGTTCTACTTGTTTATCAGTTGCATTCAAATCTCCCATTCTAATATTTTCACGAATCGTATTATCAAACAGGTAATTATCCTGAGAAACATAGGCTATCTTACGATTATAGTTTTTTAAGGATAACTCACTTATATCAACCCCACCGATTTTGATACTGCCACTATCTACATCCCATAATGATGCAATAAGCTTTGCTATAGTTGATTTTCCACTCCCGCTTGGTCCAACCAATGCATTTACTGTTCCACTTTCTATTTTAAGATTTACGCCATGAAGTACTTCCTTTTCCCTATAAGAGAATCTTACATTTTCTAAACAAATTGAATAATCCTTTATCTGTTTATTATCATTTATAGGTCTCAACTGCTCTTCCCATGATAACACCCCTGTCACTTCTCCAAGAATCGAACCCATTTTGCCAATATCATCACTATAACTCATAACTGTAATCAGTGGCGTAACAAGCCCCATCGAAAGAATCAAACACATAACCAGCGTACTAAGGCTCAGACTCCCTTTCATAAACAAAAAACCGCCTATTGGAACTGTAGCAAGAGCTGTACACGGCATTACAACCATAGCAATACAAAAAGGCACATTGCAACGGCGCATCCATTCTACATAGCAATCTGCACCTTCTTTTGCTGCAACCTCAAATTTCTCATAAGAAGACTGTGCTTTTCCAAATGCCTTGATTACTTCGATACCATTAATATATTCAACAGCAGTATCATTTAATATTTTAGTCTTGTTAATCGTATTCTGAAAGCTTTCCTGGTATCCTACCATCATAAACATATATGCAACAATACCAAATACAAGTGTTATTAATGACGCTAACGCCATTCGCCAGTCAAGAATGCATAGATACATAAATACAACAACAGGTGCCAACAGATTGGATGTGAATTCCGGAACGACATGAGCCAGTGTTGTTTCAATACTATCTACACGTTCCACAATTATATTTTTTAGTGCACCCGACGGTGTATCCTTAACCTTTCCCAGTGGTACTTTTGCTAATTTATCACACAAACGTTTGCGAATATTTGCCAGTACCTGGAAGGTCGCCTTATGAGAACAGCATGTTGAAATGCCATGAAACAGATAACGAAGCATCCATAAAACTGCAATTGCACCACCATCCATTAAATATCCACTCCACCGCGTTTTCCTTTCAATCAATCGTATAACAATATCGCTTACAAATAAAAACGGAGCCACACTACATATGACACCGATAATTGCCGCAATCACACTCACGATATAAAATATTCGTTTTTCACCCGCAAATTCCATAAGCCAGCTGACTGCACCTCTTTCTTTATTTTGCACAAAAAATCCTCCTTTCTTTACGCCTGCAATTCTTCCAAACAAATCGTGTTTGCATGTAATGCTTCTATAAATTCCAAATCATGAGTCACAACCAGAATTGTTTTTCCATGATTGCGTAGCTTCTCAAATAAGCGGGCAACCTGAAGCATATGACGGTAATCCAGTCCGCTTGTCGGTTCATCAAACAGTAAGACAGAACGTTCTGACGCTATAGCAGTAGCAACCGCAACTCTTTGCTTTTCTCCTCCGGATAGCGACACCGGATGTCGCTCCCTGTACGGTAATAAGTCCAGTGATTTTAGAATATCCAATGCTTTTTCTTCATTCTCTTTCTTCATGCTAATCAAAACTTCATCTAAAACACTTTCTGTAAAAAGTTGATGGTTTACATCCTGCATAACAAGAAATATTTCATTCAAGCGCTCTTTTCTCTTATATACTTTTCCATCAATCTCCATGATTCCTTTACACTTTTTTTCAAGTCCACATATACATCGTAAAAAGGTAGACTTTCCAATTCCATTATTTCCTACAATAGCTGTTATTGAGTTCTTGTCTATTTCCATTGTTTTCAAATTCAGAATATTATGATTTTTCTCATACCCAAATACAAAATTTTTGAATACAATCCGGTCTATATTCTCATTTCGATTATAATGAACCATTTTTACATCTTGGTTTGAACGAAGTCCCATCTGGTGTAGATCTCTCGGAGTCAGCTTTTGCATTTCCTCCTTGCTAAAATCAAATTCAATCTTACCTTCTTTTAGAAAAACCATGCGCTCTATCAAATTCCAGATATACGCAAGCCTGTGCTCTGCTATCACAACTGTTTTGTGTTCTACTTTCCATTTTTCAATCATAACGTGCAACTGTTCCATTGATTTTAAATCAAGATTTGCAGATGGTTCATCCAAAATGATAATATTCGGTGAGCAGACAGATACGCATCCACAAGCAATTTTCTGTTTTTCACCACCTGACAAATCAAAAATGCTTCGATTCATCAGTTTCTCCAATTTCAGTTCCTGAACTGTTTTATCTACCTTTTTAAGAATTTGTGTTTCTTCCATGCCTCTGTTCTCAAGGCCAAATGCTAATTCACTTGTCGTATCCACATTAAAAAACTGTGATCTTGGATTTTGGAAAACAGTTCCAGACAGTAATGCAGTTTCATATAATGGCTGATCATTGATTTCTTTCCCATCAATACAAATCGTTCCGGTAAGATTGCCTTCATAGAAATGTGGTATCAATCCATTCAGTAATCTGGTAATTGTTGTCTTTCCGCATCCTGATTCTCCACACAATAAAACAATCTGTCCATCTGGAATATGTAAATTGATGTTATGAAGTGCCCCTCTTCCGGCTATATTTTGTTCCTCTGACCCATATTCGAAGCATATATTTTGTAACTCAATCATAAAAAGCCTCCAATCTTAACCAGCAATAAATATGCCAAAGTAATGATACAGCCCAGCAAAACAATATAATCCACAAAACGAAATCCAATCTTACAGATATTTGTTCTTTTCACATCTGCTCCAAGCCCTCTCGTCAAGGCAGCCGCAGAAAGTTCATCTCCGATTTTGACAGAACAGGTCATAAGGGGTATCAATCGATATTCCAGCATCTTTCCCGGATGATTTCCACCAAAGGATATTCCTCTCATTCTCATGGCATCTGATATGCTTGATGCCTCTTCTCCTACCGTCGGAAAGAACCGAAACATAACTGATAACGGTATCACAATTTGCTTTGGCATATGCATACGTTCCATCGCCGCCACAAATTCACTGACAGTTGTTGTTGTAACTGTATAATATCCCATCATAAGCCCGGGTATAAACTGGGAAAGAATACCCGCTGTTGCTAACACAAGGAAATTAAAAAAACCGCTCAGCTTTCCAAGCAGATAATACTGTAAAAGACATCCTGCCAAAAACAGCATCTCAAAGACGAAAAAAGCTTTCACCTTACCGCTAAAAAGAAGTAGTATTGCTGGTATTATTGCCAATAAAATTCTTGCCCATATCAGCTCATTTCCGCCTGCACCGCCAAGCACGAATGTAGCTACCATAAGAAGTAAAGCAAGCTTAGTTCTTGGATCAAGAGTTATTTTTCGTTTCCCCTTTCCACTACTCATCATTTCATTCTTCATTATACAATTCCCGCTTTTTTAAAATGTTTCTTTAGTAATGCTTTTCCAAACATTCCGCCTATGATTCCAAAAACAAAACTGGCAATCAAAAGAACTGGGCATAACCACATTGGCATCAGACTATTTAAAGTCGTAATATACTCTTCTCCAAAACTCTGTCTTGTCGCCCAATATGCCTCTCTGTTAAAAAATAACGGAATAAAATTTCCCCACGCCCACATGCTAAATACGCCGCATGTAAGCACAGCTTTTGTCTGACTTGCGTAGTTCCCGCTTTTATAAATTAGTTCTGCAATTAAGCCTGTAAAAAATCCCACAATCAACGCATAATGTGCCATTCCGGTTAAAATCATAAAGATTCCGATGATGATACTCATAATCCATATCATTCCAAATTTCTTTACCTTCGTCAGAAATAACATAAATGGAACTCCAGCAATCAGTGGTACTAACGCGCATAACATCGGCATCATAATTGGGATATAGCCAAGCATCGCTACACCAGTTACAATGACACAGTAAATAGCCGAATATATTCCAATATTCATCAAATCCTTTCCTTGCAATCTTGAACTTTTAGTTGTCTTGTTCATATTTGTTGCTCCTTCCTAAAATTAGTAGTGTCTAACTTGTTATTGTAATAAAAGGCAAGACAAACATCTTGCCAAACTCATTTGATATTATAATCATTGTTTCAATTTTCATCTACTCCAAAAAGTATGAAATGCTCCATTCAGACAGACTTTTTATATTCACTTGGATTGATTCCCATAATGCTTTTAAAACTGTTGGAAAATTTACTTGCGTTATCATATCCAACCATGCCTGCAATCTTGCCTATTTCATGGTTCGTTTCCCTAAGTAATTCTGCAGCCTTTTGAATGCGCTTTTCTTTTAAGTATGCATATATACTCAGCCCATAAATCTCCTTGAAATATTTCTTAAGATTCGTTGCAGAGATTTGATGTTTATCTGCCAGACAAGCAATAGTTAACTTCTCATCTATATGATTTAACATGTATTGGTGTATCTCCTTTACTTTTGCAACCAGATTTTTGTTAAAATAACGATTCTCAATCTTCTCCTTTGTTGTATCCAGCGCAAATAAAAACAGCAGAATCTCCATCACTTTAATTTTGTAATAGCTCTTTTTTATCTGTTCAGGAACACAATAAATTTCCGAAAACAAATGTTCAAATTCCTGCTTTTCATGTAGAACAATACATTGCTTGTGATTACAGAATTTGTCCTGTAAAATTTTGGGGCTCAATTGCATTTCTTTCATAATCATGTTTTGATTTTTTTCAATTTTATCAAAATCAATTTCTATTGTCACGCCATGATAATGTGACTGTGGGAAATAAGAATATGACTTTACTCCAGCTTTCATATTAATTGCCATATCCCCCTTTTTCACATATAAACACTCTCCTTCTGATGATTCAAATTCAATTCTCCCCTCACGACAATGATTGATTTCCAATATGTTCTCATATCCGACTAACTCCTTAATTGAAATATAGTCTGTATGTACATCGTTGTAAATCAGTGCAATCCCAGGATAAACTTCAAAACGTGTTAGAACTGAATCTCCCGAATCGTCCCGAATTCTATAAATGACGCATTCATTATCTCTCGTTGTGATTGTTACATTATTTCCATAAAAATCCTTTTCCCACTCTTGAACTGTCATATAATCATCCCGCCTTTCATCAACAATAACAGTTACAAAATTTTATATTATTGTACAAATAATCGCCCGCTCATTGATTAGGTTAAACTAACTAGAATTATATAACTATAATAACTGAGTTGCAAGAAAATTTTGAAGTGGTGGATTGATTGAAATCAGAGTACAGCTGGCACATCTCTTTTTTAGAATCAGACTTTTTGTGGTACTAATGGATAGCATCATCCTTTTCCATATCATTCATCAATTTATCAAAATCACTTTCATATAGTGAATCCTGTATAACTCTGTATTTCTCAAATTCGCTTTCTGCAAATTCCTTTGCAATAGCTGCTGTTACTTTCCCTTTATCCTGAAGTACTTCTGCATCATTAAATCTAAGAAATGCGTCAAGCTTTGTTTTCCAATCTTCCATAGTCATAGGAATATGTCTTCGTGCCTGTCTTGTTGCATAATCAAGATACATTGTCACAATCTCATTTAATTCTGCAAGTTCTTCTTTTCCTAAGTAGTTTTTTGCAATTGAAACATCTGTTTTTACTATTTTACCATCAGGCGCATTTTTCCATGATTTAAGTCCCATATGTTCCTTATTATGATCAGCTCTTGCCACTATCACTTCTGCCGCTGTATTACCATGAACTGCATAATGCATCTTATTCTGAACTGTTGCATAAAACTCTCTTGTCACCTGTGAATTCTTATCATAATCAACTGCTGTTGCATATATATCTGTAATTTTCTGGTAAAATCTTCTCTCACTTGCTCTGATTTCCTGAATCTCAGCAATAAGATGCTCAAAATAATCTTCGTCGAAAATCTGTCCATTAATCAATCTGCTTTTATCAAGAACATAACCCTGCTTTGTAAATGTATCCAATACCTTTGTTGCCCATGTTCTAAACTGCATTGCCCGTTCTGAATTAATGCGATAGCCCACAGCAATAATAGCCGCTAATGAATAGAACTTATAATTGTATGTTTTTCCATCATCCGCAGTTTGTGCAAATTTTGCACAAACTGAATTTTCATCTAATTCTCCCTCTTTAAAAATGTTACTCAGATGTTTTGTAATCACACTTCTATCTACATCAAAAAGCTGCGAAATTGCTTTCTGCGTAAGCCATACATCGCCATTCTGAACCCTGACTTCTATTCCGTCTTCTCCTGCATCTCGTGTGAAAACCAAGAAATCAACAGTGCTATTTCTTATCTGTAATCCTTTGCTCATAAACGCATTCCTTTCTCTATTCTCATGAAACGTCTTCTTTACATCTTATGGAATCCATATGTTTTAGTCCTATTCAGCTCAACCATTATCTCCAAATGTAATTTCCATCAATTCACTAGCTATCTCTTTACTCAAAACCCTCATAATACTGTCATCAACCTTATCCTTCGCCAAAAGATTAATATTTCCATACCAGACAACTTCCTGATCTATAACAGCAAATCGTTCACATGACTCTTCTACTGTTTTAATGTAGAAACCAGCTTTGCGCATTTCTTCATGTAGCTGCATCCAGTATGATGCATCTCCAAATCCATAGGAATCCGGTGCCCATGTTACTATCGTAATCTGAACACCTGATAACTGCTTTTCTTTTAGCAGGTTAATAAGTTCATAAACTTTTGTCCCACTAATTGCAGGGCTTGAAATAATTATATTTTTATTTGCATCCAGTAAATCTTTATGATAATTTTCAGCATAATTATCACCGTCATATATTGCATTAGCTGTCTGTTTATCATTATGCAAACCACCTGCAATCTCATATCCAATCTGTTTATATGCTTTAAGTCTCTTCATATACATGTTATTAAACATTGTAATATGGTTGTCTACATAATCATATATTATTACATTTTCTTTACCAGCATAATCACGATTCAATCGACCAGCATACTGTTCAACAACTCCTCGAAATGATACAGGTGTTGCCATAAAAAGTGTATCCAGTCTTGGAAAATCAAACCCCTCTCCTACAAGTGAACCTGTAGCTATTAATATCAGAGACTCCGCCTTATAAACCTGATGCATCTGTTCCAAAATCTTCTTATGTTCTTTCTTTGAGTTGTTGCCTGTCATTAAAAATACATGGTCTGCATAATCTTTCAATCGCTCGTACAGTTTCTCTGAATGATCCTTGTATCGTGATAAAACAACTGGGGTGCGACCTGCTGATACGCAATTCTTCACATCTTCAACAATCTGTTCGTCTCTGATATCATTATTATGAATAATCTCATAAGCTTCATTTGGATGCATCTTACCGATAAGTACACCTCTTGGTGGAACAGTTCTGGTAAAACGCGGATATACAAGATGTTGTATCCCCTGCTCCATAGCCTTTTCCTTTGCTGTGTAACTATATCTTATAGGTCCTATCAGCATATAATTGATTTTTTCCAGTCCATCTCCTCTTTTCGGAGTTGCTGTCACACCATATACATACCTTGCTTTTACTTCTTTTAGCACATTTGCTATTGTTTCAGAGGCAGAATGATGACACTCATCAATTATCACAAGTCCATAATCATTCAGCAAATTATGAAACTCTCCCTTTTTGCAAAGTGAGCCGACCATTGCAATATCAACAATCCCTGTCATCGAATCATGTACTCCCTGCAATGTTCCAATCAGACTTTTTCTAGTTCTTAATCTTCCAGTTTTCGTTTTGTACTGGGGTAGTTCTTCATCTATAATTAAAAATTTGTTTAGAGCATCTTTCCACTGTTCTATAAGTGCAGATGATTCAAGCAGGATCAGAGTATTCACTTTCTTTTCTGCAATTACTGCACTGCATACAACTGTTTTCCCAAATGCTGTTGCAGCATGAAGTATTCCATTATCATGCTTAGTCAGTTCCTTTAACGCCTTGTTCTGTTCAGGTCGTAGTTCTCCATTGAATTCTACATTAATATTTCTTCCCTGCTGCCTCTCATCATCAATAGTATATTCAATTCCTGCCTTATCAATATTTGCTATTAATTCATCCTGTAATCCTCTTGGAATCTGTATGTATCCACCAAGATGGTCTTTTCCAAGATAAATCCACCTCGAAGTATCATAATTAGATGTTCCAATCGCACGATTTTTATAAAATACTGGGTTACTAAAGGCTGCCATTCTGCGAATCTTATTTTGCATCGCAGGCTTAAGATTCGTGCTGTCGACATATATACCATTTGATAATGTGATGTCCATTTTCCCATCAACATCTGATTTTGCAAAATTTTTCATTCTATCCCATGGCTTTTCCCTATTTTCTTCATCACTGGATGCTTCAAGGTCATCTGCTGTAAATGTCCATTCCCTTATCTTATTCTCCAGAAATTCCTCTGAAAGCTTAGGTTTACTTAATAAAGCATTCCATTGGTCAGGATAAGCATTCCAGTTACCATCCACAAATGCACTATTGCCATCTTTCAACGCCCTTCCCTGTAATGGCAATGCAATCAGATTTCCTATTGCCACATTTTCTAAGGAATCCTGTGCTGGTAACATTCTGTCATAATAATTGAATGACTTTAAATTCACCTGCTCTGCACCTTTATCTAAAAGTGCTAAGCCAAATTTACGAACCACTGCCGCCGATATTGGCTTGTCAAAGAATATCCATATATGTGCACCTTTTCCTGAACGAGAACGTTCTACCAAAGGTTCTATCCCATTTAATGTGCAGATATCTCTCATAGCTTCGACTTCTTCAATCCATGTATCATCTGTATTTGCAAAGTCCCTTTTTTCTGCATTCTTCTCATGATTATCAAAGTCAAACACCAGAAACCTACATGTTCCATCACTAAATAATGGATATACACCAATTACATCTTTTGCAACATAAGAGTTTCCCCTCAAATGCGTCAATATAGTTGATAAATCTAATCTTGTATACGAACAATATTTGCAATCCTTACAGTCTATATGTGTATTTAATTTCCTATGGCAATTATCTGACCAGAAATTATCACACTGCGGATAATATGCCGCCTCTCCGTTTTTATTTACATTTCTTTTCGCATATACATCTGTTCTTCCCCAAAAGAATGAGAAAAAGAGCTTTGCCATCCTGTCTGTAATCTCTTTTGGGTGCACAATCCTTTTACCCTGTTCTGGATCAAAATCCTCTTTCTTTTCCGTTTTCCTTATACTTGCCAGTTCATTTTGATATGACAATCCTGCTTTATCCAATATGTTCTTTAATACCTGATTCTCCAATTGCAGATTGTTCAACTGCTTCTGCAATCTAGTCACATTCTCTATTGGATCACGCATTTGTCATACCTCCCTTTCCGTCATTATCTATTCATCTCAAGTATTCTTTTTACTTCATTCTGTAATTCATCACTAAAGTCTGATAAATCATTATATGTAATTACTTTCAGTCTAATAAGACGAACAATATCCCATATTACCTCTGATTTTTTCAGTTCCATGACAACTCCCGGATGACGTTTATCTTCTTTTATCAGTTTTTCAAGTTCCCAGAATTTCTCTGATGCAGGCTTTTTATCATCATTCAGAAAATTTGCATACTCTTTAACAAGACCTTCCATATAATTTTCCTGCCAGCCTGATAATTTTTCTCGAAATAATTTCCAATCCTTTTTGCTTATGTCCATGATTTTGAACCTCCTCAGTCTCAAGTTAGTCTCAACAAATAATTTCAAAAATGAGACTGACTTGAGACTACAACTTTATAATTTACCTGCAAATCCCGGTTTTATCGTGTTTTGCTATATCATAGAGTCTCACTCAGTCCCAAATCTCGTGAGACTTCGTTGAGACTAACTTTGAAATATCCGTTTTTCAGAAAGCTCTTTAAGCGTCTATCTTAGCTTCTATGTACGCATATACAACTTCAACTGGAATCTGTTCCTTCTGTGCAAATTGATTATCCGAATCCAAAAATCTTAGTGTCGGGTATAATTCTTGGTCATAGGTAATAATATCATCTCCTGCTGTATTACCATGCCTATCCACCACAAATCCTCGGCAGATACCATATTTCAGCGGTAGAAATCTCCTTAAAAACTTACATACACTAATTTAAAATTCGTCGCCATAGTCAAAATTAAAAACTGCCATTATACTGCCCAATTCTCTCTCAAATTCTTGAGCTATGTTCTCTACAATGCCATTATAAATATATTCAATCACTTGGTTTTCCGTCATATACTTAACAATCACCATAATACTAACTGTCAATACTTGTCATATTTTGAATCGTAGAATCATACGGATTTATAACTAAAACATTTTCAATAACATTATTATCCTCATCTCTTATATGTACAAATCGTTTTACCATCAATAAACTATTCAACTTATGATGAAAGCCAACAAGATCATCATATTCAATGTCTATACACATTTTAAAAGGTTCTTCTAGCATTTTATTACTGTATTCCTTCCATTCACGCTCTGATAGTTCCTTGTAAAACATTAAACATATTCCACTAGAAGTAGCAATTTCCTTATATGTCCTTAATTCAGTATCCCATGTACTTCCTTTGGAATCCAAAATCAAAGAACTAATTTTTATATTATTAGCTTCTCCTCTCCCTATATTCAAGACATACAAACTAATACTAATTCTTTTTTTATTAAATTGAATTTCCATCTTACCATTCAACGATAATGTATTTTCTATATAAAACTTTGGACGTTTTGACATCCCAAATTTAATATCATCTATATAATTCGAATCAAATGTAACTGTCAAAATAGGCTTATACTGTGCAGAGAGATTAATTTTCGTATCGTTATTTCTTTTTTCATATTCCTCTTTTAATTCCTGTTCATGCTTTCTAAAATCTTCTTTCCTAGTAAAATCGGTATAACAAATAGTCAAAGCAACACCTAGCAATGTTATTCCACTACCTATTAATGAGGCATAGAAACTAATCCAAACTTCCTGCTTTTCTATTGGTATAAATCCTATAGATGAAGGCGTCGACACCCAATAATTTACAAATGGAGGTATAGCTAGAAACACCACTAATATGCTTACAAGTATTAAGATTTTCTTTTTCACTTTTTATTCCTCCCATATATTTTATTGCACTTTTCCGATGATACTATCTATAAGAATATGTATTAACCTAACCACATTGGTTAAGATGTGGTTAGCTTATTTTCTTACGAAAAGTATTTCTGATTTTTACTTGATGGCTTTTCCGGTATAGTCATCTTTAACACACCATTTTTCAGCATAGGAGTTAAATACTTTCTTCTAAAGCTTGTCCTGCTATCAAAATCAAATTCATCCATTATTTCTTGGACCGACTTCGGGTCTTTACAAAAATCGATAATCAGCTTATTCACATCCTGACCATTTTGGTTAGGATGATGGTCAGGATGCTGACCATCATCTCTCAATAACCTCAAATACCTATCACAAGCCTTGCAAAGAACCATAATTCCAGCCTCATTAATCTCGTATTCCGGCAATGGTCCATCATACAACGCACAAGCTTCCCTAATCTTCTCAAATCCTCTTCCCCACGCTTCAATCATACCGCTTTTGAAAAAGATATTAGCCAATTTCGGATTAAAAGGCTTTGATGAATGTTTCATAAACAATTTGTCAGTAGAATCCAGATTTGGAGGCATCTCACCATCGTTCCAAATATAAATCTTATCCTCATAAACACTAATCTGGATTGGATTATAGCTACTGTAATCCTTATGAACAACGGCATTCAACAAAATCTCACGGAATGCGTCCTTGTGGAACATAAATTGCTCAATTCTCTGGACACCCTCATAATCAATCAATGCCTTCATATATTTCGTGTATACCAAATCTACAGTCTTATCTACCTGCTCTATCAAAGGCCCGTGCACCTCATCCTGATACACCAAATCCGAATCCGATTTTCCAAAATAACCGATTTTGATATAAGAACCTGTTACCCACTTCTCTGGATCCTTATAAAACGCAAGCATTGCTGCTCTTATCAAATATCCATCTTCATCAATTAGGTGCAGGTTATCCATCAAGATAGTATCTTCCACACTGACTTCTTCCTTCGTAAGCCTTCCTCTTTTCACTGCCTTATCTTTGAATAGCTGTATTGCATCCTGCTTTAAATCAGATACTGTCAGTTTTGGTAGAGGCACACCATCCCATGTTCTTCCCTGCGTTTTTAACAAAGCTCTTTCCAATTCCTTTCCAGTAATCTCACGCATGGTACTTCCGGAACGATAATAATATTTTCCACGAAAACTTATTAAAGATGGGTATTTATCAACAATTATCTGCAAATACTCAAGTTCGCCTTTATATAACAAGTTCACATCTGCAATGATTCCCATTGTATCTGTAATCTTATTAGGAATTCGTTCTAATAAATCTCTTGCATTATCAATACCTACAACATTACCATCGTCATCCGTACCTATGTATATTGTTCCACCGTAGGCATTGGCATATCCACAAATCCATTTTAAATACTCATCCTGCCATGATTCCTTCCACTCTATGGATTGATGTTCTTTTTCCTTCATATATCCACCAACTTTCCAAATTACTACTTATCCACTTCCATAAAAAAATACTCCAATGTATCCACAAACATATTTGCATCAAATAATTCTTTTATTTGACTTCTGTTCATCCACGCAACTTGCGCCGCTTCATCTGTTGTAGCATTGCTCAAATCAACCTCTCCATCATACTCGAACAACCAAACATCTACAATTTTATTAACTACTTTACCGAACTCTATTTTCTTTATATCAGACAAAATAACCTGTCCTTTTTCTGGTAATAAATCTACTCCAACTTCTTCTTTTGCTTCTCTAAGCGCTCCTTGCAGACTGTCCTCTCCTTTAACTACTGAACCATCCACACACTCCCATATCAAAGGAAATGCTGTTCTATTTGCTGAGCGCTGTGCAATCAGATACTCTCCCTTAGAATTACGGATCCAGACATGCACCACCAGATGGTATCCGTCTATCGGTAACTGTTCTCCTCTGATATGGTCTTTTCCCAGAAGCTCCCGGTTCTCATTATACAAATCCCATATTTCTGCATCCGGCACATACTCCACAATATCCCCAAAATCTGCATGTAAGGTTTTACAGATTTTGCTAAGAATTGTAAGGCTCACCTCTTCATCACGGCGAAGCTTTGTCATTGTGTTAGGAGCAATTTCTGCCTTTTTACGCAAATCCGATTTGCTCATTTCTTTATCCACTAATAATTTCCATAATCGTTTATAAGATACAGCCATGGTAATTTCTCCTTTTTCTTTTCACGCTATCAAACCAACTTATCCAGCATCTCTACAATCTTTTCTCTTTCACCGCTACCATTTGTTTTAAATCTCAGTAATGGAATTTCGTACAGCTCCATTATATGATTTTTCAATAAATCTCTTGAAGCCTGAATGGTATCCTCTTTATGGTATTCATATCCATCAACCTCAATCGCCAACACAGGCTTTTTACCAATTCTGTTATAAATCAGAAAATCTAAATGTGTTGCTGGATTCATTGCATACTGACATTCCTGCTCATTTAATAGTTTTGGATTCTTAATCAACATATTCAACGGAAAATGACAAACAACATCCAAGCTTGAATAATTGTTAGCAGAGATAATGTCCTCTATCAATGAATACATCAGATTTTCCGAATCATATTCTGATACTTTTTTGTGCTTCTGCAAGTATACTCTTCTTTCCTCAGTATACTGCTTGTAAAGGTAATCAAAAATCGAATAAATCTTGCTTTCAGTAACCTCAAAATTATTATACTGAATGTAATCAATCAAATCTGTTATATTGTGCTCTTTTGATTGCACATTTCCAGTTACAACCAACATCAATTTCTTTTTGGCTCTTGATACAGCAACATTGATTAAATATGGATCATCTGCAAAATCAGATATTTCATCATCCACAGTAGATATGATAATATCCTCTTTCTCCTTGCCCTGGAACTTATGCACTGTAGCAGCATCAATATCTGTTATCTCCTTGCTTAATGCTTCTACCTGATTTTTGTACGGTGCAATAATTCCGGTTTCTTCCGGATTTGAAACATATTTTGGTATAATCTCATTTTTAATAACATCTATCTGGCGCTGACTATAATGGTTACGTTCATGATTTCCCGCTACCGTTTTTACTACCGATAAAACATCCTCTTCACCCTTATCCGTTGTCATAATAATCAATTCACCACGATAGAATTTCTGGTTACAGAAATTTATTATTTTTGGGTGACACCTATAATGTTCCCGTAACAATGTTTGTGTTACATTAGGCATAACATCCAAAATGGATTGCAGAAAACTGTTTGTATACTGATATCCTTCACTCACATTAAATCTGTCAAATATAGCTTTTGCTTTGGCCTTTATATCATCTGTAACAACATTAGGAAGTTGCTTGGTATCACCCACAATAACAACATTCCTTGCACAGGACAATGCCAACGCACCGGTTGCAATATCTACCTGTGATGCCTCATCCATGATAAGATAATCATACACCACATCTGAATTCAGGCTGTTTCTTGATGAAAATGTTGTACTTAATATAACCGGATACTCAGCCAGTACATTGTATGGTTCCTTCCACAAATTATCTTCACTAAAAGTTTTTCTACTACTGTTACCTTCATATTTCCTTGCCAGTTTGTCTTTTAGGACAACCATTGACTGTTTGCATAAATCCTCAAGCAAATTCTTATTAACACTATTTGAATACTTTTCAATATCTGCAATTTCCGCAGACAACTCCGCCTGCTTTGCACGATAATACATTGCCTGAAAGGTTGTAATTATCTTTGAAATATCCTGCTTATAAATACTCCAATCGGTTACTCCATATTTAAATAAAGCTTTTATCTTAAACCAAAATCCTATTGCCGTTTTCTCTTCTGAAATCAACTGGCACTCCTGCCACAATACCATCCATTGCTTTGAAGATAGTTTTTTCTTGAACTTAATACTATCTGTATGAACATCTGATTCTTTAACATATTGATTGAAATATTCCTGTTCAGTAACCAACTGTGAAAGTTCCTGCCTTAAACACGCTAATTTTTCCTGCTTATCGAAAACACTTTTTAACTGACTGGATTGTTCTGCTATTTCCTTCTGCAAAACACTTGGATCTTCTCCCGTTTTCCACGACGAAAAGTCGGGATAAGCAGCGTCCTGATGCTCAACAAATAATTTCTTATTTTTAGAACTTCCTAATGTCGCAGCAATAAAACCTAAATTGTATTTTGGAGAAGATAATTTTTCATATACGTTTTCCGTTGCCGAATTATTATTGGATACTATCTGTACCGTTTTCCCTTGCATTAATATATTGGCAATAATATTCAATATCGTCTGTGTCTTTCCCGTTCCTGGAGGTCCCTGTATAACACTAATCTGATTCTCCATGGCATTTTTTACAGCCTTATACTGACTGTTATTGCATCCAAATGGGAAAATCGGAATGTATTCGCGTTCTGTTCTTTTCCCTTGCAATGACGATGGATTCAAATACTTTGCTAAGGCCACATCACTACCCACAAAAGAAATCTTGTCAAACTTCTTAGACAATAATTTTTCACCAGTCTCTTCATTCTTAAGATTACTCAAACCTGCAATTTGCTTTATATATTCAAATACATTTGATGACTGACTCTGGGCAAGACATGACTCTATAATATGCAAGTCGTTCCGACGATAATCTCTTTCACTACCATCGCCAAAACAAATGTGCCAATAAGACTCCCTTCCGCTTCTAAATACATATATTGCATTAACATCAAAGAACTCCCGTCCTTCTCTGCTAATCCGATAAATGTTAGGATTCAAAACCTCCGGATCAGTTAATTTTTCCACATTCAAATATGCATAAGAGTATGTTTTTCCAGTATTGAATTTTACATCCCACTTTTGCGTATTTCTATTGTACACACATGACATTATTTCGGATGTCTTTATTTCACCTTTAATAATGACCATATAATATCTTGTATTCATCTATTCCTCACTACTTCTTATCTGCACGCTAATTGCCCTTGAATTCCTTCTCTATATAACAATGTTCCTGTTTGGCAATCAACTTAAAACTGTAAATCGGACATTCAGATTCCATTTCGTTACAGCTGCTTTGAAAGTCCAGTTCGATAATATATGGCATCCAGTCAATAATTCTTAAAAAATCTTCACATCCAAAATTATTGTCATAAAAATTCAATATCGTACTAAGGGCAGTACCATGGGTTCCTATAACAATATCTTTATCCGTATTATCTGATAAAATCTCATTCAGTGCCTCTATGTTACGTTTTTGCACCATAGCAATTGACTCCCCACCTTCTTCATGATAATTATGATCAGCCCATCGTTTTTGGAACATTCCGTGATTGTTTCCATCAAGTCCCTTTTCACGCTCCCTCAACCTCTCATCTGTTATAATCTCTTTTGTGAAAAAATCTGCTGCCTCTGCAATGGTATCCCCTGTCTCCGATATTCCGATGCTGTATACATATTCATAATATAAGCCTTTTTACCTGTTGGATTATGATATGTCGGCATAACCTGATAAAAACTGACACCACCAGTGCCAATAAAGGTTTCGTTATCATACACCAGATATGCAACATGCTCACCAGTTTCTAATGCACTCTTATAATACTCATAGGATTCTTTTTCCACTAATGACATATCCACATCATTCGATAGTTTGTTAGCTGCTCGAAGGACGATAATTCTAGTTTTTACAAGTTCATCTATGTCTGCTATGGTTGCTTTTTTATATTTATAGTTTTTTGCCATCACATACTACTCCTCTAAATCTGTTAACCTTTTCGAATCAATTTTACCGCCTATCCTTAACTCTTTCTGCTGTTACTCCATTTCTTACAGGACTACAATTCATTACCAATACTTTCATTTTGACCTCCGTTTTCATGTACCATATTTTATATGATATCATAGAAGCACTACATCATCAATAACAATCGCAACTTCTTGCGATTGTTTCCCGATTTGCAATATATATTTCGGGTGCATAAAGTGAATCGTGGATATGTAGCGGAATCATTATTTCATAGTGCGTAAATGCATGGTTTGGAATCCTTCTTAAGAAGTTATATGAACTGCACAGTTATTCGCCAGTCTGCTAAAAAAGTGCAAAAAATTAGAGCCAGCCTTTTAACTGACTCTGCTCTACCCCAAAGCATATTATAATTTACTCTGATAATTCTCTAGCTGGTGGAATATACCAACTACATTCACAACATTCACTCTCACATCAAATATGACAATATAATTCATCTTATTGGGCACGTTTACGAGACAAACTGGAGGATGGAGAAATATCAGAAACGGAATATTATCTCAAAGAGGAAAAATACCCAATGAACCCAACAGCCCCAAATATAGAGTATACTATTTCGTTGAATCTTGATGATGACGACCTGCTACTAGTTCAGAATATGAATGAGGATGACGATGCAGCTGTAACATTTTTATCATCATACCAGTACGTGCATTTTTTGCACATACTGCTTTTATGTCCAGATTATACATATCATTCAAAATAACCTAAACAAATAATTTATATTTTTTGTATATATCAATATCAATGATTTTCTCCATTGCCATCAACATGTGCAAAATTTGCACCTGTTAAATCATTTCCTGCTTCTTCATACATACTCTTATATGTATATATTTCAGATGTAACCATTTCTAGATATAAATATATATACTTTCTACATACACACTTGAATAGCTCTAACATCCTGTCGCTGCTACATATTCCAACCATATAATCCAGCAAATATTCTACTTCTGATTCAGATGCTTTTCTTGCACATATTTCTTCGACTATCGGTTTATATGTAGCATATGCTAAGTCATCAAGTTCTGTTATCATGCATACTATTTTCTTAATTTCGTCATCCATAGCTTGTACTATATAATCCACCTTTCCTGATATTACGCATATTTGTTTATATATAAACGTTTCCAGTACTCAGATAATCTTTTATAACTTGATGTACATACACACATTTCCACCTCTCTGATACTTTCACATTGGGGCACAATCAAATCTTCCATATGTACCTTTAGAAACCTGCTCAATACATAAAGATGATCAACAGATGGCAAAATCATTCCCTTAAACCAACGATATATCGGCTGTGGACATGATAACTGCAATATTTTCTGTATATCCTTTACTGTATAACCTGCTTTTTCAATTCTATATTTTAATAAGATGCCTGTTTTCTTCATATCAATATGTTCATACATATGTTGTCAACTCCTTTAGCAAAATTCACCCTCTGTCCAATCGAATGGATAATCTGGATCTTCCCAACTCTTCTCATCACCCCATATTCTTTCATGCACATGAAAACGTTCCTTCGCCAATTTTTCATTCTCGTTGTATTCTCTATGACAGAATGGCATATATATTTCCGCTTCCTGCTCTGTACATGATGCCATATGTAATCTAGCACCATTATCTGGAAAAATAGGATCAATATCATATATCCATTTCCTTGGCTCTGCCTTACGCTGACTATGATTGTACACTTTTTTGAAATATTGTTTCCATGTGTATCTCCTGCCATATTCATCATAGCTACTTACCATGCTATTATTTTTCAGGCAAAATTCTTCCACTTTCTTAAATGTACTGATAGTCTTATGTCTTTGAAATAGTGGTCGCCAACCTGCACTCAGTTTACAAAGATGTACCTTATACCCTAAATATGGCTCATCTACAATTTCATATTCGATATCCTTGATTGTATATTCTGTTTCAACGGCAAAATACTCTCGCATTAGCTTTTTATTTCTACTCATCAAATAAAAATTAGTTCCCATAAGATATACACCAATCCTCTTCTTTTGATTATATGATATCCTATAGGAACTATAATTGCATTGGACTGTTAGTCCAAAAGTTTATCCCACTCTGCTTCAATCCCCGCTTTACCTATGTGCATTGTAACTACTGCATAGGAGCTAATAGCCGACTCAACCGGCACATTAGCTGGCTCTGCCGGAACTGGTAATGACATAAACTCAGGCATTGAAAGCGTGTCTGGCATTTCCATAGCCTCTACACAAACGGTTTGAACTTTCTTGTACCAGTAGTAATAAGTATCCTTACTTATTCCGTGGTTTGCAAGCCATTCTTTTGTCTTAAGGCCTGAATGCTGACAATCATGAATCATACCTGCCCAGTATTGTAGTTTCGCCTGTTCAATTTTTGTCTGCTCAAAATATCTGCCTCATGTTGGAAATTTCGCAAAATTCGTTACGAAAAACACGAATTTGCTACAGACATTTTATTACAGATGAATACTGATTTTAAAGGCACTCACCATGGAGCGTTTACGTAGCAAAATAGTAGCAGAGCAAAACAAAAAGTCTCGGAAGTCGCTTGTTTAGCGGGTTCCAAGACTTGTGGCTACTATTCAAACTCCTCTTTGTAAAGTTGTTATGTGGTGTTTTTCGTTGATTTTTAAGGCAGTAATCAAGGAGTTTTATATGGTTTCTACATATTGCGTAGATTTTCTAGGGATTGTATTGTCATTTTGTTGTAAGTATTTCACTCCCGCTCCTACTTCACAAAAGAACATTATCATAGCCTACCTATTTTTCATTTCATTTGTTATCCTATAGATTAGTATCATATTATATAATGAATCCCATAATAATGTTGACTTTCCAAGTTTATCAGGACTATTCCCAAATTGTGCCGAACTTTCCAAAACCGATGTGACAATCTGCTCCTTTTTCTCATCCCATACATTAAACGGAGAAATAGTCCAATCATACTGCCCATCCCTTTCGCAAACTAACGCTCTGAATGCTCCAACAACTGGATACATAATTCCTTTTGGTACGGTATAATCCATCTCAACATTCGAAAACATAGAAATTTTTTTCACATTATCTTTACCATAATTTGAATACGGCTTGCTTCCATACCTTCTATTAAGTTCCTTAGATACTTTAGCAAAATTAACCTCTATATCATCCCAAAGTTTAAAAATATCTGGAATAATTTTCGTCAATTTCTCAATTACTGCATTTCTATACTCCGGGTCTTCTTCTTTAACTCCTAGAGGAGACATTTTTAAAAACTTATTCAAACTTGCTGCCTTACCTGTATATGACTGAATAGGATGAATAGGCGTCATCGGATCGTACAATATAGGGTTAAACATATTAATTATAGATATAATTTCTCTAACATCTATAATATTATTAACATCCTTATTTCCCCAGAATTCGTTTTGTCTAAACGAAATTCTATCAAAATATTTTTCACCCTGAATCCTTTGATTTTCAATAATTCTTTTGATGGGGTCAAAAGTACCTCTTAATTCCTCTATAGATTTATCATCAACTGCCACAGAATTATTTCTTGCTTCGGCTAGTTCTTCTATACTGTCAAAACTAGTAATTACCTCTACTTGCACATATTTTTCATATATTGGATTTATCTCTTCCTGATATTTTAATATTTGACGATATGTATGTCCACCATCTACAATACCATGCATATTGGGATTAAGAAACTTAATTGTAGCCATCTTTTCTTTGTTATCAAAAGTTACCTCTTCTGCCGAGAGTAAAATTCCTCTATTTAACACATGAAAATTCTTTTTACTACTACGTAATGATTTTGCAATATCTCTAGCAACATCTGTAGTAAGTTTCTGTTCTCTTGGGTTAACCGACAACCACTCCAACCATTCAGAAGGAATATCTGCAACATTAACAAAGAACTGATACTTTGCAGCCATAGCTTTTGAATCATATGGATTGTCAAACTTTTTAAAAGATTTTACTGGAATTGTAATTGTGAGTTCTTTCATAACTCATACCTCCTTAAAATAAAAAATTCGCTCCTGCTGAAAGGTAGCGAAATAGAAGGCACATATGTATCATTTCAATGTGTCACTATCTATATCTTAATTCAGCAGATAATAGAATGTTACAAAGCGTAAAAGCTACACTTTAAACAGACACCTTCAATATATCTCTTTTATCAAGTTCTGTCAAGATATGCAAATAAATTTTATGTTAATTCGGCACAAGCGCTGGTAAAATAAATAAATCATACAACATATCTAATTTATACAATTCCATTAAAAACGAAAGCGGATACTCTGCATCAAATTCTTCCACTGCACTATAAAACCGAACATTTCTCCCCCTAACTGTAATCTCGTATGTTGGAAGACTCTGTTGCAATTCACTCTTCATTAACTCTACATCAATATCCTTATTTATCTTTTTTGCGAACATGACAGCTACTTCATAAGGTGTTTTATTGGTCAAGTATCCCTGCGTTTCCGGAATACCACACAACTTTGTATCATCTAAAAAAACAGGCAACAGATACTCCGTTTCACTATTAAACATTCTTTCATTAATAAATTTAAACTCATGCTTAGTCCAACATTTCTTAACATAGTGCTGCGATATAAAAACAATTGCATATCTCGCTTTATTAGAATATATATCTGCGAGAAAAGTATATAAATCTTTTCCCCATAATACATCTTGCTCATACGAGTCATAAAAGACCTTAATTCCAAGTGCTGTCAATATATCCGCACATTCTTCCACATATTCCCTATCTTCACCAGCAAAAGAAAGTACTACATCATAATAATATTTCATATGTCCATCCCTTCTATCACAAAAATAATTCTAACATTATCCCATTCTCCATATCATCAATACTATAAATCGTATCCAAGACCTCAAATGTTTCCCTCAAATTACCTCTCGCACTTTTCCAACCTATTCCATCCGTAAACCAGACGAATGTAAATCCATCTATGGTATCTGCCTCCTGCGAAAGCATTTTATAACTCCTTGCAGTTTCATTGAGTTTTGAACCACCACCACCATAGAAGTTTGTCTCAATAACATAAATCATCTTATCCGTTTTGATTACAAAATCGAATCTCTTAGCAGCTTTACCCTGATTAGAAAGTGCTGATAAGTCAATGTCCCATTTTTCTTCAATATCCCTTAAGTACATTTCTTTGAAATAGTTTACATCCTTCTTAAAACCTGCTGCCACTATGTATTTCTCAACCAAGTCTTCCATCTGATGACCGCCCCGGTTCTTACGCCCATTAGAATCCAATCCTGTTTCAATACCCAAAGCATAATCTACGAGGTTATTCACCAAATGATTTGCAATCATATCAAACAGCCCTGTCTTACGCATGAAGATCTTATACTGCTCCACACTGTAATTCATCTTCTTGAAGTTATACAAAAATGCACCATCTTCATCCTGTGCATATATTTCATATCCTCGTACTGCAAGAAGTAACGGAATGCACTGTAATGTTTCCGGATACTTTGTCATTATCTTTTCAAAATCCTCTTCAATATTTTTCGAACCAATGAGTGTATTCAGAATATTCAATTCTACCTTGATTTCCTCAACATTTTTAACAACCTTCTCAAAATCTATATAATAATCGTAGCTAGAAATACTGGCACGAAATTTACTAAGCCATTCATCAAAATCTCTCATCTATCAGTGCTCCTTTATAATAATGTCTATTTTATCCTCTGAGAATTTCCATATCGCCTTACACGGATTGTACGAACCATCTTCAGCAATTAATCCGGATTCCTTATACAAATCTGTTACGCCTGCAAGGTATCCTCTATTCTTAGCTATTGTTAATTCTTTAGGTGCCATTCCATTAAATATCACTTTAACTTTATGTGCATCATATGGTAACAAATTAGAAACCGCTTTCGGTAATCTTAGTATTCTTGCTCGAATGTCATTAGCAGAAATATGCTTATCTACGACCAGCTTAACACCCTCATTCTCTTCTACTACTGTTCCATCTTCTTTTACTAAATCATCACATTCATCCTTCAATGCATCCATGGCATTTTTACTGAATACTGGTGTAAATACAAAACCAATCTCGTTATCAATACAGCTTTCAGCAAGAGATTTTCCATCTATAAGAATTATCGGACGTGATGGGTCTGCATCCACAAATTCTTCCGTCTTCTTCGAATAACTTGCAGTCGTAATAAATATACCTTTACTTCCCGAAGGCATCACACCTCTAAGTGCTCTCACTTTTTCTATTGGAATTGTCGTTCCCGGTTTATTTCTCTTTGCTTGAACAAAATAATCAACAGCGTCTGCCCCAGCAAATCCACCAACGCCATATCTTACAGCCTCCAAGTCAATTCCTCCATCCGAGGAACGCTGTGTAACAACAACTTCATCAAGACCAATCTTTTCAAGATACACTTTCAAAAATTCTTCAAATGCATATCCACTTTCAAAATAGCTATAAAACTGTTCTAAAAATTCATTTATCTTTTTATCAGATATCTCAATGTTCTTTCGCATCTATTTTTACCTTCTCCAATCTCCTTTTGGATATCTCCAAGTATTCTTCGCTTACATCTATTCCAACAAACTTCCGCCCAAATCGCACTGCCTCTACTCCGGTAGTTCCGGATCCACAGAAAGGATCTAAAATAACTTGTCCTTTTTCCGTAGATGCCAACACTATTTTCTCAAGCAGATATTCTGGCTTCTGTGTCGGATGCTTACCTTCTGTCTTTTCTGATGGTTTTGTCAAAGCTCCAGTCCACACATCCTTCATCTGCTTTCCACCATTCATTTTTTTCATCTTCTGATAATCAAAAAAATGCCGAGACTTCTTATCATTCTTCTTTGCCCATAAAATGGTTTCCGTAGAATGTGTGAAGCATCGACATGCTAAGTTTGGTGGTGGATTTGTTTTCTGCCATGTTATGTTGTTTATTATCTTGAAGCCTTCTTGCTCCAATGCCATACCAATCGAATAAATATTGTGTAATGTTCCTGATATCCATATTGTGCCATTCGGCTTGAGTACTTTCTTACATAACCTAATCCACTTTCTGTTAAACTTATGTTTCTCTTCGACGCTGGTTCCACTTTCTGAAAGCTTATCCCATGAGCCTTTATTTACCGAAACCATCTTACCACCCTGACAGGTAATGCCGTCATTACTCAAAAAGTAGGGTGGATCCGCAAATATCATATCAACAGATTCCGGTTTCATCTTTGTTAGAATTTTAAAAGAATCACCTAATACCAACTGTGATTCTTCTGTCTCGAAATATAATGGCACCTTTGAACCCCAAACTTGATTCATATATATTTCGCCTCTCTATAATTAACGTTTTATTCTTGAAACGATATTATACAATTCTCCTACATCATTCCAATTTCTAGGTATATATCCATACGCAACAGCTTTATTTATCGCTTCTTCTATTTGATGATTAGTATGTACTTTACAGTATATTGCTTCAAGATACCTATAAAAACACATTTTTCTTCCTTGGAAACGTTCCTCTGGATAATTGATATCTTCTTGAATTGCAATATAAAACATCAAATCGGTCAACACTTCAAATGAAAAACCATATTCAAATGCCGAGAGTAAAGATATATCTATATTAATATCACGACCTATTGTCGCAACATCCTCAATATACTGTTTCATATGCTTATAATTTTGCATAGTAGTTTTATTATATAGATCAGTCATAATCTCAACATGAGAAATAGGATGTTCACCATCTTCGTCTACTAAATATACACAATAATCACATTTAGCTCTAGTTGTCTTATATCCAGGATATTTTATTGCCAATTGAGAAGAATCTGCATAAGTCTCTAATACCTGATAATTACTTTTCAGATTATCCTTATTTTGTGTTAATTCTATTATCATACCATCGCGAGTGACATAATCAACTATTCTTTGTTGTTCATCAAAATATCCCATTGCTTTATCTCCTTAATAATTGCATATAATCACTTCTTCACCAACTCTATTCGATGCATCTGAATTAATCATACGCTTTACGCTTACCACATCTATTCTGTAGCCCTTATTACCATATAACTCATTTATCAAGTCCGTATTATGGTTTGTGAGCATACAGTAGCAACCTCTGGCTGTCAATTCAACGAAAAGATTTGCTAATCGCTTGTGACTTTCTATATCAAATCCTTCTTTTGTGTATGACTCAAAAGAAGTAGGATTCAGTGGAGCATATGGGCTGTCTATAAATACAAAATCACCCTTCTTTGCATCCTTGCACGCTTCTTCGAAATCTCCAGCGATGATAGTTACCCCCTGAAGATATTTCGAAATCTCCATAATAGCACTTTCATCAACAGAAGCCCTGCGACTATTGTTATACGGAACATTAAATAATCCTTTACCATTTACCCGGTACAAACCATTAAAACAATGCTTATTGATAAATACAAACAACGCAGCCAACTCCACATCATATTCTGCTTTCATCAGCTTATCATTGTAATACTCCCGCAGAGAATAATAGTATTTCTTGCCATCTTCCCACATTTCTTTATCAAGCTTATTTACAGCCTTTAAAAATGCTTCCGGTGCATTACATATCTGCTTATACGCATTTATTAACGCCTTGTTGATATCATTTATCAGAGCATTTGTAGGCAGCAATTCAAATGCAACTGCACCGCCACCTACAAATGGCTCATAATAATCATTGTACTTTTCAGGCATTCTTTCCTTTATTTGTGGAATTAACTGACGCTTACCGCCAGCCCATTTCACAAAAGGAGCGATACTTGAATTACTCATTTTGATTCCTCTTCTCTATGTCCATAACGGGCAACCTTCTACATATCCATTATACTTGCAAACATACAAAATAACAACCAAAACTTTCACTCTTTGTGAATTGCCTTACTTCTGAAAAACAAATATGTACTCGTGTGCCAGAAGTAAAAAATTATTATTTTTTGTCTCCCAATACTCAGTGGAACAACAATTATGCTGCTCTTTAATAATAATCTCTTTATTCATAAATCCAGCCTGCAAAAAGCATTCCATCATACGAAATCCTAAAGGAATTACTTTTCCATATTTTCTTACATCCCCAATCATAACAGCACACATTTTGCCTTTTTTCAGAACTCGAAATGATTCCTCTGCTACCTTTTTCATTTCAGACAAAAAATCATCAACAGCAAGCAATGAGATATCCCCTTCTATCCCTTTACTGTATTTAATGATATTTGCATATGGTGGATGCGTACAGATAAAGTCAATTCGACTATCTTTGATAAAATGCAAATCTGTGGCATTCCCATTTCGAGTAAATATTTTTGAATTGGATTCATATTGGAATTGTAAATTTGTTTCAGATATTGAAACAGATTGCGGATTGATGTCAACACCTACCGCATGACGATTGAGTAGCTTTGCCTCAACTAAGGTTGTTCCACTACCCATAAATTGATCTAAGATCCAGTCTCCCGGCTTTGAATAGCTAAGTATCAGATTTCTTGGTACATACGGAGACCAATTACCTCTATACTTTCCTGAATGCGTTGCCCAACTTCCTCTGTCCGGAAAGGACCAGACTGTTGTTGGTTCAAGCCTAAAATTATTTGGTTGTAAACTTATAAGACATACCTCCTTCTTTTATTTTGATTTATTTATTGTAACTCAATTTTTCTGTAAAATCCATAGCAATTTTCTTTCACTATAAGTGAATTTGTTTGAACTGTATTTCATGCGATAATATTCACAAATAGTGAAAGAGGTACTGGTATGCATTTCAAAAACGATACAGACCTATATCGCGTTATCGGTGCAAATATAAAACATTACAGAGAACAAGCCAAATTAACACAAGTACAACTTGCAGAGCGAGCAAAAATCAGCATCAGCTATCTATCAAAAATCGAGGCTGCCGGCTGTGATAAGAGTCTTTCTATATCTGTATTGAACCAGATTGCAAATGTACTTAGTGTTGATATTAATGAATTTTTTAAGGAGGCTGAGCAATGAATTATGATAAAATGTTTTCCATTGTTGAAGATTTACCATTTGATACCGAAGAAGATATATATTTATCCAAAAGAGAGAGAATTTATTTATTAAGGCCTTCTGTTTTATCAAAAAAATACTCTTCCTACGATCCCAAAACCAATATACAAGTATGGTTAGAAGAAGATGGCAAAAGACCTTTTAAACCCAATCATCTCCGAATACTCATAGACTTGAAATTACGAGTACGTGAACATCCCGAACTTCGTTATGAACTATTAGAAGCCTTTGATAGGATATTTTACGGTGAAGACCCATTAGTTGCAATTAAACCATTACAACATTACGCTTTTGATCAACACATAGGCTCTTTAGAAGTAACAGCAATATTAGCTCAATTATTCATTATTGAACAAGAATATGGTTTCAATGGAGATAGCAATTATAATCCACCTTCTTTATACATTCAAGGATGGATTAGATACTTTATTGATTCCGACTACGAAATAGATATTTTATGCAGACGAATATGTGGCAACAGTACACCTCCGGTGAAATACACATGCCGTGACGATAAAAATCACCAAAAATACATCGATGGTTCTAAACCATTATGGTACTTATAAATGTAGATATGCTTTACTTTTTGCGAAAGGATTAATAATATGAACTATGGAAAATCAATACGTCTATTTCTTATTGAAGGTATAGCTGACGGAAGATGGATGTGTGAATTATCAAATTGGACAGGCAAAGCTTATAAAATACCAAGAAATTGCGTAAAAGAAAGCTCTGATCGTGAAGAATTAAAAAACACAGGTATATACTTTCTATTTGGTAAATCGGACGAAACAGATACCTATAGAGTTTACATAGGCGAGGCTGAAAATATTTATGAACGTCTATTAACTCATTTAAAAGAAAAAGATTTTTGGCATGAATGCGTCGTCTTTATCAGCAAAGACAATAATTTAAACAAGGCACATGTAAAATATCTGGAAAATCGTATGTACACGATTGCCAAAGAAGCAGGAAGATATCAGCTTGAAAATTCCAATATTCCCACCCAGTCTTCTTTATCCGAAGCTGACCGGGCAGAAATGGAGGAATTTATAAATAATGCCAAACTTTTACTGAGTGCTGTCGGACACAAAGTGCTCGAAGCAACAGCTATTCCTTCAAAAACAAATAATGATCCCGAAATATTTGTTTTCGAAGGAAAAGATTATAAAGCAACTGGCACTACTACCGCGGATGGTTTTGTAGTTTTTAAAAATTCAATTCTTTCTAAAAAGGCCAATTCATCACTTACCAAAAGTCTTCTTGATAAACGTAACAAATTGATATCCGAAAATATAATAGACTCTGCTTTTACCTTTACCAAAGATTATATTTTTAGTAGTCCTTCTACCGCTGCAAGTATTATTTCTGGTAATAGTACAAATGGCAAAACAGCCTGGCGTAATTCACAAGGAATGACTTTAAAAGATTATGAAAATTAGTCGTATACTCAGATTAAGAGAGGGAGGACGCGGTGGTATCACCTCCCTCTCCCCACATCTCTAACCTTCTCTCCAATCCATTCCAAAAACTTCTCCAGCAAATTTATCCCACCAATCACAAACTGCTTCATAAACTCATACGCCTTTTCCAGCTTATCCTTCAGGCTTCGGTTCTCCTCCCGGAGCATCTGATTCTGATATCTCAGTTCTATCACCTGCTCCTTCAGATAATCATCGCTATCTACGGTTTTCAGAAGTTCCTTCTTAAGTCTTTCTGCCTCCTTCAGTTTAATCTGTGCCTGCTCCGTCTGCCATTTTGCGGTGTCCGTTATCATCATCCACTTATCAGCCTCTTTTTGAGTCACCTCAATTTCTTTCCGTATATCGGTGAGCTTTTCTACATTTTCAGAATACTCTAACCGTAACTCTGAATTCTTCAAGCGTAAATCCGTTTTCTCTGATTGCAATTTTTGAGTTTCAGTCCTGGTGGCATCCAGCATCTTTTGAGCTTCGGACTGTTCCTTTCGAATACAGGCACACTTATTCTCAATTTCCTTGTCCAGAGATTCAATTCTTTCCTCTTTCAATTCAAGAACAACCTGTACACCCTCCAGTTCTTCCTCAAGAGCAGTCACTTCCTTTGCTCGCTCCTGCTTCTTATAATCCAATACGGATAAATGCTGATTGTGCGTGTTTTTCTTCTTCCAGTCAATCCCGTACCGGCGCATAATAAGGGCAATATCATCCTTCTCTGCCTCTGCCCACTGCTTCCATTCGGTATTTCCCTTTTCCCTCACTTGCAAATCCTCTGGTAGCAAGTGCTGCCTTAAGACTCGTCTTAGTTTCCAGCCCTCTCTTACAGCTGGATACTCATGGAACAAAATTCAAATGCGGTGTTTCCTCATCCAGATGAATATAAGCGCCAATCACATATAACTGCGGATTACGAAGCTGGAACATTTTTACATAATCCTTCAACACCCATGTTGCAACCTCAGCAACCGAACTGCCCACTCTGGTATCATCCTTATTGCCAATCTGAACAATTACCTCATAAAATAATTTTTCCTGCTTACTCCGGGATATCTTTTCATAATAGCTTTTAATCTGCCTGTCCTTGCGTTTCTGTTTTGCATTGTATTCCTTAAGCGCCTTGTCAAACAGTTTATGGTAGACTTACTTAATATCCTCGTGGATAAGTGTAATATTATTCTTGGTGCGGCTGGCATCCACATTGTCGACAATAAAACTTCTTGTGTTGTGTCCGATAGAACCCTTCCCATTCATAAAACTGATTGTTCTTTCCATTGTCAAAATCCTCCTCTTTCGTCATGTATGTAAGCATTTCTTTCGTATCCGTAACGAGTGCCGGATACGGCACAAGATAGCAAATTTCTTTTGGAAGATTTTGTTACTTTTGTCAAAAGTAACTTAAAAGCACTTTTGACAGCTTCGCCCTCCAGCCTCTGATATGACTTGTTTATCCGAAGAGTTTTCTTTTCAAAATTGAAATCTGCCGGTGTCAGGGCAAGCAATTCTCCCTCTTGTATTCCCGTCCAGTAAAGCATTTCAAATGCATAATACGAAATCGGCTTACCTGCCACACACTCCAAAAATTTCTGAAATTCCCCCTGTGTCCAGAACTCCATTTCCTTATTTTCTTCCTTCCCCATAGTTCCGGCTTTTCGTGCCACATTATCCTTTAGTCCATACATATTGACTGCATAGTTTAATATGGCACTGAGCTGATTGTGAATCGTTTTCAGATAAGTTTGGGAGAACAACTTCCCATTATCCTTTTTCAGTTTCATAATCTCATTTTGCCACTGGATGACATCCGAAGTACGAATATCATCCAGCTTCCTTTTTCCGAAATATGGCAGAATCTTGGTCTCAATAATGTGCTTTTTTGTCAGGAACGTATTGCGTTTTATTCTCGGCTCCAAATCCGTCAAATAAATATCCACAAAGCTTTGAAAGCTCATACTGATACTCTGATTCTCTTTCAGCTTGAAGTTTCGCTCCCATTCAAGGGCTTCGCTTTTCTTCGCAAAGCCCCTCTTGGTCTTCTGCTTCCTTTCTCCGGTCATATCCTTATAATAAGTCCTCACCTCCCACATTCCAGTCTTTTTATTTTTGATAACCGCCATCTATCCTACCTCCTTGTCTGTGGACATTCCGTAGATTCGTTCCATAAAATACTTCGTGCTGACACGCCCTTTTATTGTCACAAATACTTCAGCCTCAAGTTCTGCATTCAGCCGCCGTATCAGCTTATAAGCATAGAATAGTGATACGCCCAGCATTTACATGACATCCTGTGCTGTTAAAAAATGTTTGTTCTTCATAAGCAAATGCCTCCTCTCTTTCGTTTTATTATTCAGTTCATTTATGAACTGTTTTTATGTGTTTTATATTAACAGTTCGTTTTTGTACTGTCAATACTTTTTAGCAAAAAACATTTCATTTTTGTACTGTTGATGTTATAATCTCTGTATATGTATAATTTGTGTCTCGTGTTTTCATACAAGCTACAACACTCATTACACTTATAAGGAGCAATTAAAATGGGCGAAAAATTCACCAGCCGGGTAGGCTTTTTAATTAGAAATTTCAGAATTGCAGCAGAAATGACACAAAAGGAATTGGCAGATAAGTGCGGACTAAACGAATCTACAATCCGAAATTACGAGCTTGGAAACCGATATCCGGACGAAGCGACTTTACTCAATATCGCCAACAATCTAGGTGTCAGTTTCTATGCATTATCAGACCCGGATGTTGCCAATATCTTCAGTGCGCTCCATGTGCTGTTTGATATCGAATGGGCATACGGACTACGTCCCACTATAAAAGATGGCGAAGTATGCTTCAAATTTGAAGAACGGCTTCCAAGTGCCGGTTCCCGCCCACAGGAAGACCTTGATAACTTCAAAAAGATGGTTGAGTATTGGGCACGCCTGCGAGATAAACTGGAGAATGGCGAAATAACCGAAACGGAATATTATCTCAAAGAGATAAAATTTCCGATGAACCCGATAGATTCGGATAAGGAATATACTGTTTCGTTAAATCTTGACGATGACGACCAACTACTGGTTCAGAATCTGAATGAGGATGAAAAGGCAGCAGAAACTGCTGAGTTACTAAAAGACTTGTTTCCGGATTTCTCTTATGTGAAGAGAAAGAGGAAACCGAAGAAGGAGTAAAAGGAGTGTTGCTTTATGAACTTATTTTGTCTAAACGGATATAATGGTGAAAAAATCAGTCTTGAACTCAATGAAGTTATTGGATTTCCTAATTACACGAGCATCGAGGGTGGCTATGACATCACATGCACATTAATTGTCGACTCTAGCTGATACCATATCAAGCATGACCGATTATTCTCCGCCACCGGTGCCCTTTATAGTTTTTCTAAGGAACTAAACACTTGTTAGTTCAGCAGAATATCATTTATTGTATGAAAATGATTTGACCTTTAAAGTTGAAATGACAAGCGGGGGACACGCCATTGTGACAGGATGCCTCCAAGAACGTCCTGACAAACAGAATATATTACACTTCGAATTTGATACTGTTCAATCTTGCCTATTGAGTGTTATTCAAGATATTGAGAGTTTAAAAGTAAAGTATGGTGGTATGGAAGGATTACACAAAAATTAAAGGAGATTGAGATGAAGCATTACAAAAGCATAGACGAAGCTATTGAAGATTTTTATCATAACAATTGTATAAATCCAGAAAGATATTTATCTTTAGAAAAAGACGCATATTCAAATGATAAAGAACATGATTCCTACATCGGTTCAGATATTTTTTCTTCACAGGTAAATAAATGGTTACAATCTTTCCCTTATGAAGACATAAACATATTTTTAAATTTATTGGGGCACTACACATATCTCACTCGTCGTGAATACTCACATAGAATATCAATCTTATCAGAAGAAATTTCTAAAAAGCTTCATGATATGGGCATTGCTTTTAAAGATACTGTTTTTATAACCATTCCATCCCCTCAAGGAATAAAAAGCGGGGGAGACGAAATTCGTTCTTACTTAAATACCGTAAATATATGCAGGGGAATTAACAATAATCAAATCGTGTGTTCTGAAGAACTTATATCTTCTAAAATTTTTAAAGACAAACAAGCGGTAATATTTATAGATGATTTGATAGGTAGTGGAAAAACTATTCTTGCTTCCATTAATAGTATTCTTGACTATTTCAGAAAAAATAGTATTAATACTTCCCAGTTCCAGTTATTTTTTGCTGGAATCTATGTAAATAAAAGTGCTAGTTCCAATATCACTAAATACTTTAAAAAATTGAATATTCAGGTTAAGCCTATCTATATGGAACTACCCCAAAAACTACTAAAAGGAGATGTTATTTTTGATTCTAAAGAATATAAACATGTAATTGAGGTCATAAAAAAATATGAAAAATTAATCGATTCTTATCAAGCAAAAACATCTACGAAAACTTATGATATGGGCTTTGACAAATGCAAATTAACAATAAGTTTTTATTACAATACACCTAATAATACGCTATGCAACTTTTGGGAATACTCCGATATACATACTCCTTTATTCGAACGGCGTTCACAAGTTAGGCCCTCCATTAACGATCTTAAAACAAGAAAAAGCAATAATGAAATAAATGCATATTTGCAGAAAGCGGTTAAAAATGAAACCCTATGAAGAAATAGTATTAAGCTATATAAATAAATATCACGAAATCAATTTGGAACAGTTACAATATGAAATTGGGTTAAATATTTCTTTAATTTCAGACATATTACGAAACCTATATGAGAAAGAATATTATAAGATAGACAATGACAAATTATATTTAACCGAAAAGGCAACCAATAGTATAACTGAATTATGGAATGATTGGAGTTTTTCAAATAAGGATTTATTTTCTCCAAAAACAATTAGATTTATTTGGGATTTCTTGTATATTCCAAAAGAATTTGATAATATATAAATAGGGATAACTAGATTGAGGTGCATTCGCCTCCTTGCAAAACGTAACTAACTCTTTAATTTACAAAGCTACTTTGCGCAAAAAGCATACGCAAAGTGGCTTGCAAATCAAAGATTTGCAAGTTCTCATTTCAAGTAGTTGTCCCTTTCTAATGTGAGGCTGACATGGAAAATAATTATATCAACAGATTAAAAATTAATATGTTCGAACAGGGTTACAGTACTTCGTACATTGATAGATGCTGTTCTTATGCTACTTCATTAATCTCCCAAAATTTACCTGTAATATTTGACAAGAAACACCTTAATCAAATATTAATGCTCGATACCCTAAAACCTGATTGTTACCATGAATTCGAGATCTATACCAAGGGTAAATCAAGAATGATTTTGGCTCCTAGTAAACCATTAAAACTGCGTCAGCGTTGGATTTTAGATGAAATACTAAATAAGCTCCCCACTAATCAATGTTGTCATGGTTTTGTTCAACAACGTTCCATAAAAACAAACGCCGAGATGCATGTTAACAAAACCCAAGTACTGTGTATGGATATCCATAATTTTTTCCCCTCAATTAATATTAACCAAGTATTTGAAGTCTTTCGTTGCGTCGGATACACATCTGATGTTGCTCAAGCATTAGCTCAATTATGCACACATAACACTATACTCCCGCAAGGAGCTCCTACCAGTCCCACTCTTGCAAATATCATTTTCAGCCCAATTGACCAACAAATTTTGAACGCAATATCAACCAAAGAAATTACATACACCCGGTATGCCGATGACTTAATTTTTTCTTCTTCACATGAACTTGACTTCCTTATTCCATTGGTATCCGAAATTATTAGCACCAATGGATTTGAAATAAACAGCAATAAAACACATTTAATGAAAAATCCATACCGCAAAATGATTACTGGACTGATTGTAACTGACACTGTCAAAATCCCCAAATATTACAAACGAAAGTTCAATCAAGAATTGTTTTATTGTGAAAAATATGGTGTTGCATCTCACCTAAAAAATTGCAAAACACATAAAAAAGTGAACTTCAAAGAATACATGTATGGAAAAGCATACTATATAAAAATGATTGAACCTGATTTGGGAGAAAAATATCTCCAACGTTTAGATGCAATCAGTTGGTAAATAATTTCCAAAATTATTGTCATTTGATTGTCACGCAACAAAAAACGAGCCAAGAAACGCCGTAAATTCGGCATTTCTTGGCTCGTGTACATTATTCAAACTCCAGACAGACAGTACGGAGTATAAAGCAAAATCGTTGATTTTAAGCCATTTTTAGGCAATATAAGTAACTATAAAACCATATAAAAATATTAAAAAATGCAATTTTAATGCAATGAGGTGCAATCAAAATCATCTGATTTGTACCCAATCCCAAATCTCAATATCAACTATTTAGTTAAAGACGTTCAATAAATGAGCGTCTTTTTTCATACCCAAAATCGAAAGGAGAAAGAGAAAATATGAATAAGCTAGTAAAGCGATTGCTGACAGGAACGCTTGCTTTTGCAACTATCCTCACGGCATTACCAGTGACGGCGGTTCATGCTTCCGGCAATCAATACTGGACAGAATCAGCAGAACGTGTCGGCTACATTGAACAAATTATGAATGACGGTTCTATCAAATCCACGTTCCATGAGGGACACATGAAAGTTGAGGGTGAAACTGCCTACTGCGTGGACATCAATACCAATTTCAAGAATGGATATAAAACAAGGTCTGACGCAAGTACACGCATGAGTAGTGATCAGATTGCGGACGTTGCTCTTTCCTTAGAGTACGTCAAGCAATATACCGCTACTCATACAGGGCTGAATAACAACCAGAAGTATTTGCTGGAACAATGTGTTGTCTGGCAGAGATTGAGTGAACAGCTCGGCTGGCAGTGCGACAACGTCAGAGCTTCCTATAATGAAATCTCACAGGCGGTACAGAATGAAGTGTACGCTGGTGCGAAAGCATTTGTAAAAGCAAATAAGGGACGCTATGAATGTGGCGGTTACATCTACACTGGCGAAGGACAGGACATCGGACAGTTCTGGGCGAAGTTAAATGTGGGAAATGCAAAAGTCAAAAAGACTTCTTCCAATCCAACGGTCACAGATGGTAACGCCAGCTATTCCTTTGAGGGTGCGACATTTGGTGTCTATTCTGATAAGGGCTGTAACAGCCAGCTTGCCACACTTACTGCCGATGGAAACGGCGATACCAAAGAAGTTGAGGTAAAAGCCGGAACAGTTTACATCAAAGAGCTTTCTGCTCCAAAGGGTTACAAGCTGGATTCTACTGTCCATGCCTTAAATGTGGAAGTTGGAAAAACAGCGACTTTGACTGTTGCTGACACTCCAAAGGTCACAGAAACTTTGATTGATTTATTTAAAATCGACATGGAAACAGGAAAATCCACTCCACAGGGAACTGCTTCTTTAGAGGGTGCAGAGTTCACATGGAGCTATTATGACGGATACTACAATGCAGACAATCTTCCTGCCAAGGCTACCCGTACATGGACAACCAAAACCGTTGCCGAAAAAGACAGTGACGGAACTATCCATTATGTATCCAGACTTGCCGACAGCTACAAAGTATCCGGCGACAGCTTCTATACACAGGACGGTAAAAATGTACTGCCACTTGGTACACTCACTGTCACAGAAACAAAAGCACCAAACGGCTACTTATTAGATGGTGCATATATGCAGGCTGACGGAAGTTCCGAACAGATTAAGGGAACATACCTTACACAGATTTCCGAAGATGGCGAACTTGCCGTACTTTCTGGAAGCAACCAGTATTCCGTATCCGACAAGGTTATCCGTGGCGGTGTGAAAATCCAGAAACGTGACCTTGAAACAAAGGATACCAAAGCACAGGGAAGTGCGACATTACAGTACACAGAGTTCAATATCATTTCCTTAAATGACATTCCTGTACTGGTTGAGGGAAAATTATATAACAAAAATGGAACTGTCAAAAAGATTCAGACAGGCATTGACGGAATCGCTTCTACTTCTGCTGATTTACTCCCTTACGGAAATTACAGATTAGAAGAAAGCAAAGCACCAGAGGGTTACTTAACAGACGGTGCAAAAGCAATCGACTTTTCTATCACGGAAGATGGAAAAATCGTGGACTTGACCGACAAATCCCACTCTGTCTACAACCATATTAAGCGTGGCGATATTGAGGGTGTAAAAATCGGTGCAGGTACGCACAAACGCCTTGCAGGTGTTCCATTCAGAATTACAAGCAAGACAACGGGAGAATCCCATATTGTAGTCACGGACAAAAACGGTCAGTTCTCCACTGCTTCAAGCTGGGCTTCCCACAAGGTCAATACCAATGCCGGAAAATCCAGTGAGGACGGTGTATGGTTTGGTACGTCTGAACCAGACGACAGCAAAGGTGCATTACTCTATGATACCTATGTGATTGAGGAATTAAAGTGTGATTCCAACGCCGGATTTAAGCTGATTCCAGCCTTTGAGGTGGTCGTATCCAGAAATAAAGTGACCGTAGATTTAGGGACACTTACTGATGAATACGAAAAAGAAATCACAATCCATACCACAGCGACCGACAAGAAAACAGGCGAAAAAATGATTGTTGCCGGAAAAGACATCAAGATCGTGGACAAAGTCACACTTGATGGCTTGGAAGTTAGAACAAAATATAAACTTTCCGGCTGGCAGATGTTAAAGGAAGAAAACGCCGAACTTCTGATTGACGGGAAACGTGTAGACAATGATTACACATTCACTGCTGACAGCGAAAAAATGACGGTTGAGATTACTTACAGTTTTGATGGTTCAGCTCTTGGCGGTCAGAACCTTGTTACATTTGAGGAATTGTACGATATGAGCAATCCGAAAGAGCCTGTCAAGATTGCCGAACATAAAGACATCAACGATGATGGACAGACGGTTCTTATCACAGAACGTATCATCAAAATCCATACTACCGCTACGGACAAGAACGGCAAGAAAGAAATCGAAGCCGGAAAAGATGTAACGATTGTGGATAAAGTCACATTAGATGGTCTGGAAGTTGGAACAAAATACAAACTTTCCGGCTGGCAGATGTTAAAAGAGGAAAATGCAGAACTTCTGATTGATGGAAAGAAAGTATCCAATGATTATGAGTTTACAGCCGACAGTGAAAAAATGACGGTTGAGATTGCATTTACCTTTGATGGTTCTTCTCTTGGTGGAAAGAGCCTTGTCACATTTGAGGAATTATACGATATGACCAATCCAGACGAACCAAAGAAAGTGACAGAACATAAGGACATCACAGACGATGGACAGACTGTGACAATCAAGGAAGTGCCAGAAGTCCCAGACACACCAAAGGATACTGACACGCCGGATACACCATCTACGGTTAAGACAAGTGACAGCCCAAAAACAGGCGACAATACCAATATCTATGCTTACCTTGCCATGCTCGGTCTTTCCTGCGTAGGGCTTGGCGGTATGCTTTACTTCAAACGCCGTAGAAAGAAATCATAAGGCGGTAATGTAGCGGTTGGTAGAGCGTTCAAGGTCGCCACCCTTTTTGCAACTTCACGCTCCCGTGAAGCTCTGATTTACGGGGGCGTGAAGTCCACTAGGGGCGTGGGGAGTGTAGCTCCCCCACAAAGTACAGCAGGAAAGAAACTAAAACAGAAAGAAAAGAGGTCAATTATTTATGGAATTAAGATTTGTCGTACCAAACATGGAAAAGACATTCGGAAACTTGGAGTTTGCCGGAGAAAATACTACGGAACAACAGAGAATCAACGGGCGTATGGCTGTTATTACCAGAAGCTACAACCTGTATTCCGATGTGCAGAGAGCCGATGATGTAGTTGTGACACTTCCTGCCAAAGCTGGCGAAAAGCATTTCTCGCCAGAGCAGAAAGTAAAACTTATCAACCCACGAATCACTACTGATGGCTATAAAATCGGAGAACGTGGATTTGTCAATTACATCTTACTTGCAGACGATATGTTACCAGCAGAAAATAAATAAGGGGGTATTCAGATTATGAGATTAGCAAATGGAATCGTCATTGATAAAGAAAAGACTTTCGGAGTGTTGAAGTTCTCCGCATTACGCCGTGAAGTTCATGTGCAGAATGAAGATGGGACGGTCAGTGAAGAAATCAAGGAACGTACTTACGATTTAAAATGCAATACACAGGGGCGCATGATACAGGTATCCGTTCCGGCGACTGTACCATTAAAGGATTATGATTACAATGCCGAAGTGGAACTTATCAATCCTGTTGCAGATACGGTAGCCAATGCAAATTACCGTGGTGCAGATGTGGACTGGTATGTAAAGGCAGACGATATTGTTTTGAAGAATAAAGGTACTCATGCCGGAAATCCACAGAACAATGCCCCACAGCAACCGCCGAAGAAATAAGAGGTGTTAGCGTATGACGTGGAAAAAGAAAGGTAACAGGATTCGTGCCAGTGACAAATCGCTGGTCTATCACTTCTGTATCGGTTGGCTGTTGCTCCTGTTCGTTGCGGTGTTCCTGCTACTGAATCTGCGACAGCTCCTTGTTATAGACTGGAAAGATTTTAACCTGCTCCATGCCGGAATTACTTGGACTGCCTACAATTCCATTACGGTTCTGATAGCGACTGGTGTTTGTGCATTGGTCGCTTTTCTCTACTACCGTTACGGATATGACCGTATCAAGCGGTTGTTACACAGACAAAAGTTGGCTCGTATGGTGCTGGAAAATAAATGGTATGAAGCAGAAAACACCAAAGACAGCGGTTTTTTCACTGACCTGCAAAGCAGATCCAGAGAAAAAATCGTGTGGTTTCCGAAAATCTACTACCAGATGGACAACGGCTTGCTCCATATCCTGTGTGAAATCACAATGGGAAAATATCAAGAACAGCTCCTGTCCTTAGAGGATAAACTGGAATCGGGGCTGTACTGTGAGTTGACCGACAAGACATTACATGACGGATATATCGAATACACCCTGCTCTATGATATGATTGCAAACCGTATTTCGATTGATGAAGTAATTGCCGAAAACGGCGGTCTGCGGTTAATGAAAAATCTGGTGTGGGAATATGATTCACTTCCCCATGCCCTTATCTGCGGTGGTACAGGTGGTGGAAAGACCTATTTTCTGCTGACCATCATTGAAGCCCTGCTTAAAACCAATGCGGATTTATATATTCTTGACCCGAAGAACGCTGACCTTGCGGACTTGGGAACGGTCATGGGAAACGTCTACCACACGAAAGACGATATGATTGACTGCGTCAATGCCTTTTATGAGGGCATGGTCACACGCTCGGAAGAAATGAAACTGCACCCGAATTACCGCACAGGAGAAAATTACGCCTATCTGGGGCTTGCTCCACAGTTCCTTATCTTTGATGAATATGTGGCGTTCTTGGAAATGCTCACGACAAAGGAAAGCACCGCCCTGTTAAGCCAGCTAAAGAAAATCGTTATGCTCGGCAGACAGGCTGGATACTTTCTGATTGTGGCTTGCCAGCGTCCAGACGCAAAATATTTCGGAGATGGTATCAGAGATAATTTCAATTTCCGTGTGGGACTTGGTCGGCTGAGTGAACTTGGCTATGGTATGCTCTTTGGAAGTGATGTGAAAAAGCAGTTTTTCCAGAAGCAAATCAAAGGGCGTGGATACTGTGATGTAGGAACAAGTGTTATATCGGAATTTTATACTCCCCTTGTACCCAAAAGCTATGATTTCTTGGGTACGATTGGGAAACTTGCACACATAAGGCAGGACGGACAGGTGGCGTGCGGAGCGAAAGCCACAGGTACGGACTAGCCTTGCTGGTGTGGCGATAGCCACGCCAGCATATATTAAGCCCCTCGGTATCTAACAGAGGGGCACAAATCACAAGGAAACATTCACAAAAGTTACCAATTCTTGGCTGAAATCAAGCGTTTGGTAGCTTTTTTTACTGCTGTGACATCGGATAAAAAATGTCACAGTTTTTTCGTAAAGGGGGTATCGCACTGAATGATACAGAGTGGATACAGGATTTTGCAGACAGGCGTTTGCAGTACGGTGTATCCCAGACGAAACTTGCGGTCATGGCTGGAATCAGCCGTGAACATTTAAGCCGTATCGAATCCGGCAAGGTGGCGGTCACAGAAGAAATGAAAGTAAAACTTTTGGAAGCTCTGGAAAAATTCAATCCAAAAGCACCGCTTACCATGCTGTTTGATTATGTGAGGATACGGTTTCCGACACTGGATATTGGACACATCATCAAAGATATTTTACAGCTCAATATTCAGTACATGATACATGAGGACTTCGGGCATTACAGTTATACAGAACACTACTACATCGGAGATATTTTCGTATATACTTCTCCCGATGAAGAAAAAGGTGTCCTGCTGGAACTGAAAGGAAAAGGCTGTCGCCAGTTTGAAAGTTATCTGCTGGCACAGGAACGGAGCTGGTATGATTTCCTTATGGACGCTCTGGTGGACGGTGGTGTGATGAAACGCCTTGACCTTGCCATCAATGACCATACGGGAATGTTAGATATTCCAGAACTGACCGAAAAATGCCGGAATGAGGAATGTGTATCGGTGTTCCGTTCCTTTAAGTCCTATGCTTCCGGCGAACTGGTCAAGCATGAGGAACAGGACAAGGCTGGTATGGGGTATACGCTTTATATCGGTTCACTGAAAAGTGAGGTGTACTTCTGTGTCTATGAAAAAAGCTATGAGCAGTACATCAAACTTGGGATTCCCATTGAGGAAGCACCCATAAAAAACAGATTTGAAATACGGTTGAAAAATGAACGTGCTTATTATGCTGTCCGTGACCTGCTGACTTACTATGACGCTGAACGGACGGCATTTTCTATTATCAACCGTTATGTACGCTTTGTGGATAAGGAAGCAGACAAGAAACGGAGCGACTGGAAATTATCTGTCCGCTGGGCGTGGTTCATCGGGGAAAACAGAGAGCCGTTAAAGCTCACGACCAAACCCGAACCCTACACACTGGACAGAACCCTACGCTGGATTCAACGGCAGGTTGACCCGACACTCAAAATGCTGGAAACAATCACAGCGAAAACAGGGATTGATTATCTGAAAGAAATCCGTAAATCCACGAAACTGACGGAAAAGCACTACAAGATAATCGAACAACAGACCACATCAACCGAAGATGTGATTTTAGAAAAGGAGAATTGAAAAATGCAACGATTATTATTTGACTTCCTGTTCTTCTCTTTAGGTGGAACAGTTGGCGTGATTGCCATGTGTATTTTACAGGCTGGCAGACAGTCTGACCGAAAAATGATGGAACTGAAAGGAGAAAAGAAAGTATGAATTTTGGACAGAACCTTTATAACTGGTTTTTAAGCAACGCACAGAGCCTTGTGCTGATGGCGATTGTTGTTATCGGTATCTACTTGGGATTCAAGCGTGAGTTTTCCAAACTTATCGGATTCTTGGTAGTTGCCTTAGTAGCCGTTGGTCTTGTATTCAATGCGTCCGGCGTAAAAGACATATTGTTACAGTTATTCAATAAGATTATTGGAGCGTAAAGCCTATGGAAGAATGTAGCGTATTGATTGAAACGACCAAATCAGCAGAGGATAAAACCTCTCGCTGGTTTGATTTACCCATTGATTATGAGCTGTTCCGTGACCTGCTCGGTGTGGAAGCTGACAGCAAAGACTATCAAATCACAGATATGAAGCTCCCCTTTGCTGGCGATATTGTAAGGACAACTTCTGTAAGACGATTAAACAAGCTATACTTTGCTTACACGGATTTATCGCCAGAAGTTCAGCAGGCATACAAAGACTTGATTCCTTATTTTGGCGGTGTTGAGGATTTGTTGCAGGAATCCGAAGAATTTTTGTTTTATCCAGAGTGTCACAACATCATGGACGTTGCCCGTTACCGCTTGGAGCATAACATTGAATTTTCTGCTCTTTCCGAAAAAGGAAAGAAATATTTTAATCTGGAAGCCTACGCCCATGAACTGGAAGAAAAAGGACGTTATGCTCTCTGCAACAACGGTATGTTCAAACTTTGACAGGTGGTATTGCTTATGGCAGAAATGAAAGTATTTGTTATCAATCTTGATGAACAGGAAAAAGATACAGGCTGTGCATGGTTTACACTTCCCTGCAACATAGAAGCATTAAAACAATCCATTGGCTTACCGCCGGACAGTGACCGTTATCTTATCAGTGATTATGATTTTCCTTTTGAAATCCTGCAAGATACAGACCTCGACTTGCTAAATAATGTCTGCCTTGCAATTTCAGAGAGTGAAATCCCACACGAAGATATACCTGCAATTCAAAGAGAATGGTTTTCAAACCTGCTAGAGCTGGAAGCCGGACTTTGCAATATTACATACCATCGGAACTGTTCAGATATGGAAGAAACATCAGAACATTTCCTGTGTGTGCATGGCAGATTTTATGAATACAATGAGTGAAAGGAAGTGACCGTTTATGATTGATGATATGCAAGTCTATATAGCCAATCTTGGCAAGTACAATGAGGGAGAACTGGTCGGGGACTGGTTCTCTTTTCCGTTGGACGAAGAAGTGATTGCAGAACGTATCGGCTTAAATGCAGAGTACGAAGAATACGCAATCCATGATACGGACAACTTCCCGATGGAGATTAGCGAATACATTTCCATCGAAGAACTGAACCGTATCTATGAGCAGTTGGAAGAATTACCGGATTACCTGCTGGACGACTTGGACAGTTTTATATCCTGCTATGGAAGTCTGGAAGAACTGGTGGAACATAAGGACGACATCATTCTGTATTCCGGCTGTGAAACGATGACCGATTTAGCCTACTATCTGATTGATGAAGAACAGATACTCGGAGAAATCCCGTCCTCTTTACAGAACTATATCGACTATGAAGCCTACGGGCGTGACCTCGATATAGAGGGGACATTTATTGCAACAAACGCTGGTATCTGTGAGGTACTGCGTTAAGGGCTGGCAGATCAGCACCGCCACTGGTGCTACTGTCAGCTTTTCTCTTGGGGGCAGTCTGGAAAATCCGGCTGTCCCTGTTGTTAGGAAAATGAAGAAAGGAGCATTTACAAGTGAAGAAAATCCGAAGTTATACAAGTATCTGGAACGTGGAAAAGGTACTGTATGCCATCAATGATGTAAACCTTCCATTCCCTGTGACCTTTACCCAGATTACATGGTTCGTGCTGACGGAATTTATCATCATTCTGTTTGCAGATGTACCGCCACTTTCCATGATTGAGGGTGCGTTTTTGAAATATTTCGGGATTCCCGTTGCCCTTACATGGTTTATGTCACAGAAAACCTTTGACGGGAAAAAGCCATACAGTTACATCAAGACGATGGTGCTGTATGCTCTGCGTCCCAAAGTGACTTATGCCGGAAAAGCCGTGAACCTGCATAAGCAGAAATTTGAGGAAACTATCACGGCAGTAAGGAGTGTGACCTATGTTCCCGATTAAATATATCGACAATAACCTTGTCTGGAATAAGGACAATGAGGTGTTCGCCTACTATGAGCTGATACCGTACAATTATTCATTCTTATCCCCAGAACAGAAATACCTTGTGCATGACAGCTTCCGTCAGCTTATCGCACAGTCCCGTGAGGGAAAGATTCATGCGTTGCAGATTGCAACTGAAAGTTCAATCCGAAGCATACAGGAACAGTCAAAGAAGCTGGTCACTGGAAAGCTCCGTGAGGTAGCAATCCAAAAGATAGACGACCAGACCGAAGCCCTTGTATCCATGATAGGCGACAATCAAGTAGATTACCGTTTCTTTCTGGGATTCAAGCTCATGGTCACAGAGGACGAAGTCAATCTGAAGAACATCAAAAAATCGGTATTTCTGACATTCCGTGAGTTTTTGAATGAGGTAAGGCATACGCTGATGAACGACTTTGTTTCTATGAGCAATGATGAAATCAACCGTTATGTGAAGATGGAGAAATTACTGGAAAACAAAATCTCCCGTAGGTTCAAAATCCGCCGACTGGAAGCCAAAGACTTTGCGTATCTGATGGAACACCTCTACGGCAGGGACGGGATAGCCTATGAAGATTATGAGTATCCTCTTCCAAAAAGAAAATTAAAAAGAGAAACACTGATTAAGTATTATGACCTTATCCGTCCTACCCGTTGCGTGGTGGAAGAAAGCCAGCGATATTTGCGTCTGGAACATGAGGACAGCGAAAGCTATGTATCCTACTTTACGGTCAATGCCATTGTCGGGGAGCTGGACTTCCCATCATCGGAAATCTTTTATTTCCAGCAACAGCAGTTCACATTCCCTGTGGATACGTCCATGAATGTTGAGATTGTAGGAAATAAGAAAGCCTTAACCACTGTCCGCAACAAGAAAAAGGAATTAAAGGACTTGGACAATCACGCCTATCAAGCCGGAAACGAAACAAGTTCCAATGTGGTGGAAGCCTTAGACAGTGTCGATGAACTTGAAACAGATTTAGACCAGAGCAAGGAAAGTATGTATAAGTTAAGTTACGTCATACGGGTGTCTGCACCCGATCTTGACGAACTGAAACGCCGTTGTGATGAAGTCAAGGACTTTTACGATGATTTGAATGTGAAGCTGGTTCGCCCTGCCGGAGATATGATGGGACTGCATGGAGAATTTCTTCCAGCCAGCAGGCGTTATATCAATGATTATATCCAGTATGTAAAATCTGACTTTTTAGCCGGACTTGGTTTCGGTGCTACCCAGATGTTGGGAGAAAACACAGGAATCTATATCGGGTATTCCGTGGATACAGGAAGAAATGTCTACCTGCAACCGTCCCTTGCCAGTCAAGGGGTAAAAGGTACTGTCACAAATGCGTTGGCTTCTGCCTTTGTAGGTTCGCTTGGCGGTGGAAAATCATTCTGTAATAACCTGCTGGTATATTATTCCGTCCTGTTCGGTGGACAGGCAGTTATCCTAGATCCGAAAAGTGAGCGTGGAAACTGGAAAGCAACACTGCCGGAGATTGCAGAGGAAATCAACATTGTAAACATTACCAGTGATTCCAGCAATCAAGGACTGTTAGACCCGTATGTGATTATGAAAGATGTCAAGGACGCTGAAAGTCTTGCCATCGACATTCTTACATTCCTTACAGGAATTTCTTCAAGGGACGGCGAAAAGTTCCCTGTCCTTAGAAAAGCTGTCCGCACGGTATCCCAGAACACAAACCACGGGCTGTTGCAGGTCATTGAGGAACTGCGAAAAGAGGATACCGCCGTATCCCGTAACATTGCAGACCATATCGAAAGTTTTACGGACTATGATTTTGCACAGCTTTTGTTCTCGGACGGTTCGGTGGAAAATGCAATCAGTCTGGATAACCAGCTCAACATTATACAGGTTGCAGATTTGGTTCTGCCGGATAAGGATACCACCTTTGAGGAATACACGACCATTGAACTGTTGTCGGTATCCATCTTAATTGTTATCAGTACCTTTGCCCTTGACTTCATTCACAGTGACCGAAGCATTTTTAAGATTGTAGACCTTGACGAAGCATGGGCGTTCTTGAATGTGGCACAGGGAGAAACACTCTCAAATAAGCTGGTGCGTGCTGGTAGAGCCATGAACGCCGGAGTCTATTTTGTGACACAATCCTCTGGGGACGTATCGAAAGAAAGTCTGAAAAATAACATCGGCTTAAAGTTTGCGTTCCGCTCCACAGATACCAATGAAATCAAGCAGACCTTAGAGTTTTTCGGTCTGGACAGTGAGGACGAAAACAACCAGAAACGGTTGAGGGATTTGGAGAACGGACAATGCTTAATGCAGGATTTATACGGACGTGTCGGTGTGGTACAGATACACCCTGTCTTTGTAGAACTGCTCCATGCTTTTGATACCAGACCGCCGATAAAAAGTGAGGTGGATTTGGAATGATGAAATCTGTCACAAAAGAAAAGGTGTTCCATGTGCTGAAAATGATTCTGATTGCCGTGACCGTCACGCTGGTACTGCTGTCCCTGCTTGGGACGGTAGCTCATGCGTCTGGACTGGTCGATGATACGGTCAATGCAGACAACCTCTATTCAAAGTATCCGCTTTCCAACTATCAGCTTGATTTCTATGTGGACAATAGCTGGTCATGGCTTCCGTGGAACTGGCTAGACGGCATTGGGAAATCAGTGCAGTACGGACTTTACTGTATCACAAATTTTGTCTGGACAATCAGCCTGTATCTTAGCAATGCCACTGGGTATGTGGTGCAACAGGCGTATAAGCTGGACTTCATCAATGATATGGCAGACAGTATCGGGAAAAGTATCCAGACACTTGCCGGAGTGACCGAACATGGATTTTCCAGCAGTGGATTCTATGTGGGATTCCTGCTCATTATCATTCTGATTGTAGGTGTTTACACCGCCTATACAGGGCTTCTCAAACGGGAAACAAGCAAGGCACTTCACGCCGTTATCAACTTTGTGGTGGTGTTTATTGTGTCTGCGTCCTTTATTGCTTATGCTCCCAATTATATCCAGAAAATCAATGATTTCAGTTCAGACATCAGCACCGCTTCTCTGGACTTGGGGACAAAAATCATGCTCCCCGATTCACAAAGCAAAGGCAAGGACAGCGTAGACCTTATCCGTGACAGCCTTTTTGCGATACAGGTAGAAAAACCGTGGCTGTTGTTGCAGTTCGGGAACAGCGATACCGAAGAAATCGGGACTGACCGTGTAGAAGCTCTGGTATCTGCCAGCCCGTCCGATGAAGATGGGGAAACAAGGGAAAATGTTGTGAAAACAGAGATTGAAGATAACGACAATGACAACCTTACCATTCCACAGGTCGTCAACCGTCTGGGTATGGTGTTCTTCCTGCTCATTTTCAATCTCGGTATTACAATTTTTATCTTCCTGCTTACCGGCATGATGTTATTTTCCCAGATACTTTTTATCATATATGCCATGTTTCTGCCTATCAGCTTCTTACTGTCCATGATACCAACCTATGAAAATATGGCGAAACAGGCAGTTGTCCGTGTGTTCAATGCCATTATGACAAGAGCCGGAATCACACTGATTGTGACCGTGGCATTTTCGATTTCCAGTATGTTCTACAACATTTCCACAGATTATCCGTTCTTCATGGTGGCGTTTTTGCAGATAATCTGTTTTGCCGGAATCTACATGAAGCTCGGAGAGCTAATGAGTATGTTCAGCCTTAATGCCAATGACAGCCAGCAGATAGGTCGCCGGATTTTCCGTAGACCGATGGTGTTCATGCGACACAGGGCAAGACGTATGGAACGCCGAATTGCAAGGGCTGTCGGTGCTGGAAGTGTTGCAGGTGCGGTGGCAGGTGCAAGTGTTGCCAGAGCCGGAAAGCCAGCAACGAACCAACCGCCAAAGAAACGGGAAAATACCTCTGCCAGCATGGGAAGCCGTGTTGGTTCTGCTGTGGGTGCTGTGATGGATACGAAAAATAAAGTCCGTGACAGTGCTTCTTCTCTGAAAGAAAATGTGAAAGACCTGCCGACACAGGCTAGTTATGCCGTCCATTCTGCCAAACAGAAAGCACAGGATAATGTATCGGACTTTAAGCGTGGCGTTGTGGAAGAACGGGAAAACCGACAGGAACAGCGTACACAGAAACGCAACCTGCACAGGGAAAATATCTCACAGAAAAAGCAGGAGTTACAGAAAGCACAGGAAGCAAGACAGACCGTTCATGCGAATGGATCAGCGACAGCCGGAGCTACCAGAAGCCATGAACGCCCTGTTGTCACACCTGTTCCAAAACCAGCACAGACCGATATAGTTACGAAGCCGGATATGAAACGTCCTGCTACTTCTCCTGTGATAAAAAATGCAGAAATCAAGGCTGGAAAAGAAACCGTCCGAACCAATATCAGACAGGAACAGCAGGTTAAATCTGTTGCCAGAGCGAACCAGCCAAACGTAGCAGAATCCATCAGCAATCATAAGAAATCTACGGTACAGAAAACACAGGTCAACCAAAAACAAAATCGTAAGACTGTTACGAAGCGACCAGAGAAAGGACGGAAGAAATGAGATTAAAGCGTATCCTTATCATAGGTACGATATTTCCTGTCCTTTTCTCCATCGTCCTCTTTTTCGGGATACTGATTTCCGGCGAAGATGACGACAATTTCAACAGTTATTCAACTGTCTACTCTGGCATGAACCTGTCAGCCGATGTCCTCAAACATCAGCCGATGGTAGAAAAATACGCCAGAGAAAACGGTATCTCGGAGTATGTGAACGTCCTGCTTGCCATCATACAGGTGGAAAGTGGCGGTACGGCTACCGATGTCATGCAGTCCAGCGAAAGTCTTGGACTACCGCCAAACTCATTAAGTACAGAAGAATCCATTAAGCAGGGGTGTAAATATTTTGCGTCCCTGCTTTCTTCCTGTAAAGCCAAAGGCATGAATGACATTAACGTGGTCATACAGTCTTATAACTATGGTGGTGGCTATGCAGACTATGTGGCGAAGAACGGGAAAAAGCACAGCTTCAACCTTGCAGAGAATTTCGCAAAGAATAAATCCGGCGGTACAAAAGTGACCTATACGAACCCGATAGCGGTCAGTAAAAATGGTGGCTGGCGTTATAACTACGGAAATATGTTTTATGTGGAGCTGGTCAACCAATATCTGAACATAAAACAGTTCAGTAATGAAACGGTACAGGCGGTTATGAATGAAGCGTTGAAATATCAAGGCTGGAAGTATGTCTACGGTGGCAGTAACCCGAACACCTCTTTTGACTGTTCTGGTCTTACCCAGTGGTGCTACGGAAAAGCCGGAATCAGTCTGCCACGAACCGCACAGGCACAGTATGACGCAACCCAGCATATCCCATTGTCACAGGCACAGGCTGGCGATTTGGTCTTTTTCCATTCCACCTACAATACCAGTGACTATGTTACCCATGTAGGAATCTATGTAGGGAACAATCAGATGTATCATGCCGGAAATCCAATCGGCTATACCGATTTGACTTCTGCCTACTGGCAACAGCACATCATTTGTGCCGGAAGAATCAAACAATAGAAAGGACTTGAAATATGTTTAAGAAAAAAGAAAAAACAGAGAAAGCACCTAAGAATAAGAAAGTGCGTACCATGAAAGTCGGGACACATAAGAAATCTGTTCTGCTTTTGTGGGCGGTGCTTCTGGCAAGCACCAGCTTTGGTGTGTATAAGAACTTTACCGCCATTGACACCCACACGGTACATGAAAAAGAAATCATTCAGTTAAGATTGAACGATACCAACGGTATTGAGAATTTCGTCAAGAACTTTGCGAAAGCCTACTACTCATGGGATACAAGCAAGGAAGCCATTGAAGCAAGGACAACAGAAATCAGTAAATACCTTACCAAAGAATTGCAGGACTTGAACGCCGATACCATCAGAACGGACATACCAACCAGTGCGACCGTTACAAATGTGCTGGTCTGGAATGTAGAGCAGTCTGGAACGAACGATTTTACCGTTGCCTACGAAGTAGATCAGCAGGTAAAAGAGGGAGAACAGACACAGGCAGTCACAGAAAACTACACCGTGACCGTTTATGTGGATAAGGACGGTGCAATGGTCATTACCCAGAATCCAACCCTTGCTCCGGCGGTACAGAAATCAAAGTATGAACCGAAAGTACAGGAAGCAGATGTCAGTGTCAGTTCCGACACAGTCAAGGACGCTACCGCTTTCTTGGAAACATTCTTTAAGCTTTATCCGACAGCTACGGAAAAAGAACTTGCCTATTACGTCAAAGACGGTGTGCTTGCTCCTGTTTCCGGCGACTATGTATTTTCGGAACTGGTAAACCCTGTCTTTACCAAAGACAGCGATAACCTCAAGGTCAGTGTGTCTGTGAAGTATCTGGATAACAAGTCGAAAATGACACAAATATCACAGTATGAGCTTATGCTTCATAAGGACGATAACTGGAAGATTGTAGAATAAATAATCAAGGCTTGCGTCATAAACTGTATAGTATGCTCCGCAAGCCTTATTTCCATTCCGGATTAGTATTTACAAAATTTACAAAATAAGATGCGAATAGGAGTTAAAAGATATGATAGGGCTAAAAAAGAGAAATATTAAAAAAATGTTGAAACTTGGTGCTAAGGCTGGTGGAGTATCGTTTGCTGATGTTCAGACTGATATAGAAGCTACTATTGATGAAGCAATGACCAGTACAGACCCACAAGTACAGGAAAATTTCAAAAAGTTGTTTGGAAGTAAGCGTCCCACGTCAGAAGAATATATCTATAAAATTGCAAAGAAAACAAAACTTTAATTGGCTAAAATAAAATTGGGGTATTTTAAATGCTGTTAAGGGTATTTGAACTTAAAGTGCTTGCGATTGTTTTGGAGAAATATTAAACTTCTATTAAAGTACATGGAGGAAAGCATATTGAAACTGCAACTATTGGAAAAAAAAGATTTGGTTGAACCTGAAATAGATATACGATATTCAAGTATGACACAACCTTTAAATCGGATTGTTCAATATATCCGTCAACAGGAATATCTTATACAAGGAATTTTTGAAAAAAAGCTGTATCAGATACCATTAAATGAAGTCTTGTATTTTGAAACCGTTGATAAAAAAACATTTATGTACACTCAACAAAAAATATTTGAATGTAAAAAGACACTTTCTGCTATTGAACAAGATTTAATAAGGTCAAATGTTGTAAGGATAAGCAAAACAGCCTTATTGAATATTTCTTGTCTGGTCTGTGTTAAACCTTACCCTAACCACAGATTATTGGCAGAACTTAACAATGAAGAAAATCTAATTGTTTCAAGAAAATATATTCCTATTCTAAGAGATAAGATAAGGAGTGGCTATTATGAATAAATTTTTAAGGACATATCTTCCTGCATTTTCTATGGCGTTTACATTTATTATTTTGTATGCAACGATAAGCAATATTATAGCAGGATATTCTAAAGACAGATTTTGTTTTTTTATTTTGCAGGTGTCTGTTTATCTTATGGTGTCAGTGATTGTCGATTGGCTTCTATCATTTATAGATTTTAGCAAATATATATATCACTTTATTGCTGAAATGATTATATTATATCCAATAACTATTGGTGTGGCATTTATAGGCAAATGGTTTGCGTTTAGTGCAATTAACATTACATGGTATTCATGTGTCTATATTTTAATTATGATAGCTATTCATTGCTATTTTTATCATATTTCCAAAAGACAAGCTGATGAAATAAACAATTTTTTAAAATTAAGGAATAAGAGGTAATAGTAATGGGCGATATGACAAAATTTAATAGTGCTATTGAATATTATACATTTAATGTGTTGCTAATTTGTTTACTTATTTCCGAAATATTTATTTTCTTTTATACACGTTCAAAACAAAATAGAACTGAAAAAATTGACACTAGAGATTTAGGAACGAAATGGTTGTTATATTTAAACTTTGTATTTTGCTTGATAATTAGTTTTCTATGTGTCAGTCAAAAAGCTCCATTTTACATAAGAGAATTGACGTTGCCTGCTTACTTTGCAAAAATTGGTATGTTAATTATAGCAGTCGGGATTTGTATTCGCATAAAAGCTGTTTTAACTTTAAAAAAGGCATTTACATTAAATGTTCAGATTAGTAAAGAACAACAGCTAATAACAAATGGTATGTATAAATTTGTCCGCCACCCTGCCTACACTGGAAGTATTCTGTCATTATTAGGCGTGAGTATTGCGTTAAAGAATATCCCTGCTATAGTGATAGTTGCTATTTGTAGCTTTGTTTGTTATCAAATAAGAATAAATGTTGAAGAAGCAGTTTTACAAAAATATTTCAAAGAATATAAGTTATATAAAGAAAAAACATACAAACTTTTTCCGTATATATATTAAAATTGCTGATGTTTTGGAGATAACTTTAGTAATGGTATTGACTAGTTATTTTTTATGAAGAAATAAAATTTGTAAGATTAAGCGAATATGAGAGGAGCTTTTATGAGTAATCAATCGTGGGTGTTTTGCCCTATTTGTAACAATAAGACACGAACCAAAATACGGAACGATACAGAATTGATAAATTTTCCGTTATTCTGTCCGAAGTGCAAACAAGAAACTATAATCAATATGAAACGTGGAAATATAATTATCAGAGAGCCAGACGCTAAGACGCAGAGCCGATAATTTGTAAGTTATTGTAACTTATAGATTGTCGGCTCTTATTTGTTACCTGCGGAGCAGATCAACAAATAAATGTTGAAGAATCTGTATAGAAAAACAGAGAAAATAAGAAGCAAATCACTTCTTATCCTCTCTGCTGTTCAAGATACCGTCAATCGTACCTTGAATGATTTTTAATTCGTTATCACTCAATAAATCAAGTGACGAATCTATCTGACGGCGGGCTGTATTTTTTTCAACATTCTTCGCTGGATAGAAATACTCGTCAACAGATATATTGAACATGGTAACTAAATCATGGAATAACTGAAAGCTAGGGTGTTTTCCGATATTTTCGATATCTGCGATATGACGTTCTCCGTAAAAGACTTTATCGCCTAAATCATTTCTGGAAAGCCCTGCTTTCTCTCTGGCTTCTCTGATTGCCAGTCCTAAAGGACGAAAATCAAAGCTGTGTGTATCTTTCTTTTTTCTCATTTTTAATCACCTAGCATGAGTTTATACTTCATGTTATGCGATTAGAATGTGTTAAAAACTCATATTATATGCACTACAAATTCAATAAAAATATTACCTCGTTCGGCAAATAAAAAAAACCGTTCTGTGGGTAATCTCTTTTATAATGTCCGAAAATATAGGGACGGTTTTGGTATAACCAGAGCTGTCCTTTTCTATTTTCACAGGATTGCTCTGGTCAAGGAGCAATTTGTGATTCTAAGTAAAACAGGCAGTCTATACCGACAACCGAATTTATTCCGTCTTTTTCTTAGTACATCATCAGTCCTTGAACATGAATTAAAAACTCATATATCAGATGTTTTAAAAACAGTCTATTTGTTATTGGTGCAAATAGGCTGTTTTCATATTTACAAAAATTTTTTTCAATCCTGCAACAAATCACACCTTGCCGTACAGATATGGTGCGGAAAGAGGGATACATACTTTTCACTTCATAGCGAAAGGGGGTGTGATTTTGAAACCATCAGACTTCCAAAAGACAATACAGTGTCAGTTTGACTGTAAGCTCAAAAAGGTTGTGAAAGGCATTGTCCGTAACTACCGCAAGGAATTAGCCAGACGACAGGCAAAAGAAGTATCCTTTTGTGAGCTTCCAGAGATTGTTGTTGAGAAATTGATTGTATGGGACGATTACGAAAGTGAATATACAACATTTGATGTGTGCGGTACAGAAATCCGTGTACTTGATGAAGAACTTGCAGAAGCACTGAAACAGTTGCCGGAGCAGAGCCGAAACATTGTATTGATGTTTTTCTTCTTGGATATGAGCGATTCGGAGATAGGCGAAAAACTGAACATCAACCGAAGCACATCATACAGGCACAGAAGAAATTCACTTGAAGAAATCAGAAAGCAGTTAAAGGAGAAGAAAACAAATGAAGAATAAGCAACACACACTTCCATCATTTTTTCTCATATCATCAGCCGTGGACGGTAACGAAAACGCCATAGAAAAGCTGTTGCTGTTCTATGAAGCCTACATATCAAAATGCTGTTTACGCCCGTTTTACGATGAATACGGCAACGTATACATTGTGGTTGATATGGAATTAAAGGGGCGTATCAGAGAAGCCCTTTTAAAAATGATATGTGAATTTGAAATAGACGAACATTAAGTAATATTTGAGCGGAGCATGATTTAATAAACTCCCCTCTTTCCTGTTCCGCTTTTTCTTATCATTCTGTATCAGTCCATTTGTAAAAATGAATTGATACAGGCTGACAAGAGCCTAACAGTTCTTTGACAAGTGAATAAAGCAGTCAGATACGTTTGTGCTTGCAGTGAGCCATCAGAGGTTGTACGCCGTGACTTTTCCAATCGGGAGATAGCGATTCATGCAATGATCTGGGAGCGACCGTTGGAAAAGTCGTTCTGCCATGACCTGCAACACAGGATAATGATACACCCGTATGACACGGTTCAGCCCACAGGAATGGGAATGGTTGAGATACCAGCGGAGCTTGCCGAAGCCGTCTGATTGCTTGTAAAACTATCTAACAACGATTTTGCAAGAAAAAATCATCTTAATAGAGCTTTTTTGCTCATCATTTGATATACTGATAGACAAGATATTGAGATTTCCTTATCTGGTCTATGGAAAGGAGGATTATGATTACCGTAACAAAAAAAGACCTCATAGCACTAGGTTATGGAACTTCTTTCTCGGCAGACATCATAAGAAAAGCAAAAAAACTTATGATTGAAAAAGGGCATACTTATTACCAATCCCGTAAATTGGACAGAGTACCCAAAGAAGCCGTGGAAGAATTATTAGGGATTACATTATCAGACACAAACGATTGATTGTACTTCTTGCATATCATGTAAGGAGTGAAATCATGGCAAAAGACCCTATTAAGAAAGCAGATAACGGAACTTATTATTTCAGAGCTAATTTAGGCTACAATCCCATTACCGGAAAACAGATACAGAAATACCGAAGTGGATTCAGAACGAAAAAAGAAGCAAAGGAAGAATATTCAAAACTGGTGTTAGCTTCTACTGAAGAATTAACAACAAAAAAAGATGGCGTTTCTTTTCAGCAATTTATAGAAGAAACCTACCTGCCATGGTATAAAACACAGGTAAAAGAAAGCACTTATCTTAATCGTGCTACTACCATCAAGAAACATTTTTCCTATTTCTACAAAATGGAAACAGACGAAATCGAACCTATCCATGTTCAAAACTGGCAGTTGAAACTTGCAAAAGATTTTAGCCCTAATTACATTCGTATCGTACAGGGAATGCTTTCTATCGCATTTGACAGAGCTATTGTTCTTGGAATTGCGAAGAAAAATCCCTCTCGTATGATAGGCAATATCAAAAGCAAGAAAACCAAAGTTGATTTCTGGACATTAGAAGAATTTCAAAAGGTTATTTCCTTACTCTGTAAGAAAGACTATTATGAACATTATCTGTTTATATCGTTCTGGTTATTATTTATGACTGGTATGCGAATTGGCGAAGCGTCAGCATTACATTGGTCAGACATAGATTTTGAAACAGGCTTGCTTAGCATTACCAAAACATTATATTACCGAACAATGACGGACTATAAATTCGTTGAGCCGAAAACACAGGCAAGTATCCGTACTATTTATATTGATTCAGATACACTCAATGAGCTAAAGGCTTGGCAAAGTGTTCAACAACAGGTTCTTCCCGATTGTCCACTTGTACTAAGTTATAACGGAACTCCAACCAGTAAAACAACGCTTCCCAGAGCTTTGGAAAAGTTGTCAAATTTAGCAGGTGTTCATCGTATTAAAATTCATGCCTTGCGACATTCACACGCTTCATTGCTTATCAGCATGGGCGAAAATCCTTTACTTATTAAGGAACGTTTAGGACATGAAAAAATACAGACAACACTCGGCACTTATGGTCATCTGTATCCAAATACGAATCTTGAAGTTGCTAAAAAACTGACTGGAATATTACAAGTACAATCTGCTACTGAAAGCATTGCTAATTATACCAGCAATCAACATACAGCAATCTATCACAGAACAGTTGAAGAAAAATAATGCAATGAAAATGCAATCCTATAAAGGAAAAGCTGTAAAACCCTTGTAAACAAAGGCTTTACAGCTCAGCTTCAACTATTCAAACTCAATAGTTCCCGGTGGCTTACTGGTCAAATCATAGAATACTCTATTGACTCCCTTTACCTCATTTATAATTCTGCTCATCACTGTCTGAAGTACCTCAAACGGTATCTCAGCTGCTTCGGCTGTCATGAAGTCCACGGTGCGGACTGCACGTACTGCAACGGCATAATCATATGTTCTCTCATCACCCATGACACCTACTGAACGCATATTGGTAAGGGCTGCAAAGTACTGGTTTGGCATCCATGATGGTTCCTCGCCGTTGGCCTCTTTGTACTCTTTTGCTGCCTTTTCCACTTCGCTTCTGTAAATCCAGTCTGCATCCTGGACAATGCGTACCTTTTCGGCTGTGACTTCGCCGATGATACGGATTCCAAGGCCTGGACCTGGGAATGGCTGACGGAATACGAGATAGTCAGGTAATCCAAGCTCCAGTCCGACCTTGCGTACCTCATCCTTGAAGAGGTTTCTGAGTGGCTCCACGATATCCTTGAAATCGACATGCTCCGGGAGACCTCCTACGTTGTGGTGTGATTTGATGACTGCAGATTCTCCGCCGAGTCCACTCTCCACTACGTCCGGATAGATGGTTCCCTGCGCAAGGAAGTCAACCTTTCCGATTTTCTTAGCTTCTTCCTCGAATACACGGATGAATTCCTCACCGATGATTTTACGCTTGCGCTCAGGCTCTGTGACGCCTGCAAGCTTGCTGTAGTAGCGCTCCTGTGCGTTGACGCGGACAAAGTTGATGTCGAATGAACCGCCTTTGCCGAATACGCCCTCTACCTCATCGCCCTCGTTCTTGCGGAGAAGTCCGTGGTCTACGAATACGCAGGTGAGCTGCTTGCCGATTGCCTTGGCAAGGAGTGCTGCGAGCACTGATGAGTCTACTCCACCCGAAAGTGCAAGGAGCACTTTGCCATCACCGACCTGCTCTCTGATTTCTTCGATTGTGTTTTTGACGAATGAATCCATCTTCCATGTGCCTGCACATCCACATACGCCACGGACGAAATTGTAAATCATCTGTGTTCCGTTCTTGGTGTGAAGTACCTCCGGATGGAACTGTACTGCATATAATTTCTTCTCAACATTCTGTGTTGCGGCTATTGGACAGTCTGCAGTGTGCGCAACTACCTCAAAGCCCGGTGCAGCCTCTGCAATTCTGTCGAAATGACTCATCCAGCATACTGATTCTGATGGCAGATCCTTGAACATCACGCCGTTTGCAGAATATGTGATTTCTGTCTTTCCATACTCTCCAACCTCCGGTGTGATTACCTTTCCGCCTAATTTATGCATCATAAGCTGTGCACCATAGCAGATGCCAAGCACCGGTATTCCCAGCTCAAACAGCTCTTTCCGGTATGATGGAGAATCCTCTTCATAACAGCTGTTTGGACCTCCTGTAAGGATGATGCCCTTTGGATTCATTTCTTTGATTTTCTCAATGTCTATTTTGTATGAGTAAATCTCACAGTACACGTTGCACTCGCGGACACGGCGCGCAACAAGCTGATTGTACTGACCACCAAAGTCTATGACTATGACCTTTTCCTGATCCATGTTTTCCTCCTAATTGTTTATTCGCTATGCTGCTGTTTTACAATCTTTGAAACGTCACGTAATTGCTGTTTGCCACACTGTGGTGTAAACCATAAAAAAAACATAACATATGTTATCTGCTGCCATCTCATTGATTACGTAAAAGCAACATGTTTTCTTATGTCATTATAGATTACGGAGTGCTTATCTGCAAGCGATTTTGTTAAATTTATGTTTTGATTTTATGTGCAATTACGTTATAATGAGTTATAAACACTTTTATAGGCTGGGAGGTTTCATCATGAGTTTTAAAATAATCACTATAAGCCGAGAGTTTGGCAGTGGCGGTCGCTTTATCGGCGAGCAGATTGCTCAAAAATGCGGCATTGAGTTTTACGATAAAAAAATAATTGAGCATGTGGCAAAGGAGCTCGGTATCTCTGAGCAGATTGTCGCAAACCAGGGCGAATATGCACCTGCCGGAAGTATTTTTTCATATGCATTTGTGGGGCGCGACATCACAGGAGTTTCTCTTTCCGACCAGATTTTCAATATTCAGCAGAAGCTCATCAAGGATATTGCGCAAAAAGAGCCATGCGTTATTGTGGGACGTTGCGCAGACTACATTCTTTCTGACAGGGATGATGTGCTGAATGTTTTTATAGAGGGAAATAAGCCTGAGAAGGCTGCAAGAATAAAAAAGCTCTACCAAAAAAGCGATGACGAGGTCAAAAAGCTGCTAAAGGATGTCGATAAGAAGCGCTCGGTAAATTACCGATACTTCACCGATAAGGAGTGGGGCAACAGGAAAAATTATGACCTGGTGCTCAACAGCTCTGTGCTTGGGTATGACAAATGCATTGAGCTCATAACTGCTGCATACGCTTAACATACTTAATACACTTAATATATTTAATGAGCTTAATATGATCAGGCAACGCAACTTTTGCACCAATGCAATACGGAAAATTGATATTATTATTACTATTAAGAAACCGTTTTCTTATTTTATTACGAAAAACGTAAATAGAATTACAACCTGTGTGTAATATTAAAAATACTCCTGCATAAACTGTAACAACAGAATATGCAGGAGTATTTTTTGAAATCATATATTGAGACAAGGGCGGTGGAAATCGCCAACTACATAGTTGAAAACAATGCCACGGTGCGTCAGGCTGCAAAGCAGTTTGGCATCAGCAAATCCACTGTGCACAAGGATATCACGGATGCTGACAGGCTGCTTCGCATTGACCCGGAGCTTGCCGCAAAAGCGCGTCACATTCTCGATATCAACAAGTCCGAGCGCCATATCCGCGGCGGACTTGCCACCAGAGAGAAGTATCTGCATCTGCCTCATGTGCATGCCGGCTGAGTGCATGGATGCTTCTATCCCTGCATTGCCAGGTACGCCGTTTTCCGTACATCTGAGGCTTTTCGTTAATTCAAGACCTGTGTCACATGACTTGTGAGCACACCGTACAGCCACTTGCCCTCATCACTTAGATCCTCATAGGTAAAGCCGCTTGTCTTATCGCAGGCAGGTGTTAGAAGCGCTGATTTTTCGTCCTTATTGGACAGATTCCAGCACACATAGCTGATACCGTAGCTGTCGAGCAGGCTGATCCAGCTGTTTGCGGAATCTATGTCCACCTGACCGTTTCCGTCAGCGCTGCAGATGCCAAACTCTGATACAAATATCGGCAGTCCGGCGTCTGCCGCCGATTTTAGTTTGTTTTGCAAGTCCTCCTTGTGGGTTGCGGCATAGAAATGCAGTGTATACATGATATTATCATAGCCTGTGACAGGGTCCTTGACTGCCTCATCCACATCCTGGCTCCAGTTAGGTGTGCCTATCAGTATGACTGCATCCTTGTCGTAGCTTCTGATTGACGGAATGACCTCGCTGGCGTAAAACTTCACATCTCCCCAGGTCGCACCTTTGCACGGCTCATTACAAATCTCGTAAATCACGTTGTTGTATGAGGCATACTGCTGTGCCATTTTGGCAAAAAATGTCTTTGCCACATCACTGTAGCGGTTTGGATTGCCCTCGTTTAGCACATGCCAGTCGATGATGACATACATGTCGTTGTTGAACGCGTACTGCACTCCGTTTTGCACAAGTGTCTCAAGCTGCTGCCTGTCACCGTCTGTGCAATAGCCACCGCTTTCGTAGGTGTACATAGCGAGCCTCACCACGTTTGCTCCAAAGCTTTTCAGCGTGGCAAAGCAATCATTGGTCACATACTGTGGATACCACGCAAGACCGTGTGTGCTGACTCCGCGAAGCTGCACCTCGTTGTTATTTTGATCAACGAGCTTGCTGCCCTCCACATGCAGCTTACCGTTTACTGACGGACAGGCAAGAACTGAGCTCTCCTGTCCGTTTTCTGTGGTGAGCTGCTCTGTATCAGCCACATTCTGATTTTCTGTACTGTTTTGCGTACTGTCCTCAGTATTATTTTCTGCAGAATTCACCGACTCAGTGGCTTTCTCATCCCTCTGTGATTCTGTCTCTTTGTTGCCCTTGTTACCACATCCTGTAAAAATCCCAAGCACCAGCACTGCAGCCAATACCAATGCTATATATTTCTTCATATTGTTATACTGTCTGACTGATTACTGAATGGATGTAACCTTGTAGTCCTCAGCCTCTACAGTCTCCTTTAATTTCTCATCGGAAATGTCAGAGCTTAATGTCACTACTGCAGTTCCGCTCTCATGGCTTACTGCTGCCTCACTAACTGCATCAAGTGCCTCGAGTGCCTTCTTTACTCTTGCCTCGCAGTGGCCGCACATCATTCCTTCGATATTCATTGTCTTTGTCATTGATTTTTCCTCACTTTCATTTGGTTTATTTGTTTTGTTTTTTCTATCTGGTGTTGCTTTTCTGTCATGCTTAGGATCATACACCCTGCACAGATTCAGCCGCAGGGCATTGGTAACAACGCAGAAGCTCGACAGGCTCATCGCCGCCGCTCCAAACATAGGATTGAGCTTCCATCCTAATAAAGGATACCACAAACCGGCCGCAAGTGGAATACCTATTACATTATAGAAAAATGCCCAGAACAGATTTTCGTGTATATTTGTCAATGTAGCACGGCTTAACCGCACTGCTGCCGGTACATCTATCAGGCGGCTCTTCATCAGGACAACATCCGCTGCATCTATCGCCACATCACTTCCCGCGCCGATTGCAATTCCCATATCCGCACGTGTGAGCGCCGGTGCATCATTGATTCCGTCACCAACCATGGCTACCCTGCCCTGTTTTTTTAGCTTCCTTATGACAGCCTCCTTACCATCCGGAAGCACACCTGCGATGACTTCGTCCACTCCCGCCTGCTTTCCAATGGCATTGGCAGTCTGCTCGTTGTCACCGGTGAGCATAACAACTCTGATACCCATATTTTTAAGCTGTCTGACAGCTTCCGGACTGTCCTCCTTTATTGTATCTGCAACGGCTATGATACCGCAAAGCCTGTCATCTGCGGCAAAGAACAGAGGAGTTTTTCCTTCCTTTGAAAATTCGACAGCTTTCGCGCGCATATCATCTGACACTTTTACAAATTTGCTGACAAAAGCAAGATTTCCTGCTTTTATCATTTTGCCTGCAAGTATTGCAGTCAGGCCATTTCCTACAACAGCGCTAAAATCCGTCACCTCTGCGACAGCGATTTCATCCGTTTTAGCGCGCTCCATAATGGCTTTTGCAAGCGGATGCTCGCTCTTGGCCTCGACTGATGCGGCTATTGCAAGAAGCTTCCTTGACCACAGTGCTTTATCTGTTGCCGAGTACGGGTTTAAATCGTCTGCCTTACGCTGACACTCACCGGCATGCTTGCCGGTTTCCTCAAAAAATGTCTCATCCGGCACGATATCCGTCACCTTCGGCTCACCTCTTGTTATGGTGCCTGTCTTATCAAGAGCCACAATCTGTGTGCGGCCTGTTGCCTCAAGGCTTGCCGCTGTCTTGAAGAGTATACCGCTCTTTGCGCCCTTGCCATTTCCTACCATTATCGCAACAGGAGTTGCCAGTCCAAGTGCACACGGACAGCTTATCACGAGCACCGAAATGCCTCTGGCAAGCGCAAAGCCCACGGTCTCACCGGCTATAAGCCATGCTATTATTGTAATGATTGCAATTGTAATAACCGCCGGCACAAATACTCCCGATACCCTGTCAGCGATTTTTGCAATAGGTGCCTTTGTCGCTGCGGCATCAGAAACCATCTGTATAATCTGTGAGAGTGTGGTGTCTTCGCCCACTCTCGTTGCGCGGCATTTTATAAAGCCTGACTGGTTCACTGTGGCAGCGCTTACTGCATCTTTCGGCTGCTTATCCACAGGGATGCTCTCTCCTGTGAGTGCCGATTCGTTGACAGCGGTCGTTCCATCTATTATTTCACCGTCCACAGGGATATTTTCCCCCGGTCTGACCACGAAAATATCGCCCTTTTTCACTGCATCCACAGAAATTTCCTGCTCCACGCCATCCCTTACAACGGTTGCTGTCTTTGGGGCAAGCTGCATCAGGCTTTTTAAAGCGTCTGTTGTTTTGCCCTTTGAGTGCGCTTCAAGCATTTTTCCGACAGTAATCAGTGCCAAAATCATGGCTGCGGATTCAAAATAAAACTCATGCATATATGACATGACCGCATCCATATCGCCATTCACCTGCGCAGCTGTCATGGCAAAAAGTGCATACACGCTGTATCCAAACGATGCTGCAGAGCCAAGCGCAACAAGCGTATCCATGTTGGGAGCACCGTGAATCAAGCCCTTAAAGCCACTGATAAAAAACTTCTGGTTTATGACCATTACCGCCACTGTAAGCAGAAGCTGCAAAAGCCCCATAGCCACATGGTTTCCATTGAAAAACTCAGGCAACGGCCAGCCCCACATCATATGTCCCATGGAAAAATACATGAGAACAACTAAGAATATGAGCGATGCTATAAGCCTGTTTACAAGCTTCGGTGTCTCCCTGTCTACAAGCGCATCCTGCGCTGCCTTTAGCTGCTCTAAGCTGTTATTCGCTTTGTCATTTTCTGATTCTGTTGCTGTGCCTTTGGGACTCGCTCCATAGCCCGCCTGCTCTACTGCCTCCACTATCTGCGCATCTGTCGCGCTTCCCTCGACTCCCATCGAGTTGGTCAAAAGGCTGACAGAGCAGCTCGTCACACCATCAACCTTAGAGACCGCCTTTTCCACTCTGGCAGAGCATGCCGCACAGCTCATTCCTGTAACTGTATATTGCTTCATACTGTCTGTATTTCCTTCTTTCTACTATTCAAATCTAACTATTCAGAAGCCTTTTCTAAAATCTCTCAATTCCTGTCACCTTGAAATCCAGTCTTTCGATGGCAAATGTGATTTCCTCATCGCTTAGCTCTCTGGTTGCCTCAACATGTGCCACGCCATGCTTTAAATCCACAGCTGCCGATACTCCGCTCATCTTCTGAAGTGAGCGTGTGACTGAGTTCTTGCAGTTCATGCAGTGCATTCCGTCTATGTGCACATCTGCTCTCGTGACTATCTCGCCTGTAAGCTGTACTGTGGCTTCCTCGTCCTCCTTCATGGCTCCACCGCCACAGCAGGCGCCCTCGCCCTTTGAATGCTTTATAGTCTCCTTTAAGCCCACAATCACCAGAGCGGCAATTATTGCTATTATTAATATTGTGATTATTGTACTCATTTTTATACCCGCCTTCTTATAATACTACTTCATAAGCTTCTGCAGCGTGTTCAAAAGCTCATCTATTGTCTCATCCTTGCCTGCTCTTATGTCATCTGCCACACACGTCTTTATATGATTGGCCAAAAGGACTTTATTGAAGCTGTTGAGCGCAGCATTTGCGGCCGCCACCTGTGTGATGATGTCAGGGCAGTAGCAATCCTCATCCAGCATACGCTTGATTCCACGGATCTGCCCCTCTATACGGCTAAGTCTGTTGATGAGATCCTTATATTCCTGCTCTGACCGCTCTTTTTTGCGGTTGCAGCAACAGCATTTGGTTTCTTTTTCTGCCATGTGTACCTCCATTTGTTCTTTGTTCCGCATTATGCATTTGTTTCACGTGTCTAACCATACCCCTTATGGGTATCTGTCTTCAAGAGCATTATATACCCCGGTAGGGTATATTGCAAGGGCAGATTTCCTTATTGAGAAATTTTCAAATTATCTTCTGCTCCTCCCTCATGTTCTACAATAACCCGGTCTGTGATATTCTCCTTATTTTCTCCATCAAGAATATAATACTCCCCACTATACGGCACTTTATAGCTCACCTTAACGTCTCTGCTTATAGCTCCCAGTTTTTCAGCTTCTTTTGCCTCCGCCGGCAAAATATATACATCCTCATAACCGGTATATGAGTATATGCTTACCGTTTCATCTTTTTCCAAATAAACAGTCGGACCGCTATATTTTCTATACACCAGATCACGTACCGAATCATTATTAACATCAATTAATGCCTGAATATGTTCAATCATATCGGCTGCAAATGACCTCACCGGCGTGATACACATACACAAGACAACTACAGTCACAACCGCTATCGCAGCAAAATATGCAGGATATCGTTTTGAGCTGTGAGTGGTATGTAATTCCTCGATACATTCTTTTCTTACCTGCTCAATATCAGGCATTTCATGCTGCGCTGCCTGTCTAAAAATATCATTTTTTTTCATTCTGCATCAATCCTCCTTATCCAGATTTTGCCTAAGCTCCCTTAGGGTACGATATAATCTGTTTTTTATGGTTGATTCCTTTACAGAAAAAAGGAGTGCTATTTCTGAAATATTTTTATCCATATAATAATATAGATAAAATATTTTTTTAGTAAGTTCATCCTTCGCAGAAAGATATGTAAACACACTTTGTACTGTTTCTTTTGATATTGCTATATCGTCAAACGAAGTCTGTTGTACAGCTATATCATTTTCATCTGACGACAAAATATTATAATAGTTCATTTTCTCAATGCCACGCAGCTTTTCTTTTAATTTATAATGACGAAAAATTTTTCTCTTTGCTATTTGCATTACAAGTGCATCCGGCTGCTTAAAATATGATATTCCATGTTTTTGTATTATTTTAACAACCTCTGTATAGGTTTCCTGAAATATATCTGCTACATCTTCAGTTTTTCCACATTTTACAATGATGTACGCTAAAACCTTCTGATTGGTTGAGGCATATAGCTCATTAAAAAAGTCATCCTGTGCCTGATTAATCAATCTGCATCCCTCCCTTCACTATATATGTGTCCCACACCATAAAAAAAGTTTCATGTTATACCATACTTTTATAATAAAAGCATGCAAGCTGTGTCCTGTCCCTCAGCTGCAGCTTTTCAAGTATGACACTGATATAGTTTCGTACGGTTCCCTCACTCAGATACAGCTCATCCGCTATTTCCTTGTTGTTTAGTCCTTCTGCAACCAGCTCTATGATTGAAAGCTCCTTGCCGCTTATATCATAGCTCTTCATTGCGTCAATGAACCAGGCCTGACCGGTGCCTGATGAAGCTTTACCATCAGCTCCGAACAGGTGTGGTATCCTGTCCATTATCTGTGTTCCAAACACTGTCTGTCCGTTGTTTACAGCTCTAAGTGCCGGGGCAATACTCTCAAAGGCCTGTTTTAGTATATAGCCCTTCGCCCCCAGCGAGATTGCTTTTACAATGTATTCATCATCCGAAAATGTGGTCAGAAGAAGTATTTTGGCATCCGGATATTTTCCGAGTATTTTTTCTGCTGCTTCAAGACCTGTCATGCCCTGCATCCTTATATCCATGAGCATCACATCGGGCATATGCTCCTCGTACAGCTTTACCGCCTGCTGCCCGCTGTCTCCAACCGCAGACACCTCTATGTCATCCTGTGCGCTCAGTATTGTATTCAGCGAAAGTGATACGAGATTATCATCATCTATTATTACTATTTTCATGTCCTGTTCCTTTCTTCTTCATGAGCGTCACAAATATCATGAAACCATCGTCTGCCTTTATACGCATGGTTCCTCCTATCGCTGCAACACGCTCCTTTATATTTTTTATGCCTATTCCATCTCCTGTTTCTCCCGAAATTCTTCTTTCGTCAGCCGACGTGCCGTTGTCCATTATCTCAAGCTGGTAAAAGGCGGGATGCTCTCTGACTATTATCCTGATTTCATCGCCGTTGCTGTGCTTAACTGCGTTGTTTACCGCTTCCTTTGCAATTGCAATAAAAGCATACTTGACATCTCTGGGCACATCATCCTCACAGTCGTATTCGAGTGAAAATGCAAATGCACTGTCTGTAGGCTTAAGCTTCGCAAGCGCCTGACGCAAATCGACCGATTCATCGTACAAATCATGAACGCTTTTTCTCATGCTGTCCATTGCCGTATCGAGTGTACTCTTTAGGTCTGCGATAGGCGCTTTAAGCCTTTCATCGGTATTTATCACACCGATTGCTCCCACCTGCAAAATAGAGCGCGTAATCATGTGACCCACGTTGTCGTGTATCTCCCTTGCGATACGGTTTCTCTCCTTTAGCGTGGCATTGTATATCTGCGCATTCTGCTTCTCGATAAGCTGGTGATTCATCTGCTCCATAAGCATGTCGTGCTCCATGGACGCATCTCTCATGCTGTGCATCTTCATCTGATACCCCAAAAGCAGCTCTGTGAAATACGAAAGCATTACCGCAAAAGCCATGAGAAGTACAACCTCCAGGATATAAAAAATCCCGGGTGCTATATGTTTTATCTTTAAAATACAGTCCACCGATACAACTATCCCCACTAAGGCTGCAGCCATCCTCGATGCCGTGTATTTTCTCTTTCTGAATACCATCGCTGCATACGGCAGCATAAAAAATGATGGTGCAAAAAATACTCCGGACAGAATATAAACCGCCAGAATCAAATCAAAAGCCCGGTCTGCCGTTTTGCTCTCCTTAGCAGGACTCATCTGCGGCACACCCTGCATGTCTATAAATGTGCACACAATTATTCCTGTAAGTATGCACGCTATCATGACGTAATCGACCTGAAGGGATACCACCATAAGCATCACGCATGATAGAACTATTAAAAACTGACTACATATCTTATACATTAAAAGCCTCCATTTCCGTAAAATAAGCTTACAACAAATTCCATCAAACGTCACTATGACAAATGTCATTTTTTACACAACAATGCCTCATCCAAACATAAATACGAATGTGACATTTGACACTTACTTTCCGGCACGCCATATAGTAATCTGTTATTGAGCCGGATATCAGGCTTGCAAACGAAAATACAACATTATGGAGGCAATTCAATGGATACAACCAAAAATGCGATAGAAGTAACAAACCTTGTAAAACGCTACAAGGAGCTTGTGGCACTCGACCATTTCAATCTGACCGTTAAAACCGGCGAGATTTTCGGATTGCTCGGACCAAACGGCTCCGGAAAGACCACCACTATAAACTGCATACTTTCCCTGCTCACATACGATAAGGGAGATATAAAGGTATTCGGGCAGGAAATGTACTCAAACAGCTACGATATCAAACGCGAAATCGGCGTAGTCATGCAGAATGTGGCCGTGTACGACGAGCTGACTGTATATGAAAATATCGACTATTTCTGCGGTCTTTACGTAAGTGACAAAAAGCTCCGCGAAAAATATGTAAAGGAAGCAATGGATTTCGTGGACATAGCGGATTACAGCAAATTTCTGCCAAAGAAGCTCTCAGGCGGACTTTTGAGACGACTCAACATCGCGTGTGGCATAGCACACAAACCAAAGCTCATCTTCTTCGATGAACCGACCGTGGCTGTCGATCCTCAAAGCAGAAACAAGATTCTGGAGGGCATCAAAAAACTAAACCGTGATGGTGCGACAATCATCTACACCTCACACTACATGGAGGAGGTTGAACAGCTCTGCGACCGCATACTCATCATGGACAAGGGCAAGGCTCTCGCACTCGGCACAAAGGACGAGCTAAAGCGCATGATCAAAAATACAGAGACCATAAACGTAGAAATCGCAGACCTGTCAGAAGCACAGCTTGACGCATTAAAGCAGCTGCACAATGCATATCAGGTCAGCTTTGAAAACGGACAGCTTCGGATTTATTTCAGTGGCGGACGCCACAATATAATCCATGTGCTTGATTATCTAGAGCAGAATAATCTGTCCTTCGGTCAGGTGTACACGCAGCTTCCGACTCTTAACGACGTATTCTTAGAGATTACCGGAAAGGAGCTTAGGGATTGATGAATGGACTAAAATTATTTTTTCACAACGCAAAATACACCATGCTAAGCATGTTCCGCCTGAAAGTCACGCTGTTTTGGACACTTGCATTTCCACTGTTGCTCGCCACCTTTATGTATATGGCATTCGGAAATCTGTTTGAAAAGGATGAAATGTTCAAGACAATAAATGTGGCAGTGGTTGAATCTAAAAACGATGACACTCTGATGAGCGTGCTTGAGTCTCTCGATGTAAACCATACTGATTCCGTCAGTAAATCAGACGACAAGTCCGATAGCACAAATTCATTTTCAGACCTCATAAACATGAAGCTAATGGATAGCTCAGCAGCCAAAAAAGCACTAAATAACAAAAAAGTGACAGGCATTATTTACACAGAGGATGCTTCTTTAGTCGTGTATGAAAACTCATACAATGCCACAATCCTTGAATCCATCCTGACACAGTACAAACAGCAAAAGGACGTATTTACAAACATAGCAAAGACTAATCCGGCTGCGCTTGAGACTGCAATTGCCGGGCTTTCTGAAACCGCATCAGAGTATAAAGAGATTTCACTTTCATCGGGAAATCAGGATGAATACACCAATTACTTTTACGCTGTTTTTGCGATGAGCTGCCTGTTCGCCTCATTTTCAGCCGTAAGCTCCACCTGCAGGCTGTTAGCTGATACAAGCCCTCTCGGCATGCGAAAAAGCCTTGTGCCGGCATGCAAAAACACCCTTATCTTTTCAGAGTATATCTCACTCTTAAGCATCCATTTTGCTGTTGAGCTCATAGCACTTGCCTACATGACTCTTCTTGGCGTGGATTTTGGAAATAAATATCCGGCAATCATCCTGACACTGTTTTTCGGCTGCATGATCGGACTTTCAATCGGAGTTATAATCGGTGCCATTCCTAAGCTCACAGAGGGCAGCAAAATCGGTATCTCTGTCGGAATCGGCATGGTGCTTTCCGTGCTTGCGGATTTATGTGCCAACGGTATAAAGGATATGGTCGAGCACAAGCTTCCTATTGCCAACCGCCTCAACCCAGCCTGTCTCATATCCGACTGCTTTTACTCGCTCAACGTATATGACAGCTACGACAGATTTTTCAGAAACATATCAATCATGGCAGTAGAATCAGTGATTCTTTTAATCATTGCCTTTGTACTGCTTCGGAGGGAAAAATATGCAAGTATTTAAATCATATTTCAAAATACTCAACAGACATATGGGCCAGATGATTATGTACCTGTCCATATTCATAGGTGTCATGGTCGTTCTCACTGCGACACGCACAAACAAAGCTGAAGATGATTATGAAGCCACCAAGCCCAAATTTGCGGTGTTTGACTATGACAAATCATCAGAAAGCAAAGCTCTGACAGCCTATCTTAAAAAGACATGCACACAAAAAAATATTAAAAATGACAAAAAGGAAACTATGCAGGATGAGTTGTTTGCCAGAAACGTAAACTGTGTTCTCATCATAAAAGAAGGCTTCAAGCTTGATGTTGTGACCATACCAGGTACGCAGGCAGCGACCACCTTTGAGTCTGCCATAAACAGCTTTACGAAAACGTACAATACTTACATTGCTTCCGGCTACTCTGAAGCTGATGCTCTAGCCGCAGTAAATACCTCGCTAAGCCAGAAGGCTTCTGTCTCACTGCTCAGTGGCAAAAATGTCACCTCGCACTCAGGGATATACTACTGCTTCAGTTATCTGGGATGGGTGCTCCTTGTCATGATGATTGCAGGTATAGCTCCTGTTCTTCAGGTTTTCTCCAAAAAAGAAATCAAGGAGAGAATATCCTGCTCATCCTATAAATTTGCAAACTACAACCGCGAGCTGCTTTTGGGTGTGATTTTAACCGGACTTGTGGTATGCGCTGTAATTTTTGCCTCAGCTACAATCATGTTTAAAGGCAGCACATTCTCGTTTTCAGGTTTCCTGTTCACACTCAACATGCTCTGCTACATGCTTGTTTCACTGGCATTTGCCTTTTTAATCAGCAAAATCACCTCAAACAGTGAGATACTGAACATGTTTGCAAACACAGTGTCACTCGGCATGGCATTCCTGTGCGGTATATTTGTGCCGGAGGAATTTCTAAGTGATGGCATCATAAAAGCCGCTCACTTCCTGCCTGCCTACTGGTACAACCAGGCTGTAAAAAATATTGACTTTCATCCGGTCAGGGAGCTTGGCTTTATTTCAATATGCATGGGAATACAGCTTCTGTTTGCTGCCGCAATAATTGTCGTTGCCCTTCGCATCACAAAAGCGCCTGACGGCTTCAAAAAGCATACAGCAGCTGCAGCTGCTCATAAATAGCTCTGCCTCATATGAATATATACAACGAAAAAGCCGGTACATCATGCTTCCATGAATGTACCGGCTTTAAATACTTAGCAGTCCGTACGGGAATCGAACCCGTGTTTCCGCCGTGAGAGGGCGGCGTCTTAACCGCTTGACCAACGAACCGTGTATTATAATATCATGGTCAAACGAATAATGCAAGTACTTTTTTAATTTTTTTCAAAAAATTTTTTCCGTTCATTTACCTTAAACATTATCCCTTTAAATGCTTCTGGCTTTAATTCCATTTTCGTCCCTATGTATGCTCTGCGACAATCTATCATATTCCGGCTCCTTATCCCAAAGCACACGTTCTTATCCTCATATTTTATTTATACGTTTTCCTCTTGAGTAAGATTATACACTACTTTGGTCACACAACGGTCACACGGAGCACTTTTCCACGGATTTTGTAAAAAGTATACATTGAAAATGCCGAAAACTGTACAATTTTAGACAATTTTCGGCATTTGCGTATTTTTTATTCGTTATAATCAACTATTATTTATTATATTTTTTGTATATCTTTTCAAAAGCAGGCATAGAGCGCTTTATCATTTCCCCGTCCACACAGTATGATATTCTCACCCAGCCCGGACAACCGAAGCCGTCTGCTGCTACTATGAGCACATCCTCCTCCTTTGCCTTCTCGCAGAATGCATTGCTGTCATCCTCGAGTGCCTTTACAAACATATAAAAGGCTCCGTCCGGCTTGAAGCAGTGATAGCCTATCCTTGTGAGTCCCTCGTACAGAAGGTCTCTGTTTTCTTTGTAGGCATTGATATCACCGGTTGCCCCCTGGCATTTTACTATCATCTTCTGGAACAGGCTTGGTGCACACACGTAACCGAGTGCTCTTCCCGCACCACAGACTGCTGCATACAGCTCTGCCTTATCGTACACCTCATCAGGCACGAGGACGTATCCTATTCTCTCTCCCGGCAGTGAAAGTGACTTGCTGTATGAGTAGCATACCAGTGTGTTGTCGTAATATTTGGTCACAAACGGTACCTTGATTCCGTCGTAAACTATCTCCCTGTACGGCTCATCTGCGATAATGAATATCGGTCTTCCTATCTCCTTAGACTTTTTCTCAAGGAGGTCTGAGAGCTTTTTGATGGTCTCCTCAGAATAGACTGTGCCGGATGGGTTGTTTGGTGAATTGATTATGACACCTCTGGTGTGCGCATTGATTCTCTCCTCAAGAGCCTCAAAATCTATCTGAAAATGCTCTGTGTCTGCAGGCACCTCTACAAGCCTTGCTCCTGCTGCATTCACAAATACCTTGTACTCCGGGAAATATGGCGCTATGGTAATAAACTCATCATATGCGTCACTTGTCAACGCACGAAAGCAGATTGACAGCGATGCCGCTGCTCCCATTGTCATATAAAGGTTGTCTGCATTAAAATGTGTGCCATGTGTGTTGTTCAAAAATTCAGCTATTGCCGCTCTCGTTTCCACGTCTCCCTGTGCTGAGGTGTAGCCGTGCAGCGCAACAGAATCATAATCTGTCACAAGCTCCTTTATTGTGTCGTTTACTATCTGCGGAGCCGGTATGCTCGGGTTTCCTATTGAGAAATCATATACATTTTCCTTACCTACAATTGCTGCTCTTTTTTTACCATACTCGAAAAGCTCCCTGATTGCTGAGCGCACGCTTCCGAGCTGGTACATGCTTTCGTTTACTACCATTTTCTTGTCTCCTTATCTCTGCTTATGACATACAAATGTCTTTATAAACATCTCTTTATACACATATTGTTACCATTCATGACCGTTTATCCTGATATGAATGCCTCCATCCCGGCACGCTTCGTCATATCAATATGCTCCTTAAGCTCGCGGGCTGACATTCGCAGTGCCCCCAGGCTCATGACCGTCTGCTGCTCCAGTCCGTCAGAGGTTGCCACTGTTACCTTGTACCTGTCACGTATGCCAAACACAGTCTTTTCGATAAATGCATCGGCTGTCTCGTCCTGCTTTGTATACACAACCTCTATGTTGTGGAAGGTCTCGCGCTTTCCGGCATTGCCCTTCACCTTGTACGCATCAAACACCAGCAGCAGATAACAGCCCTTATAGCCCTGGTAATCCGATAAAACATCCTTCAGCGCATCTCTCGCCGAATCAATGTTTATGCGCGAGAGCTCTTTTAAATCCTCCCATGCAAATATTATATTATATCCGTCAACTATCAGGTACTCTTCCCCCGGGGATTTCTTCGGATAAATCGGATTGCCGTGCTTATCATGCTTTACTGTGCGCGGTTTACCACTTAGGCCTTCATACTCATTTTTCTTTTTACCTGACCATTTGCGCCTCTGATCCTCTGCGATATCGTTTTTTCCCATGCCAAACTCCCTGGCATAAACATCTGCAAGCTGCGCATCAAGCTCCACTGATGACATACCGGAAACTGCTTTCTCAAAGCTCGTCCTTCGGCGGTTTCCGGCAAGCGCCTGCGCATCCTCCGCTGAAAATGCATTCTGTGTGCGGGCACTCGCTGCAAGTGCCTCCTCAGACTCATCCCCGTGATAGACATACGGCAGATGCATATGCTCCGGTACCTCATCCCACAGCACCACGTAGCCTGAGCCGTGCGCACAAAATACCGAGCCTGTCGGATTGCGGAAATCCTCCTCGCTGTCATAGTGCATCTGCGCAATCACCTCCGCAGGATTGTGACACTCATCATAACCCCACAGCTCCAGTGTCAGGTGCCCGAGCCCCTTTGTATACGCATGCACCAGACTCACATAATCCTGCATTGTCGCAACCGGTGCCTTTCCTGTAATTGTTGCCATCTCCCTCGCAGCGGTTGTGGCAAACTGCGGGCTCTCGGCTCTTGCAAATCTCTGCTCCAGATCTGTCATTGCACGGCCGACATACTCCATCGGCACCTGTAGGATAAAGCTGTAGTATGGCTCCAGCAGCACGCTCTCTGTGGATTTAAGCCCCTGGCGGATTGCTCTGTATGTAGCCTGGCGGAAATCGCCTCCCTCCGTGTGCTTTACATGTGCTCTTCCTGTAAGAATAGTGACCTTCACATCGGTAAGCGCTGAGCCTGTGAGCACACCCCTGTGCTCCTTTTCCTCAACGTGTGTGGCTATGAGGCGCTGCCAGTTTTTGTCAAGCACATCCTCACTGCAAGTGGATGTAACTGTGATTCCGCTGCCACGCTCCGCCGGCGACAAAAGCAGATGCACCTCTGCATAGTGGCGCAACGGCTCAAAATGTCCTACTCCCTCGACAGCCCTCGCTATCGTTTCCTTATATACAATGCTGCCCGGTCCGAACGTGACAACAACACCAAACCTGTCCTTTATGAGACGCACAAGCACCTCCATCTGCACCTGTCCCATGAGCTGCACATGGATTTCCTTAAACTCCTCCACCCACACTATGTAAAGCTGTGGGTCTTCCTCCTCAAGCTGCTTTAGCTTTTCCATAAATGCCGCCGGATTTACATCATCCGGCAGAATCATCCTATAGTTTAGTACCGGTTCAAGGATTGGCATATTGGACTGCTGCTCAAACCCGAGCCCCTGCCCCGGAAATGTCGAGCTAAGACCTGTGACAGCAACTATCTCCCCCGCCTCTGCCACATCAGCTATCTCATATTTTTCACCGGAATACCTTCTTATCTGGTCGATTTTCTCAATCAAAAGGCCTTTCGCCTCGTCACCGCCATGCGCTTTGTACTCTATTTTGTCCCTGACTCTAAGACAGCCTCCGGTAACCTTTAAAAATGTCAGCCTGCTGCCTCTGTCATCCCTGCCTACCTTGTATACGCGGGCAGAAAATTCGTCAGGGTAATTTCTTTCACACATAAACCTCGAAAGCCCCTGAATCAGCGTATCCACTCTGTCAAGCTTAAGTGCCGAGCCATAAAAGCAGGGGAACACCTCCCTTTGAGCCACCGCCTGCGCAATATGCGCATCTGTAAGCTCTCCCGATTCCATAAATTCATCTAAAAGAGGCTCGCTGCACATGGCAAGCTCCTCAAATAAATCCTGTGAAGAAAAATCCACGCAGCCATCACTCAGCTCGCTCTTTAGCTCTGCCTGCACTTTCTCCGCATCCGTGCCCTGCATATCCATCTTGTTTACAAAAATAAATGTCGGCACGTTATAGTGCTTTAAAAGTCTCCACAGTGTGCGCGTGTGCCCCTGCACTCCATCAGTTGCGCTGATTACAAGTATTGCATAGTCGAGCACCTGAAGGGTACGCTCCATCTCTGCCGAAAAATCCACATGCCCCGGTGTATCAAGCATGACTACATGCCATGTACGAGCTGTATCTGCCGTACGTGCTACATCTTCTGTATGTGCTGTATCTGCCGCATTTGTGCCACGCGAAATATCAAGCCTTGCCTGCTTTGAAAAAATAGTTATTCCACGCTCACGCTCCTGCGCATCGTTGTCCAGATACGCGTCCTGATGGTCCACGCGCCCGAGTGAGCGAATCTGCCCGGTGCTGTAAAGCATGGCCTCAGACAGGGTTGTCTTTCCCGCATCTACATGTGCGAGAATGCCTATTGTAATGTGATTGTTTGTCATTTTCTGCTCCATTTATGCCTCAATCCAAGAACAGAGACACCTGTGGATGTCTCTGTGTCAGCCTTTATATCATAATCCGTCGATTTCCTAAATTATAGCATTTTGTGGTTGCTCTGTCATCTTTTTTCTTGATTGACAGCGGGACATAAAAGGCTCCGCTTAATTGACAAATATTTATTCCATACATATAATGTGATTACGGAAATTTTTGAATGGTATGGAAATAATGCGAGGATAATATGAACAAAAAAGAAGTATTGGAACTAAAACGAAGATTAAAAAAAGACCAGGCAACCTTCAGTCGGCTGGTCGGCTGCTACGTGGACTGCAACCATGAAAAGGTCTGCAAATTCGGTGGCAAATTTCTCACTCTGGAGGAGGATGAATACTACAAATATCTGGAGATTTCAAACAAGGTGCTTTCCGGCACTCTCGGAAACAACCTGCTCAATCTGCAGTTTCCGCTTGAGGAGGAAGAGGTCGGAGGCCGCCAGCAGATTCTCATGGCGCTTCGCGACAGCGAGCTTAATGATGAGACTCTGCTCGATACATACTATGATCTGGTCATCGACACCTACGATGAGGCCGGGAACTATCTGATTCTTTTGTATCTCGACAGCTACGATGTCATGACACGTACAAAGGACAACATCAACGTGGATGAGTCCGAGGAGGTGTACAAATACATGCTCTGCGCCATCTGCCCTGTCACACTTTCAAAGCCGGGCCTTGGCTATCTGGAAAAGGAGCAGCGTATCGGAGCCCGCATAAGGGACTGGGTGGTCGGTGCACCTGAGACAGGCTTTTTATTCCCTGCCTTCAACGATAGAAGCACTGACATACACTCCACTCTTTTCTATACGAAAAATACCAAGGAGCCTCACTCTGAGTTTATGACAAACGGCCTCGGCTGCGGTGTGGAGCGCACAGCTACTGAGCAGAAGATGGCTTTTCATTCAATCGTCAGAAACGTGCTAGGCGCTGAAGACGAGAGCACGGATGACAAGCTGCTTGATATCCAGCAGAATCTGTCCGAGATGGCCGATGACTACGCTGAGACTCACGATGATGACGATGATCCGTTCATTCTCGACAGTGAGGCTATGAACAAGGTGCTTAGTGACTGCCATGTCTCTGAGGAAAAGATTTCACGCATTGAAAAATCCGTCAATGAGGCCTTCGGTGACAAGCCGCCTATCGCAGCCAATGTCATTGATTCAAAGGCTCTTGCAGCTAATGAAATCCGCGTGGAAAAGCTTGCTCTTGAGAGCCAGGTCGGCGATTTAACTCTCGAGCTCAATGAGAAAAATGCGCAGCTTGAGGAGAAAGACTCTGTTATCCAGGAGAAAAATAATCAGATTGAGGAGCGCACTTCACAGCTTCTTGAGAAGCAGGAAGAGATTGATAATTACACTGCCCAAATTAAGACCTATGATGTGGTGCTTCATGTAAAGCCGGAGAAGGCTTCACAGATTCATGCGCAGGTCATCAATGGGGAGAAGTGTCTCGTCATTCCTATGAGGGAGAATGAGAATGCGACCATAAATGGGGTGAATACAAATCTGTAGGGACGCCATCGCTTATGTGGCTTCGCATATTTAGGCTGTGAAGACCGGCATAGCATGCAGTATATTCCTCAGAAAAATATAAAATCAGCCACGGCATCATTTGCAGATAGTTTATTGATAGTTTGCTATGAATTGTCGTATCCACATTTTATGGAACGCCGTGGCAGTTTATATTTTTCTTCGGAACACACTGCATGCTCTCCGGTAAATTTAGGGTACTTATGCGAAGCAATCAAGTGACTTATCTCACTATTTAAAAAAGGGCGTGTGAAAAACCTTCGTTTTTCACACGCCCTTTATAATGTTATTGCCTATGAAATAATGTCCTTTTATAAAGGCACTCTCGTAATACTTACCGGTTTACCAGCTCAGCACCTCATGGCCATCCTCTGTGACGAGTACCATGATTTCCCACTGGGCTGATGGAAGTCCGTCGTCAGTGTATACTTCCCAGTTGTTCTTGTCATCTACGTAGATATCGGCCTTGCCCATGTTGACCATTGGCTCGATGGTAAATATCATGCCTGGTGCCATGACCATGTCGGTGCCGCGCTTGGTGTTGTAGCCTACCCACGGATCCTCGTGAAATTCAAGTCCCACTCCGTGTCCACCGATTTCACGCACTACTGTGTAACCGTTTGCAAATGCATGGTCGTGCACCGCCTGTCCCATATCTCCGAGGAAGCCCCACGGCTTTACCTCTTTGAGTCCAAGCTCCACACACTCCTTTGTGACTTCAACGAGCTTTTTCTTTTCAGGGCTTACATTTCCGATACAGTACATTCTTGATGAATCCGAAAAATATCCGTTTAAAATTGTAGAACAGTCTACATTTATGATGTCACCATCCTTTAAGATGACGTCCTTTGAAGGAAATCCGTGACAAACCTGCTCATTTACTGATGTACATACGCTGTAAGGATAACCCTCATAGTTGAGCGGTGCAGGGATGCCGCCCATGCTGGTGGTCATATCATAGACTATTTTATCAATCTCTGCTGTGTTCATACCCTCATGGATATGCTCTCCTATGTAGTCGAGCACTGCGACATTTATCTTGGCGCTCTCCTTGATTCCCGCTATCTGGTCAGGTGTCTTAATGATTGAATGGCTCGGTATCTTATGATGTGCCTCAGCAAGCTTTTCAAGCTTCATATCAAATGCCGCATGACAGGTCTTATATTTCTTTCCGCTGCCACACCAGCAAGGGTCATTTCTTCCAATTTTTGTTGACATAAAATCTTCTTTCTAGTGATCAAGAGTAACGTTTCCCATATCGACTCTTTTCCACACTTTTTCTTTTATTTTATAGTTATTTTTCTCCAGCAGCTTCTCATATCTGCCTCCCGAGAAATCATAATCCGTTATATCGGCATTGTCAAGCCCTGCATATATTTCCTGATATTTCCGGGCTATTGCAGACTTTTCCATGGACGAATAAATATCCTTTTTTTCGACTCCAAGCTTCTTTGCACCATCTATATCAGACAAATCATACCAGAAGTCCTTCTCGGAATTTTTCAAAGCTGCTTTCTCGTCGTCAGTAAGTGTAATGCTCTCTTTTTTGGCCATCTCATAAAAAATCTCATCGTGAATGGCCATGGACATAGCTGCTTTGCGCGCTGCAACACGGACAAATTCACCGTTTGTGTGGATATTCCAATACTTGTTTGGATTATCGGAATCATACACAAGAGCCTGCTTCTCGACATTCATCTCCTCATATGCCACATAAAATGCCATATCGCGCAATGTCAGCTCTTTCCCATTCACGGTAACAGCCACGTCTTCCAGATGCTCATTGTATACAATATTCTGCTTCATATCATGATAATTATATGCATACACGCCGGCTATGACAGCCAGCACTGCAAGTATAATTGTTGTGATGTGTTTTCTTATTTTGCGCAAAGCTTTGCAACCACCTGATTTATGACCTTTCCGTCAGCCTTGCCCTTGAAATGCGGCATGACTGCCTTCATTATCTGTCCTTTGTTTCCTGTTGCGATTACATCCGAAAACTGCTCTGTGAGCTCCTTTTCTACCTCTTCTGCCGACATCATTGCAGGAGCGTACTCCTCAAAGATTGCATATCTGGTATTGTACTCATCAAGCAGATCTGTTCTTGTGGCAGGGCATGTGTCAATCTGCTCCTTCACAGACTTCATTTCCTTAAGGATGACCTTGTTGACAAGCTCCTCCGGTATATTGTCTCTGCAGCCCTCATCTATTGCCGCCTTTTTGGCTGCCGATACAAGTGAGGATATAGCATCCTTTCTTACCTTGTCTCTTGCTTTCATTGCTGCAATCATGTCTTTTTGTAATTGTTCCATCTGCATGGCTTGTTCCTCCTGCTTTTCTTACTTTATTTACAGGCTTGCTAGTTCGTTTTGTGCGAATTGGTGCCGTCTGCTTCTATAATACACCTTATGTGCAAAAATTGCTATCGTTTATTGCAAGGAGTTTTTGACGATTACTAACATTGGGGCGTGGCGTAAGACACGGACATGCCTCCAGCCGCAAAGCGCTCTCAATAAGCGACTAGCGGAGCTGTTTAGAGTCTGTAGAATTATGCACATGGAACCCAGAAATGTCCTGCCATGGACGGCAGGGCAAGGTGTTATGCGCCATGGACGGCGCATAAAAGCCGGTTTCGTCGAGCATAGAAAACCATACAGGCATAATTCGTACAGCCTCTTGACAGCATAGCGTTAGCGCATTGAGAGCGCTTTGCGGCTGGAGGCATGTCCGCATCTTACGCCCTTACTTTATTGGTAACAATTCAGTACTTTGTGGTAAAAATAAAAAGAGCCGGTAAGTATAATAAATATACTTATCGGCTCCTAACCATCCTATACAAGACGTCGTATAGCAAGTATTGTATGACACTGTACGCTTCTGTTTGCTGTGATTCCTGCCTTTGTGGACTGTGCCTCCACTATAACACCACCACCTGCATATATAGCTACATGTCCCGGATATACCACTACGTCTCCCGGCTGTATATTATCGAAGGATACGGCCTGTCCCACAGACTTAAATGCCTGTGAATATCTCGGTGTGCTGATACCAAAATGTGCATATACCTCATGTACAAAGCCTGAACAGTCTACACCGTTTGTAAGACTGTTTCCAGCCCATACATATGGATTGCCCACAAACTGCATAGCGTATGATACTACAGAGCTTCCTGAAACTCCTGTTGAAGCACCCGGGTTCTTTCCACCGCCTGATGCATAGTCACCGGCAATGCTTCCGCCCTTGCCGGCTCCACCACCATCATAGCTTGAGCTGTTCGCTCTGGCAGCGGCTGCCTGTGCCGCTGCTGCGGCCGCTGCTTCCTGCTCCTGAATGATTTTGCCCTGTGCCGTAATGATATTCTGATAATTATCTGCCTGCTGCTGTGCCTGAGCTATCTGGCTTGCATACTGCTCCTTCTGGTTTTCAAGAGCTACTATAGCCGCCTCGACATCTGCCTGCTGCTTCTCATAGTCATCCTGCATGGCTGTGAGCTCATTCATGTCGTTGTCAAGCTTAGTACCAATCTCCTTCACCTGCTCAACTGCTGCCTGATAAGAATCCATAAGAGCACGATCCGAATCATATACATCTGACACGTACTCTATACGATTGAGCATATCTGTGATACCATTTGACTCAATAATTGCTGTCCAGATATTGTCTTCAGCGCTGTTTTCATACATGAACTGTATACGCTTCTTCATGGCGTCATACTGCTCCTGCTGCTTTTCCTGGGCTGCTGCAAGATCCTTCTGATTCTGCTCTATCTCTGCCTGTTTGCTTGTGATATCTGTCTGAAGCTTCTTTTGTGCTGCAAGAATCTCATCAAGCTTTGCGGATTTATTCTTTATATCATCAGCAGTAGTCTGCTGCTGATCCTTTAAACCATTAATCTCATTCTTCTTATCCTTGAGATCCTGCTCAGCCTGTGACTTCTTCTTCTCTGCATCCTTCTGCTTCTTTGTCTTTGCATATACCTTCTCAAGTCCACTGTTTATGTATCCGCTAAATGTAGTGCCCTCTACTGCCGGTCCTGTAAAAACGAGTGCCGATGTTAACACAGTACATATAGCACGTGTCCATTTCTGATTCATTTTATTCCTCCTGTAATACGACGGTCAGATTGACCTTTCCTTCCACAATTTATGTTCAATATACATTCGGATATATTATCGCACAAAATGAATCTTTTTTCCACATCTTTTTGTAAATTTACAGAATTTTCCACATTTTATATAATGATATGATTAAAAAGTCAAAAGGTATCTTGCCCCTAATTTATGATTCACATACGCGCTATTATAAGTCTATCATCAGGTTTGATGCTATCTGATGTCAGAGCATTTATTTCCATTATGTTTTCAACAGTGGTACGGTATCTTTTTGCAATGTCCCACATTTTATCATCCTTCTGCACTATATAGCCAACCAGAGCTGCTTCCTCTTCAGTATCAGACGCTATTTTTTCCTGCTCCACCGATGTTATGACTGACACTTCATCCTGCTGCAGGGCAATAGCGTTTATGCTGACAACACCCTTAATTTCATATTCGCTGTTGTCGAGTAGATTGACCTGCACCTGGTCTACCTGCAGATTTACCTCGCAGCAGGTGTTGGCGTCCATGCCGGGTATCTCAACAAACTGTTCAAACGGCACAGAGTCTGTATGCATCTCTATCGGACAGCCATCGTCCTCCACAATATTCACACAGTTCACCTGCAATACACCTGACACAATAATTCCTGTGTCTGCATTTTTTATCTGTGCAATAGCGGCCTGCGTCTTTGTACCGCATATTCTTAAAATTCTCTTTTTGCTGTTTTCTCTGTACAACTGCTCCAAAATACGGCATTTTGTGTCATTTTTCATAAGAAGGCTGCATACCTTCATCTTTTCAAACACAGGTTTTACCGGACATGATACGCTGTACATGTCATTGAGCACCTCTACTGTTTCCTCACTCCAGACCTTTCCATCCACAGCAAGCGCTGCCTCAATCGAAAGCTGCCTGAGCTCTCCGTCATAATCATTTTCCGCCTCAACCTGATGCATGGCAGGCTGTGTGCGAAGCCAGGCAATATTTCCGGCATTATCACCCTCGCAGCGTATTTCATTTGAAAACCCCTCCTGCACCTCAAAGCAGCAAATTTCCTGTTCTTCACTCAGATACACTATACACGCATGGCACTCGCCTGTCAGTGTAATATGGTCACGCTCGTATGTATACTCCAGATTTCTCATATCAACAAGACTTGATATGAGCTTGCATATATTCGGCTTGGTCTTTGGCAAGGTGACGACATTTTTAATTCTGACAATATCCCTTACAACACTGTCAAGCTTAAGCACCTTCATCTGCCCCATAAGCTGCTCCACATCCTTGTCATCAATCCTTTGTGCAACCTCAAGATTTTCTTCCCTCTCTCCATAAAGCTCCACGCTTATAATGCCTCTGACCGAGAGCTTTCGCGAATTGATAACCCCAACCGTAAGCTCATCAAGCCCGGTATACACACGAACCGTATCCTTCTCGCAGACTCCTTGAAGCACAAGCTTCTCCTGAAACGGTATTGCATCCTTTATATGCTCCACCCTGTTTCCGCCGATATTTTCCTCCGGCTCATCGCCTTCAAAAACTTCCTCTCTCGTATACAGCACTTCAAATTCAATGCTTCCACTCAGCCAGATATTCTCGCCTGACGCTTTTATCTCGTCAAGCTTTACCTGCCCGTTCTGACAAACCACTTTGGAAACATCAGGCTTATTGTCCTTTATGACATAATCCCTGTCGAAGCCAACCTGCGACATATCCTTTACCTTTTCTATGCATTGTCTGATTTTTTGTGTAATTAACTCCATAAAAAATACCCCACTTCAAATATGTATATAAAATACATATTCAAGATGGAGTAACTTTATGCAGATGCAAATATTTAAATTCATGATCATTATAATAAAGATGTAACATCTTTACTTCATGATACTAGCAAAGCTGCATCCTTATATCTTTTGTAATCACATCAGTGTAGGTGAAAGATAAGAGCTGTGGCGGATTCTGCTCAAACTCATCATCTATCAGAACCGTAAACACACTTGGGTATGCCTGCTGAATAACACCCTCCTGGATGTCAACCTTGTTGCGGCCAAGATCCTGCTGGATTTTTACCCTGTTGCCACACTGCTGGTGAATCGATGCTCTGACTTTTCTAATTTCTGTCTGTTCCATTTTAAGCCTCCTTATTGTGGATATGCCCACTGGCACATAACTATAGTCCTCATGGTAACCAGTATTGTAACGACGGTGTCATATATATGAAATCAATCTCTGTATAAATATAAAACAGGTCAAATTAATCAACAATTATATCAATCAATATATTTGAATATATAAATATGTCACCACAATATCTAGTAACTTTACTATAGCAAAGTATCGCAGTGATAGCAATAGGGCATTAGTACTGATTGTCAGTTTTTTCGCAACTTTTAACACAATTTACGAAATTTTCACTCAAACACAACAGGCATTTCACTCAATTCCGTCTTTATTACTATATACGGATAACTCGCCTGATTGCTGACCTTCTCGCCCTTATCCGGGGCTATCAGACGCGTATCAAAATACATTGCCTTATCCTTAACATAAAACTGGTTAACCGTAATACTGTAGCCACCTGTCTCCTTTGTGCCAAAGCCTTCCGCTATGTATAAATATTCATCATCCTTGTACGTCAGCTTCATCGCCTTCGCCTTGTTTTCATTTATCTGCTTTTTAAACTCCTCCGGGATTTCATCCCCGCAAATCACCGTGTACTCAACCATCCTGTCACTCTCCGTGCCTGAAATATTTGCGCGACAGCCCGAAATCACTGTCGTTTCCAATATAACAAGCACACCTGCAGCCATCACCAGAAATTTCCTCAATTTTTCTGACATTTTTTCCTCTCTTTCTTATCATATCGCTTACGATATGATATAATATCAGTAATTATTCGAAACCACCTTTAGAACCCAAAAGCTGTTGCTTACATGCAAGCATGACGCATCAGCTTTTTTATTCTCAATGGTTCTGAATAGTTACATTACATTTTATATTATGAAAAAGAGAGGTCAAATATGCGTTCAGTTTTAATCGTAATATTCGTATTTTTCTATCTGCTGCTCGGTCTTCCGGTGCTCGGAGCCATGTGGATAATACACAAATTTGCCCCGGCATGGGCCGATATGGCACAGCTTCGCCTGGTACAGTGGGCTTTCCGTGTCATCATATTCCTAAGCGGAGCAGACATTGAATTTATAGGGGAGGAAAATGTGCCAAAGGACGAGGCTGTACTATATATAGGAAATCACCGTAGTTTCTTTGACATCATAATCACCTACTCCAGATGTCCACGCCTGACCGGCTACATCTCAAAGCAGAGCATCACAAAAATACCGGTGCTGGGTCTTTGGATGAAGCGCCTGCACTGCCTGTTTTTGGACCGCGATGACATCAAGCAGGGACTAAAGGTCGTGCTTGCAGCCATAGATCAGGTCAAATCCGGCATCAGCATATGTGTATTTCCTGAGGGCACACGCTGCAAAAACAAAGATGACCTGACAGAGGTACAGTCTTTCAAAGAAGGTACTTTCAAGATTGCCACAAAGAGCAAATGCAAGATAGTGCCAATGGCAATCATGGGAACAAATGAAATATTCGAGGATCACCTTCCATGGGTCAAAAAGAGGCATGTGGTTATCCGATACGGCACTCCTATTGATCCGGCAGCACTCAGTAAAGAGGAACAAAAGCATCTCGGAGCTCATTGCAGAGAAGTGATTGTGGATATGCTTCATGAAATGGTATAGCTGAAAAAACCGCCCAGTCGGGCGGTTTTTCATATTTCTTCTTCAAATTCCTTTAAACTATTAAATTTTTATTCTCATCAACTATTTTTTACTTCAAAACAAGCACCGAATACGCCGGCAGCTTTGCCGTTCCATCCTTATATGACGGTGCTTTCTTTGTAGTCTGAAGCATTGCAACAGCATCATTTACTCCAAGCGATGACACATCCACACTTGCTTCATCCTTTGATGGATTAAACATAAGCACTGCTTTCTCACCATTGTACTCTCTTGTGAATATACACACATTATCATTTGACAGATCCTTTTCAAAGGTATTTGTACCTCGTGCTATCTCCGGGAAAGCATTTCTTATTGATATTGTCTGCTTCACAAAGTTGTAAATAGAGTATGGATCCTCCATCTGCTTATCAAGGGTATCATATGTCTGCTCGGTTTCTTCTGCATTCTGAGGTCCCACACACATTCCCTTAGCTTTTGAATCCCCGCTCCATCTCATGGCAAGACGCTTCGTCTCATCATTGGCTGTGCCTCTCATGCCGATTTCCTCTCCATAATACAGAAAAGCATTTCCGGGCATAAGAAGATTCATAGCCTGCGCCATCTTGGTTTTCTCCTCGGCATTATCTCCGTTGTAGTATCCTGCGCTGCGTCCCATATCATGATTTGTATAGAACGGTGCATCAATGTATGAGTCTGTATACTTCTTTATCTCATTTTCCACATCAACCAAAGCATTGCCGTATGTGCTGGCACCATGATTTGCTGCACCATTTAACACCTTTCCAATATACCCATCCTGCTGTGAAAAATCAAAGTTGAACATACTGTCAATTCCACTCTTATAGTACTTCGCATACTCTCTGTATGTAGTCCAGCCCTCACCAACCATATAAGCATCGGCCTTTTTGCTCTTCACATTGTTTACAAGCCATGTGAGGTCATCTATAGTCTCAGTCTGGTTATTATTATTGTAATAAATCACAGCATCCAGTCTAAAGCCATCTACGCCGCGGTCAAGCCAGAAGGATGTAACCTTGTCAATCTCCCCTCTTACAGCTTCGCTCTGCAGGTTAAGGTCAGGCATGCTGTCTACAAACTGTGACTCGTAATACCAATTCGTGCCCGGCAGCTGGTTGTAGCCTCCGGTATTGGTTTTGCTAAAATTATAGTAATCAACATAAGGACATTCCGAAGAATCCGGCTCTGCCCCATCAGGAAGCGACTTAATATAATCTGCAGCCGCCTTAAACCACGGATGCTCGTTAGATGTGTGATTTATTACAAAGTCAATAATCACATTGATGTTTCGCTTGTGACACTCCGTAATAAGCGCATCAAAATCATCCAGAGTACCATACTGCTTGTCAATATTCATATAATCCGTAATATCATACTTGTGGTATGAAGGAGAAGGCATAATAGGCATCATCCAGATTTCATTGCAGCCAAGTCCCTCGATATAGTCAAGCTTCTCTGTAAGTCCCTTTAAATCCCCAATGCCGTCACCGTCACTGTCAAAAAAGCTGTATACGAACACCTCATAGCAGGTTCTGTAATTGTCCTGAATCACATTAGGATCATTTTTCGCATTCATCTGCTCCATAGCAGAAGGCTTGTACTCCTTCTTTGCTGCCGTCTCGGTATTCTTTCCACCCGCAGCACATCCAGCAAGCATCGACACCGCCATAGCTGCTGTCAATACCACAGCAGTCAACCTGCCCGCCAATCTATTCACAGCCCTGCCGACCATATTGCGGCCGCCTATTTTATTATTAATCATACGCACTCCTTTTCTTAACTAAATTCTGAGCAAATTTGTATCTACAAAATCACTACACATATTCTCACATCTTCCACAAAGTAGCAACAAACTTAGCACTGTGTGCCACACCGGCACCACACAACCTGAAAGTGCTAAGTTTGCCACACACTCCAAAATTTGCCATCAATATAAACCAAAAGCCGCCGCACAAAAGTGCAGCGGCCTAAATAAAACCAAATTAGCCTTTGACAGCTCCTGTAAGTCCATCCACGTAGAATCTCTGCATGATGATGAAAAGTATTGAGATAGGTATTGATACAACAACTGCAGCAGCAGCCCATCTTGTGAACCATCCGTTTATAAACTCTTTCTCAAGCATGTTGTAAAGGAGAAGAGATACTGTCCAATACTTGTCGTTTGGACCAACGATAACCCTTACAAATACGAAATCAAGCCATGGAGCAAGGAATGCTGTAAGTACTGTATATACTACGATTGGCTTACTGAGTGGCAGGATAACCTTGTAAAATACCTGGAACTGTGTACATCCGTCAAGGATAGCCGCCTCAGTAAGAGACTTAGGCACAGTATCAAAGAATCCCTTTGCGATATAGAAGCCTGTTCCTGCTCCTGCTGAGTAAATCAGAATCAATGAAATTCGAAGCATACTGCCATCTGTAAGTCCGATAGCCTTTAAGATAAAGTATACTGCAACCATTGACATGAAGGCTGGGAACAATCCAAGAATCATAGCCAGATTCATGAAAGGCTTACGCATCTTAAATCTCAGTCGTGACATACTATACGCAACAGAAAGTACAAATACTGTTGAAATGATACATGAGATCACTGAAATAAACAGTGTATTAAAAAATGCTCTCGGGAAGTTCAACAGTGTAGTCTCTGTGAACAGCCTTGTATAGTTGCTAAATGTAAGGCCATGTGGGAAGAAGTACTTTGTATAAGCACCACTCTCAGCTCTAAAGCTTGTCATAATAATCCAGAAAATTGGGAACAGCCATACTACAGCAAGTATTCCAAGAATGATATGAACAAGGGAATTCTTTGCTACTTTCTTAGCACGTCCGGCAGACATAGGTTTTTTTGCTTTTGCTACACTACTCATTACATGAATCCCTCCTCATCCTTGTATGATTTTGTATTTCTGTATGTAACAAGCGCTACGATAGAAAGTACAATGAATGTGAGGATACCGATAACGGCACCGATATTGTACTCCTGATTATCAATAGTCAGCTTGTACAACCATGTAACCAGAAGGTCCGTCTTTCCTGCACTGTCTCCGACAGGTGTAGGCTTTCCTGCTGATAACAGGTAGATAACGTTGAAGTTGTTGATATTTCCGGTAAACTGTGTGATGATATATGGTCCCATGATAAACATGATATATGGGAGTGTGATCTTAAAGAAGATCTGTGCTGCGTTTGCACCATCAATCTTTGCAGCCTCATAAAGCTCTGAAGGCACATTCTGTAATACACCTGTAACCTGAAGCATGGTATACGGAATACCTACCCAGCAGTTGATGAGAATAACAGAAACTCTCGCCCACATAGTGTTGGTCCAGAATGGAAGCGGGTTATCAATCCAGCCCCACTCCAAAAGCAGGTTATTAACAGCACCCTGTGGCTGGAACATCTGTCTCATTACAAGGAGTGATACGAACTGCGGTACCGCAATTGAGATAACAAAGCATGTACGCCAGAAAGCCTTGCAATGTGTCTCTTTACGATTGATAACGATAGCAAGAATGAGTCCAAGGAAGTTACAAAGGAAGGTTGCAAATACAGCCCAGCAGATTGTCCATCCAAGTACTCTCCAGAATATCTTACCAAGCCTACCACCAAGTCCAAGCACCTGTCCGAATGAAGCGAAGCCTGTCCAGTCGAACAATACCAGATGATCACCCTTTACCGAATAATTTGTAAAGGCCATTGGAATCATGAACAGCAATGGTAAAACGGTAAAAACAAATATTCCCATAAGTGGGAGAAACATAAGTGTCTTATGTAGGTTTTTATCAAATAAATCCTTGACATCTTTGCCAAAAGAATTGATTTCTTTTCCAGCTTTTGAAAGGCATTCTGCCTTATATCCGCTCTTTAAATTCTCGCACCACATGTAAATAAATAATACTGTGATGGCAATTGTTATGACGCCATATAACAGTAATAATACTGACTGGTCGCCCGCAACATATTCATAAATCTGCTTCTGCTCATTAAATACCTCTTCCTGCTTTCTCCAGCCAAGTGAAGGCAGCATGGAAATGTAATAAGCACCAGCGCTAACCATATATGCTATATATGCAATCTCTATAGCAAGAAAAATCAGACCCTTTATAATCTGCTTATGAGCCATATTGGCAAGTCCCATTACGAGTGCCGATAGCTTAACTGTAGCTCCGCCTTTTGTGAGGGCATTGCCAACAGTATACGGAGTAGCAAATTCCGAAACTTTTTTCTTTTTGTTTGCTCCTAACATACTTTTCCTCCTGGCATGCATTATATATGCCAATCCTTTAAACTAATTTATTCCAAGATTCCGGCTACCCGGAACCTTGGAATCATAATCTGATCTACTTAATTATTTAAGAGAATCATTAAGCTGAGTATTGAAGTCCTCTGTCTTCTGAGCTGCATTGTCCTTTGTAATCTGACCTTCTGCACCGTTCTGGAAAGCATCACCGAATGGTGTAGCTGCATCCCAGTAACCTGACATATCAATGATAGGCTGTGCTACTGAACAATCAGATGAAACCTTAGCCATAGCTGCTGCTACTGGATCTGCTGCAACTTCCTCGTTTGTTGCAAGATCTTTGTTTACAGGAGCCTGTCCTCTTAACTTGAAGTGAGCAAGCTGTGCGTCCTCGCTGCCAAGGAATGCTGCAAGCTTAACTGCTACTTCCTGGTTCTTGCAGTTAGGGTTAACACCGATAGCCTTAGATCCTAAGAATGCCTTTAACTGGCAGTCTTTTCCACCAATATTGATTGTAGGAAGAGCTGCAACACCAACGTTCTCCTCACCAAGTGCCTCTTTAACTTTGTCATAGTTCCAGTTACCATTGAAGTAAGCGTTGATAGAACCATCTTTAAGTCCAGCAAGACCAAGTGATCCCTCATTGTTATCCATTACAAAGTTTGGATTTGCAAATAAATCTACGATGTAGTTTGTAACTGCTGTACCCTTATCTCCACTGAAGTCATATCCGGCAGCCTTGTCTGTTCCATCTCCAAAGATTGTACATCCGTTTGCTGCATAGAATGCATTGAGATACCAGCCATTATCAAATGGGAATGAAACCTTACCCTTTGTAAGCATTGTATCAAGGCTCTTTACATCATCCTCAGAGAAGACTCTCTTGTCATAGTACATGAACCATGTGTTTGATGTATAAGGAACTGCGTAGATGTCTCCATCATATGTAACTGTTGCAGCCATAGCCTCTGAGTTAGATGACTTAACATACTCTGCTGTATCTCCGCCTAACTTAGCAATAGCATTAGCCTTAATTAATGGCTCAAGCTGATCGTTTGCAAACATGTAAACATCAGCTGCTGCCTTAGGATCCTTTGTAACAACGTCCTTTGCATCACTCTCAGATGATGTAACATACTTGAACTCGATGTTGAAATCAGGATTTGCCTTAGCGAATGCCTCACACTCTGTCTTAAGCCAAGCGCCCTGTGCATCGTCTAAATCCTCTGCAGGTCCCATTACTGTAATGGTCTCCTTACCGCCGTCCTTCTTGTCGGCTTTCTCTGTTCCATTTCCTCCGTTGCCGCTTCCGCATCCAGCAAACATTGTTGCTACCATAGAAGCGCAAAGTAAAGATGCTAATACTTTCTTCTTCATATCTTCCTCTCCTTTTTGAATATAAAATGTAAAAAAGTATATATATAAATTGCCGTGCAACTTATATCAAATTAATTATCTGCGGTAAACCACCGCAATGTTTCTAATCCAGGCTATCTTTTCGTTGTCCAATCTGTGTGGCTTACTTGTCATGCGCCATCTCCAGTTATGTCCGACTGTCGAAGGATAATTCATCCTCGCCTCATTTCCAAGCTCTAATATATCCTGCATCTGGACTATCGCCAGCTCTGCGGTGCTGTGATACAGCTCCCTGATAAGAGCATTTGGAACCTGTGATTTATTTTCAATATTCAGATACTCATACATATAAGCAAGCTCATAATCTGTCTTGTCACTGAATGAACCAACTATCGTCTCATTGTCATGTGTGCCAATATATGCAACTACATGTGAATCGGTATAATTGTGTGGCAGATATTCGTTTGTCGGATCACCATCAAAAGCGAACATCATGACCTTAGTTCCCATCCAGCCCGATTTTGCAAGGAGCTTTTTCACTCCCGGTAAAAGGCTTGCTGATGTATAATCATCAGCCACTACATTAACCCCTTCAAGCTCTTCGTTAATTGCATTGACAAGCCTGCGTCCCGGTCCCTTGAACCATTTCCCGGATAGGCTCTTATCCTGTCCGTACGGTACCGCATATGCTTTCACAATTCCTGCGAAATGATCAATCCTGACAATATCAAAAAATTCTCTGCATACACGCATTCGCTTTCTCCACCATGAGAAGTTGTCCTCCTTCATGGCATCCCAGTCATACATCGGATTGCCCCACACCTGTCCGCTCTCTGAATACTTATCAGGACCGGCAGCTGCAACATACTCTGGTGTATCGTTTGCGCTCATCATAAAGAGTTGTCTCTCTGCCCACACATCCACACTGTCATATCCTACATAGAATGAGATATCACCTATTATGTAGACACCTTTTGAGTTAGCATAATTTTTTAAATCCTCCCATTGCTCGAAGAATTTATATTGGCAGAACTTCCAAAAAGTAATTGTATTATAATTCTTTTTTTGGTACTTTTCAAGCGCAACCGTTTGCGGATTTCTATACTCGCTTGACCACTCGCTCCAATTTTTGTATAAATTGTCGGTTTTCAGTGTCATAAATAATGCATATTGTTCAAGCCACTCCGACTGTTTTTTTACAAAATCCTGAAAATCTTGTGCATTTGTATCAAATCTTTCAAACGCTTTTTGTAAAATCTTGCATCTGTTCTGATGCAATGCTGCATAATCAATTTCTGATTCGTCTGTGCCCCAGTTATACCCCAGGATCTCTTCCTTCTCTAACAACCCCTCATCTACCAGCTTATCTAAATCTATGAAATAGATATTGCCCGCACAGCCTGATGATGGCTGATATGGACTATCGCCAAATATGGTGGGGCCAACCGGAAGAACCTGCCAGTACTTCTGTTTCAAATCACCAAGGAGATCAACAAAATTGTAAGCCTCTCTCCCAAGAGTACCTATACCATATGGTGACGGCAGACTCGAGATTGAAAGAAGTATTCCGGAGCCTCTGAGATTTTCTTTGGCCTCCAAATTACCATTCCTCTTTCCTAAAATTTTCTATTTTTTTCGTATCTGAGATTATTTTATTTCCTATTGTCAGATTTGTCAATCTTTTTAGTGGTTTTAAACTCATTTTTGCCATTTTTCACGTAATTTACATTCATTTTTTGGTAGTTATTACCACAGTTTCAAAGATTTTTTTCGAAAAATTTATTACAGAAAATATTGCCTATTTCTGATAGTAAATGTATAATTTAATTATCACATAAGAAAGGACAAATACTATGGCTACTATTAAGGATATTGCCGCCCGGCTGGGCGTGTCAATCAGCACTGTTTCAAAGGGATTAAATGGTGCCAGCGATATAAGTGAGGAGCTTCGTCAGACAGTTTTAGACACTGCTGTCGAAATGGGCTACAGCACAAAGCGCTCCAGAAAGGTAGAAAACCGCAAGCTGGCTCTGTTTATTGAAAATATGAACTACGAGTCTATCGATGAGTTCGGATATGATGTAGTGCTTGGTTTCAAACAGAATGCTTTTAAGCACAAATGGGACGTGGACATCATCCCTGTCACACCTCAGCTTCAGGCAGAAGAAAAATATGATACATATATATTAAAGAATGGCTATTGTGGCGCATTTCTGGTAGGTTTTGCTCTTCACGATGAATGGATGCAGCAGCTCAAAAATACTACAATGCCTACCGTTTTGTTTGATAACTATATAGAAAACAATCCCAATGTAGCCTATGTAGGCACCGACAGCTACGAGGGCATTGACATGGCTGTAAAGCATCTGCACAATCTGGGTCATAAAAAGATTGCCTTTATCAATGGTTCTCTTTTTTCCCTGGTTTCAGATCAGCGTCAGGAAGCCTTTGAAAACTCTATGCGCGATGCCGGTCTTGAAATCTACCCGGAGCTCATGGGACACGGCTACTATATTCCTGAAACCGCACAGTATTACGTTTCAAATTTTATTGCAGCAGGTGCCACCGCTATCCTCTGCGGAAGCGACACTATTGCAAAGGGTGTTATCTTAGAGTGCCAGCTGCACGGCTTCAATGTGCCAAATGATATAAGTGTGGTAGGCTTTGACGATGTCAAGTTTGCCGCAGCCCTTACCCCTCCTCTTACCACTATCAGACAGGAGCGTAATGATCTGGGCCGCTGTGCATATATTATATTGAATTCGCTCATTCACCATATTCCAATCAGCCGCACACAGCTACGTCCGATGCTGATTGAAAGAGAATCTACTGCACGAGTTTCCACCGCACATGCTGCTGAGGAATAGCCTGCATATACACCACCTTCCAAAGGAGTCAAAATTGTTCAAACGCAAACATGTAACCACTTTAATTACATATTCGCTGGTATTTTTCAGTGCAATCTCCATGACAGCCTGCTCTTTTTCGGATGTCTCTTATCTATTTAAGAGTCCCGCACAAAAGCAGGCTATTCTGCACAAATCACCTGCGTTTTGGGAGGATGCCACAAGTGTTAAAGGAAGCAGCAATCTGTCTATCCTGCACAATGTCGCCTTTGAGGGGCAGCCGTACAATGATACAAGACAGTTTGGTGATAACATCCTTATGGTAGGACAGGGCAGCTACAATAATTCCATCATAGAGACCGATGATCAATCTGTTCAGTATTCATTTGATGTATATAATCCCTGGTCCAATGAAATCACGGCAAGCCTCACTCACGACAAAACCGACTGTGATGACTACATGATAAAAGGTGACCGACTCTGGCTCATCAATTCCGATGCCGGCAGGGCAACAATCTATGATAAGGATTTAAAGGAGATAAAAACCTGCAAATATAATCCTGAGGACTATGATGGCAATTGCGATACATCAGATTCTGATGATGGCGATGTGCCGAATCCCGGCAATTATTATGATGTCTCACAGATTGCCACCTCCGCTGACGGAAAATACGCTCTCGTGTCAGGTGTCACACCCGATACCTACAAATATGCAGTCTCTGATATAAGGCTTGACGATAACACAGTGCTTTCAACCTACGAAGGACAAAGTTTTTCCATGTCATGTGTCGACTCAAAGGGCTTTTTAATCGAGGCAGATACTGCCAACAATATTTGGAACTATCATTCATCCGATGGAGAAAACAGCTTTTTTTCACTGCCGGATGTGGTGGATGTGACTTTGGCAGAGGATGGTGACATGCTCATACGATGCCAGGATTTATCCTCGGACAACATCATCAGTTACTATAAATATTCACCCGCCACCGGTGTCAGTTCATCCTTTTCATACAACCTGGCAACACGAAGCACAGGCAAAATGTCCGACAGCTCATCCGACTCTGCGGCAGCCGATACCAAGACCTACTGTTCTGCCAACTCGGTATATCTGCCTGATGCAAACTGTGTGATGATGCTTTTGTACACAGCGCAGTGCAACCCGGAAATTCTCATCTGGTCACTCGACAAGGGCAAGAATGACAGAAAAGCCGAAATCACGTCATACAATGACTGTGATACACTGCTACAGGCCTTACGCGATGATGGCTCATATGTATCCCCATATTCTGCCATAGACCCCGCTGACAGTACCGATGAAAATCAGGAGGCTATGGAAGAGGCCGGGAAGGATTCCGACTACAATACATACGGCGATGAGGTCACTCTGGTCCCCGACACCGCGTCATATGACTGGGGTGATTTATCCGACATAAATGCACGTATCACAGCCCTTGAACAGAAATACGGCTTTTCCATATATTTCGGGCCTGAGGTACCAAAGAGAATTGATTACTACGATATCCATCAATTCAAGAATAAGGATAAGCTGTCAGTCGCTTTGGATTCGCTTGAGGAAATACTTGACTGTTTCCCTGATGACTTTTTCACACAGCTGTGTTATGGCGATATAAGAGGCATGCGAATCTATCTGTGCGGTGATATTTCATCAGGCCACTCAGATATGATAAATGAGCCAAGTGGCTTCGTAAATATAATAAACAACCACAATGTGATGGTTCTAAACTGCAACTACAGCTGGGATTTCAGCTACACTGTAGGCCATGAGATTTCCCATCTGATTGACCAGAGGCTTACATTCATACACACCTACGATGAAAAGAGCGAGTTTTCTGAGGGGAAATGGAACAGCTTTAACCCTGACAGCTTCTCTTATGATGATAGCTACGCAAACTACAATCCGGATGATCCATCGAACCACATATCCGGGTATTTCATTGATTCCTACGGCATGACCTTTGCAACAGAGGACCGCTCTGAAATATTCGGAACCGCGATAGACAATTATATTAACGGCATCTATGATGATGCAAGATTCACAGATGATTCGCCGATACGAAACAAGCTGGACTACTACAGCAGATGTATCCGTGATGGCTTTGATACAAAGGACTGGCCTGATACGATGGCATGGGAGTCTGTGCTTACCGCCACCGGGGCGCAGGCCGATTAAATGATAATTTCAGAATAACACAAAAACCTCAAGTCATACGACTTGAGGTTTTTTAATGGGCAGAGATGGATTCGAACCATCGAAGCAAGTTGCAGCAGATTTACAGTCTGTCCCCTTTGGCCACTCGGGAATCTGCCCATGTATTCAATTACGATACTTGCATAGTTTATCACAACAGATGTGATTATGCAAGCATATTTTATCGTAACCAAATTATTTTCTTTAATACGTGGATTGCGCGCCTGGGACGATACTTTGGTGGGGGATTGATGCCCTCGCTTTCGCTACGCTACGCTGCTAAGAGTCTGTAGGAATTATGCTTTTAATCTTTCTATGACAGACGAAACCGGCTTTTATGCGCCGTCCATGGCGCATAACGCCTTGCCCAGCCGTCCATGGCCGGGCATTTCTGCTCCTCTAAGCATAATTCTGACAGACTCTAAGCAACTTCTCTATGCGCTCCAGTAAGGGCATCAATCCCCCACCAAAGCACCATCCCGGGCACACAATCCCTTACTTTGTAGCTATAATATAGAAATTAAAAAAGACAGCCTGCGATCGGCTGCCTTTTAGGAGAAGGTATTTTTACTATGGGGTATAGCAAAAACTATATAATGTATTGGGGGGTTTTTACGGTTATTATAATATCACGGTTATAACGATAAGTGTTCACAAATTGCATAAAAATCGTAGTTTGTTTTTATGCAATTTGTATAGTACTTTAGTTATATTTAATATTTTTCATATAGTGATTCTGCACAAAAGTATAGTTATTTTTTAAATATTATGTCCAACTGTTGTTTTGCTGTCCTCGTCAAACAGTGCTTCAAACTCATCTCTTGTGATTTTCTCCTTCTCAAGAAGAAGTGCTGCACATCTGTCAAGCACATCGCGGTACTCTGCTATCATGCTCTTTGCCTTGTCGTACGACTCGTCGATGATACGCTTTACCTCGACATCGATTGCCGATGCTATGCCCTCGCTGTAGTTCTTTGCATGGGCGAGGTCTCGTCCGATGAAGACCTCCTCCTCATCATCGGCATAGCAGATAAGACCGATATTGTCTGACATACCGTATTTGGTAACCATCTCGCGCGCAAGCTTTGTAGCCTGCTTGATGTCCTGTGATGCACCTGTGGTGATATCGTCAAACACAAGTTCCTCTGCGACACGACCGCCTAAGTCTACTACGATTTCCTGAAGCATACGTCCCTTTGTGTTGAACATCTCATCCTTCTCAGGCAGAGGCATGGTATAGCCTGCTGCGCCTGCTCCTGTAGGGATAATTGAAACTGTGTATACTGGTCCCACATCCGGAAGCAGATGGAAAAGGATTGCATGCCCTGCCTCGTGGTAGGCTGTGATGCGCTTTTCCTTGTCAGAGATGATACGGCTCTTCTTCTCAGCTCCGATACCAACCTTGACGAAGGATTTTCTGATATCATCCTGTGTGATATATTCTCTGTTTTCGCCCGCTGCACGGATTGCTGCCTCATTCATCAGATTCTCAAGGTCTGCACCTGTGAAGCCTGCTGTAGTCTGTGCAATCTGCTTTAAGTCTACATCCTCTGCAAGAGGTTTTTTCTTGGCATGGACACCTAAAATTTCTTCTCTGCCGCCCACATCCGGTCTGCCTACTACAACCTTTCTGTCGAAACGTCCCGGACGCATGATAGCAGGGTCAAGTATATCCACACGGTTTGTGGCTGCCATGACGATAATGCCCTCATTGACACCAAAGCCATCCATCTCGACAAGCATCTGGTTCAATGTCTGCTCACGCTCGTCGTGTCCGCCGCCCATTCCTGTGCCACGGCGTCTGGCTACTGCATCAATCTCATCGATAAATACGATACAAGGCGCATTTTTCTTGGCATCCTCAAACAAATCTCTCACTCGTGAGGCTCCGACTCCGACGAACATCTCCACGAAATCAGATCCTGAAATGGTGAAAAACGGTACCCCTGCCTCTCCGGCTACTGCCTTGGCAAGGAGAGTCTTACCTGTTCCCGGAGGTCCTACAAGAAGGACACCCTTTGGGATTCTTGCTCCAAGTCTGGTGTATTTTCCCGGATCACGAAGGAAATCAACTATCTCTGCAATCTCCTCCTTTTCCTCCTTTAGGCCTGCTACATCGGAAAACTTGATATGGTTCTCCTCCTGTGTAGTGAGCTTCGCACGGTTCTTGCCGAAGTTCATCATCTTGCCACCGCCGCCCTGTGCTGCTGCGTTGTTGTTCATCACTGCAAAGAGTATGAACATGGCTCCGAATACCAAAAGATACGGAAGCAGTGTCATAATCCAGCTCTCAGCCGGAACATCCGCAACTGTATAGTCGGTGTACCCTGCTTTTGTCATGGTCTTTTCGATATTGTTTACATCTGATACATAAAGCACCTTTGATGTGCCATCCTTGAACTTCACCTCCAGACTTCCTGTCGGTATCTCCCTGTTTTGCACTACCTTTACGCTCTTCACCTGATTCTTGTCAAGATCCTTCTCGAACTGACTCTGTGTGTAAGAGTTTGATGTAGCCCCGGCGCTCAGCCAGTACCAGATGCAGATTACTGCAAATACAATGATAATGTATACGCCTATTCCGCGCATACCGCTTTTTTGTTTATTCAATTTACTTCTCCTTTTTATTTTATTTCGCCCTCGACGAAGCCGATGTAAGGCAGATTTCTGAACCTCTGATCATAGTCAAGGCCATAGCCTACCACAAACTTATCAGGAATCACAAAGCCCACGTAGTCTACATTTACATCATCAACCACACGGCGCTCAGGCTTGTCCAAAAGTGTACAGATTGTGAGACTCTTCGGGTTTCTTTTGGCAAGGAGCTTTGAAAGCCTGCTAAGAGTATTTCCCGAATCAATGATATCTTCTATGATGATGACATTCTCTCCCTCGATAGAATGCTCAAGGTCCTTTTTAATCTTGACATCGCCTGATGACTCTGTGCCTGAGCCATAGCTGGATACCGACATGAAATCCATAGTCATAGGCAAATCAATTCTCTTTGCAAGCTCAGTGGTAAAGAATATTGAGCCCTTGAGTATGCAAATGAGATATACTGACTGTCCCCTGTATTTTTCTGTGATTTGCGCTCCAATCTCTGCAATACGCTTATTGAGCTGCTCCTCTGTCAGGTAAACCGAAATATCATATTTTTTTGAAAAATCCATTTTGTTTTCCTCCGTAAAATGTGATCTTAAGTACTTTTCCTGTCTGTGGTGTGACAAGTGCGCTGCAGCCGGATCTGTATCCGATAATGGCATGCACCAGTGATTCATGGGCTATGAGCCACAGCCCCGCTCTCTGCTGTGCAGGAATTTTATCACCTGTAAATACCTGCTTCAGCTTCTTATGATGGCCCTCGTCATCCACAATTATATAGTCACCGGCTTTTCTTGTTCTTATTTCAAAGCCTTTCTTCATCTTATCATAATCAAACCATTTCGTATATGGTTTTTTGGGAATTTCGTCCATTTTACCATTAAAATCTTGTATACAAAGTGTGACATACGAGCCATCTGCCGAAAGCTTTATGTTTTTTTGCTCTCCCGTGGCACTCAGTGCCTCAAGCTCTTTTTGCGTAATGTGAATTTCTCCTTTTTCATCGTCACACTTTCCGGCGAAGAGTATCACCTCGCCAAATGATTTTTCCGCAATAATTCCATATGGCAGATTGATTTTTCTGCCCGACTGCTGCCCTGCAAGCTTCACAAGTGCACCGATATGCGTGCTCGTGATGTCCTTGAGCCGCCCTGACGCCAGATGTATACACTCGCGCGCCACTCCGCTTTTTAATGCCGGATGCAGGCTCTCAAAGCGACTGATTTCAAGTATCACCCTGCCTTCTTTTTTTGAAACCATGCTGTCACACGCCTCTTTTAGCTGCTCCTCGTAAAAATCATTCATCACCGCAAGCTGTCCTGCGCTCTCATTGATATGCTCTATCGCCCTGTCATTAATCTGCAAAAGCAAAGGAAACACATCATGGCGCAGCTTGTTTCTGGAGTAGGCTGTGTCAGTGTTTGTGGCATCGGTGACAAAAGCCTGTCCGTTTTCCTTCAGATATTCCTCTATCTGTGCGCGTGTTGCTGATAAAAGCGGCCTGATATAGGTGACACCGTTCTTCACTGAAACCGGATGCATGCCGGCGAGTCCCTTCGCTCCGCTTCCGCGAAGCATCTGAAAAAGAACTGTCTCCGCGTTGTCCTCCATATGGTGCGCAACTGCAACGACTACCCGCCTGCTGTTACCCTGCTTTTGGTCTGCTGCATCGGCAGTTTCGCAAGGATATCTGCCTGCCTCCTCTTCAAACGCCTCATAGCACAATATCCTGGCGACTTCCTTTTCAAACGCTTCATAGCGCAATATCCTGGCGGCCTCCTCCAGTCCGAGTCCATGACTTGCTGCATATTGCGGTACATCCACGGAATGCACATGGCACGGTATGTTAAGCCTCTCGCAGAGATCTGACGCAAACCTCGCATCCTCCCTGCTCTCGGCTCCTCTGATGCCATGCTCCACATGTACTGCCTCCAGCGCAAAATCAAGCTCATCTGTGCACTGTCTTTTTATCTCATTTAACAACAGCAGAAGGCAGACCGAATCCGCACCGCCCGACAGCGCAACAAGCACCGTGCTGTGATTTTTTATCATTTTGTTTTCCAGAATATATTCTTTTGTCCGTCTAATCATTATTTTTCCCAGATTCCTATTGCAACTACAGTCATATCATCCATGGCGTATCCACCTGTGTCAAGCAGCACCCTGTCCAGAATTTCCTGCGCCATCACGCCTGCATTGTCACTTTTGACGCCTGCGATGATATCCATAAGCTTCCCCTGTCTGTCCTTTACATGCAGATATTCTAGCACACCATCCGTTACCATGACAAGGAAATCGCCACTTTGAAGTGTATTTTTTGAATGTTTGCTCTCCTGCCAGACATCGACCCCCGCCGGGAGTGATTCATTTTCTATAACACTTACTTGTTTCCCCGATTTGATAAATGACGGTGCAGCGCCTGTTTTGGTAAGCTCAAGCTCACCTGTGTACATATCTATTGTGGCAAAATCAACCGTGGAATAGGACTCCTCACCCGCCGATATGACCATGGCAGAGTTCATCAGCTTTAGGGCACTTTCCCTGCTAAAGCCGGCCTCCAAAAGCTTTTCAAGCAAATCCACCACCAGCGTGCTCTCGGCCTGCGCCTGCTTGCCCGAGCCCATGCCATCGGATACACATACATGATACATGCCATCATCCAGCTGAAACATGCTGCAGCTGTCGCCATTTGCCTGAGAGCCGGTCTTCTTTTTGGTCGCCACCCCCGAAAGTGCATAGAACTGATTCTCCTCGTAAAGCACAATAGATGTCCTCTCATCGGATATTATTGAAACTGTCCCATGTGCCTGCCTGAGCTTCACTCCCATGGCACGTGAAACCGCCTGCACATACTTTGAAATTTCAATCCCACCATCTATCTTGGTGCAGACATCTGCCTTTATACATACCTGCTGCCTTGCGTTCTCATAAATATGGGCATTTTCCACCTGTATACCAGCCTCTTTTGTATATACATAAACTCTTGAAAGACGCAGCCTTCTTTTTTTATCAATACATTTTTCAGCCCTGCACCAGCCCTCCATGAGCTCTGCCATAGCGTCAAGCTGTGTGGCTATGACGCGTCTGTTTTCCGTGAGACGCCTGTACCAGGCTTCATTTAGCTCAATACGGGCAAATGCCTCTGTGGCGGCTTCCACCATGCGCGTATAGTGCGGGCAGCCATCCACATATCTGTTTTGCACAATTTCCTCTGTTTTCATACGTTTGCGCACTGCATCAGCAAGCATTTTTATACTGTCGGAAATCGAAGTCCCGCTTGTCCAGCACACACTGCAACCCTCACAGCATGCACAAAGTCTCCCTGTCACCTCAAGCTGTATTTTCTCACTCTCATCAGGGATTTTATCTGCCGTACATTTTACAGCCATGACGTTTGCAGTCGAAATAATGCCTGAAAGTCCTGAAACTGCTGTGGCAAATGCCTCCTCCCTGTCGGGCAGGAGTCCTGCTATGACCGGGTTTTCATTGTGCTCAAGAGCCCTTAAATATTCGCATGCTCTGCAAAGCGCAAAGGCCATCGAAAACACAACAAGGCTCTCTGCTACCGACAACACTATCTCATCCGTATCCGGCCTTCCCAGAAATGTTACCGACAGATTCATCACCGCCGTGGCACAAGCTGCCACAACGGCTGTTGTCAGACATCCGTTTTTACTGCTTTTTCTCACAAATAGCCTTTCCCCAAAGTAAATCACCGCAATAATAAAGAGATACTTACATATCGACGGTATCGATATAAAGTATCCCATTCCAATAATTAATCCTATGTAAAAAATAATCGTATGTCCACTACTCAGACAATAAACTCCATACACTGCAGGTATCAGCGGATAACAATCCATCACACACACCAGTGTGGATGCAAATGCCATAAGCCCCCACACAGCCTTTTTTAAATTTGCAATCCTCATCTTTTTGCCTCCATCTTTTTTCAACGATTATATGTGGTCAAAAATGAAGGTTTTGGCGAAAAAGCGCAACTATATCTTCAAAAATTATTTGTCCTTTTCCTTGAAGATTATTTCATTGTCATACGCAAGCCCCAGCTTGCTCTTTGCTATATCCTCTATGTACTGGTCACTCTGCATATACTGCTGCATGCTTTCTATCTCATCAGCACGCTCCGATTCTTTAGTGTACTGCTTTTCAAGCTCCGCTTTTTGTGCGGCATATGTAGATTCCTTCTGCTTTAGCTGCACAACCTGGACTACCATAACCACAAGAAATGCTATAACTATGATGGAAACACTTAAAGTTCCGCCCCTTCTCTTTGCACGACGTTTACTCATTATTCCTCCTTAGGTGCTTATCTGAATATCCTGCCAAACATTTTATCTTTCTTTCCGGTCACCTCCGGTACCTTCGAATACGTAATCATGTCTATCTCACCTTCTATATCGGCTTCTCCCTTCTCAAGGTTTAGCCTGTTTACGTGAAGATCCTTGCCCTTTAGGTCAAGCATGCCCAGCTCCGTCTCCAAAAGTATCTCTCCCACATCAAAGGAGAGCACATCCAAAATGCCTGTAAAGCTGCCTGTTCTGCGATTATTCAAGATAAGCTTATGACTCTTTGTGCCTGATATTTCTTCCATTTCCTGTCCCTCACATAATTTTTAATATGCTCCATAGACAGCCGCACATATACATGCCATCTGTGGAATCGCATATGTAAATATATGCCGGGATTCATGAAAATATAACCTATATATACTCAAAAAGATCTTTTGCTTCTTCCTTCTTTGTTGTGTCAAGGAGATTTAACACCTTAACCTTGACTGTCTTTTGTCCAAATGCTATCTCTATTATGTCTCCGACCTTGACATTTACAGATGCCTTTGCCGGTCTGCCGTTTACTGTGACACGGCCTGCGTCACATGCCTCATTTGCCACTGTACGTCTCTTTATCAGACGCGATACCTTCAAAAATTTGTCTAATCTCATTGTTACCTCTGTGTCTTACCTATAATAAATCAATTCATAACCATTACCCTGATTTTAGTGGATATAGCCAAAAATGGGCGGAGCCTTAAAGGCTTCACCCATTCTTCTACTCCGTGATAGTCTAACTTATTAGTTAAGAGAATCTTTTAAAGCCTTTCCAGCCTTGAACTTAGGAGCCTTAGATGCTGCAATTGTCATCTCAGCGCCAGTCTGTGGATTTCTTCCTGTTCTTGCTGCTCTCTCAGATACCTCGAAAGTACCGAATCCAACTAACTGGATCTTCTCACCTTTCTTTAACTCCTCTGCAACAACATCTGTGAATGCCTTTAAAGATGCCTCTGCGTCCTTCTTTGATACTCCGGCCTTCTCTGCCATAGCTGCAACTAAATCTGCTTTGTTCATGATAAAATTCCTCCTCTGGATTTTCATAATTTATATAATTCGAGCTGTATTCCCAAATTACCTACAAGAATATATATACTTGTTTTTATGGGGTTTGTCAAGGAAAATGCGCTATTTCCTAGGCTTTTATGTACTTTTACCATTCTTAAAACCTTACTTTGAACTTAATAAAGAGGTTAATGTTGAAAGATAATCGGATATGTCCTTATTTGTCAGACTATTTTTGGAACTGTCAGAGGATTTATTGTTGGTTCCCCGTGATGAATTTGTACTCTGCGAGCTGCCGGTGGTGCTGCCCTGAGATGTACTTTGATTGTCCTTCTCATCAGCCCTCTCTGAGGCTGTCTCGGAAGGTGTCTGTGCGATGGCTTGTGAACTGCCAGTGCTGTTAGTTTTGGTACCTGATGAATCGTTTGCAGAGCTGTCCGTATCGTCATTTATCGTAATCTGTATGGTGGCCTCCTTTGAGTTCACGTAAAGCGTCCTCGTCCAGGTGTCATAGCCATCGGCTGTTACCTTAAGCGTGTGTTTTCCGTATGTTATCTCAACCGGGCTCGTATAGTCGATTTCACTGCCATCGACATATATTTTTGCTCCCTGCACGTCAACCTCGAAAAGGATGCTGCTCTTTTTAGGCCCCTCACCCTTTAAATCATTTAAATTTACCTTTGTAGTCTCTCCTCTTTTTATCTCAATATCCGTGCTGCCTCCCCAGCCGTTGTTGGCCACAGCGAGTGTATAGCAGCCCTCCGGCACATCAAGCGACATATCCTTAGTGATTTCTGCAAATATCCTGTCTCCGAGCTGCAAAAAACTGCCCTCAAACAGCGATGTATTGCTAAGCTGCAGTGTGCCGTGCCCTGTCGTGACAGAAATTGACACTATATCCTTGTCAATCCCGACAACAGCCAGCTTATCCTGCGCCGTGAGGCTGTCAGTATCTACGACATCCGAGCCTGAAAATATCATGGTGCGCTCACCCAGCCTGTAGCTGCTATTTCCGATTTCAAGCACGCTCTTATTCTTATCCACAGAAAAATTGGTCACTGCGTCGTTTGTCCACACCTTATCGGATTTTTGTATCCGCTTTGCCTTGCCGTCTGAATCTGCCCCTGATATGTCAACCACATCACCCTGATGTATGTCTGAAACTGACATGTGATTGCCATATTTGTCAAAAAAGCCGGTGGTCAGCCCATAGTAATACTGATACTGCACTCCTGTCGAGTAATTGTATACCCTGATCGTCTCGTTGGCACTGTTTATGTCCGATACTATGAGAATATCTGAACTTTTCTTAACGGACTTTCCGTTTTCCTCCGCAGCAGCTTTCAAACCGGACTGCGTGCTTTCTCCCACGGCCTCCGTCGTATCATTCATGCTGTTATAGAATTTTTTTACACCATCATCCGTGTCCTGTTTTCCACATGCTGCAAGTGACAGCACAAGCATGCATACTATGCAAAATAATCTTTTAAATTTCTTCATCTGTATTTCCTTTAATAGCTGGCTTTAAACGTTTTTCTACAATAATAATATATCGCATAGTCATTTACTTTTCAATTAAATTCACTATATATATGCATTACTGCTTACACTATGGCTTGCAGGGCATGCAGATACTCCTCGCGCTCCCCACTTAGCTGTATGAGCTGTGCAAGCTTATCCACATCACGGTCGCATACCCATGACTTGCGCGAGTTGCTATAGTGATTGCAGAGCTTACAAAATTTTTCAGGAAACAAAAGCAGTGCTTGAAGCAGTCTCATTGATGTATCATCAAGACTTCTTACGCTGCAATAGCTGTCAAGAATTGCATCTGCAACCGCTGTATCCCAGTGATTTTTTTCGAGCATCTTGCGCATGTACTCCGCAAGATCAGTTTCCGGATATCCCGGATGCATGGTCTCGAAATTGACAGGGAGCCATCTTCCGGACTGTGTATACACGACATTGTGCTGGTTGAAGGCTCCGTGACAGTATATCGGAACCGACGTTTTACTATTTTCCAGCTCACACAATATTTCCGCCGATTTCTGTCCCTGCTCTAAGAATCTCTCATAGCATTCATAAAACAGATGCTCAAAAGCATTTGTCTTGCTGCGACGCAGTATGTAGTTTTTAAGCTTTACTATCTGCGCACATTTTCGCTGAGCTTTTTCGTGCAGGCTTTCTACCTCGATATCCGAAGGCAGAGGATACTTTTCCAATATATTGTGCAGCTGCGCTAATGCCCTGCTGCCGCCACGCATATCATCTATGCTGTCCGTGCTGCACTCTCTGCCTGCTCTGTAATCCTTCAATATGTATGCGTCCTCACAGTTATCTCGCGATATGATACACTGCTCCTTTGTCTGTGATATCTGCTCCACATCCATACCGTTTCTCTGGATAAATGCCAGCGTATCCCGCAGGGTGCCTGCCCTTTGCTCATGCCCTCTGTACGGCACGAGCAGCTTCTGCCCGATGCCTGTGTCACATATATATGCTCCTCTGCCCTTTATTATCCTGCTTACTGTAAGCTCATATTTTTCCAAAGCCACTTCCGGCTGATTATACAAAAAAATCCCCCCTCATATAATTAATGCATCATAACTATTCAGATGCTTTTTAATCATATGAGAGAGGTTATTATTTTATTCGCAAGCTCTTTAAGTTTTTGTGCTTCATTGAGCGATGGGTCATCAAGCACCTGCTCATAAAGCCTGTCCAGGATATCGCCAAGCTTCGGTCCCGGCTCTACTCCCATTTTAATCAGGTCGCTGCCATTTATTTTCATTTCCTTTTTTGATACACACTGGTGGTCTGCGAGGATTTTCCTGTATACACGCTCATATTCTGCGATGTATTCAATCTTTTCTGCGCGCTTATACATGCTCTGTCCGAGTGTATCGGCTCTTTTCACCTCAAACAACAGCGGAAAAAGCTCTGTTCCTATGCGGCTCATGGCACGCCTTACATTGCGTTCCGTGATGGCCGGACGGTCATCATGCTCTTTTACGAGCTTACAGCAACAGTCTGTAGTCCTGTTATCAAACTTAAGGCGCCTGAGTATCTTTCTTGTCATATCAGCTCCCACAACAGGATGCTTCTTGAAATGATTCTGGCCTTCCTCATCTGTCGTAATGCACACAGGCTTTGCCACATCATGAAGCAGCATGGTAAGCCTTAGGATTTTGTCCGCTCGCACATGCTCCAAGGTATGAAGCGTATGCTCGCCGACACTGTACATATGGTGCTTATTGTGCTGAGGTGTCTGCATCATCACATCAAACTCCGGCATGAATACCGCTGTGAGTCCAAGCTCATACAAATCTCTCATCATCTGCGGATGGTCTGATGTCAGAAGCTTCACAAGCTCCACCTGGATTCGCTCTGCGCTGACCTTTGACAATGCAGGGGCAAGCTCTTTTATGGCTGCTTTAGTCTGTGCCTCTATATCAAAGCCAAGCTGGGCTGCAAATCGCACCGCACGAAACATCCTGAGTGCATCCTCACTGAACCTGTCGTGCGCACAGCCCACACATCTGATCACATGTGCTTTTAAATCTCCTATGCCGTCAAATTCATCGACAAGCCCTGCCCTGTGATTATATGCCATGGCATTGATTGTGAAGTCACGCCTCTCCAGATCAAGCTTCAGATTAGAGGTAAAGGTAACCTCCTTTGGATGGCGTGCATCCTCGTACTCTCCGTCTATCCTGTAGGTGGTGACCTCATAGCCCACATGCTCCAGCATGACCGTGACTGTGCCATGCTGGATACCTGTGTCTATCGTATGGTCAAATATCGCTTTGACCTGCGCAGGCTTTGCAGATGTGGTGATATCCCAGTCCTGCGGTGTCCTGCCAAGGAGACTGTCACGCACGCATCCACCTACCGCATATGCCTCAAAGCCATGCTCGTAGAGCGTGTCTATTATGAAGTTGACATTCTGCGGTAAATCTATGCGCATCATTGATTTCTCCTTTTTTATTTTGAATGACGCTCGCCGGATGGGCACATTGCCACAGCATACAACTGTGACACATGCTCTCATAACTCCTTAGTCTGGTGAGAGTAAATACCTCCTGCGGCAGAGCTTATTAGGCGCTAAAAAATCAAACGCGCTTACGCTTGAACGAGTATTTTTTGCGCCAGCTTCAGCCGCAGGTGGCATTAACTCTCACACACGACACGTCGTAAATCGAGCATGCGCCACAGCCGTATGCTGCGTCAATGCGCCCCTCCGGCGAGCTGTTTATCATAATAATATACAAAAATAATTGCTAATTCGCGAAATAAATTCTCGTAGGCGCGAATTTAGTATGCCTTGCCCCAGTATACGAGCTTATGCGCCGGCTTTCCACAGCATACGCATACGTCGGAAATCTGTTCCTGGTCACCAAACGGCATACAACGGCTTGTAACTGTTGTGTCCTCTTTGATTTTGTTCTCGCAGGCCTCGTCTCCACACCACATAGCACGGATAAAGCCCGGCTTTGTCTCTGCGATTGCCTTGAACTCATTGTAGTCGTGTGCATCGTTTATATGGCTTGCAAGGAATGCCTTTGCCTTCTCGAGCATGTCATTCTGCATTGTCTCAAGTACCTCTGCGAGCTTCTCATTTACCTCATCGAGTGAGACAACGATTTTCTCTCTTGTGTCTCGGCGGACGATAACGCACTGGTTTTTCTCGATATCCTTTGGTCCAATCTCGATACGTGTTGAGATTCCCTGAACCTCCTGTGCTGCGAACTTCCAGCCAGGTGTCTTGTCGGTTGCATCGATTTTCACGCGGAAATCCTTTGAGAGCTTGTCCTTGAGGTCGTATGCCTTGTCAAGGACGCCGTCCTTCTGCTGCTGGATTGGAATGACCATAACCTGTGTTGGTGCAATCTTTGGTGGAAGCACGAGTCCTGAGTCATCTCCGTGAACCATGATGATAGCTCCGATAAGACGTGTTGAAACGCCCCATGATGTCTCATGACAGTACTGTAATTTATTGTCCTTGTCTGTGTACTGGATGCCGAATGCCTTAGGGAAGCCGTCACCAAAGTTGTGTGAGGTTCCTGACTGGAGTGCTTTTCCGTCATGCATGAGAGCCTCTATTGTGTATGTAGCCTCTGCTCCGGCGAACTTCTCCTTGTCTGTCTTTCTTCCCTTTACCATAGGGATTGCAAGGTACTTCTCACAGAAATCCGCATAGATGTTTAACATCTGTACTGTACGTGCCTCTGCCTCCTCGGCTGTTGCATGAACAGTATGTCCCTCCTGCCATAAGAACTCTGATGAGCGGAGGAATGGACGTGTTGTCTTCTCCCAACGCACTACTGAGCACCACTGGTTATATACCTTTGGAAGGTCTCTGTGTGACTGTACTGTTTTGCTGAAAAGCTCGCAGAAAAGTGTCTCTGATGTAGGTCTTACTGCAAGTCTCTCCTGAAGTGTCTCAAGTCCGCCCTGTGTGACCCATGCAACCTCAGGTGCAAAGCCCTCAACATGATCCTTTTCTTTCTGGAGCAGGCTCTCCGGAATGAACATTGGCATGTATACATTCTCTACACCTGTCTCTTTAAACATTGCATCGAGATTTTTCTGTATATTCTCCCAGATGGCATAACCATTGGGCTTAAAGATCATGCATCCCTTTACAGATGAATAATCCATCAACTCTGCTTTCTTCACAACGTCTGTATACCATTGTGTGAAATCTTCCTCCATGGAAGTGATGGCCTCTACTAATTTTTTCTCCTTAGCCATTGCTTTTCTCCTTTTTTATTTAAATATTCTATGATATACGGGGCTTTTATATCTCATCCGGCCCCTGCACCACGCATAATTTTACTAACATATATTATTCCATAAGCGAGCTGATGTCAATAAGCCTGAAAACTTGTTCTGCAGTGTTTTTCATATTTTTTTGAGCATTTTTGATATCCATAGCCTCATTAAGCGTTGTTGCCCCTCTTATAATAGGGAAAAACGCATCTATGCCTTCTTTATTACATGCCACTGCATCGTCAGTGACACTCCCTGCAAGTGCGATTACTTTACAGCCGTTTTTTCTGCCTGCTTTTGCCACTCCGACAGGCACCTTTCCCATGGCGCTCTGTCCATCAAGCCTGCCCTCTCCGGTCACTACGATATCGGCATTTTTCAGTTCCTTGTCAAGCTGTATTGCGTTTAGCACTATATCTATGCCGGATTTAAGCTCCACGTTCTCAAGTCCAAAAAGAAACGCAAAGCCAAGACCTCCCGCAGCGCCTGCTCCCGGTGTCTCGCTAAATCTTTTTCCCGCATACTCCTCAACACAGTCTGCATACTGTCTCATCATTTTATCCATCTGTGCCTTTTCATGCTCCTGTACGCCCTTTTGCTTTCCAAAAATGTATACGCAGCCCTGCTCTGTGCACAGTGGATTAGTAACATCACATGCTATTTTGAAATGACACTGCTTTAATTCTGCAGGAACCTTGTCAGCCTTGATCTTTTTTACCCTTGCAAGCGAGCCAAATACCGGTGGAAGAATATTGTCATCCTCATCATAAAACTCATAGCCGAGCGCCGTCAGCATTCCTATGCCACCCTCAGTGGTTGCGCTTCCGCCTATTCCGATTATGAAATTCCGACAGCCCTTGTGAACAGCATCCAATATCATCTCTCCCACACCCAATGAGGTTGCTTTCCACGGATCAGGTTTACCTTCAACAAGTGTGATTTCCGACGCTTCTGCCATTTCCATAACAGCCGTATCATCCTCAAGTACTCCATATGTCGCGTGCACCTTTTGTCCCATCGGTCCTGTTACATCAACATGTTCATATGTGCCATTCATGCCCTCTACCAAAGCGGTTACAGTTCCCTCACCGCCATCTGCAAGCGGTCTGACCACCACGTCCGCTTTCGGTATTGCCGCCAATATGCCTTCTTTACAGGCCATCCCTGCCTGTATGCTTGTCATGCTTCCTTTAAATGAATCAATTGCTACTACAACCTTCATTTAACCATTCCTCTATTTTTTCTTAATATTTATTCATCTTTCTTATTCAGATCAATTATGTTCATTTTTCTTAAAATCGACTCTTTAATTGCTCCACTTAAATATGCCGGATTTAATTTACGTTTTGCATATGCCAAATAGGTGTCTTTTGTTTGTTCAATCAGAATAGCTGTAAAAAACCTTTCCCAACTGAAATAAAGCTTGCTCTCTACATACTCTGATGGATTACTCAATATGCTTCTTACTGTATTATTCTTTAAAATATCGGCATCCATAATCATCCATTCAAATGATTCAGGCAAATATAAGGCCACATTTTTTCTGCCATGGATAACCTGCAACACCCTGTCAATCTCGGAACCAAATGCCGCCCCATCTGCAATGACAAGTATTTTTTCACCTTTATGTTTGTTCAGATAATGAAAGACATTTGATTTTCCATTCATAGATTCACATTTCAAACCATTTTCTATACATACATGTTCAAAAAATTGATATCCTGAATTGCTGTCTTCCGTAATAATAATTTCCGGACTCACTTTATCTTCATATGTATCTGTTCCATATATCCGATAGAATTCATGATAACTTTGTTTCAATGTCCCATATCTTCCAGATGTACGAATTCCATAGATTTCTTCTACGCTATATGGCAATGCTGGTAAAGCTTCCCTAGTAACAATTACATAATAATTATCTGTTTTTTGAATTTTATCTGCAAAATCTACTGTCGTTATGAATTCATTTCCCTCATCAATAAATACAATACAGTCTGATATGCCTGACAACTGCTCTTTCCATAAACTTCCTTCAACCACATGACATTTTTTATCACATATCACCTCTACAGGTGTGCCGGTTGGATTATTCACGAAATCACGAATCATATCTACAAGTGTAGTTTTTCCAGTTGCACTGTCTCCCTGGATAATCGTCAGATTTCTCCGAAGTTCAAATTCATACTTTAAACGTTTTGTTGATACAATAACTTTATGTTTTCCTTTCATCGTATCCTCCTGCCATCAAACAAATTCACCTGCAATTGATACCAGTTCTTCCATGGTATGTACAATTTCATTCGTGTTAAGGATTCGGATGTCAAACGGTTCAACTTCAAATTTCATCAAATGACGTAAGTTTATTGTTCTGTCTTCTGTTTCTGCAATTTTTAATAACCATTTTGCACAATTATCTCCACAGGTCGATGCATTGAAAATTTTATTTTTTTCAAACTTCACCAAAATCAATGTTTTAACACCACCTGATAACCCCGTAGGCGGTATTTTTCCTAACACTGGGCTGTCGATTACTCCACTGTCCAAAACAATCGACTGATCCACATCCTTTATCATTTTCTTCACAAATGGATCTGTAATCCAGTTATCTTCATAATCATATTTAAAATACGCTGCCGTATTATATACTGCTTCTTTCATATCTCCATAAAATATATTCAGCATACAAAATCTACTCCTCCTGTTAGATTAGCCTTGAACGAATTTCACCTCACTACAATACAAATGTATTTTCCAAAACCTAGGTAAGTGCTTACCATATGAACCTCCACGAAATCCATCAATCCGCAATACTTAGCTACAGTATAGCGGATTGATGGGCAAATTACAATTATTATTACCGGTCTTTATGCAGTTACATGATGCGCAACTGCAAGATTGTAAAGTGGTACAAACAATTTGAAAGTGCATTTTCATGAAATTTGTGCTAGAATAACATGTTGTTGTATTATGCTAAGGAGAATTTAGAATGGAAAACTATAAACGAGGACTGACAGCAGGCATCCCGATTGCGCTGGGATATCTGTCAGTTTCATTTACTTTTGGAATTATGGCGGTGTCATATGGACTATCCTGGTGGCAGGCTGTGCTCATTTCGATGACCACTGTCACATCTGCCGGACAGTTTGCAGGCATCGGAATTATGATGCATCCGGGACAGTATTTCCAGATGCTTATTTCGCAGATTACTATTAATATAAGATATTCCTTTATGTCGATTTCGGTTGGTCAGAAGGCTGATTCCAGATTTAGCGGAATTTCAAGATGGATACTCGGCTTTATGATGACTGATGAGATTTTTGCCGTGGCAAGCCAGGAGGATTCTGTGAGCAGAAGCTTCTTTGCAGGACTTTCAACTCTTCCATACATCGGCTGGGCTGTCGGTACGCTGATAGGTGCTATACTGGGAAGCATTCTGCCGGATAGGCTTATGAGTGCGCTGAGTCTTGCTATTTATGGCATGTTTGTGGCTATCGTGGTTCCTGAGATGAAGAAATCGCGTGCGGTCGTGTTTGTTGTGCTGCTTGCACTCGTGCTTAGCTGCATGTTTTACTACGTACCGTTTTTGTCAAGGATTTCAAGCGGTATCACCATCACTGTTGTAGCCATTGTGGCTGCAGTTATCGGTTCGCTGCTGTTTCCGGTTGCAGATGATACTGATAAGGAATGATTTATTAAATATTTGATAATAAGCGTATAAGGAGATTTTACATAATGAAAAACAGTGTATTTTTTATATATTTACTCATACTCGCGGGCTCCACATATCTGATCCGCGTTATTCCTTTTATCGCAATAAAAGAAAAGATCAACAATAGCTTCGTGCGATCTTTTCTATACTATATTCCGTATGCAGTTTTAACCGCCATGACTATTCCGGCAGTGTTTTATGCTACTAACTGGTGGGTTGGTGCAGCAGCAGGACTTATCGCGGCAGTGATATTTGCATTAAAGGGCAAGGGGCTTACAACCGTGGCAGTGGCTTCCTGTGTGGCGGTATTTATTGTAGAGCTGTTCCACTAATTATTTATTTTCCCACCTGAAAGATTCCATCAATACCATATCCGGAATGATGGAATCTTTATTTTTAATTTACTTTCTCCTGTCTATGTCACTGTCACTGTAATAGCGTGCCTTGCTTGCATACATTCTCCTGTCTGCTTCCTTCGCAATATCGTGTACAAACTCCCAGTCTTCCTCCAGACTTCTTACACATCCGTATGAGATGGTCATGGAATCGACGATTTTTCCTCTCCATTCAGCTACACTGCTGTCGAAATGCTTTGTCATAGCATCAAGCTCATCCGGCTTTTGTGTAATTATCACAGCAAACTCATCTCCGCCCATTCTGTATACCTTGCCAAACTCACCAAAGCTCGCCGTCATGCAGGCTGCGGCTGCGCAAATCATCTCATCTCCCACATCATGTCCATATGTATCGTTTATGTGCTTTAAGCTGTTTAAATCAAGTGATATATATATCCACTCTTTTTTCAAATCAAGCTTATTGATATCTGTCTCATAGGCATGTCTGTTCAGGCACCCTGTAAGTGCATCAGTATTCGATATATACAGCAGCTTTTCTTTCTCATATTTTTCCTTCATAATCTTCGAAAACATATACATAATACAGCACGATGCGAGTATAAGATATATGCCAACTACAAGCAGTGCTACTACGATTACTGAAACTGAGACCATTGCAAATCTTCGCTTATTCTTCATATCCAAATTATACCAAATATATGCTGATTACGCTATATTTTTCTATAAAATTACGGACCGCATGTCACCGCCTGCCGTGGCAGCGCACATACTCCCCGTAAGCTACGCTGC